>Ga0255784_10000235_pt1 | contig 43146 bp, 29 predicted proteins | sample 101ome_14_FD_179982 | JGI IMG/M metagenome (GOLD analysis project Ga0255784, IMG submission 179982) | Coastal salt marsh microbial communities from the Groves Creek Marsh, Skidaway Island, Georgia - 101403AT metaG (version 2) | ecosystem: Environmental > Aquatic > Marine > Intertidal zone >...
CGCGAGTCCACGCGGACGTATCCACGACGTGCGCGCGCGACGCGGAAGCCGAGCCCGTATTCGCTCGCGTCTTCCACCGGCTGTCGTCGCGCGAAAGGGTCGACGCGCGCGCGTCTGGTGACGTTGCGACGTCGTTCGGTTGGGCAACACCCTGGGGCCGTGTACATAAGATTCGCATAACCGTATCAAACACACTTGAAGCGCGCGTCGAGCACTATTTCATACCTCTGTTGGATTTAATATATGAGGCCGTTCACCACGGTTGTGTCGCCACATGCGCGCGCGCGCGACGCCCGTCCCCGGGCTCGGTCCACATGGACGCCGACGCGCTCGACGACGCGCTCGACGATCGTTCGTGTCGAGCGCGTCGTCGGACTCGTCGCGCGGGGTCCCAGCCGAGGGATTGATTTGGCGCGAAGAGGATGACTTCGTGAGGCGCTTTTGCGACGACACTGACGCCGACGCGCGCGCTGAAGTCTGCGCGCGATGCCGACCGACGCCGACGGGCGTCGAGGCGACGATCGGGTGCGTCAGCGCGTCCACTGCGCGGTTGTTGGGCATGGAAACACCGGATGTGTACGACGCCGGGTTCGCGGCGTTGGCGAGCGGCAACGCCGACTGGTCGTCGAGAAGTCACGCGTGCGCATACGCGGGGCATCAGTTTGGGCAGTGGGCGGGGCGTTTGGGCGATGGGCGAGCGCACAACATTGGCACGGTGATTGGTGGCGATGGTGAGACGCTGTTTGACGTGCAACTGAAGGGTTCTGGGAAGACACCTTATTCTCGAAACGGCGACGGGAGAGCGGTGCTTCGATCGAGCTTACGGGAGTACGTCGCTTCGGAAGCCATGGCGGCGTTGGGTGTGCCGACGACGCGGTCGTTGGCGCTGTGCGCAACAAATGATGGGGTGGTTCGAATGACGGCGTCGAATTACGCGGTTTTAGAGCCCGGGGCGGTGATGACGCGCGTGACGGAGACGCCTGGATTTGTTCGATTCGGCAGCTTTGAGTGGCTGAATTCCAAGGGCGACGACGCAACGACGCGAAAGTTGTTGGACTATGTAATCGACTCTGGGATGTACTCGCAGGAAGAACTTTCAAATGCGCGAGGGACTGACGCGCGAGGTTCGCTTCTCGTCGCCGTCGCTCGACGCACCGGAGCGCTCGTCGCCAAATGGCAGTCGCTCGGATTTACGCACGGCGTATTAAACACGGATAACATGTCCATTGCGGGCGTGACACTCGATTACGGCCCGTTCGGGTTCATGGAAGGATACGATATCGGGTACACGCCGAACTCGAGCGACGATGAGCGGATGTACTCGTACGCCAATCAGCCGGCGGCAGTGCGATGGAACGTAGAGAGACTGTGCGACGCGCTTACGAGAGTTGTCGACAAGCGGGATCGCGGTCGAGCGCTCGAGGCGTTCGACGAAGCCTTTAGGATTGAACTTTACGCCACGTACACGAGAAAGTTTGGGATTTGGGTCAGAGATGATGAAGAGTTTGAAATCGTTCGAAGTTTCCAACGTATCTTGCAACGCGGCGCTTTTGATTTCACTACGGCGCACCGGTATCTCGGCGCGTTGGCGTCAACAGTTGTCGCTAGAGGAGAGTATGCCACGGCACCGTCGCTCGCGTCGGAAATGTTCGTCGCCATACATGCCGCGATGGAGCGAGCCGACGACCCGTTCAGCGATGACGTTTTGCGCGTGCAAATTGCCGAATTCGGCGACGCGTATGCGCAAATCCTTCTTCGCGAAGACGGCGATGAAGACGCGCGTCGAGCGGCGCAAGACTCTACCAACCCTCTGTACGTACCCAGAAACCATTTGTTACAAGAAGCGATCGAGCGTGCTACGGCTGAAGATTGGGAGTACTGCCGATGTCTGTGCGAAGCCTTGTCCGATCCTTTCGAGCGAAACGAAGCGTTTGACGAATTCGCGCGTCCAGCCAATCCGGCAGAGAACGCTCGATGCTCTCGGCTCTCTTGATCCTCGTAGACGGTTTCGCGGTAAACGTGAAACCGTAATCACGGCGTACTGATCATCATTCGTTTCTTTGCGCGAGACATTCGTGACGACCGCGTCGGCGAAACGCTTGGCTCTCCGAGCGAGCCCGCGGTTCGATTTCGTCTCGCGCTAGGCAAACAAGAAGAAGTAAAAGAATGAAGGCACTCCGTACGCTCCATAGGTAGGATTTTCATTGTAGAATACACATATAGCTATAGCCTAATCACACACACTCACTCACTCTCCTCTCATTTTGGCGTCTCGTCGTGCTCGCCAAAGTTGAGCCTCTGAGCGCCGACGTTTCTGATGCTCGCCAAATACGCGGCAACCTCGCTTTTACAGTTCTCCAAGTGGTTCACCCCTTCCGTGCGGTAACACGCCACCACTCGCTCCCGCAAAAGTTTTGCGCGCTCCACCGCCACCATTTGTTCCCTCGCCCGGAGCTCCCGCGCTTCGACGAGCGCGTACGGCGCGCTTCCACTTCGCGGGTCCACCGGGTCGTACCCCGGGATCGTCTCTGGGTTCGTTTTCCCACGGGGGAACCGCGTGTGCGCTCCAGCCTTGGCGTTCGCGTTCACCATCGATCAATCCTTCGCAGTGCGCGTGTCTTATTCGCACCCGTCGCGCGCTTCGGTGCGCGCGTCGTCCGTCCGTCCGTCCGTCCGTCGTCTGCCGATCCGATCGGAACGCGGACGCAACCCTCACTGGGAATGGCGCTTCACGTATTTGTGTGGATTTGACATGTTATGGCGCTTCACGTATTTGTGTGTAGTGAACGGTTGGGTCGTTTCGTTTCGTTTCGTTTCGTTTCGATTCGAACCTCAGTGCGCGGAGGCCGCCGACGAGGGGTCGGTCGGTGGCGACGATAGCGGTGTGAACACCGCTCGCGATCATTCGGATCCTCGGACGCACCCGCTCATACGTCCGACGTCGACGGTATTCGCGCGAACGAGTCGAATCGACCCCAACCAGTTTGAGGCCGCGGGGGAACTGAAAAGGCGATACCGAACATCGCGACCGAACGGACGGCCGGACGAACGGACGGACGGACGATGAACCGAACGAACCCGTTGTTTGAGACGAACGGACGAACCGATGGAGGGCGAGCGATGGGGATGCCGGGATCGGCGACGACGACGACGACGACGTCGTCGGGTGACGACGCGGTGGAACGCATGATTGACGAAGCGAAGCGCCGGGCGAGAGCGGGCGGAACGATGCGAAGCGCGATGGAACTGCGGTCGGATGGATCGGTTCGTGGGGATTCGAAACGCGCGGTGTTCTTGAGGGTGGATGAGTCGGGGTCGAGCCTTCGGTGGGGGGAGGTGCAAGGGGCGGGGAACCCGGCGAGGATGAATAGAGGGGCGGCGTTCGCAAACGTGGGACGGGTCGAGAGGCGAGGCGAAGGGCTCGTGGTGCGGTTGGTGCGGCGAGATGGGGATGTGTTCGAGTTTACAGGAAAGTCGGTGGAAGAGGCGGCGATGTGGGAGCGGGCGTTGGGAGCGTTCGTGCGGGAGTACGCGGAGAATGTGGGTGCGAATGTTTCGTTGCGTCCGGTGGGCGGAGAGGATGAAGATGCCGACGGGGCAGAGAGTAATCTGGACGATACGGATGATGAAGACGCGGGTTCTCTATCTCGGCAGCGAAGCACGCACTCGCAAGGGTTTATACCCGAGCCATCAGCGCCGACGCGCTCGATGCACGTGGCGAACGATGGACACGTGATGATTGCCGTGTCGACCGACGGTGCCGGACAGAGCGAGCGCCACGACGCCGCATTCTCTAATACCGCCAACAGAGGGCTGAACGAGCTCGGGGTTCCAGATTTCGGCGAGGATGAGAGTTTGACGAATAAGAGGGCGTCGCAGACGCGCCGCCCGATGCTTCAGGCGGAGGATGGCATCGATCAGCTCGCGACGGCGTTTTCTCGCTCGGCTCGTTTGACGAGGTGCGATATTTCCGACATTGGCTCGGAACGGTCGAGTGATCGTTCCGACTTTTCAGACGACGACGGTGGGTCGTCCTGGGGTGGCTCTAGCGCGGGGAACGACTCGATGGTGATAGAGGCGTTCAGTCGCGCGAGGCACGGGCGTGTGAAGGAGCTACAAAAGCTCTTTTCGTCTGGAGTCGATCCCCGAGTCAGAGACGGCAACGGTTTGACTTTGCTCCACATCGCGTGCCAAAACAATCAGCGTCGATCGGCAAAGCTCGTGTTGAAGAGTACGGATTACAAATCGAAGCCGCCGAGACTTGAGATGATTGACGCGCAAACAAACAACGGGCACACGGCGCTTCATTTCTGTTTCGCGTACGGTTACGGCGCGCTGGGAGAGTATCTCCTTTCCCTCGGGGCGTCCGATACTTTGGTAAACGTGCACGGTTTGTCGTGCTACGAAGGTCTCGAACCGAACGACGCGCGAGAGACGCTCAACACGCCGGAGATGCGCGCGAGAGCGCACGAGTCGCGCATGCAACGGTGGATTGAATCTCAACGGCCAGGGGCCTCGCACGACGGGTACGCCTCGCACGCTCCATCCGTACGAAGCGCGGGGTCGGCTGAACCCCCGTTCAGGCGGGATGATACACACTACGGGTACGACATTCCGCGACAACGTAGCGAGCCGGGATATCCCGTCGCGCGAAGTCGCTCGAATAGCGAGTACAGCGACGATCGATCGCACGCATCGTACGATTACGCCGACGGTCGCGGACCGCTGCCGCAAACAGCCTACGATTACGGTAGACAGAGGATACCGCACGAACGTTATCCACCGATGGATGCGCATTACGTTCAACCTCCACCGCATCAACCGTATATGCCGATGCCGTACGCGTACGCCGCGCCGATGATGCCCGTTCAGCCGATGTACGTATATCCCGGCATGCCGCCGCCGGCGGCGTATCACGGCGCGTACGATGATCGCAGGCGGTACCGCTCCCGCTCGCGAGATCGCGATCGTCGCGAACGCTCGCGCTCGCGAGATTCTCGTTACAGAGAGCGATCGAGAGAACGTTCGCGTAGGTCGTCGAGAGCGCACTCTCTCGGCGATCGTTCGGATGGAGGCACGTCGTTGGCGAGCGACGAGGAACGCGTCGGCGTTCGACGCTCATCCCGCTACTCGAGCAAGGCGTCCACACCCAGCCGCGATCGTAGACGCAGACCGGCGCGAGTGGATGTCATAGAAGTCACGCGGGGATTACCTGACGGCGCGAGCATGAAAATGTCAAATGGCGGCTTTTATTCCGACAGCGATTAGCCATTGTAAACCGATACTGTAGTAATGTTCTAGAAAGAAGAGTTGTGTTTATTACAAAAGTTCATCAAATCAAATCAGCGGTCCAACTCGCCAAGGTAGACGACGCCGTCCGCGCCGCCGCTCGCAAGAATCGGGTTCTCCGTCGGCGAAAACGCGACGTCCATGACGGCACCCTTGTGCCCCGGAAGCTTATACTTGAGCTTGCCATTTTCCACGTCCCACACGTACACGCTCGAGTCCGCGGAACCAGCGGTGACGCGCGTGCCGTCAGAGTTGAATGCACACCGAAGCAACGCCTTTTCAAAGTTGTGCGAGTGACCGGTGAATTGCTTTGTCTCACGTTCACCCTCGACGTACGCGCGCGTATCCCACATGCGCAACGTCTGATCCATGGCATTACTGAGCACGAAGGACCCACACGGGGAAACGGCGAGACCGGTGATGGTATCGCTGTGACCTTTGAGTGTCAGCAAGGGCTTATCGTTCATCCTAGAATCCCACGCGCGCACCACTTCGTCCACGCCACCGACGTACGTTCGCTCCCCATCCGCGCTCATAGCCACCGCCGTCTGCGGAAGCTCATGTTCCAACGCGTTGACCGCTCGCTTCTTCACGCGTAAATCCCACAATCGCACTTGACCATCATCGCTCGCGCTCGCCAAAATGTCCCCTCTCGCCGTTGCGACGTCGTTGACGCACTTTCCTCTCGCCGACGTGTACGACTTAACTTGTTTCCCCGTCTCCGCGTCCCACACCCGCACGATCCCATCCGCATCCCCGCTCACCACGCACTCATCGTCCCGGGTGAACGACAACGACGTCACCGCATTCTTAAACCCAGTCAGCGTCCCCGCCGTGGATTCGCTCGATCGCCCGACGCGCCAAAGCTGTGCGCTCTTATCGCTCGAACCGCTCGCGAGCAATGCCCCATCCCCCGAAAACGCCACGGCGTTCACGCTCGCCGCGTGTCCCTCCAGCGTCATGATGGGCGCATCGAGCGACGACGTTCGCGTGACGCCACCGGTTTTACGCCCCGACGGTTTCACCGATCGCAGCGAGAGCGCACCGCCGGCGACAAAGGTTGGATCGCTGCCGCCAGCAGCAGCGTCGGGTGAGGTTCCTCGTCTCGCGCGTTTCGACGTCGCGAGCGTCAGCGCTCCCGCGGAAGTCGGCGGTGCGTCGGGAGAGAGCGCGCGTTTGCCTCGAGGCATGGTTTCGTCGTCCAGTGACGCGAGCGTCGTCGAGTGTCGCGCAGCGTGTCAGCGCTCCGCAACAACCCTCAAAATTGGATTTATACTTCAGACCACGACACGCACGTTCGTCGCGCGGGGCGCGCGCGAGGCGCCGGGAGACCGACGTGACTATCGCGGGATGGGGAAAGGGAAATCGGTGAAACGTTCAAACGGTCCCGGTGGGCGCGGGGGATCGCGAAACCAAACGGACGCGAACGCTGGAAAGGATTCACAGCAACAACAACGTGGCCGACGCCGACGCGACCGGGATGAACGATGGACGTCGACGGCGAGCGGGGACGAGATACGAACGCTCGAGACGCAATTGCGGGCGCTGAACTTGGAGCGGACGACGGTGGAGGCGGATGGGAACTGTTTTTTTCGGTCGTTGGCGGATCAAAAGTACGGCGACGAGTCGAGACACGCTGAGCTTCGGGCGAGGATCGTGCAGTACGTAGCGGAGCGGAAAGAGGAGTTCGGGCCGTTCGTGGAGGATGACGAGACATTTGAGGATTACGTTGAACGGATGGGTCAGGATGGGGAGTGGGCAGGGCACCTGGAGGTGTGCGCGGCGACGGCGGTGTTGCGCGTCGGCGTGTGCATACACCAAGCCGGGTCGCCGAGGTGGGTCGCCGGCGCAGAGGCGAGCGATGACTACGCGCGAACTTTTCACGTGTCGTACGAAGGGAACGATCATTACAACAGCGTTCGGGTGAAGGGTGCACGGCGGGATTTGCCCGGTGGGCCGCTCTGCGTTGCGGTGCTGCGCGACGCGGATTTAACAGAGGTGTGCCGACGTACGGGATGTTCGGATTTCGAGCGATTGCGTCGAACACTGCGCGCGTGTAGAAACGATGTGGACGTGTGCGTGGAGATGATTGATGATGAGCTCGAGGAGGAGAGCAGAGCGCGCGAACAGGCGATCAAGGATGGCGTCGACGTCGAAGAGTTTGACAGCGGAGAGTGGGCTGAGGTGAAGACGAAATCGAAAAATAAAAAAGGTCGACAGCTGGGCGGTCGGCGACGCGAGAGATCGGTAGAAAATTTAGAGATGGAAAGCTTGCGAATATAGTGATGTAATTGTTATGGTTGTTGATTATTGCAATGTTTTACAACGCGCCGGCGTTTTGTCTCTTCGCTGCTTCAATGAGGAGCATCGCACCGCGCTCAATATCCGACTTGGTCGTGTGTCTACCGACGGATAAGCGCAGCGTTCCTATGGCGTAATCCATGGGCACGTCCATCGCCTCGAGCACGCTGCTCACCGTCGCTGCGCCCGCCGCCGCGACGTCGGGAGTGTGACAGGCGGCCCCTGCGCTCGCCGCGAGAAGTTCGGCCAATTCCATCAAAGTGATCGACGCGAGCAGACCCTTGATGCCTATGTTTAAAGTGTTCGGTAAGCGCAACGATTCATCGTTCGGTCCGTTGATGCGAACTCCCGAACCATCGGCGCCACCGAGCGCCTCAACGATGCGTCTCTGCAAATCGTCTCGCATTTCCTTCAAATGCTTAGGACAAGTATCCATCTCGCGCTCGACAATCTCGCACGCCTTGCCGAGTCCGACGATGTGGAGAACGTTTTCCGTACCCGCGCGACGTCCGCTCTCTTGGCCGCCGCCGTAGAACGGTTTAGCCCCTCCGAGGTCGGTGCCGTCGCGAATGTATAAGGCGCCGATTCCTTTTGGCGCGCCAATCTTGTGACCCACAATAGTCACCATATCGACGCCGAGCTGGTCAACCTTGACTGGAATCTTACCGCAACTTTGCGCTGAGTCCGTATGCATCAAAATACCTCGCTTCTTCGCCTCGGAAGCTATGGCGGCAACAGGTTGAATGGCGCCCGTTTCGTTGTTCGCCTGCATCACCGTAATCAGACATGTATCCTCATCCATCGCCTTGACCACGTCTTCGACGCGCACGAGACCTTCTGAGTCGACTCCGACCAACTCATACGTTAAATCACCGAAATCAGCCATCGCTTTGAGGTGTTCAATCACCGCTGGGTGCTCGATGGCTGTTGAGACGACTTTCGGCGTTCTTCCGGCGCCATGCTTCTTCCTGAAAGCTCTCACCGCGGCATCAATCGCAAAGTTATCGCTCTCGCTACCGCACGAGGTAAACATCACCTCATCGTCGCCGCATCCGAGCATCGTCGCGACGCTGTGCCGAGCCGCAGAGATGGCGTCCCTGCACGGCGCCGCAAAGGCGTGTCCGGAGCTTGGATTACCAAAGTGCTCAAACAGGAAAGGCGCCATCGCGCTCGCGACTTCGGGCCAAACGGGCGTCGTGGCGTTGTAATCAAGATAGGTACACCGCTCAAAGATGTCTCCCGAGAGCGGTTCACCGATCCCGGCGTGCTTCGTCCCTTTGCCACCGAAAAGCTTGCCCATGAGGTTCTTCACGACACCTCGAGTGATGACGGCGTTCCTCGAAGACACGGTTTGACGACGACGATCGGGATTACGGAGCGCGGCGCGAGTGGCGCTGACACTCGTCGTTGCGCGCGCGGTGGTCACCGAGTCGGCGCGCATCGGCGTGAGGCGGCGAATGAGGCACTGGCCAACTGGCGGTTTCCTAAAAAGTGACATCAGTAAAATAAGTTTTTTTTGCTACGGGATGCGCTCGCCAATCTCACCGGCGCCGTCCCAATCGGATCCAACGCGTTCGCTGGAGAAAATCGGAAGGCGGTTTCGCATATGCACGCGGTCAATCTCCCACATGAGCTGTGGGTCGAGCGGGTTCGAGTCTGCGGCAAAGAAATCGATGGTTTGTTTGAGCTGTTCCATCGAGGTGTGGCCAACCAACGCCGTCGTCATGAATTCTCGTTGACGAGCCCACTTCAACGCCAATTCCGTGAGCGATATCCCGGCTTGATCTGCGAGCTCGGCGTAGGTGTCCACGGCTCTGAGCGCCGGCGCTGATCGATATCTATAAAGCGTCTTGCCCCAACTATAATCGTCCATTCGGCCTCGCGGGTCGGCGAGCAGTCGTTCGGCGAGCGCTCGGTCGTTCGAGTTGTCGACGGCAGCCTTAACGTCGCGATATTTACCCGTCAAAACACCTCCCGCGAGAAGGTTGTAGCCCATCCACCCAACGTTTTCGTGCACCGGCGACGAAGCTTCAGCTAGACCGTTTTCTTCGCTGCGACGGTTTATGATGGAATAATCGCCTTGCATGGCGCACGGCTCTGGGGCACCCACAGAGCGCGCGGCGTAGCACATCGCCGTCAATCCGTACGCGTTGTCGTTGCACGATCCCCAGCCGCGAAGCTTACCTTCTCGAATCATCTTTCCCATGGCTTCCGCGATTTCTTCAAAGGATGCTGCGTTGCGGTAATAAGGCGCCCGCTCCGTGTCACCGTGATACTGCAAGCTCTGTCCCCAATTCGATTGTGGCGTGTACCTCGCCGGCCAATGCAACGTGTATACGTCGATGTAATCCGTCTTCATGCGCAACAGCGACCCCTCCAAATCTTTCACGATGTTGCGTCGATTGACGTTTGCGCCGCCGGTAATCTTAGTCGCGAGCACGACTTTTCCCCGGCGACTCGGATCCTTCGCGATCCAATTTCCTATAATTTGTTCCGTTCGTCCCTCTGGCCGAGCCCTATCGCTCGGAATCGGGTACTGCTCCGCGGTGTCAATGAGATTAACGCCTCGCTCGAGCACCGCGTAGTTGAGAAACTCGTGACACGTTGTCTCGTCTGGGGCGTTAAAGTCCGCGCTCCCCCACCGTTGCGTCCCGAGTCCGAGCTCCGAAACGATGATGTCGCCCTTTCCGAGACGTTTATGTTTCATTCCGTCGACGATGCGAACCGTTTCGTTCGTCGGACCGAGCGTACGCGTCGTCGTCGGTCCGCGAGTGGACGCAAAGGCGCTCCTTTTGTCATCGAGAAACCGGTTGAATAAATCGCCGACGTTTGACGCACCGAGCGTCGTAAAGGCGACAGATCGGTTGAATGTCCGTCGCGGGAAAATCTTCGGTCCCGCGCGCGGACGCATCACGAGTCGAGGACGAGCGTTCAGCGTCGAGGTTGGCGCGAGCATCGTTTTGTTTTCGCTCCGCGTTGTGAGGCAGTGCCTTTTTTTCGCGCGCGGCGGTTAAAATAAATTCACAAATTTAAACAAAGTCCTCGTCCACTGATACGTTTGGGAGCGCGCAATCGACATCGTCGCACTCGTCATACGATTCGTCGAAGGATGCTCGCGCCGTGGCATACGAGTTCCAACGAACACGAACGCGCTCGTCAAGCTTCATCCAAGCCTCTCTAATCGCTAAAGCCTGAGCGCCGACGACGGCGACGCCGTCCAGGGAATCGCTCGTGTCCCCTAAACGAGCTCTTGCTTCTTCCCCACGGCGAATCATACCGTTGGCAATGTCAAATGGATCCGCGACGCGGGCGTTTCCGGCTCGCATCGACGCGATGTTCACGCGTTCAATTGTCTGCATCGCATACTCCAAAATGGCGAGGTTCCTCTTGTTCACCCAGCTGATGCAATCCACCGGGCAGGATTCGATCGCCACCTGTATGTCCTCCTCCGAGTCGGCCCACTGTTGAAATGCCCTCGCCCGCCCCCACTGATCCTCCATCATGAACGTCTTCGGCGCCGAGTGATTACACATTCGACATCCGATGCACACACTCTCGTTGACGAACACAGTTCTCTGTTGCCCCGTCGGATCCTCCCCTTTAAACACGCTCAGCGGCTCCCCGGTGTATGGTTTAAAGTCTTTCTCCGCCGCTTCACCCGCGAGCGCCATCGCGTACCTCAACTCGGCCAAATCCATATCGTACAGCTCTCGTTTGGTTTCGTCCAACAAAACCTTGTACGCCTCATTCATGATTCTCGAAATCTCTACGCTCGCCTCGCCCGCGACGTCCGGGTGCGTCGCCTTTAATAATTGCCTAAAATTCCTCTTAATCTCTTCGCGATCCGCGTCTGGGCTCACTTGCAAGAGCGAGTAGAAATCAGAGGGTATCGCGTTCACGAGGAGCGTCGGCATCTTTTCCCCGTTGGCTTCCCAGTCGTACGACCTTTGCATCGCCGCGTCGTCATCCTCGTCCGACGAACGCTCCACCTGCACAATCGCCCCTGCTTCGTCGCGTTCACGCTTCCTTTTCGCGCCGAATATCCGAGCGACAACGCTCGACGCGCGTCGATGCGTCGGCGGGAGTCTCGTCGTCCATCGTGTTCTTCGAGCGTTCGGTGCAGAAGCCGCGATGAAAGGCTTCGCGGCCGACGAAGCCGGCGGCGAAGATGTTTGCGCGGCGTAACGCATCGTCGCGAGCGTGTGCGCGAGCGGCGGCGGGTCGTTTGCGACGCTCGCGGTCGCGCGAGAGGCGGCTTCTGAGGATATATTGTGCGAGAGCGTGCTTAACTACAATTACTGTGCGGACATCACTGCCTAATGACTAGTGGATAATGGATAATGCGAATGCTAATTGTTCGAAAGCTTCTTCGCCGATGAAGCCGCGTCGACTCGACCCTGTCGGAAGAACCTGCGCTCGTCGTAGACGAGTTTGACGACGTGCTCGATGATGCGGAGAGACTGGAATATGAGGAGAGCGGTCCAGACGTGCGTGAGCGACGTGGACGCGCCGTATACGGACGACATCGTGAAGTATACGGCGATGAAGACGATGGTATTGACGATTTGGGCGACGCCAACGAAATGCGCGCCGTTGAGACCGATGACGCATCCGTCAGTGGCGTACGCCGTGGTGGATAAGCCAATCGTGACGGCCACCAATCCCTTCATCTCGTGCACCATGGTGTCGAGTTGAGGGTCGTGGGTCAAGATACCAGACCCACATATAAAGTAGGCAGCCAAGGCGAGCGTGGTCCCCATAAAAACGGCAATGTAGAAGAGGGCACGTCGATGCATGAGAGCGTCGGCTTGGCTCTTACGGACCTTTCTTGGAAGGAGCACGTTACCCACCGTAAACACTGGTTCGGCGCACAATCCCAACAAAATGTACAAGTCCAGTAACGTCTTATTTACCGCGGCCGGCAAGACACCGAGTTGGGTGGCGCACGTGGTGATTATGACGTACGTCGTCATCCTCGCCGCTGCGTTTATGACTAACCACGCAAACTCGCTCACAATGCGCATCTCCTGGAGTCTCCTGTAGCTCAGTTTGACCGCGCTCACGATGCCTTGCGCGCCCCTGAAGATTGCCTCGAGCGACAAAAACTTGCGTCTTGCTGCTATATTCCATAGGTATCCAAAGATGAAGACTTGACCTATGGTGAGTGCGAGTCCCGCGGAAAGGACGGCGTTGCGCGCAGTCATCGTGGGCTGAATAAATACCAACTGCAACGCCGCCGTGATGAGCCCGGAGAAGAGCCAACCTATCATCGGCGTCCAAGCATCCTTATTCCCGAGAAACGCACCTTCGAGCGCGTTCGCGGCGCCGAACACGGGCAAGCCGATGCATCGCAGAATGGTGTACATGCGCAACAGCGCCTCAACCTCTTGCGGCACAACCATCACGCGACAAATGGGCCCGTAGAACAATTGCAACACGACAGCGAGCACGATGCCACTCAAAAAAGATGCAAATGCACTCGTACTCACCACCTCCTCGATGTGCCCTCGCGACTTTGAGTCGTCTCCCTCATTCTCCATCTCACCGTACGCCCTACTGACAGCCGTCGTCACCACAATGCTAAACGCGAAACATATCTCCTCAACCAAGCCAAAGAGCGCGGAAGCGGGCGCCAAAGCCGCGAGAAACAGCGTACCGACGCGAGCAACCAACACCGTCTCCAACAGTGATACTACAGGCTCGTTCACGCTGTTCAACAGCGCTGGCGCGCCGAGCGTGACGAGCGCCAACACCAGCACGCGAAACGTCGCCATGTCCAAGCTTGGCAATCGATCTTCTCGCGTCTCCACGACAAACACACTCGCGCCAGTACCATCCTCGTCTGAAGACTCCCATTCTGCCGCCACGATGGCGCGGCGGTGCGCGAGCGTCCCTCTCTCACTCCGCGCGTCGTCGCTCCTCTTTCGTCGCTCGCTTTTGCTCACACAACCCACGCCACTCCTCTCATCATCCCCGCCGCGATCGAAAACACGCGTCTTCGAACGCGCGAAACCGCGCGCGCTCCACCTTCCCCTCGGAGCGAGCGGTCGGACCCCGGCGTACCGCGTCGTCGACGCGGACGTCGATGTCGACGTGGACGTGGACGCAGCCGCCAGCGTCCAACGCGCACACCTTCCGACAGTCGCAGGCATCGATCTAGATCCCTTTGACGTCCGAGCGCAGTCGGAACGCGCGAGGCGGGCGCTCTCGCGTTGTCCTTAGCGTCGGTGGTCGCGTCGGCGTCGGCGGCGCGCGCGTGTGTGTGTCGGGCGCGCGGCACGACTCAACGGAAAATACTTTGTCCAAAAAGTACTCATGAAGTGCCAAAACGCGTCGGCAATATATTAAACGGATAAGGACCATAAAATGTAACCCTGGAACGAAGCATCCAAATCCAGCATTGATGCCATTAAATATACCAGAGTACTGTACATAAGGGTTTGGCGCGTATCGCGTTGGAACGAAGTGCGTCGCCGATCGGCGACACTTCGCGCGCGCGCCGACGACCCACGTTCCTCGACCGACGCACGATGAGCGCCGCAACGACGAATCTTGCGCAGCGATGCTCGCGCTCCGTCGCCGGACGCCCGGTGAAGAGCAGCGCGTCGCGCTCGACGACGACGCGACGACCGGTTCGCAGTCTTAAAGTTCAAGCCATGGCGGGCATCCCTCGCGGAAGCGACTGGGACGTGCACAAGTACGTGCGACGACGAATGCGACGACGAACACCGCGCGCGATGTGTACTCGATGTGCACGACGCGCGACGGCGTTGAAGAATCTGGATCCGGTGTCGACCGGGCGGGTGATTGTTTGCAGCACGGGCGACGTCTGAAAACCTGAGGGTCTCGCGAACCGGACGAGACGCGGACGCTCCGACGTTTGGACGCAAACATCGCTCGACGCCGTGTGTGAGCTGTACTGATTGGCAATGCCAATGATGATTTACGAGCGGTGTCGTTCGATGGCGATGCATCGGCGAGACGGGGCGGTTTGGGAGAAAGATTACTCGCTAAAGGGCTTGCGAGAGGGGCTTTTTTGGACGAGCGAGCAAACAAGACTGACTGACGAACGATCACGATTCGTTTTCGCGCATGAAATAGGTTTGGTGGTACCTGCGTTGGCAGTGCCGAAAGAATCAGTGGCGTGTGCGACTTGCTGATGAAGAATGATTCGCCGCTGACGATGGGTATCGTTTCCGCCATGGGCGTTGCGAACAAGGGCGAGCCGAAGGTGACGGATTGTCTCATCAACGCCACGGAAATGGCTGCGAACCGCGATCCCACGTACGAAGTGGAGCTCGAGAAACTCGAGGAAAAGCACGTGACGACTGCTCAGGCGTTGCTGACGGATAAGGCCGAGTACGACGCGTATATTGTGGCGTTTAACGAAGAGTTGAATGACTTGCGCTCTATGTTTAAGGCGATTTACATTGCCGGTTGCTCTACCGAAGCCTTTGGCGATTTCGTCGTCGGTCACGGCGAGCTCTGGACGGCGCGACTTTGCGCGGCGACAATTCGCTGCAAAGGTGGCAAGGCGGTCTGGATCGACGCTCGGGATATTCTTGTCGTCACGGAGGCGGAAGATGGCGGTGTGGACGTCAACTACAACCTGTCGAACGCCAACTTGGACAAATGGTACGACGAGCACATGCAAGAAGGCGCCGTCGTCATGGTGACTGGTTTTATCGCGCGCACGCCGGACGGTGTCCCGACCACGCTCAAGCGTAACGGTTCTGATTACTCGGCTACCATTTTTGGCGCGCTCACGCAAGCGAAGAATATCACCATTTGGACGGATGTCGACGGCGTCTATAGCGCCGATCCGCGCCGCGTCAAGGGTGCCAAGTGCCTGAGCTCCATCTCCTACAACGAAGCATGGGAGCTTGCGTACTTTGGTGCCAACGTGCTCCACCCGCGCACTACGTTGCCGGCGATGAAGTACAACATTCCGGTGACTCTGCGCAACTACTTCAACCAAGATGCTCCGGGTACGTCCATCGGCATGACGTGCTCTCTCGAATCTGACGAGAGCAAGATTGGCAAGTTTGAGACGCGTGACATGAGCGGCGATCTCGTCAAGGGTATCGCTACCATTGATGACGTTTGTCTTATCAACGTCGAAGGTACGGGTATGGTTGGCGTTCCGGGTACGGCGAACAGCGTGTTCCGCACCGTCAAGGAGGCTGGCTGCAACGTCGTCATGATTTCTCAAGCGTCGTCTGAGCACTCCATTTGCTTTGCCGTTCGCTCACACGAAGCCGACGCCGCCGTCGCCGCCTTGAACAAGAACTTCGAAAAAGCGATCGCCGCGGGCCGTCTTCATCGCATCAACGCCGTCCGCGACTGCTCCATTCTCGCCATTGTTGGCCAGAACATGTGCCAAACTCCTGGAGTCTCGGCGATGCTCTTTGAAGCCTTGGCGCAAAGCGCGGTAAACGTCATCGCGATCGCCCAAGGTGCGTCCGAGTACAATATCACCGTTGTTGTGTCCAAGAAGGACGTCAACAAGGCGCTACAAGCGGTTCACGGTAGATTCTACCTCTCCAAGACTGCGATAAGCGTGGGCCTTGTAGGTCCGGGTCTCGTCGGTAAGACTTTGCTCCGCCAAATGAAGGAGCAAATTCAAACCCTCCGCGACGAGTTCCAAGTTGAGCTTCAGATCGTCGCCATCACCGGTGGTCGTAAGATGTTGCTCAGCAACGACGCAATTGACTTGGACAACTGGGAGGAGGCTTACGCGAATGGCGTGCCAATGGACATGGATGGTTTCACGCAGCATGTCCTCGATTCTCAAGCGCCGAACCAAATCATCGTCGATTGCTCCGCTTCCGACGACGTCGCGAGCCACTACAAGGAGTGGCTCTCCCAGGGCTTGCACGTGGTTACGCCGAACAAGAAGGCGAACAGCGGTCCGCTGACGTACTACAAGGACCTTCGATCCATTCAGCGCAACTCTTACACGCACTACTTTTATGAAGCCACCGTCGGTGCCGGTTTGCCGATCATCTCCACCTTGCGTAGCTTGCTCGACGCCGGCGACAAGGTTGAGCGCATCGAGGGTATCTTCTCGGGTACCCTCTCGTACATTTTCAACACATTGGAACCGGGCGTGGCTTTCAGCGATATTGTGGCTCAAGCGAAGGAGGCGGGCTACACAGAGCCAGATCCTCGCGACGATTTGAGCGGCATGGATGTGGCGCGCAAGGTGACCATTTTGGCGAGAGAGTGCGGGCTCAATCTCGAGTTGTCGGACGTTCCGATTCAGTCTCTCGTTCCGGAACCGTTGCGCGACATTCAGAGCGTCGATGAGTTTATGAAGGAGCTTCCAAAGTTTGATGGGGATATTCTTAAGCAGCAAGAGGAGGCTGCTGCCGCGGGTGAGGTGTTGCGCTTTGTCGGTGTCGTCGATGTCAAGGCTGGTACGGGCTCCGTCGAGCTCCGCCGCTACCCGATCGACCACCCGTTCGCTCAACTCAAGGGAAGCGACAACATTATTTCTTTCACTTCGAGATACTACACGCCCGCCGGCCCTCTCGTCGTGCGCGGTCCTGGCGCGGGCGCCGAGGTGACGGCGGGCGGCGTCTTTGGCGACATCCTTCGCGTATGCGCCTACCTCGGTGCGCCGTCTTAAACGCCAAACGCTCGCAACATCACGTAACACAGTAGTCATCCCTCTAAATTATTCATAATATATCGCCTATGAGTAAAATTACACCGAGCGAGCGGGCGTCCAACAGCTTTTGACTCGTTAAGAAACCTTCTTCACCCCAACCCCGACGAGCCGCCCGAAAAGCGCCGACGTCTTGGCGCCCACGTACCACTTGAACGCCTCCATCCATGCCCGCACGCGCGTTTTAAAGCCCACGAAAAACCCGTGCCCGCTGTTATTCTCGCGCGTTTGCTTCGCATTCACAACGTTCGAACTCGACGAAAAGAAGGATGCGAGCGCGGCGATGAGCGCGGCAAAGACGGACACCGCGGCGATGTATTTGCGCATCGGACATGCCATGGTTCGAGACGAAACCCTCGCTTCTCGCGCTCGCGCGAGTCCCGACGCGGCTTGGACTGACGAAGTTGATGCGTGCTGTTAGAGTGTTGTCCTACGAGCGCCTTGTGTGTTATTTGACAAAACGAAACGCGCATTCGGCTATATGAATCACGTGAACAAGCGCTGCATACCGACGCGATGGATGGATTCCTTTTTTACTATTCCTCCTCTTCTCTACGACGCTTCGCTTCGAGCAAATCATCTCGCGAAGGCTTACCGGCGCGCCTCTTTGGACCCCAGTTTTCCGCCGGGTTGAGAGGATATCGAGCGACGCCTTCGCGACGCGCCTTGGATTGCGCCGCGGTGACCCGAGTCCAGTTTGCCGTAATCTTGGGTTCCTTACCTAGAATGACAGATCCCGGAGTTTGCTCTTGCTGCTCTTTCACCGGGTGCTCTTTGATCCAGCACCTGAGAATGTCCCACAAGACTTCGGCGGGTGCGTCCGTCTTGATGCCGAGCGGATTGGAGTGGCAACCGCTCACTCGATACCCGGCATTCACGATGGCAGACTTGAACAACCACATGTTCGGAGGCACTGCCTTGAGAGTTCCACCCATCGAGTGCACGTCGTAGTGCAGAGGCACGTCCTTAAGTTCCTCCTGCGCCGTCGTGAGCAAGGCATGCACCTTGCCGAAACCCGGGTACCTATCCTTGTTCTTTTCCATCTCCGCCTTGACGTTCTTCAACCACTCGTCATCGTGGATGGGCGCGCTCCAAATCGGACCACCCATGTTGTAGTGCCACCCGCACTCGGTGCAGCGCTGTGGCACAACTGGACCGGCGCCGGGCAGGTACTTGGTGACGTTACCCTTGGTCGACATGCGCGCCACCGGCTGCAATTCATGCGAGTCGCAACCGACGCACTGGTAGACGTAGCTCAGTTTGCAAGGTGCCTCCTTCGTGGCGATCGGACTCGTGTACACGCGAACGAAAACTCGAATATAAAAGTCAATTGAGAGCGAGATGACGGGTACGATGTGGCGTCGGTACTTGATGGCGGCGTTCTCAATCGATTGGAGCAACATTCGCACCGCCATTTCGTGGCAATACTTTGCGCGAAGTGGATATGCCCCGTATTTCGACCACGCCACCTCGCCGTTGTTACCGCAGAGCACCGCCATGTCGGTGGCGGTTACGAGTAACATGCCGCCTTCCTGCACCGCTTGCACCGCGCTATCGAGCAAAATGGACGGCGATCCATAGGGATCCAAATCTACGATGTCAAACATCTTTTCGTGCTTCATGCAAACCATGCGCACGTCTTCGTTGTGCGGAATCACCTTGGCAATCTTCTCCTTCATTTCCGGCGAACACTCGGCATTGTATGCCTTGTTTCGCTCGATCGCCTCGGCCGCTTTCGGATCGAGATCGTTCGCGACGACGCATCCCACATCATCCAACTCTTGCGCGTAACGCAGCGATCGCAAACCAGTCGCAGCCATACCCTCCAAAATCGTAATATCCCGAAGCGGTCGTGGCGGCTTCACCTCCTCCGGTAAACCCGCCTCCTCGCGCGCCTTTCTCGCAGCCTCCAGCGCCTCCACCATCGCCTGGTGTTCCTCCGCCGTGCGATACATCGCGTCGATATCCTCTTGCGCTAACAACCTCGGCAACAACGCGTCGTCCTTCGGCGTCGGACACGCCGCACCTCTCGACCGCTTGCTCCGCTTCGTCTTCCCGCTCTCGTGCTCCACCTTTCGCACCCGCTGAAACTCTCGAATCACCGCCAGAGACAAATCCCGGTTGACCACTTGCGGCTTGTTATAAAACACCTCGTTGGCGCGTTGCAACGCTCTCGCCGCGCCCTCGCGAACGACGGAATCAAACCCCTCGGGCGGCGCCGGATCCGACGCCTCACCCTTCGTCGTCATGCTTTCCAAACCTCTCGTCGTCTTTTTCTCCTTCTCACCGCACTCTCCCGTCGTCGTCGTCGTCGTCCACGTCTTCACCGCCGTCGCTCTCCCGCTGCTTTTTCGCACCGCCGCCGCCGCCACCGATGCGTCCACCAACGCGCGCGCCGCCGTCACCGTCGCCCCGAGCGCGCTCCTTCGCATGCACCAGACCGACGGGCGCACGAACGAGCGAACGCGCCGTCGGCTGGTTTCGTCTCCGTCCGTCCGGCGCGAGTCGTCGTCGTCGTCTGAAGCGCGTCGTCGTCGTCTGAAGCGCGAACGCGCTCACCGCGCGGCTGAACTTCTGGTTTTTGTGTGTCTTTTCATGAGTCATGACTCGTCAAAATGTGACCAGTGGGTGGCATCTCTCTGAAGGTTTTCGTGTGGGATCTCTCAATCGACACAACGCGACGCCTGATACCCGCCCGAGACTCGACGTCGACGTTCGCTCGCGCGCGATGGATGACGTCGCGGTGCTCAAGTTTAAAAACCAACAGCTCGGTGGACAGGTAAGGAGCGCGCGGTGACGACGCGAACGAAGGAACGATTCGGAAATCAGGGAAATGGATTTTCAAGAGCGCGCGCATCTTCGTGATGAAGACGCCCTTTGCCGACGGACGACTGACGACGCGAACGAACGAACGGTGGGACGCGATGCGACGCGATGTAGATTGAAGTACGCCGAGCGGAGGTTGCGGATGCGGAACGTAAACTCGCGGTGAGTGATAGACTTAAAGCGAAGTACGAGACGTTGATCGGCGTCGTGACGAATGAGTGGAACGCGTTGAGAGACGCGGTGGACGCGCTCGCGTCTCGGGTTCCGGGAAGCGGTGAGTCGAGCGCGAAGGAGACGAAGAAAAACGGTGACGGCGGGGCACAGAATGCGCCGGATGTGTTCATCGATCCCTTTGTGATGCGGTTGGTGGATTTGGCCGGCGCGGACGCGAGCGCGTTGGACGCAGCGAGCTCGGGTAAGAGAAAGCGAACCGACGACCAAAACGCGAGCGTCGGTACGGCGGACGAGCTCGAGGATAGCGGTGACGTCAAGGATGAGGAAAGGGAGGAGCTCATCAAGGCGTTGCGTGACAAGGCGGACGAGATCAAGGTGAAGTTGGCAGCCGTGTTGGACTGCGTTGAGGGCAAGGCGAAGAAGGGCGACGCCGGCGACGCCGACGCGAGTTTGAAAAAGAAGGCGGATGAGCTCGAGGCGAGTAAGCTCAAGCTCAAGCGCGATTTCGATGCGCTGCAGCACGCGTACCTTCGCGATTTGGCCAAGTGTAAAGAACTTCGCGCGGAGTTGGACGAGATGGAAGTGCAGCTCTCCGGAACGAGACGTCGCTTGGCCATCTCCAAGGCGAACGGCGGCGACGACACCATTGAAGGTTTACCGAAGATGGCCACCGCGGAAGACGCGCGCGCGGCTGGTGCCGAGGCACAAGCCAAGGCTGCGGCTGCGGCGCAAGAAGCTGGTCCCGCGAGCCGTCCGGGCACGCCGGCGCAACCGCAAGGAGGTGCCGACGCCAAGGAAATGACCAAGCTTAAGGGCGACATCGCCGAGCTCGAGACCAAACTCAAGCATAGCGAAAAGACTCTCGCCGAGCTCAGCAAGGAAAAGTCTGCGCTTGCAGGTCAAGTCCGTTCACTCAGTGACGCGCAGCAGTTTGAGTCTGGCATTGAAAAGTCTGCGCCGTTCGCGGCTTTGAACGCGCGTTACCAAGCTTCCAAGGAGGAAAACGACGGGCTTCAGGAAGAACTCAGAGCCGCCAAGCGCAAGATGGATGGCATCGTCCAGGAAGCGATTCGCGACCGCCAAGCCGCGGAACGCGGTGAGGCGGCGATGAAGCGTTTGCAATCTGCGGACGAGCGCGCCGCGGAGCTCGATGCGCGACTGTCGCACGTCGTCAAGGTGCGCGACGAGTTGGAGCTCAAGGTGCGCACACTCACTGAGAAGCAAGACTTGAACGTCGCGAACGAAGAAAAATTGAAAATGCTCGAAATTGTGATGAAGGAGAACAAAGTCCTGAAGGATGAAAACGCACGATTCAAAGAATCGTACGCATCGTTTGATAAAGCCAAGGTGGACAAGGCGGCGGCTGAAGAACGAGTTAAATCGTTGACTGAATCGGTGGAAAAGCTTGAAAAGTTGGCGGCGAAGAAATCCACGGCAAAGGTGGCGGAACTCGAAGCCGAAATCGCCAAGCTTAAGGAGCAACTCGCCGCAGCCGAGGCCTCCGCCACCGCTGCGAATGCGGCGCTCGAAGAGAAGCAAGCTGAAGTGATGATGTACGTCGAGGAAATTGAAGCGATTTCTGGTGCGTACGCCGAAGCACAAGAGCAGAGCACGCGCCTTTTGACCCGCATCGCCACGAGTGAAGACGGTCAAAACAAGGCGGTTACGGAAAGAATAGCGGCACAGGCGAACGCCAAGAAGTTCGAGGATGAGTGCGCTCGAGTGTCAGAAACTGCTGCTTATTACAAGCGCGATCTCGACGATACTTACGCTCGCACCTCAGAGCTTGAAGCACAGCTCGCCGAAGCGACGGCTGCTTTCACGAAGATGCAAGAAGAATCTAGTGGAAGCGCCGAAAACGTGGAGCGCTCCAAGGCGCAGCTCCGAGCGATGGAGAAGAACGTCGTTGATGTACGCGAAAAGCTCGAGGCTTCTGAACAAAAGGTTGCAGAGCTCGTCAAGCGCAGCAAGAGCGAATTGGCCAAGCTCGAGGCTGAGAAGGAGGCGCGCAACAAGGCTGAGGCCCAAGCGGCGGGCTTGAAGAAGAAGTGCGAACGTCTCATCAAGGAGGGTGGCCAAAAGGATCTTCACGAAGAGCTTCAAGCGTACAAGACAATGATGAACTGTCAAGTGTGCATGGAACGCCAAAAGAGCGTCGTCATCACCCGATGCTTCCACATGTTCTGCAAAGAGTGCATCGATTTGCGCATTGAAACTAGAGCACGTAAATGCCCCGGCTGCGCGCTTCCTTTTGCCGAGAAGGATGTCAGCAACATTTACTTTTAGACAACTTAGCGATGAATTACATACAAACGATTGATCAAGGAAGGGGATTCAACGCGTTTCTGAGAAAAATTTCTCAGCGTTTTCTCGTGTGATCCGAGCCGCGTCTCGCACTGACCAACTCTTGATATCCGCGATGATGGCGAGCATGACGCGCAATTCGTCCTCTGCGTGCGTAGGGTCACACAAATCGCTCTCGAGGAGTAGCTTGTCATCCGGCACGGCTCGGATGACGCTTTGCGTCTTCGGCGAGCGCAGGTTGATGACCGAACTAAAGCCAAAGTAAAAACGATCACCATACTTTTTCATATTGGTCAGCTGGCGCAAAAATTCTTCCGAACCACCAAACGAGTGCATGAATATCTTCGGTGGAAGTTCTTTGGCTGTTCTAAAGATGTCAGTCATGTCGCCCGTGGCTTTTACGCTGTGCACCACCACCGGACGTCGCAACTCTGTGGCTAAATCAAGTTGCCGCCTGAAGCAATCGAGCTGATTCGGGTAATCTGCTTCCGCATCGGGCGGAACTGCCACTTTATCCAAACCAATCTCGCCGACGACGCAATTTGGAGTCGATTCAACCGTCGCCCTCAGTTTAGCCATCCACTCAGTCTTGTCGTTCTTCTCTAAATGCGCCCACCAAGGGTGCACGCCAAAGGCAATTGGTACGTTCACTTGCAAATCGTCATCTCCCTCGCGCACGGCGGTCGCCGCTGCCCAGTCTCCAGGACGCGTCGTCGTCATCGCCACGCCAGCGAGACGCGAGCATAGCTCGCGCACGACCGCGTGCTCGCCGTCTAAATGCCAGTGGCAGTGCGCGTCAAAAATTTCGCTTGCATCCAGCATTTGCGCGTCTCTGAGACTCGCCGCGGTAGCCTTCAGTTCGCCTCGACTCGTATCCTGTACGAGCGCATTCTTATCGCCATCCTGCGGGGCGTTTAAATCATTGCTACTCGCTTCGTCGCCCTTCTTGCCCTCGTCTTCCGTGGGAACCGAAGCACTCTTCGTCGATGGAGCGACGGATGAGGCCGCAATCTTCGGCCAAACCTTGGCACGCCACCCAGTCTCTGCCGGACCATCTATGTTCTTGTGTTTGCCTCGAATCAGGTCGAGAGAAATTTCAGACGCAGCTTGAAATCCGATCGCGCCAGTCACGAAGACGGCTGATCCCCCGACGCCGTCGCATCCAATGCCCCCTCGACCCTTTGTGCCTGCCTTTTTAAAGACGTTTTCATTCTCGGGCGCGTACACGCATTTGATGCCCCACTTTGACGCAGCCTTCCGTTTCCCTTTGTTTGACCCTGGAAACATTCCCTTGTTACCCTCTTTCGGGAAACTGTACTCCTTTCGCAAAGTTTTGCGCGTCATGCTCAGCAGACGATTAAACGTCGTGTTGGCCAAATCCTCCACGCGAAGTCCCGTCAAGTTGTCCAATCCACCCGCACCACCAGTCACACACAACGGAATGCGTTCCCGCGTGCAGAACGCGACGATAGAAGCCTTATCGCTCTCCTTATCGATCGCATCCAAGACGTAATCCGGTCTTCGCCACTGCACGTCTCCTTTGTCGACGCCGAAACGTTCGGCTCCCACGCCTGCGCACAAAATCTCCTCCACGTTGTGTCCCTGCACGAAATCCCGCACCACTCGCACCTCACACTCTGGGTTCACATCCAACACTCTCGCCGCCATGACGTCCGCCTTCATCTTCCCCACCGTCGATCGCAGCGCCACCACCTGTCTATTGATGTTCGTCTCACACACGTCGTCCAGGTCGCACAGCGTCAACGCGCCCACCCCGCTCCTCGCCAGCGCTTCCACCGCCCAAGATCCGACGCCGCCGAGTCCGACGACAACCACGTGCGCAGCGCGCAGCGCTTCGAATCCTTCCTCTCCGTACAACCGCCGCGTGCCCTCGAACGCAAAACTTTCCGTCGAACACGTCGTCCAGGCTTCGCCGTCGTCGGCGGCGTCGACCTTCTCCTTCGCTCGCGACGCGACGATTCGACGCGTCGTCGTCGTCGTCGTCGTCTTCCGGCGAGCCGTCACTGCACGCGAAGACACCGCGACCGTCGCCGCCGCTCGAGTCGTCGTCGACCCGCGCATCCCTCTGACGCTGGTGTCTTTTGCACTTTTTGTACTTTTTGCTCTTTCGGTAGCGCCATTCCTCGACGACGCTCGAGAGAGACACCATGCCATCTCTCGCGTCGTCAACGACGACGACGACGACGACGAAACCAGAGATATCGCGACCGCGTCGCGTTCGCGCGACCCTTCGTGGCCGCGGTCGTCCGACGTCCACGAAGACGCGGGCGCAGAGAGTTCCGAATGACTGTTTCGGTTACATTGCTCCAGAGAGCAAAGCGGCGCACGCGCTGACGAATCTCTGGACCATGTGCGCGGTTCGCGTCGTCCTCGCGCAAGAGGAAGGGTACGATAATGAGGGCGCGCCTACGGAGCTGTCCAGGGCGTTGGGTGACTTTTTGCACGAGCATCCACTGCGGGATGGGCGGGAGTGGTTGACGCTGCTCATGAGCCACGAGTCAACGCTCTTGCGCTTGGCGGCGGTACGAATTATGGAAGTTCGAGCAGCGTATGGGAAGGATGATTTTGATTTTGAGCGCATGCAGAGGGAGGCGATTGATTTCGTTCACAAGGAGAACGATGCGTTGACAGTGGAGTACGTGACGAAGAGCATGTGATGTTTGTTGTATATTTTTTCGCTCGCAAAGAACGTGTAAAGTCTATTTTCCAAAAGTGTTTATTAAATGATGAAAAATCCACGGCTCGTTCGCGTGCGTTTCTACTGATACTCGGCGTCGCGACGAAGGTGTCTCGTACTCCCGGACGGTCCCGGTCCCTTGTAATCTCCGCGAAGAGGTCTGACGTCCGTCGGTGCGGTGTTGCGACGAGGGTAGCGCTTTTGCGCTCCGTCGGGTGAATCCTCCTCCATCGCATCGAGGTCCGGGATCGGACGCGATCGCTCTCCAGCGCGATGAGCGACGACGATGACATCTGGACGCTTGTTGCAGTAGTTCTTGACGGCGGTGCGGATCGCACGAGAGACTGTGCGCTCGATGGTGCTGAGCTTGGTGTCCACAGTCATTTGGTCCGTCGCCGCAATAGCGCTCGACCGTACAGATTCCAAAAGTCTACCGTCATCTGTCCACATTCCTCTAGATGTCACCCGCGCCTTGGCGCTGATTAAATTGTCACCGTTGTTTGCGATTTCGTAATCGCACACGATGATGCCTTCGACAGCGATTCTCATGCGCTCTTCGATGGCGAGATCCTCCGCCGTGCCGCTTCCGAACCCCCCGTCGTTGAACATCGTCTGTAAACGCGCCTTGCCGATGCGGTGGAAGTTGCCCATCGTTCCGTGTTGACGCTTAGACGCCAGAGGCGTGACTCCAAGCATTTCCCCGTTCCCTATCACAGTCGTGTGCATGACCCCAGATTGTCTCGCGAGCTGTTCGTGCGCTCGCAAAAACGCGTACTCCCCGTGCACAGGCAAAAAATGCTCCGGCTTGACGAGTTTGATCACTTCGTCCAGCTCATCCTTGTATCCATGACCTGATGAGTGCAAACAATCCTCGCGGCTCATTGCGATTTCTGGTCCTCTCTTGGCAATCTCGTTCATCATGCGCATGACTCTCTTTTCGTTACCCGGAATCATCTTGGCCGAGTACAACAAGAGATCCTCGGGTTGAAGCGTCAACAAACGCGAGCTACCGAAAGCCGCCTGCGCGAGCTGCGCGCGATCCTCCCCTTGTGATCCAGTGGTGACGATGAGAAGCTTGCTTGGATCGCAGTTGTCGATTTCATCAGCCGGAATGAGCTTCTCAGGGTCGATGGGAGCGATGCCCGCCTTTTTCGCCGCTTCAAGGTACGTCGTCAACGACAAACCCAAAAACGCAATCTGGCGACCCGTCGCTTCTGCAGCATCTCGGACACCGTACAGACGGTGAATGTTGGACGCAAACTGCGTGGTGATGATACGCCCGCGGTGTCCCAACACTCGACGCATGATGCCTTCGCTCACGGCGGATTCGCTCACTGTTCTCCCCGGAGAGAGCACGTTTGTGCTGTCGCTCATCATGAGCGTCACACCCTCGTTTCCGACGCGTTCCCACGATTCGCGATCGAAAACGCGCCCATCTACCGGGTTTTCGTCAATCTTCCAATCGCCAGTGTGCACGATGGTACCCGCGTCGCAACGGAAAATTAAACCGCAACAATCCGGAATGGAGTGCGTCACGCGCACCGCCTCCATGTCAAATGGACCCGCTTGAAAGCGCTCATTCATCTCAAAAACCTTGAACCGCTCGTCGTTCCAGAGAGAAAACTCCATCATTCTCCGTCTAATGAGTTGCATCGTAAACAAACCCGCGTAAATGGGTGTCGACGGATCGAGCGCCGGCACCACCCACGGCAACGCTCCAATGTGGTCCTCGTGTCCGTGCGTTATGAGCACGGCTTCAATCTTATCGCGCCAACGCGCCAAGAACGACACGTCCGGTAAAACCTTTTGAATACCCAATTCCTCGTGACTACAATTTTTTCAACAACGATCGTCAGTCTCGGTAAACGAAAAAAAGCGAAACGTAAAACGCCGTACGAAAACACGACAAAACTCAAAACGCACTCTGGAAACATCAACCCCGCGTCCAACAAAATGTATCGATCCCCGTGTCCAATCAGCATGCAGTTCATCCCAATCTCTCCCAACCCACCCAACGGAAGAATTTTCAACGGCGGGTCGTCGACGAGATCATCCACCGCCGGGAACGCCTTTTCCGCGACGTACTCGAGCGTTTGCCCAAGGTGCTGCTTCCCGTCGCTCTGTTTACGAACCCCGCCGCGTCCACGCCCGCGCCCGCGTCCACGCCCGCGTCCACGCCCGCGTCCACCGCCTCGCCCCATTCCTCTCGCCCCGCTTCGACCACCACCGGGTGAATTCGCGCGTCGCGCGCCGCCGGGACCGGGGCCACCACCCTCGGCTCGCGGGACGACGCCCGCCGCGCGCCGGTGCGTGCGCGACCGATGCTCGGGGCGTCCGATGACGCCGGCGTGTGCCCCCACGGACACCGCGGACATTGGTGAAGAAATAAAACGATTTAAAATACGTGCTCGCGCGCCGACGCGTCAGTCGGGTCGGACGCCTTCCGCGTCGCGTCGTCGCGTCGCCGGCGGACACGCGCGAGCTTTTAACCGAATTGCACTCGTCACGAACGCGTGCGGCGCTAATCCAGGAATTGGGTGAAATCGTCGCTCCACGTAGTTGTAGTTTTTGTGCGTGACGTCGCGCACGTCGGCGTCCACTCGTCGTCGTCACACGCGCGCGCGCGTCGGTCGTGGTCGTCGATACGAAGTAGGCGGTCGTCGCGATCGAACGAATCGCCCGTCGTGTTCGGACGCGCGCGAAGTGAAGAGAAGCGAAGGCGCGCGCGAGCTCCACTCAGTTCGACTCGTTCGGGGTAGTTGCCGCTGACGCATACAATGCGGATCGGTATCGCGAGCGCGCCGAACTCGACACCCGGTCCCACGCGACGGGTGGCGACGGGTTCAAAGGGGGTACGCGGGGAACGCATCGCGCGCGATGCGTTGAGGGCTCGTTTGGGAGGGAACCGGCGGATGGGGACGGGTTTCGGTGAAGGAAGGAATGCGACGCCTTTGGGATTCGCGAAGTCGAGGGTTGCGTCGGCCGAGCGAGGAAGTCGAGCGTCGACGACGCGGGGAGAGGCGGTGGCGAACCCGGATGAGACGCGAGAAGGCGCGGGGGGTGTTGCGTTGGAAGCGGGGACGCAAAAAGTGACGTCCAAGCCCAAGGCGGTGAAGAAGGCGACGCTCAAGGAGAAGGATAAGGCGAAGTTGGAGGCGGACAGAGACTTTTGTCGAATGGTGACGAGGTATAATCCCGAGGAGATTCGCAATGAGGCGCTGAGCAGGCCGTTGGAGTTGGCGAAACGATCGGCAGAGCTTGCTTTGGTACTCGGAAAGCTGAGGAATAAGCAGGATCGATTGCAAAAGTTGGATGCGGAGGACGGCGGAACGCGTTGGGGAGAAGCAGTCAAAGAGACGCTCATCGAGCTCGGTCCGCTCTTCGTGAAGCTCGGGCAAAACTTGGCCAACAGGCCGGATTTGGTGAATGAGGACTTGATGGAGGAGTTGACCAAGCTTCAGGATCGCGTACCGCCGTTCAACTCAAAGTTGGCGTACAAAATTATAGAGGAGGAAACGGGACGCGTCATCGAGGATACGTTTAGTGAAATCTCTGAAGAGCCGATCGCTGCGGCATCGATCGGTCAAGTGTACCGAGGCAAGCTCAAGAAGGATGGTACCGACGTCGCGATCAAGGTTTTGCGACCGAATACGCGCGCGCGATGCGTCATGGATTTGTTTTTGCTGCGCGCGGCCGCTCTGCAATTTTTTGACGGTTACGCTCGAGCCAATCTCGGGTGCTCGGCGTCTCTCTTGGTGGATGAGTTCGCGGAGAAATTGCTCGAGGAGTTGGATTTCGTGCAAGAAGCGCGTAACCTTCGCGATTTTGGCTTCAATTTTCGCAACGACGTCAACGTGCAGATTCCGCCCGTGGTGAGCGAATTGAGTGGGCCGCGCGTTCTCGTGATGCATTGGCAGCAGGGCGTGCGGTGCACTCGCGAGGATGCGTTCGATGACGATGCAGCTCGCGCACGCTTTATGGTGAACGGTGTCGAAGCTGGTTTGAAGCAACTGCTCGAATTCGGGCTCTTCCACGGCGATCCGCACCCGGGCAACGTGTTGGCTCTGCCAAACGGCGACATTGCGTACGTCGACTTTGGGAACGTCGCCGAGATTTCTCGATCCAACCAAGAGAGTCTTATCGATGCGGTGGTGCATACCATGAACAGAGACTACGAAGCGTTGGCGGAGACTCTCGAAGACCTCGGCTTTTTGCAACCCGGTGCTGACATCGGACCGGTGGCCGAAGGTTTGGCCGATGTGTGGGGAGACGAAGCCCTTCAATCTCTGGCGAGCACGGAAAAGTTTTCGTTCCGGGGACTCACCCGTGAGTTCAACAAACTCCTGTACGACTATCCGATTCGAGTTCCGGAGAGATTTTCGCTCGTGATCAGATCTCTTCTGACGCAAGAGAACATTTGTCTCACGCTCGATCCAGACTTCAACCTCTTGGACTCCGCTTTCCCATACGTCGCGCGGCGTTTGCTCACTGATCCCGATCCAGCGCTTCGACTTCGATTGCTCAAGGTGGTTGTCGTCAAGGAACGCTTCGAGTGGGAGCGCCTTCGCAATCTCATCAACCTCGCCGGCGTCGGCGTCAAGGGTGGCATCAAGGTGCCCATCCTCGCCCTCGCAAAGGATGCGGCGCACATGCTCGCCACCGATAAAGAATTACGAAAGGAGCTCTTCATCGGTCTCCGAGCGGTGACGCTCGCCGAACACTTCCGTGAGGCCTTTTCTCTCGGTTGCGTTTTGCTTTCAATCGCCATTGGTCGCGCCACACAACCATTCTTCGATCTCATTCGCGGCTTGAAGCGTCGATTCTTCCCATCGAGGTCGCGTCGGCGCGCGCGCGCGGCGGCAGCAGCAACAGCCAATCAAGCGCGCGTCGCGACGACGTGATCCCGCGTCGTCGACGCGCGCTCGCGCATTCGCAAATTTGTTCAAAATACTTGTAAATGATAACGACAGCGGCTAAATTTGTTCAAAATACTTGTAAATGATACCATGGCGACAGCGGCTCTCGAGTCGAACGAACAAGACGTTCACCAACCTCAGTCTGCGTCGCGTCGCGCGATCGATGTCCGCGTCTCGTCGAACGCTCGACCGCCTGGGCGTCGACCGCGACCTCGTCGCTAAGCTCGAGTCTCGCGGGTGTCGCACCGCCGAAGACGCGCTCAATCGGTCGCCGCTCGACGTCGTGGAGCTTGCGGATTGTTCCCACGCTCGGGCGAGAAGATTCCTCACTGCGGTCGCGCGTAGCGTCGCGCCCAAGCCAATCACGGCGTTCGATGCGTTGAAACGCTCAAAATGGTTGCGCACGACGCTTCCCGAGCTCGACGACGCCCTGGGTGGGGGGTTATCCGTTGGAGGCGTGACAGAGGTGGTCGGCGCGGCGGGCGCCGGGAAGACGCAGTTGTGTTTGAGCGCGTGCGCTTCCGCTGCGGCGCCAATCAGCGCGAATGGGAGCGATGGTGGGGTTGTTTACGTCGATGCAGAGAGAAAGTTTAGCTCGACGCGATTGGCGGAGATTGCGAGAGGGAAATTCGGAAGCGATTTCGCCTCGGACGAAGCCGTGAATGAGCTCGCGCGTCGCGTACAAGTCGTGACTCCGACGAGTTTGACGGATTTGGCCAAACGGTTGGAGGCGTTGGAGGAAGCCATCATAGATCACAAAGTGCGGTTGGTCATCATAGATTCCATCGCGCATCTCGCGCGCGGTGAGTTTGGTGGAAGGGAAAAGGTGGTGCAGCGGCAAAGCGTTTTAGGCGCCGTCGCTTCGACGCTCAAGCGTCACGCAGAGAAGCACGAGTTGGCGGTTTTGGCGGTGAATCAAGTGACGACACGATTAGGAAGCGCGGTTAAACACGCCGCAAACGGAGAAGATGGCGGCTTTGTCGAGGACGACGGGGGTGGAGGGGATTCAGAATCGACGGGAATCACCGCCGCACTCGGTACGAAGTGGGCGCACTGCGTCAATACGCGTCTCGTGTTGGACGTCGCCGATTCGGGAGAGCGAACGATGAAGATTGTGAAAAGCCCAATCTGCGCGTTGACCGCATTTAGATACTACGTCGACGGACATGGATTGAACATTAGCGAAAAACTTGACTCGAGTGCGATGCGCGAATCCGAGGCAAACGTGCACGCGCGCGTGCGATAGAGAACATGAATTTTAGACTGCGATTAAATGTTTGTTGTAAACTGTAAACCAGCGAAAAGAATGAGACACTAGCGATCATCGCGGTAAAACCCAACTTCGGTGATGTGCAGCGAAAACGGCCCAACCTGCGACGCGTCACCCTTGAGAATCATCAAGCCGAACTCGCGCAACCGAGCGCAATCCACCGGCGGACGAACGACGACGCGACCCATTCTCTCTGGCGTCGAAAACGCCGAAAACGGGATCTTAACCCGTCCGAGCTCGTTCGTCACCGTGAACGCCACCTTGAAATTAATCTGGTCGTACATGCAATCCTCATCCTTCAATATGAACAACCACGTTTTCTTTGCGCTCGCAGCGTCGCCTGCTTTCGCGTCCAAGTAAACACCGGCAAACGCGCTCGCGTCCTCATCGACACCCGCGCGAACGCTCGCAAACCCACCATTACGCTCGAGCGAGACGTTCCCGACGAACATCCCGCTCCCATCGGCGTTCGTCGCGAAGAACCCGTCCGACATGCCTCCCATGACACCGTCGTTTAGCGAACGCCATGCGCTCGCGTCTGACCGCTCGCTCGTAAACCGCATCAACGCCTTCTCGCACGAACCCGCACCCGCACCCGCCATGGAAACGAACGTCCTCGGTCCACGCCCGACGCCCAAATCTGCGTTCAACATGGCCCGCATCGCGACGTCGTATGCGTTTCTCAATGCGTCCCAGCGCGTTTCGGCGCTCTCCGCCGCGTCGTGCTTGGCCGCGCCTTCCGACAACGCCTCCACCGCCGACTTCCTCGCCGCACCCTCTTCATCCGTCTCATCCGCGTCCGCCGTGGTGAGTCGTTCTAGCACGCGTCCGAGCGCGCGTCTCTGCGTCTCGTTCCGTCCATCCGCGTCACCCGAGAGCGCGTACACGCGTCCAGACGTCATCGCGTTCCCGAGCGTTTCAAGCGCGGCGCGCAGAGTGTACGAGGACATTTCACCGTTCGTCGACGACGCGCGGACGGTGGCGGCGCGGTTGTGAGGGCGTCGGACGCCGGGAGACGGGATCGCGGTGCGGGCGCCGAGCATGCGTCGCTTGCGCGCGTCGGCGTGTGAGGTGACCAGGGGAGTTGGGATGGTTTTTCTCTACCCACTGCGATGTTGAGTTACAAATGTCTACGGTTTTTGAGCGCGTCTCTCGCGCGTCGAGTGAGCGATGCGCTGTAATCGTTCTGTTTAGACGTCGAGTCGGACTTTGCGTCGTTGTCGGCGTCGTTTTCGTCGAGACCGAGGGAAGAAGACTTTTTCTTCTTGCGCGATTTGGACGATTTGTTGGACGAAGCGGCGACGATGCTCTCACCGTCGAGATCAGTCTCGTCGCTCACGAAACCGGCGGTGAGCTCGGCGTCGGAGAGGGCATTCGATCCGGCCCAGGCTGGGATGGAGCCATCGGTCTCACCGGCGGAAGACTTTGAGTCGCCATCGTCGTCCTTGTGTTTATCGGCGAGCGTCAGGCCTTTGGACATTCGACCCGCGAGCGTCAGCTTGTCATCAGAAGAACTCTTCTTCGACGTAAGGCTCAACAAATCGAGCGAGTCGAGTGCAGAAGCGCCGTCCTCATCGTCATCGTCGGCTTCGTAGCTGGCCTCTTCATTGTCGCCACCCATCAAACGCGTGTCGAGCGAATCCTCTTGGCTATCCGCTCCATCCAAGCTAATTCCCGCATTAAACCCATCCAATCGAAGCGTCTCCTTAGACAACTTTGAGCTCGGCATCACTGGGTAATCGAAGAGCGTCGAGTCCGAAAGTTCGGACTCACCTGTTGACGCGACGTCATCATTTCTACCGTCCCCACGCGAGAACACTGGCCGGAGCGTGTCGACAATGTGGCCCGCGGCGGCAGCCGCCGTCTTGTCAATTCTATCCTGCGTCACGCCCATGGCGTAATTCGATTGAATATTAGCCATGAGCGCCGCCAAATCTCTTCGCATCGCCTGCAGCTCATCACGTTGTCTCCGGGACTCCTCGTAGAGAATGAGCTTGGAGACGTCGTCGTCCGCGCGTTTGGCGCGTCTGGACGAACCAATCGCCGCCGTGTCGTCTCCGTCATCAAAGAGCGAATCTCGCGCCAAGACGCGAGCGATACGCTGCGCCATCTTCTCGTCGTGTTCTACCAAAGCGTCAGCGATAATCTTCGTGTTTGCGCTCGTTGGCGCCGCAGCATCCGTCGCCGCCGCGTTCAATTCAGCATTTTGTTCAACGACCTCTGTCGACATGGCTGTGAGCGCCGACACGAGCTGCGCCGCGATTTCATCCTTGGATAGCTGTGGATTGAAAGGTGGATGCGACGCACCCTCGAGCGTCGATCCAACGTTTGCGGAATCGTCGCTCGTGCCCATCTGAGACATGATCATGTCCACCACCTTGCCGGCGATCGCCTTGGCGTCCGCCTTGGGTACGAGGGGCTTGATTATGCGCGAAGACGACGATGAAGAAGCGTCTCGACTATCCAATCTATGATGTCCGCGAGAGCGCGCCGACGACGACGCGCGCTTGGGCAAGTCACCATTATTTTTGTCGTCGACTTCGTCGTCCACGACGGAGGATTTAGCCTCACCGGTGTTCGCAAAAAGGGAATCGATATCCAAAGGATCATCTGGTTCCGCCGGCTCGGGCATGGGATCTGGTTCAGGACTCGGCGTCGGTTCGATGTCGTCGTCTCCTTCGCTGTCATCGTTACGGCTGTCAGATGCTCCGCTGAATTCCGTCCACGAAATGTCTTCATGCTCCTCTGGCTTCTCCTCGACGGTCGCCGGTTGCATCGCCTCGAGCGGCGTCGATTCCTCCGCCGGCTCCCACGGCGCCGCTTGTTCATTCGGAACCTCGAACGCGCTCGGCTGCTCTGGTTCTTCTTGTACCGTCGGCTCGAACGCCTGTGGTCCGAAGTTTGGTTGCGGCGCGAAGGCATCGCCGCCGTCGCGGCCGTCAAAACGCGTCGGCTCTTCTGGTTGCACTCTTTGCGGTTGGAACTCTTCCGGCATCGGCTCCGTCTGCTCCGGATCGGCATACCTTGCCTCCTGTTGCTGCATCATGTCGTAATCTCTCGCCATGGCGCGCGGAGATTGTCGAGTATTGAAATCCACGTTTGCTCGCGGCTCCCCTGATGCGTCCAACGAGTTGATCATCTGTTCAAGTTTATCCTCTGCTCGCACTGTCTGAAGCTCAGACGACTGCCCACCGGAGTGCTTCTTCTCCTTACCAATTGCCGCCGTCTGCCGTGCCGCCGCGCGCGTTTCAAACAACGCGGATTCATACGAAGTCAACGGCTTGCGCGGCGGCGGGTCCTGCGTCATATGCGTCAGCGGATTTGGATCATCCACTGGCACCGACGTTCTTCGACCATCCGGCGAAGTGAGCTCTCTAAATTCACCCTCAACCGCGGGCGCGGACACCCCAGCGCTCGCTCCGTTCGCCATGAGCGCCTTAACGACGCCATCGAGCTCGTCCACCGTGCTCGCTGCCCCCGTCGGCAACGCCTCGCGCGCCTCGGGCACGACGTTTAACAATTGCTTGGACAACTTCGCCACCGTCTGCGACGATGTATTCGGATCAAACATCGCGTTACGAATCTGCAACCTCAACGCTCGCAACGCCATCATCTGATTCGCCGTCGGCGTCACGCCCGTGAGCGCGCTCGGATTCGCCTCGCCCAAGCTCGCGACGCCCGAACCGGTGTCGCCGCCTCGCCCGCGCCTCGCCGCCCACCTCGCGATTCCGGCGTTATGCCCCGTCGTCGTCATCATCTCCGCCCCGGGAACCGGACGCCATTTCTCTTGCAGGGTCTCACTCTTTTGCGTCCAAACCCCAACGGTAGCCGCGCACACCACACCACACGCCGCCGCAGCCACCGCCAAGCTCCTTCGAGTCGCGCGCGAGCGCTCTCGCGTTTTTCGGTCTTCCCGCGTCGACGTTGATGATGATAACGATCCCGCGACTCCCGAAACCGCGTTCGTCATCCATCCCGCGCCAGTATCACCACCATCGTCGTCGTATCCACCGCTCGTCGACGCGTCCCGTCCCAACAGCGCCGCGGATTCCCCGCGTTCGACGTCCCCGCCGATCGTTCGAACCATCCTTACGATGGTTGGGTGTTGAACGAGCGGTTGCGAGGATGCCGACGCCTTTACGTCACTGACGTCACCGACGCCACACACACGAACGGACACGAAGTACTGGCGGTATCTAGAGACACTGAATCCGCCGCTCCGCGTCGCTCGTCGCTCGTCGCTCGTCGACCTCGTCGACCTCGTCGACCTCGTCTGAAGCGCATCAGGGTGTTGCGCGATCCACGCCGTGTGCTTGAGACTTTTCAAAAACGAGTCACCTTTGAAAAGCGTAACATTTTAACATGTTCATGGTGTATAAACTTCTAATATATGTAAAGTTGATGTGTGTCGAGTTTATGAGTGCAAATTCCATATGTGTATTTAGTATACCTAGGGTTGTGGTTGTGATTTTTTGACTTTGAATCGAGCTGTCTGCGCGTTGGTTTTCGCGTTCGTTCGAGTTCGTCAGCGCGCGACGCCGTCGGACGTTCGGCGCGTTCGACGCGCGCGAGTGCGTGTGCGCGTGGCGATTGCCGTGCGTCGTTGCGTCTCGCGCGTCCGAGAGCGCGTCCGAGTGTTGAACTCACGGATAGGACGACGACGAGAGGATGAATGAAAATCAACCGAAAGGGACACGGGGCGACGACGGTGACGACGGTTCGGCGGCGCGGGGACCGACGACGTCGTGCGCCGGGGTTCGACGGCCGTTCGTGTCGCCGATGCTCGCGGGCGGCGCGGCGGCGGTGCGACGGCCGTTCGTATCGCCGTTCGTCGGGAAGAGTGGGGCGACGACGAACGTCTCGACGGGCGCGTCGGCGCCGGCGCGCAAGCGGGTCAAGGCGTCTGGTATCGCAGATACTGGTGGCGCGGCGACGGCGAAAGACTCCACCGGGACGCATTCTTCGCGTCGGTGTTTTGTGGCGTTGTACGCCAAACGCAAGGCGGGCGGTGGCGGTAAACAACGAAGCGCCAAGACGTTTATGGATGGCGTCGTTTGCGTCGATGCGTCGACGAACGTCTCGACGTTGTTGGACATGCAAGGTAAACGCGTGGCGAAGGCGAACGCCGGGACGATTATCGAAGGGACGACGACGAGCATCAGTAATTACGAAGTGGAAATCATGGAACCGGTGAGCGAGGCGGATGTTGAATCAGGCGCCGTGTTTTCTCGAGGTGGATGCGTGGCGCCGCCGCGAGTCGACGTCGACGAGACGCCTCGCGGGGGGACGATGCACCCCGTTCTCGCCGCCAACGTTGCGCGTCCGATGGTTCCAGTTTCCGCGTCGAACGCGGTACCAAAAGTATCCGTCCCCGAGACGCCTTTACATAGCGATGCCGCCGAAGGAGCTTTGGTTTTGTCCACGCTAGACACTGATTTTCATCGTCGAGACGTCAAGACAAGCTGCGCCGTCGTCGTCGACCCATTCATCGCCAAGTTTCTTCGTCCGCACCAACGCGATGGGGTCAAGTTCATGTACGAGTGCGTCATGGGTCTTCGCGCGTCGGTGCACACGAACAAGGCGCACACCGGGTGTTTGCTGGCGCACGAAATGGGATTGGGCAAGACGCTGCAAGTCATCGCGCTCATCTGGACGCTGTTGAAACAAAGCCCATTCAAACGCGGCATGCCGACGGTGAAGCGCGTCATCGTGTGCGTCCCGGCGTCACTCGTGGGTAACTGGGCGGGAGAGTTTAAGAAATGGCTCGGCGATGTGCGAGTGGAACCGAAAATAGTTGAAGGCGGAGACAAGCTTGCGCGAACAAGCTTTGAAGAATTTGGACGGGCGGCGCAGCAGCGCTACAACGTGCTCATCACCTCGTACGAGACGCTTCGAGCGCAAGCCGATGTCTTGGTGAATGCAAACATTGATTTGTTGGTGTGTGACGAGGCGCACAGGTTGAAGAACGCGACGTCCACGACCAAGGGGGCGCAAGCGCTTGGAGCGCTCAAGTGCCGTCGACGCGTGCTGCTCACCGGAACGCCAATTCAAAATGATCTCAATGAATTTTTCGCCTTGCTAGACTTTGCGTGTCCGGGATTGATGGGTGATTTGGCATCGTTTCGACACATTTATGCCGCACCGATTGAGCGCGCGAGCGAGCGAAGTGCGAGCGAAGATACGAAACGCATCGGCAACGCTCGCCGCGAAGAAATTGCGCGGCTCACCGAACCATTCATTCACTCTCGGAAAGCGGACGAGATCAACACGGCGCTTCTACCGCCTAAGACCGAGTACGTCGTCTTTATTCGCTTGAATGAAGAGCAAGAAAAGGCGTACACGGCGGAGCTCAGACAGAAGATTACGCAGTCCATTCTCGGTCGTTGCGATTCAGACGCGACGTCGACGCTCGCCGCGATTCAGAATTTGCAAAAGCTGTGCAACACGACGCGCCTCGGCACCGCCGCGCGAGACGACACTGCCCCGTTGGTTGAGTCTTCGAGCAAGTTTAAAGTGCTCAGTCAAATGTTGCGCGCGCTGCCCAAGGGTGAACGCATCGTGATCGTTTCTTGTTTCACCACGACGCTTGATTTCGTAGCAGAATTGTGCTCAGAAATGGGCATGGATTTCGCGCGATTACAGGGGTCAACCCCTCCGAACGCCCGGTCGGACATCGTGCGCGTCTTTAACAAATCAGGAAAAGTCCTCCTTTTATCTACCAAGGCGGGCGGTACGGGGTTAAACCTCGTCGGCGCTTGTCGTTTGGTTTTGTTAGACTCTTCGTGGAACCCGGCGGACGACGCGCAAGCCATGGCGAGAATTTGGCGAGATGGACAGACGAAGCCAGTCTCCATCTATCGGTTTCTCTCCACGGGTACGATTGAAGAGCGCATGTTTCAGCGCCAAGAGCTCAAGGGATCGCTTGCGCGCACGCTCGGGTTTAAATCCACGAGCAACGCGAGCGGAGGGAGCAAGATGGGTAGTTCGTCGTTTACACAAGCCGAACTTCGCGATTTGTTTTCCTATGTGAAGGGTACTCGATGCGATACAGCCGATCGCATACTCGCCATGAGCGGCGAAGATATTCCACGCGAGCACTGGCAGAATAATGCCGCGAAGACGACGAGCGATGCGTTGCTTTCGAGCGCCGTCGAGGACGAACTCATCACTTTTGTCTGTCAACTTCCGAGCGCAAAACGTGAAGAAAGCGAAAGCGAATAAATGAATGAATGAATGAATGAATGATTGAATGATTGATTGATACTTGTACAAAATGCTGTAGATGCTAACTACTGTAGAAATGAATTTGATTGAGTGATGTAACGTCGCGTCGATTATTAGACGCCTCGAATCCAAGACGAAACTTCCTCTGAAAGACGCTCGACGCCGGCTTCATCGCCGAGCGCAAAGTCCCCGACCAATCGTTCGAACGCCGGGGAAAGGTTCAGACCTTCCGTACTAAAGTACACAGGCGTGAGGTGATTGCCAAAGGGAAGATCGCGCTTGTCGACGCTCCCGGGATACACTTGGAAGCGTTCGTTCAGAGCGTCGACGAGTTCGGCATTTTGATCCAAATCGTCATCTTTGAATTTCACCAATCGCGTCCGTCTCGACGCAAACCTGTGGCGAACGCGGTCCAGGGTCTCCTCTGGTGAGGGTTTGAAATCTAGCCCCGCCGCTTTGGCCGCGCGCTCCGCGAACGCGGCGAGAGACGGTAAACTTTTCAAAAAATCGGCATTCGCGCCGCCGCCCTCTTCGGCGCGCTTCTTTAGCAACGCGCGCGCAAACTTTTCAATCAACCTCACCGAATCTGTCGCGTCCGCGTTATTGAACGCAATCAAAAAGTGTCCCGCCGTCGCATCGCTTGCACTCGAACGCGACACCGTCACCGTACCGCTCTCCGCGTCGACATCCAACACCTCTTCGTTCGACGCGTCGTCCTCGCACGCCGCCAACGCGTGCAGTTTACACCCGAGCGAATGACCAACCCGAAAAGTCGGCGCCATCTCCACCGATAACCCCTCGTTTTCACACAACCGCGCTCTCGCTTTCGAATACATCCTCGCGCACGCCTTGGACACGGCGTCGTGATCGACTCCGAGCTCGAACGGCGTGCACACCACGCACACGCCGACTTCGTCCGCGACTCTTCCTAGAAACGAATCGTACGCAATCTCCGGATACGACCCCAACACCGCCCCACCGATGAAGTGTACGAAGCCCCACGGGCGTTTATCTCGCGGCAATCGCGCGCGCGCGCCCTCGACGTCCATCCACGTCGGTCTTTTATCGTTTTTGCGACGTTCGTCAGCAATCTTTTGAAGCGCCGATTTGAGCTGAACAATCGAAGTCACGTCGTTCGACGACGACGACGACGACGACGACGATGTCGACGCGTGAATCGTCGCGCGACGCGTCCGAGACGTCGCCGGTCGCGCGTGCACCGTCGGACCCGTCGCGACGCGCGCGCGGGAGGCGAGGACGGGATGCGATGCGTCGCGCATTTCCGAGCAACGAAAAGTGACGAACTGTCTCGTCGTCACTTTGCGAACCGTTCATGCCGCTAGGTAAACGCCAAGACCTCGGCGACGCCGCGTACGCCGGATGTGAGAGCGCTGCGGCTGGCGTGCGCGACGATCCCGCTGAGGCACTCGCGCGCGCGCACGCCGGTGGGTTTGATTTCGTCGTCGTACCGTGCGCAAGGGATGAGTGCGCAGCGCTGGATGGCGACGCGTACCCGACGACGCCGTTCGCGCACAGCGATACGGTGTTGAGCTCGGAGGAGTGGTCAACGCGCGTGGTTCTTCGTGCGTCGACGACGATCGAGGGTGAGGCGCGCGCGGTGGAGGAAGCAGCGGCGGCGGAAGAGAACGGCGCGGATGGCGAGGCGGCGCGAGCGAAGTGGACGGCGGCGTTGGCCAGAGAGTTGCGATGGGCGGCGCACGTCGGCGCGCATGCGTACACGTTGTCGTTGACCGCGATCGGGTGTCAGGGTTACGACGCGGTGTTGCTGTCGCAGGTGTTGTCGGAAAATCTTCCCGGGTTGACGCACACCAAGACGTGGCTTCGCGTTCGAGCGGAGGATGAGTCAGACTACGCAACGTGGACGTCGGTGTGCGCTGCGCTCGGGCATCACTCGAACGTGTACGCGCTCATAGATGTGTCTGCGAGCGCGAAGAATCATCTGGGTAGCCCTCTCGAGGGTGATCGATGGAGGAAATGGTTGGGAGAACGAGTCGGGGCATGCGCGCTTCGCATCGACGCTTTCAGTCGTAACGCCAGAGGATTTCCAGTTTTGCCGAAAAATTTGCAAAGGGTTGTTCGAGAGCTGTTCAAGCACAACATTCAGATTGTGATTAGCGATAGAGACGAGCGAGGCAACCGCATTGACGCGATTAAACCGGGAGATATCGAAGGTGATGAAGATCGAATGGACGTCGACGCCGCGCACCCTCTTCGACTGTACTGGGAATACATCGTGCACCTGTTTCGAGGCGTCGAGGAAGCGACAGAGCAGGAGTTGTTGGAGATGCCGTACAGAGATTACTTGCAGGCACCGCTTCAACCGTTGATGGATAACCTGGAGAGCGTGACTTACGAGACTTTCGAAAAAGATGCGAGCAAATACATCCAGTACGAGGAAGCGGTTCGATGTGCGTTGTTGGATTTAGTCAACGAAGACGAAGAAGGCTCTGTCATGGTTGTCGGTGCGGGTAGAGGGCCGCTTGTTCGAGCATCTCTGCGCGCCGCGGAGCGGGCGCAGAGACGCATCAAGGTGTACGCGGTGGAGAAGAATCCAAACGCAGTCGTAACGTTGCAACATTTGGTTGTGCGGGAAGGCTTGCAGGACAAGGTGCAGATTTTTCCAGGCGACATGAGAACGTGCGCCCTCGACTTAAATGTTGACATCCTCGTGAGTGAGCTCCTCGGGAGCTTTGGTGACAACGAGCTGAGTCCAGAGTGCTTGGATGGCGCGCAAAGGTTTCTGAAACCGACGGGAGTGAGCGTTCCTCGTTCGTACGAATCCTTTGTAGCGCCCATTACGGCGGCCAAGTTGTACAACGCCGCCAAGGCTCAAAACGATCTCAAATCTCTGGAAACACCCTACGTGGTGAAGATGCATAGATTCTATAGAGTAGGGAAACCGCGACGGGTGTGGGAGTTTGTGCATCCGAATAATGCGAAGGTGATCAACAATGAACGCTGCACGCGAATTTTGTGGCGTGAAGAGGAAGCCGTTGGTCCGGCGACGATTCACGGCTTCGCGGGGTACTTTGACGCGCTCCTGTACGACGGCTCTTCTGGCCACGTTCGTTGCAGCATACATCCAGAAAACCACACCTTGGGACCGAGCGGCGAGCTCATGTTCTCTTGGTTTCCGATATATTTCCCAATTCGAGCACCCATCGTAGTGAACAAGGACGACGTCGTGGATTTTACGATTTGGCGCAAAGTTGACGGATATAAAATGTGGTACGAGTGGGTCGTGTCGTCGCCGAGACAGTGCAACATGATACACAATCCTAATGGGCGTTCTTATTGGATCGGGTTGTAAATGAGGTTCGTGGTAGCGTCGCATTGATAGTTTCACTGTAATTTATAACATTTCGTCTGAGTCGGACAGTCTTAACGGGGCGAGCCCACGTTTTTGTTTTCCACCACCGCCTCAGTTTTCGTGATGATGTTCGACAGCTGATCGATAGCGTCAGCAATCAAACTCGTCGGTAAATCTGTCATAAGTTTCGTCGCCCCCATGGTTAAACACTCGCCGTTACTCCTGTACAAGCTGATGGGCGCATTCGCCGGATCTGGTTGCCATTTGCTTTGGAGAGTCGCCTTTTGAACCAAGTCGTGATCCTCCATGAGCGAAGAAGCGACGCAAAACGCAGAGTTCGCCCCAGTCTGCCAGAGTCGCTCGTGGCGCACGTCCCCGTCGCTGGTACACACACAATATTTATACTCGTACACGACATCCGTTTGAAGCTGTACGAATCCCTTGTGTACGTCGTTTTCGGCGTCATAAGTCATCACATCCCCTTGTTGCGCGTCCCAGCTGTTCCAGGATCCCACAATGACGACGAACTCGCCGTCTCCAAGAGCGGGAACATCCTGGACGACAAACTCGTGCTCGAATATCGGGCTCTCTTCAGTCACCATGTGGCTGAGACGGCGTAATTCGTTCACAGTCGACACGATGTCCGTCACTACCGAGTCCAAATGCACAAAGTTTGCCATCGCGTCGGCTGCTTGCGACTTTACTTTTGTGAGCTCGGACGAGAGTTCGTCATTCTTCGATTTCGCTTCGGCGAGTTCGCCGGCGTACGATCTCTTGGAGTCTTCAATCAGCGCGACTTTCTCATCAATCTCGATTTGAAGAGCTGCGACTCTTTCGTTGAGTTCGGCAACCAAGTCGGACGCATCCGAGTGCTCGCTCTTGGACATTTCGAGAGCAGAACGCACCGAATCGCGCTCCTCGCTGACAGCCGTCAACTCACGCTTAAGAGACTCTTCCGAGCTCAAAGCCGTCTCGAGCTTTTCTTTGAGCGCCGCGACGTCGCCGGACACGCCTTCGTGCTCGCTCTTGGACATTTCGAGAGCAGAACGCACCGAATCGCGCTCCTCGCTGACAGCCGTCAACTCACGCTTAAGAGACTCTTCCGAGCTCAAAGCCGTCTCGAGCTTTTCTTTGAGCGCCGCG
>Ga0255784_10000239_pt1 | contig 43014 bp, 41 predicted proteins | sample 101ome_14_FD_179982 | JGI IMG/M metagenome (GOLD analysis project Ga0255784, IMG submission 179982) | Coastal salt marsh microbial communities from the Groves Creek Marsh, Skidaway Island, Georgia - 101403AT metaG (version 2) | ecosystem: Environmental > Aquatic > Marine > Intertidal zone >...
AAAAGACCAACATAAAGTTCCCCTGTTGTTACAGAAAATAATCTTATCTTACCATCCCAAATTCTATTTCTATATGCTGGCATAAAACGAGCGCCAGGTACTTCAAATGTAAAATAATCTGAAAGTGCCATTGCAGTTGATCTCTCACAATCAACTCTCATGTATACTTCATTTATTTTTTCTATTTTCATATAAACTGTGGGCCACGAACCCAACCAACTAAACTTTTTCTAACACCCTTTGTTATTGGTCTTACTCTGTGCCACAAATTAGACCTGAAACAAACCATTTCATTTTTTTCTAATACAATAGTTTCAAACCTTTTACCTTTTATATTAGGGCCATGTATTTCTATATCAAGTTCACCACCCTCATATTCATTTGGGTCATTTAATCCAATAGAAAAACTTAATTTTCTTGTAGTAGGTGTAGATAAAAAATTAGAATCTGTATGCCAATTATAATATTGGTCAACATCATAAACTGTGTATTGTAAATCCTCTAGAATAGTTAAATGATATTTCCAATTAGCTTCTAAATTTAAAAAACTTATAACAGAAAATAAATTTTGTTTTACTACATTATCTTTAATAAATTTTATTTTTGAATCTCTACTTTTTAAATTTACTTCAGTTTGTTCATTTTTTGTATTATCAGCTTTACCAACTTCTCCAGATATAAATTTTGAATCTACTACACGAATATTCTGCAACATCATTTCATCTAATTTATAAATCAAATACTGGTCTATAATTTTATTCATCCATACCTTCCATGAATCTTCTCCAATTAATAATATTTTTAATTTCAAAACTTCTACTATTAATTGTTTTCAAAACTTCTTCACAATAATCTTTACAAGTTTCAAAGTATTCTTTTTTCTGTAATAGAGTATTTAATTCTTCATCGGCTTCTAGATAGATTGGAATATCACCACGAAGAATTTTGTGGTCGAATGGTTTATCTCTATATACTTCAGGACTTGCTTTACCAGCGTAGTATTCCCATTTTTCTTTTTTCAAAGTTAGATAATCAAAATGATGTTTTCTTTCTTGTAATCTATATTTTGAGAATAGTCTTAAGTATTTTATTTTGAGTGCATGAGTACGAACGGTTTCTTTATCACATTCGATATCATCTATTGTTATGTCTTTTTCTGATTGTATTTTCAATTCTTCGAGGGTCATAGTGAGTTCCATAATTTAAAAAGAGAGTGAGCAGTTTGGTTTGCAACTTGCAGTTTCTATATTATCTATTGAAAGACTGAAAGGTTGTCAAATGTTCAAGCCAACCTTAAACTGCTCATAATTATTTATAAAGTTTCAAATTCATAAATTGAATATTTGAAAGTTACTGTAGCTGTTAATGGTGTAGTTGTTGTAGATTGAACATCATACTCAACACCAGTAAGTGCAGATGGATACAAACTTTTAAAATTAACTCTGACAGTTGGATTATTTTTATTTGTCAAAATAGTTAATGTTGCATCACTTTCTAATGCAGATATGTTTGCAACTTTTGAACTTGTGTCTGTTCTACTAACATCACCACCTGCGTTTGGTTTTAATCCAGTTTCACCAGATGCAATTGCGTTTGCAAATTGTGTTGTACTTTTTGGAAAACCTATACCAATAATCCAATCATGTACTTCAATATAATTTGCAAAATTTTCTTGTACAATAAAAGTAAGATTTAAATCTTCGTAATTTACAACTTCACCCATTGCAGGTATTCTTTTAAATCTTGTTGTATATTCTGCATTACCATCAAATGATAAGCCTGGTACATTTGCTCGTATAACATTATACTGAACATTGGGTAATTTCATTATATCAAATCTAAACTGTGTATTATTTGCATAGTCTATATTTGATGGTTGTCTTGCAAGTGGGTTAAAATCTACCATAGTATTTTCCTTTTATGATACTATTTATACACAAAAAAAAAAGACCCACTTTTTAGGGTGGGTCTTTAGTGCGAGGTATATTATTTTATTATTATAAAATTACTATTATACTAAATTAGTAACCTTTACTCTACGATAGTAGACATTAGCATTTGCAGTCATTGTTCCGTCTGTAATTGCTGTACTACCTTGAGAGAATGGGTTCATTGCAAGACCGTATCTTGTTTTGAAACCAATTTTTGGTTGGAATGTATTCTCACCAACTGCACGAACCATTTGCAATGGAACATATGGGCAGTAGTAAATACCTGCATCATAAGGTGAAGAACCCTTATATCCAACAACGAAGAACTGATTAGCAGAACCGTTAGCAGAATATGGGTCAATATACACTTTGTACTTACCATTGATTGTACCAGCAAAAGTATTACCAGTATCGTCAACATTTAAGTTAGTGTTTAATGCAGGAGCATAGTCAAGAACACCAGCCATTGAAAGTGCAGAAGCAACATCTGAAGAACAGATAACTATGTTACCTTTTCCTCTACGAGTTTCTTGTGCAACAACATTTGCATCTCTTTCAACTTGGAATAATAGTCCTTTGAATTTCTCAACAGACCATCTACCATTTGAATCTGCATCTAAATCGAATGTACCTTGTGTAGTTGTATCAACAGCAGCACCTTCTTTTGCAGTAATGTAGATGTTTCTAACAACTTCTCTATTGATTTCAGCAAGAATCTCACTAGAAAGAATGTTAGCAAGTTCTGTTTCTGCGTCTAGACCGTGAATTGCTTTTAAGTCTTGAGCAAGTTCCATTGTGTACTCAGCTTTTAAAGCTCTTGATCTTGCAGTAACAGTTTGCTTGTCAATTGAGAACGCCATTTGTGCAAAAGCGTTTGTAGCAGAATCACCTTTTGCTTCAGCAGCCGATGTTTGCATTGCAACACCAGTTACATATGTACCAGCAGGGTCATCATTAAGAACAGCAGGGTTAGTACCTTGCATTTGAGTGTTACCACCAGCAAAGTCGTTATCTGGCTCAGCGTAGAAAGCTTCAGTACCAGTTTGTGATGAATACTTAGCTCTCATTGCAAAGATAAGACCTGTTGGACCTGTCATAGGTTGTACACCACAAACATCATATGCAATTAAGTTAGGCATTGATCTTCTAACTAAAGAAATTAAGATTGGATCCCAATTTCCGATAGAAGCACCAGTTGAGTTTGTAGGTGCAGCCTCTGAAAGAAATGCGGCATCTTCTTTAAGGGCTTTTTCTTGGTTTTCTAGGATAACTGTGGTTACAGCTTTTCTATAAGAGTCTTTGATTTCAGGTAAATCTTTATGCTCTAAAACTGGCTGCCACTTTTCCTGTAAATGTTCAGTTTGAAACATTTGTATTTCTCCTTTTACAGTTTGTTAATATTATTTATTAAATTTTAAGTTTTTACACTTATCACTTTTTTGTTTTAGTGATTGCAGCCAAGTAACTTGCCATTGAACCACTAACTTCTTTCGATTCTACTTCTGATGAATCAGATTCAGAATCTACAGATTCACTAACTACTTTCTTCTTTGGGAAATAACTTTCTTTCAATGTTTCAAGTTTTTCCTTAAAAGATTCTTCCGTAGTAAATTCAGCATCTTTTGCTAATTCTTTAAACTTCTCGATTTCTGTATCTACTAAATCAGCAGAAACTTCAGCGATTAAAGAATCACGAACCATTCCAGATACTTTACCGTTTAACTCGGCATTTTTCTCGACTTGTTCGTTCAATTTCTTCTCTAACTCGTCAATCTTTTCAGATTGTGATTCGAGAACATCATACTTCTCATTTGGTACATCAATATAATGCTCTTCAAAAAGAGTTTTAAGACCAGTAATGAAATCTTCAGCAATTTCACCCTTTAATCCTCTTTCGATAGCTAATTCATTATCTTTTAACCATTGTTCTACAACATAGTTTAGATAGTTATCAACTTTTTCAGTTAAATCGGATTTAAAAGATTCCATTTGAGTTTCTGTTTCTTTTTTGCTTTCTTCTTCAATTCTTTCAACTTCTGAACGAATTTTAGATTTTACAGCAGCTTCAAAGATTGTTTTTGCTTTGTTTTTGAATTCTTCAGACAATTCTTGTCCATTCATTAACGCATCAACATCTTCAGAAACATCAATAGATGCTAAACGACTATCAAGAGTAGATTCCTCTTTCTCATCTTTCTCAACATCTTCTTTTTTAACTTCTGCTTTCATTTTGTAACCAGCAGCAATTTTTTTGGCTTTTGGATCAGCAGCTTTCTTGACTTTGTCTCCAGCTTTTGCAGAACCAGTATCTTTATCTTGTGGTTCGTCAACAGCAGGGCCTAAATCTTGAACTTCTCCATCAACCTTTTTTGAGGGTTCACCTTTGACAGCGCCTTTTTTCGCAACATCAGCTTGTGCTTCTTCTAATTCTTGCGATACTTCTGCCTCGAGTTCCTCAATTGTCTTATCTATTTCTGACATTGGGATTTCTCCTTTGGTTGTTGTTTTGTCATATTATATTTATAATTTTAAAGTTTTTTAAGGAACTTTGCAAACGCAAGCGCTTCAAAATTGTAAGTTTTTTTACGCACATCTGCTTCAATATCTTCCTTAATTTGTTCGACTTCTACCTCTTTTAGAATACCATTGGACCAAACCCATTCTTTTCCTTCCATAATACCTTCTACAAAGGCCTTTGGTGCAGATGGGTCTGCAACGATATCGGCAGCAGTTGCCAAATAAAAGTCATTTTTCACATAATTTGCACCATTTCTAGATTCTAGTGAACCCATGCCTCTAGATGAAACACCAAGTTTACCACCGTCTTTAATAAGTGCTTTCGCAATTTCCCCCATAGGAGTGGACAACAATTTTGCCTCACCAATGAAGTTCTTTCCATCAGCCTCTAAACTCGTAACCATATGTGAAACTCTGTCAAGATTGACAGTAGGACCGTCAGGATGTCCTAGTTCACCAAAGGCACGACCTTCAGCAACAAATTCTTTATTGTATCTATCTACTTCTTTTTGCAAAACAGCCATCGGATATACACGACCATTTCTGTTCTTAATGTCTGCTTGCATAAAGATACCTTTAATTTTCATTTCTTTTTCGCCGTCTTTTTCTTCAACAATATATTCTATATCATTGATTTGTTCTGCGATTAATTTCATAGTTATTTCCTTTAAATTGATAACATCTCTTTTTCAAAATAACTCATAATGTTCTTTTCAGGTACATTATGTTTCTTTGAAACTTGTTTTATTGTTTTTTCAAAAGTATTTATAAAATCTGACGGCTTTTTATCCATAATTGTAAAAATTTCATCAACAGCCTTCTTCATTTTAGGTGTTAATTTCTTATACTGTTGCGTCATCTTGTGTTCATCTTTTTCAGGCAACTGTTTTCTAAAATTTTCAAACGATTTAATCACTACTTTCTTCCTCTGGTGTTTCTGGAACATGATTCTTAATCATTGACTGTGAAACCTCTTGTCGTTTAACTGCAAGAGCATCACCAACTTTATTTGATAGAATAGAGTTGAAATGTGTTTCTGCTGAAACATTGTCACCATCAGATAGTGAATCTACAAAATCTTTAATATTACTCATAATTTATCTCCTTAATTTTCGTCATCTACTGGTTCTTCATCACCAGCATCTTCAGATTCGTTTTCAATTTGTTTGTTAATATCTTCTATTTCTTCGTCATTCATTCTTAAAATATTTTTCTTAATATACTCTTTAGAAAAATACTGTCCAACATAAGGTTCTATTTGACTTAACATTTCAAGTCTTTCTCTCATAACTTCTGCGTTTTTGAGTTCTGTGAAATGACCATCTTGTAAAAAGTCAAACTGAATGTTTTCTTTAAACATTGGCCATTCATCAATTGCAATAATACCTTTTAACACTAATTGTGTTTTTAACATATCAGTAAACAAAACTGTAAACTTCTTACGAAGTTTCTGAACAAATTTTGTAAACTTCAATTCATCTCTTGTTATGTTATCAGAACGACCTATCTGAAATCCCGTTTCTTCTGCAAGTCTTGTTACTGGAACATTTAATGAACGATATAATTTTCTTTGAAAATATTTAATATCATCTATCTCACCAAGATTAGAACCGCCTGGTAGTGTGGTGATCTCTGTACCACGACCACCCTCTCTACGAGGCAACCAGAAATCTTCTAACATTGACATATGATTTCTGTCGTCACGAATCTCACCTGTACTTGCATCATAAACAAGTTTGTTTCTATAACGATTCATTACATCTTTAAGGTAAGCTTCTGCTTTGATTTTTGGTAAGTTACCAACATCAATGTAAAAAATTCTTCTTTCAGGAGCTCTTGAAATACGATAGATAACTAAAGAATCTTCAATCATTCTTAATTGATTGACTGGTTTGATTGCTTTGTGTAAATGTGATAGAACAGTACCTTTGTGCATATCTACCAAACCAGATGGACAATATGAAACTGAATCAGGTGATATCTTCAATCCTTGTGAAGTTGATTTACCATTACCTGAAGCATTAAAAAGATAATATTCTTGTGTTCTTTTTGTTAAGTCAAGACCAGTTCTTCTGTCTTTGTCAACAATTTGTTCTCTTACTTTTTTTATTTTTCTAGGGTCAATATATCTTACTTCTTGAATACCCTTTCTTGGTGATTTTTCATCAATAATTTTATGATAAAATAATCTACCATCAACATACCATCTTCTAAAGATGTCATGTCCTTTTGAATTAAAATCTAATAAACGCAAAACTTCGTCAAATTCCTCACGAATTTTTTGTTTAATTGTTTGTGAAATATCGAATTTATCTAACGATAACGATACTGACTGTCCTCTTTCATCAGATACTATGGCTTCATTTGTGATGTCCTCTATTGCACTATCACATTCAGCTTGTTGTGCAATATCACGATATCTTCTAATGAGGTCTAGTTCAGTTGCATCTCGACCGTCAGTCGATAAAACTGAAGAATAAAAACCACCACCTGCGATATCTATTGTTCCATCATCAGCAGAAGGTGGTGCAACACTCTGTGCTACACCACTTGTCTGTTTGTCATTTTTCGCCCTAGTAATTCTGAAACCGAATAACTCTGCCATTCTATAATTCTCCTATTCTTTCTACTTATTTAGTATACTTGAATTAGACACTACTTGCAGAGAATGATGTGTATCTCCATGTTACATCAAAAGTTTCAATATCACTAACTGTATCATATGATAACTCGATAGGTGCTAGAATTGTAGGCCAACAATTTGTTAACACATATGATTTCAATAAGTTGTCATCTCTGTCTAACTGTTCAACTGTTACTTGAGCAGTATAGTCTGCAACATTATTAAGACCAACATTAGTTTCTAAATCGTTAATTCCAGACATCCATCTTTCTATTGCGTTTCTAACCATAAAGTCAGTATCGTTTAGTACAGTAGTAGTCCATGTTTCAAATGTCCTATCACCAGCAATAAACAACTGTCTACCTCTGAAATTTACAGTAATTTCAGGAATAGTTTGACCAGGCAATGAAGTCGCTTTTACTAAAAATTGAGTTCTATTAGAATCAAGACCTGTTGCAATTGCACCAGGCGTTGTCATTATCACTCTATACTGATTAGCTCTAGCGCCACCACCGATTAGGTTAGATTTAAAATCGTCAATACTTGCCATTTTTTATCTCCCTATTAACCGCCAACTTCGCTAAATGAAACACCAGTTCTCACAGCGATAAAGTTTAATGTTATAAAGTTAATTGAACGAGCAGGTTTGATGAATATATCTGCAACAAACTCATTTCTATCAATTACTTCTCCTGTATTATTTGTTTCGTCACAGACAACAGAAAAGTCTGTAATACCTCTACGACCTTGAACATCTCTCAAGAAAGGTTCTACCAAATTTCTAAATTGTGCTCTTGAGAATACATCATTAAACTCAAAGAGTTGATATTTAGCCGCAGTTGCAATTGCTTTTTCAAGAACCAAGAATAATCTTCTAACATTGATTCTATCAAATGCACTTGGTTTTGCAAGAGCAGTTTTATCACCAAATAAGACTGTACCTTGGCCTGGGAATGTAACAACTGGGTTAATTCTTGCAGGATAAAGTATATCTCTTTCTGATTTAGTAGGATTGTATGCAAGTTTAACTGCACCACGAATCTGACCTCTGTTGTAACCACCAGGCGAGAACCAAGGGTCTGCAACATTATCTGTATTTGCGGCTAGTCCTGCAATATCACCATTCAATGGTACATATCTGTAAACATCATTGTATTTGTCGTACATATACTTGTAACCAGAATCGAATACTGCATAAGAGGAACTTGATAATGAATCAAAGAATCCTTTGACATTACCAGTCTGTGCAAATCCAGTAGTTACACCAACAACATCTTCTCTACGAGGAGAGATGAAACCAACACAATCTTTTCTTGATTCACATAAATCAATAATCATTGTTGCGTGTGTAACACCATCAGTTGATGCTGGTGAAGTACCTGCCATAACTAAATTTACATCTACTGTATCAACATCTGCAAATTTGTCATATGCAAGTTCTAACTCACCGATTGAAGGTGTGTCATCTGTTCCACCACCAAGAGTGTCTGTTAAGACACCTGCTTTACCAGCAGTTGATGCAAATGTAGTTCCACCTGCTGGATCTGTTCCTGCATTTGTTAGTGATGCATCATGATCCATCCATCTAACATAACTAGAACCAACATTTACTACATTTTTATAGAAGTTTGTTCCACCTTGAGGTGTTTTACTACTTAATGCTTGTGATACAAATGGGAATGTTTCTAATACTGCGTTTGTTCTTTGACCAGCTAAATCTGTATCAAATCCAGTAATACCACCTGTGTAATCAAAAACAACAACATGCATCTCATCAGATAAAAGACCTCTATCAGTTGCATATTGTGATGTGCCTGGAGCACCATCAAATAAATCGTAATATCTCCATCTTCTGCGAATAGCAGTATTATCTGCAATTGCAGATTTTAAACCACCACCGTTTGCATTGTCTAATTGTCTAACAGTTAAATCGTTTACTGCGATTGCAGTAATTTCATACTGTTGTCCAGTAGTTTCTTGAAAGTAAACAATGTCACCAACATTAAATTCAGCTCCATCATCTACTGTAATAGTTGTATCACCAGCGGCAACATCTGCTTGATCAACAAGTGCAGTTGTTGTTTGTTCGTATGCAGTTGCATTTGAACATATTGATACACCTAACGCATTACCCCAAGTGCCTGGGAATCTTGCAGCCCATTCGCCACTAGAACCAGAACCATCTTCGTAATTATTTTCGTAATCATCATCATTTTTAATTTTTAGACCAACACCGTCTGCTGTAGCATTAACAGCGGCTGTATCTGCACGAACAACACGCAAAGCGTTGCCGTATTGTAAAAAATTGGCGGCGGTAAAAAATGTTTCAAAATTATCTGAATTAGGTTTACCAAAAATTTGAACGAGTTCTTCCTCTGAACCAATTGGAACAATTTCTTCTACTGGCCCTTTTGGGAATCCAGCAGCAATTGCACCGATTGATGTAGCAACAGCAGGAACAACATTCGTTAAATCAATCTCTTTTACGAGAACGCCAGGGGATACTTGAAATGCCATCTCTGTTTCTCCTTATGGATTATATAATATAAATTTCAATTTTTTCATTTAATTATATTTATAAAAAAGACTATCTTAAAAACACATTTTTATAGAACAACTGACATATAAATATCTTTATGTCAAGTCATTACGAAAAATATAAAGAAACAATCAAAAGAGTTTTCAAAAGAAACTACAGAAAAAGAACGATTTGGGTAAATGAATATTTGTCTGATAAGTTTTGTACATACTGTGGTGAATCTGAAAATGCGTGTTTACAATTTCACCCACATGAGAAAGAAATTAGAAGAACGACACGAAAGAAAGGTTTAAATGAAGAAGCTAGGAGAGATATTCTAAAACTTATGAAAACATCTAAAATTGTTTGTGCAAATTGTTATTTAAAGTTAGAGAATGAGATTATTGAAGATTTACCAATCTGAATCATGCGTTCTTATAACTGGTGACCATACTGTTCCATATTCATCAGTCATCTTTTCACCATAGTTATCTAAACCATCATCAACAAATCCAAAAGGTGCCATGTCTTGTTCTAATTGATTTTGTTGTTCTGCATACATTCTTGCACGAATATCATCATCAGTTAACTCTTTAAAGTATGTTTGTTGTGCTAACCATGAGAATAATACACAGCACATAATCAAATCATCTGTATGACCTTCTTCAGCCTCGTAAGATTGACCTTTTAATGAAAATGTAGAAAATTCATTGATTAAATTATAATCTTGTATGATAAGTTTGTCAGTTTCTACAATCTGTTTTAAATTAGAACAACCCATCTTTTTGACTGCTTTTGTTGTTCTGACACCTAATTGTGAACGACCACCAGAGAAACCTGCACCTACCATTTGACCTGCACGACCTCTCATAGATGACATTATCATATTTTCATATTCTAAATCAAATTGTAATGCATTTGCAACTTGGTCACCTATATCATTGATTTCAACTAAAATATGTGCAAGATTATAGTTTGTTGCAACTTGTTTGATAATATTAGGAAATAGTAAAGGTTTTATCTCATTGTTTCTATATGTTGCAACAATTGTATATGGTATTTGTGTAACATCAAATACAACAAATGCAGAATAATCGTTTTGAATACCTCTTGCAACATCAGCCACTAAAACATATTGATGACCATTTACTTTTTGTTTGTAAATAGAAAGACCTGCATTTTTTGTTAATGGTTCTGCATATGACATTGATTTAATCTTGTGTGGTGCAACTAATGTGTTTGTAGAACCTAAAAACTCACATTCAAACTCTCTTTTGAATTGTTCTTCAGATGTATTTGCAATAGTTTCTTGTTTCCACTTCTCATCTCTGCCTGGCACTTCACTCCAATGTACATCAATAATGTTATAAGAGTTTCTTTTGTTTTCTGCATCAGTCCATAGTTTGTAATACAGATTCATACCATTAGGTGTTGACACAATAATAACTTTTGTAGATTTACCAGATGATATTGTAGGATATACAGATGAAAAGAAATCTTCTGCAACATTATTAGGAACAAATGCGAACTCATCTAAAAATATCATGTTGTATGAACCACCACGAACTGCACTTGATGATGTAGATGATGCAACTACCCTAGAACCATTTTCTAATTCTAATGAACCTTTATTCCATGACATTACACCTTGTTGTAACCATTTTGGTAAATTTTCATATGCAAGTTGTAATCGAGAAAGAATATCTCTTGCAGTAGAGGCTTTGTTTGCAAGTATCGCTACATTCATGTTTGCATTGAAAACAACATAATGTAATATGTAAGATACTAATGTTGTAGATTTACCTGACTGTCGAGGTAGTTTGCAGATTGTGAAACGATTGTTGTGAATTGTATCAACCATTTCTTTTTGAAATTGAAACATATCAAATGGAACTAAACCGTGGTCTAGTGATACAATCTTTATGTAATTTTCAATAAAGTGTAAAGGATTTTCCATACACTTTTTAAATTCAACAATTTGTTCTTCTGTCCATTCGACAGAAACATTTGCTTTCTTTAGTAGGGGATTACCGAGATAATGGTCAATATTTTGCATAATATATTCATTTTAATCAATAATTGGTTTTGGGTTATTAGTTTTAACCATATTAATTGCATTATCCCATGTAGTAGTAGAATTTACTTTATCATTAAACTGCATTTCCATTTGTTCTTCTATAGATGGGTATTCTTCAAATCTTTTCAATTGACATTGTTTTACTAAATCTTGTTTCCATAGAATAAAATAATCTGCATCCATAGTAGCTTCTTTAGCGGCTAAATATGCCGTACGATCTTCTGCATTTAACCAATCAATATAATCATCATACTTATGTGGTCGTGCAAAATTAGGATTTTGCCAAATATAACTCATGTGTCTAACCACCTAAACCAAAAAGACCATACACCTCCTCTACTACCATAGGTATTAGAACCACCACCAGTACCCATGTATAAATTATCTGGAAATGAACCACAATTGCTTCCATTAAACCCTGAACCTAAACCACCAGAAGAACTACCCCAATTACAAACGCTTTGACCTGTATTATATATTCCATGACCTCCAGCATACCCAAAGTAGACTCTATATCCAGTCCTTGTACCTGATGTAGATACGGCGGTGCTATTTCTTTGATTAAAAGTTTGATTGGTATTAAAACCTGCTGTTTGCCATGTACCAGTATTTTCTTTTTCTACCATCAAAACATTCCATTGATATCCTTTATTATAATGATGATTTAAAATTGAATGATAGTCATCATTACATCTCCACCATCTCCAAAAACCATAACCAGTAGACTTATAATCACCACCACTATACTCGCAGAAAAAAGCTTCACTCGCACCTGGCGGTTTTATCCAGTACCAACCTTGTGATGGTGATTTATTTTCCCAATTTCCTAGATGTTCTATTGGATATTGTTGTACAGCACCTTCTTCTAAAGGTATCCAAGAAGTTCCATTGTAAAATTTCCAATCATTTGTTGTGGTATTGTAGTATGAATCACCAGTAGAGGGTGATGATGGGTCAGTAGCATTATTAACATTTATTGATGTACTTGTAATGGTTGTTGACATTTATTTCTTTCCTTTTAGTAATTTTTGTAATTCAGCAGTAGAACCTACAAAAAGTGCATTAGTTACATTCTTTGGTGCATTACTAGGAACATCTTTCAGTTTTTTCATCTTCTCTTGTAAATCACCAAGTTTCTCTGTTACTTCTGCAACTTGTTTTATTAAGTTACCTGCAACCTCATATGTTCTTGGGTGTTCAGATTCTCTTGCGAGCTCTAAAATACCATCTATTGCGTCTTGACCTCTTTCAACTAAATTATAAAAGTTTTCTCTTTGATACTTATAATCATTGTCAATGTCATCATCATTTGTTTTCACAATAACTGGTTTCTTTACTACTTCTTTTGTAGTAGTAGACATTGCATTATCTACAACATCAGTTATACCTAATACTCCGTCTAGGACTTCAGTTGACTTACTCATCTTCGTCAGTTACTGGATTGTATGTTTTTGCATCTTCAAAGAATGATGCAGTTTCATTAAATCCAAAGTTATCATCATCATTAGGATCAAACACAGCAGGTGAAACATTTGTTGGGTCTGGTTCAACTGTATATCTCTGTTCTCTTTTTGGTGTATTAACTGGCATATCTGTATACTGGTCAACTTGAACACTACGAATAACATTTGTAGAAGTGATTGGGCCGTATAGGAAATACTTTGCAGTAAAACTCATTGTATAAATTATAGCTCTTCTACTTGTAAATTCACCCTCGTAATTATCTTCATAGTTGATACTGTTTAATACAATAGGAACATCTCTGATAATATCTAACTCTGGAACTTCTCTCATTGTTACAGTATATTCTGGTTGAAAATATGGTAGTATTTGTTCTACGATTTGTAGTGCATCATCAGATTGTTTTGCCATTACATATAATTCAAAATTGATATTATAAGGAACAGGCATAAATCCTGACTTTAATTGGTCATAATCAACACCATCAACTTTTTTCTTAACTTTGATTATTTTATTTAATTTTCTTGCAGTATCATATTCAATACCAGATATTTCAAAACCTAATCTTGGTAATGTTACTGCAACTTTTTTATTTAAGTTTGGGTCTTCCTGTAGTCTTGATAACCATTTTTGTTTAGGCCCATATGCTAATGGAACTTTCATAGTCTGTGTTACATTACCAGAACTATCTTTCTTTGCAATCTGTACTCTGTTAAAAAGCGTTCCAAATGCAACTACTACATTTCTTGTCGCTTCGTTATAAAAATATTGTCCTATCATATCAATCTATCCCTGCATCTCCAAATGGGTTTGTTTCAGAAAAATCTAAAACATTATCATCTAATGTTGAATATAAATCATTTTGTGCTCTTTCATCTATCGAATCAAGAACATAAGATTCTAATATTATATATGATGCGTCTGCACCTTCTACTGGATTTTCTAATAATAAAGAACCATTATGTGTTTGTGTTTCTGTAATTAAATTATCACCAGTATCTGCACCTATTGGATTTGTTCCATCTAATACAAGTAAACCTTCTCCACTTTCTAATCTAAATTCTTCAGTAAATGTTGTTTGTTCTAATGTTACTTGATGTGCAAGTTGATCTAAACTATTATCAGTTTCTATTGCATCAACTTCTGCAATACCAGTATCAATCTGTTCAGAACCATACTCAAATGTCTTACACTTTAATTTATATGTTGGTAAGTTATGTACTTGGTAAAATGGGTCATCATGGTCTACAAAAGTAATCTCAAACATCTTTGAGGCTTTTGGAAAATAAATTAAATCACCTTCGTTTGGTCTTGAAGATACAATTAAATTATTATCAACTGAAACGAATTGTTCCCATCTTCTTCTTGCAACAACAAATGTTGCATCATCTTTTATGTCTAAACCAAATTTAGACATTAATTCTTTCTCTCCCTCATAACCATCTACATTTTCCATATACATTTCAATCAGGTATGCGTCATCAAATGAAGATGATTCATCTTCACCAAATACTTTATCTTCACTATTCATGTTTCTAGGAATATAGTAAACATCTTGCCCATAGATACGAAGCTGTTCTATGATTAAATCTTCATAGAGTGCTTGTTCTGGTTTTGTACCTGTGTCGAAATATACATTAGTAGGCATTTAATTATCCAATCATGTGCATTGGTGGTAACTCATATGCGAGTTGCATTTGTTCTTCTAGTTTATTTAATTCTTCTTGAGCTTGAGTATAAATCTGTTCACCGTTCAGAACAACACCACCTAACATTTGCACACCTTGGAATTTAGATAAGTTTGCACCCCATTGTTTTTTAATTAATTGAGTTGCATACTTCTTTAAGAAAATATCATTCCATACATCTGTGTATGTAGCAGGGTCTAAATTTCTATAACATTCTATTACAATATATTCATCAGCAGATACTGTCTGCCAGTCCATGTCAAGATATAATCTATTTTGATGTTGATTATGTCTTATTGGTATTTCACCTACTAGAATATGGTCTAAAAAATCTAAATGTTGCATTGTCATCTGATAGTGTAAAACAGATGTCGAACTGAAGTCATATAAATCATTTAATCTTAATTGATATCTGACATCAAATAAGTTTTGCATACCTTTATCTGTAAAAGGAAAAACTTTTACAACAGACATAACTGCTGATGGAATAGGTATATAATTCTTTGCTTCTTTCCATGTTGCAGTTGTTGAACTATCAACATCAGTAACTTGAGTTAAGTTGTTATTAGAACGAGCTCGTGTAATGTCAGCAGATGTTATTTGATATTTAAGATACATTCTCTCAATACCATCATAGTGATATTGTGCAAAGTATTGTAACGCTTCGTCTATTCTATCGTCTATCTGATCTGGGTCTACATTTATTTCAATTACAGGTTTCCCTAATGCTCTTAAACAATATTCTTTAAATGTATCTCTTGTGTTTGGAGTAGCCATTTAATTTTTCCTTTTAATTCTATTTATAATATTACACTACTGTCCATGCAGAGCCTGTGGGTACTGTAACACTACCGCCTGTTGCAACCGTGATAGGCCCAGCACTCATTGCATTATTTCCACTTGATATTGAATATGCTGAACTAATTGTGTGTGCGTGTTCATACAATACACCTGAACTAATTACTGATCCTATTCCATTTGTATTATCTGGATTTATCTGTAAATTACCATCTGCATCAGTTTGTAAAATTACATCTCCTGCATTTTGATGTTTTAAATGAATAGTCATTACACATCAACTCCCTCTGTGTATAAAGTTTGCGTTTTCAAATGATTATAACAAAATTCCATTATATTTGTATTGTCAATATCTGTTATTGGAAAACTAAAACTATCAACTCTAATTGGTCTTGAGGTTCTTAAACCCTCGCCTGGATTTGCTGATGTTTCATTTATAAACACTTGAACATTGTACTCAAATGTTGTTTTGTTTCCTCTTAAACTAGATATTCTTGCATATACTGAATTCAATGGAACATTTAATTTAGTATTTTCTGCTGTTAAGTTTAATTGTATTGCCATTATTTATTTTCCTTTTAATTAAAATGCAACTTGTGTCTGTGATATTTGAGCAACCCAACGAATTGTTGTCGAAGCCGCACCTGTGCAAGCCACTTCTACACCACCATAAGTAGTATTTACTTGAACATCAGCATCCCAAGATGATGCACCTGTATCTGATGCTATGACATTTTTTACAGGTGTTCCTACAAATGCAACAGAAGAAGCTAAAGAACCTTTTTTAAAAACACCTTCAAATGTCCATGCTTTTGTATCACCACCACCTGTTACATTTGCAATAAGAGTTATTTTGAATAAAGAAGCGCCGTTTGAATTTAAAGAACCTGCAAAATAAGAACTGCCAACGGTAAGATCACCAGCGTGAGTATTTAATGCAGTTTGTGTTGCATCAGTTGTTTCATGTGCTACAGTATTGTATTTTTGTTGTGCTTCACCATCATCCCAAGAATTATCAAAAATACCAGCAGGCATTATAACACTAGCATTTTTTCCATGATCATAACCATGATGTCCACCAAGAGCAACAGAACCTTGGCCATCTATATCGTTATCTCTACCACCAATAACAACAGAGTAATGGTCAGAAACATGATTGTCATAACCACCAACAATTGCTGCTTGATTACCAGTAACTTCACTTAAAACACCAGAAAGTATAGCTGAATAATTTCCTGCTATTGATAATGCATAACCACCTAATATTACACTATATTGAGAATTAGTAGATGTCATAGCGTTATCTCTACCAGCAAACATTCCAGCATAATCGCCGTCTAAAGTATGATTATAACCACCAACTATTGCACCATATTGACAACCGTCATCAATAAAGTGAGAATATCCACCACCTATGAAAGTATAATCACCTTCTATTTCATTGAAATAACCAGCATTTATGGATGAGTAAATGGCTGTAGAATCTATTTGATGGTCATAACCAGCTGTGGCGTTATTATAACTACCATTAACATTGTGTAAATAACCACCTACTATGGTACTATAATCACCATTACCTAGAGTGTTTTGTCTACCAGAGAAAATTCCACCTCTATCGTGACCGTTAATTGTATGAACTGAACCACCTGCTATTATAGATTGATAAGATGTTGCACCAGTTGATGTAAGACTACTATCTTTTGAACCAATTATTATAGCTTCTTTTATTTGATATTGAGTACCTGATGAAGCACTTGTAACTGTACTACCAGTAGAAGCGATTATTGCACCTCTACTAACAGTTGCACTATTAGAATTGTCTGTTCCAGAACCACTAGCAGCTATTTTATTATCATAACCAGCAATAATAGTAGCACCATATGCTGATGGAACATTTCCAGCCGCAGGAGTACCATCTGTTCTATTGAGTTGTAAATCTATTGCAAATGCACCTCGTTTATTACCAGTAGCGGCATCACCGCCAGGTATGTGAGATAAAATCGCACCAGCACCTTTTGGTTCAATAACAAAATCTGCATCTGTTGATGATGAATTTACTGTAAGAGAAGCTGCATTTATAGTATTGTTAGGTGATGATGTATTATCGGCAGAATCAAATCCAGTAACACCAGCAGCTGCCCAACTTGTTACACCATTACCATCTGTTTGTAAAAGATAACCACTAGTACCATTACTTGATGGAAGTTGAAAAGTTACATTACCACTATAATCTGCATGAGGTGGTGGTTTAATTGTAACTTTGTGTGCATTACTAACTTCACAATACATATCAATAGCCGCAACACTACCAGTAGATGTTCGCATTTCAATAAGACCATCTGTTACACTAACACCACTTGTACTTCCATCACCATCTAAATTTATCTTACCTGAAGTATGTGGTAAGATATCAATGTTCGCACCAGCAAGAGAAATAATATCGTTACCATTAATATCTAGATTACCACCAAGTTGAGGTGTTGTATCTGCATCTAAATCACCACCAGCAATATTACCAGTAGTGTCTATCTCTCCTAGAACTAATGCATTACTTATAGCTTTTACTATATTTTTATTTCTTGTTTCTGCCATTTATTAATTCCTTCTTCCAGGCGGTTCTGTTGGAACACTAAACGCTGAAGTATATCTTGCAACACCTGTTGTTATTCTAAATCCAAAGATTTCTCCAATAAGGCCTCTAGTATAACCATCATGCCAATGACTAAAGTGCATACCACCATTCCAATCAGTTATAGTTCCAGTAAATGTAAATGTTTCTGCGAGAACACCATTGACAAATTGATAACCAGTTGTTCCTGTTCTTACAACTGCATAATGTGTCCATTTATTTAAACCAACTTGAACACTACCGTATGTATCGCCTGGGTCTGTTCCTACTTTTGTCCAACTTCCACTAACTGTATTTCTATAAGATACACCTGTATAACCTGATGGATTGATTGCAAGTGCAATTGCACCAGTACCAGTAACATTACAAATAAATGTATCACCATATGTTCCACTATTAACTGCATCTCGTTTGAACCAGAAATCAATAGTAAAATCTTGATCTCTTAAATTCATCGCTTCATGATTTGTAACAGTTATATAATCGGTATCACCTCTAAATTTTAAAGTTCCAGTAACATCATCAGGGAATGTCATGTTTGTATGATGGTCAACTTCTTTTGTTAAACTTACAGTACCATTAGCAGTTACAGTAGCTGCATTTGAACTTGCATCTGCAACAGTAGATGCAGAACTTGTTATTAACATTTGAGTACCACTTATAGCAGTTAATGCTAAAGTTGGTGGTGTAAATGCAGATGTATAAACTGCTGTTCCTACAACAACTCTAAAATCTGACATATATGCATTTAAAGGATAACCGTTGATTGCTTGTCCAAGATATACTGTATTATCATTTAATGCTTGTGTATCAGAAGCAGAACCAACTTGAACACCATCTTGCCACAAATAAACTGTTCCACTACTTCTTGTAACTGCAAGATGATGCCATTTATGTTGAATTAAATTTGTTGATGAATTTACTGCTATAGAATTTTGAGAACCTAATTGAAATTGCCATGATTGTGCAGTATTATTTAATCTGAAGAAATAATCTTCATCATCACCAACATTATTATAAGTTGTTGCAAAATGACCATATTGTGTAAACGCATTTACTTTTATCCATGTTTCTATAGTAAAGTCTTGATTAGTAGCTATTGCACGATTAGAGTTACTTGATATTGTATGATAATCACCACTACCATCATAAAAAGAAGCATATCTTAAATGTACATAATTTGCATCAGTAATTTCTGAATTACCATTGAAAGTAGTAAGATACTCTTTTCCTGTTCTTTCAAATAAAGGATAACCACCAAATTTTAATAAACATTCAGTATTAGTGATAGCAGACAATGGTGTAGTTGGTGGTGTAAAGTCTGATGTGTAAACTGCTGATCCTTTGACAAATCTAAAGTCTGATAAATAACCACCCCAAGGTCTGGTAAATCCAGCAAGATAACCCAATGTCAATGGATTGGTTGTGTGTGGTATATCAGTAGAACGAGTATAAGTTTGAGTTTGAGCTTTTCCATTAAGATACATTTTAATGACACCACCTGAATCTCTAACTATTGCTAAATGATACCAAGTATTAAGTTTTATTAGATCATTACTGGTGATACGAATTGTACCTTCTGATCCCCAAATAACAGTTTGATTTGATCGTGTGTGTACAAAATTACCATTAGAACCATCATATGTACTCCAGATGTCTTTATAGTCTGCAAATGCCACATCTTGTTTAAACCAAATCTCAAAACAAAATTCACCAGTTCCAGTAGCAAAATCTCCTGCACTACCCACAGTCAAATATTGAGTACCACTATTGGCAAAATATGCAGAACCACCTTGCGAACTAGGTTGATATTCAGTAGTCATTCCTGTTATATCATCAGGATAATAACTTCTTACTTTTGGTATATCATTTAATGTTAATGAATATGCGTTGCTACTTTTGTCTGCAATTATTAAATCATTACAAGTTAATAATAATGTATTTGCATCTGAAGTAAATGGTGATGTTGGAACTGTATATGAAGAACCACTATATCTTGCAATATCACTACTTCTTAAATTTGAAATATGACCTTTAAACATACCATCAGCATCTGCTGAAGCATGACCTCTACCTATGTAAAGAACTTCACCAGTAGCACCAGTTGCCCACGAAACGCCAGCATAATTAGTTTGTGTTGTAGCATCTAATGAACCATTTATATAAAATTTTATAGTTGTAGAATCTCTTACTAGTGCAATATGATTCCATGTGTTTGGTGATAATGTAGTTGTAGAATCTACATAATTTGAACCACCAGTCCACCAATAATATCTTAATGCACCTGTGTTTGTAACACCAAAGTTTATGTATGTACCACCAATACAACCAAAAGAGGCCGGAGTATATGTTTGTGATGGTGTTATTTGAGTACCATCTAATTTAACAAATAATTCGTAAGTACCATAATCACTTGCACCATCTAACCATTCCATAGGTTGAGGTATAACTCCTGAAGATGTATATCTTATATCATCATTACTACCGTCAAAATATACAGAACGATAACCAGTTGGAAGATAATATGGACTTGTCGATATTTGTTTAGTTGTACCAGTTGAAGTTACAGTAAAATTGTTAGAACTATTATCTGTAAATGATGCACTACTATGCGTACCAGCAACACCACTACCATCATAAAATGCAACAACACTTGCAAAGTTTGTGTCAGTAAATGCAAATGCTAAAGTAAATACACCAGTTGATGTTGCTGTGTTAACACCATCACTTGCACTAAATGTTAATGAAAATGTTCCTGCATAAGCTTCAGTAGTTGTTGGTGTTATTGTAAATACATTGTTTGATTGAGTAACTGTTGCAGTTGCACCACCACCATTTGTTAAACTGCCACCTGTAACTGCATAACTCCAAGTGATTGGAACTTCTTCAGGGTCTGTTGCAACTAAAGTTAATACTGTTGCAGTACCATTTGTGTTTAATGTAACAGTAGCAGGTGAACCTGTTGTAATTGTTGGACTGTTATTTACAAGTGCAATGTTATACCAACCAGTTCCAGTAAATAGATATAATCTATTTGTTGCAGAAACAAATGCAGTTGTTCCAGCAGTAACACCAGTTAAAGGTAAATCACTTGCGTTTGTATATGATGCAGTTGATGGTGTTGAATTATCACTATTAGCTGCATCTTGAAAATCTGAACTAGAAACTGAACCACCAGTAGTGTCTACTGGTTTTAATTTACCATCTTGTGATAAAACAATTCCTTTTGGATTTGGTACACTTGCAGTTGCTTTAGGAATAAATGCAATCGCACCAGTTGTTGGGTCTGTTTGCATACGAGCACCACCAAGAAAGAATGTTCCACCTGCTAAATGTAATTCTGCCCATTGTTTTGATGAAGAACCTAAATCGTAAGTATTATCTGCATCTGGTATAATGTCTTGTGCAACTGCACTTAAATCAACAGAACCACCACCTCCACCACCAGAACTAGATAATGCAACAATTTGAATTGTATCGTTTACTAATGCACCTGATTGTAATTGAATAGATGTTCCGTTTGTTGCAGTATAGTCATCTGTATCTGCAAGTAAAACACCATTTTGAAAAACTAAAACTTTTTGAGCAACATAAGCTAATGTTGCATTATTATCATCAGCACCAGAAAATGTAGATTGATTTGCAGTTGCAGTATAAACAAATTGTGCATATACTGGATTAATTGCACCAGTAATATCAATAGCACCTGAACCAGTAATATTAAAACCATTTAAGTCTAGATTACCACCAAGTTGAGGTGTTGTATCTAAAATAATATTAGGTACTAAATCACCATCTTCTTCTATTTGATTGTCGAGAAACGAGTTTCTCAACGACCTCATTAATTTTTTATTTCTAGACTCTGCCATTAATATTCCTAATAATTATTATGCTTGTGATTCTGACCATGTAATACGACCTGAAGCATTAAACGGATTTGTAGCACTAACTGTTGTAGTATCTAAAATACGAACTGCAACACTTAACACATCTGGGCCGTTAGGGAATGTTCCATCACCACCAAGAATTGCATTACCCAAGTCAATTACTTGTTGTAGTGTAAAGTTTGATGCGTTTGAGTTGTTAACACCATTACTATCAGCTGTACCACCAGCTGCTCTAAATGAAAATACTTCTGCACCACCATCAATCACTTCACCTATTTGGTGTTTTATTAATTGTGAAAGTGAAGGTGAACCTACTTGTATATAATTTGTATTACTCAAGTTACCATTTAAAATCAATACGACCTCACAGTCGTGTGAGAGAATAACACCAACTTCGTTTAGTTTCAATTGCATACGATTGATAATATCTCTTTGACCTAAATTTCCAGGCAAGTTACTATCAACTGATGGTGATAATCTTAAAGATACTAAAGGTATTAAGTCAATACCTAAATCAACATCATCTTCTGCATCACTACCACCAATAGTAATTGCAGTACCAGATGCAACACTAATACTTGGTGTACTATAACCAAATCCTAAATATATTTCTACAACAAAACTTGAACCAGAATAGAAAGTAGAATTTACTGTATAACCTTCATAAGCACCTAACGCATTAGTTGCTGATGTTAAAACTGCACCAACACTAAATTTACTTGCATCACCACTAGGAAACTTTAATTGTAAATAATAGTTGGCAGAATTCTTACCAAAGTATCTTGCTCTTATAGTTGAGTTTGCATTAGTTGTTGATGTATTTGACTGACCAGCAGAAAATGATAAATTATCTGAAGTTGCAGTAAATAGATATGCTTCATCTTCATCAAACCTACCATCCATAATTATAGATGTACCCCAATGGAACAATGTAGGTGCATATGTTGGATTCGCACCATTTATAATTTCATACTTACCAGGCAAGTTACCAGAACGCATATATGCTTCATCTAATCTGTTATTATGTAAAAATTCATGACAATATCTTACATGACCTCTTATGTCTTTAAATCCAAAACGAATCTTACCAGCACCATACCATGAATAATCCATGTATGCCATTTGTATTTTATCAATATCAAGATTAAATCCGTATTGTCCTTGTCCATCTGCTTTATCAAGATTCCATTCTGTTTGTGGAACTTTTAAATCTTCTGTCTTTGTTAAAATAACATCTGTTCCAGATTCACCAATATATTCAGGTTGTATGTATAATATAGTATTACTGTTTATACTTGTTACTCTAAATGATAATCCACGAATAACAATAAAATCTCCAGCAGTAAGTTGACCAGTAAAGTTTGTGTCTGTTCCAACTACTTTATTTGAATATTTTGTTACAGCAACTGTTCCTGATAATTGTGTTGTTGATGATCTACGAACTGCATATAAAGTGGAGCCATCATATTCAAAAAAGAATCCATTCTGTTGATCAAACATACCAGAACGAATAGCTGCACCTGAATATCCATTAACATTATATTTTATAACACCTGTTGGAGTTGTTGTAGTGGGTGTACTTGGTAATGTGTATGTAAATGTAAACTCATCAACTTTTGTAATATCAAAAGTACCATTGTAAACTGTATCTGAAGCATCTTTTATTTTAAGACTTTGTCCAGTAGATAATCTATGAGGATATCTAGTTACACCAGTTGCAGTTGTAGAACTTGATGTTAATGACTGTAAAACTACTGGTGGATTGAAGTTGAGTGCTAAAGATGTTTGAATACCCTTACCAGATTGATATCTAAAATATTTACGAGTTTGTCTAATAATTTGTGAATATGGTGCAGTACCAGCTGCAATCTCAACACCACCATCATATGGTCTATGAACTGCATAACCATCTGGTCTTGCATAAACTTTTGTTGTTGTAAATGCTTTTGCAGTTGCATCTGCAACACTTGATGCAGTTTCTATTTCTAATTGTGTGTCATTTGCAATCGCAGTAATTGTTGTTGTAAAGTATTCGCCTGGTGTTGAACCTAATAAAAATGTTATATTGTCACCAACTTTAAAATATCTCTTAAAGAGTGTATTTGTTCCAACAACAGTTTTTTCATCTGCTACAATATTACAAGTTCCAGCTGTTGATACAAATCCTGAAATTTGTTGTGATATCAATTGATGAGTTCCAGTACCTGTTGCTGTTAAATCTATTGCAGTACCGTCTTGTGCATTAAGTAAACTTGATGCAAGTTTAATATATTTGTCACTAACAGGAATTGTATAGTAAGTATAACCATCTACTAATCCTGTAATATCTGAATTTCCATTATTATTATACTCAACAGCAGAACCTGTCTGATAATGTACTGAAGATGTAAATACTATTGAATCTGTAGATGTATCAATAGTTGTACTATCGAAATCATATGTAACTGGAGTAATTTGAGAACCACTTGGTAATGTAAAAGTAGTTGAAGTTACAGCATCAGCTGTATATGCACCATCAGCAATACCACCAGTTGATTCTGTTGTAAATGTAATTGGTGATGTTCCGTTATTTGTTAAATCAACTGGAACACCATTTTTTGATAATGAAAATCTGTTTGCTGATAAATTACTAACAGTAAATAAATCAGTTTCATTTAATGCAGGTGTTCTCCAATTTGCATCTAAAGCATCTACCATACCTTCCATCCAAGATACAACTTGTGCTTGAGATATTGTTTGTGCATCATCATATAAAAGAAGTAATCCACCATTTATGTCACCACTATATTTTATGCTACCATTATCTTGATTATATTGTCTGTTTTGCGAGGTGCTAAAATATCTTGACTGATTCAGAGAAACATTATTATTAGTTAAGTATTGTGGTCGTATCATAAAATGCAATGACAATAAATCATTGTCAGAAGTTTGAAGATTATGACAAGAAACACTCCAATACCAATTATTATTAGTAGAAGTATAATTATTTAATTGATCGGTAAAGTTTAAACTTGCACTTGGATCAGGACTTGACCATGTTACATAAGGACTATATGTTCTAAAAGCAACACCATTTGAGGTATTTACAAAAGACCCATAATTAGCACCTATAACATAAAGATAATATGGAACAGTTGCATTATTTACTAAATCTGTACCTACAACAGTAAGTAATTTATTCGCATGACTATTATTATTTGCAAGAGGTTGATAACCACCAGATATTGACATCTTATCTGGTTCAAAAGAAAAAGATTGAGTGCTATTAGCAGTTGCACTATTAATATAATCAGCAAAAGTTTGAGTAGCTGTAAAAGCTGCACCATTTTGAGCTGCATTTGTAGTTTGTGGAGGCATAACCATTCTACTACTTGTCATTTGTTCGAGAGTAGGAACAGCATATGAAACTGGTGTAACACTATTAGGAGTATTATTTGTTATGTAATCATTTATAATATCAAATGCGGCTGCAGTAGAAACATCACCGTCAATCGTGACTTCTGTATCTGCTGTTGTTGGTAATACTCCAGAACCTGGCGTGTCAAGTGTTACTCTTTGACCTGAAGTTAAATCATGATTAGCAACAAAAAAACTATTTTTTAAAGTATTGTCTTTATTACCAGAAAGAGTGTATGTTCCTGTTACATCACGAATTCTTAAATCTTTACTACCATCATTCAATCTAAATCTATCGTCAGTTACTTTTGATATAGTTACACTTGCAGGACTAGTTAATGTTGTAGTACCAACATCAGAAGTTTGATGAACAATATCAGTTCCAGAATTTGTTGTAAGTGTTGCAGTTTGTCCAGTTGATAATCCATGATTCTGAACAAAAAGAGTATCGAATTCAGGGTCTCTTATTAATGGTATCCAAAATGCTGGAAGGCTAGTATTAGTGTTAGTAACTGTATTAAAATAATAAACATTTGTATAAACATAAATCTCACCTAGAGAACCAGTAACATATCCAGAACGATTTGAATTTGCATTATTATAATTATTATTATCATAAGCACCAAAATCTTCAATAAAGTTGTATGTAGATGGTGTTGTACTGTTGTCAGGGTTTGCTACATTTGCGTTCCATGATGTACTATAATATGCGGCTCCACTACCACCAATGTTACCATAAGGATTTCTTACATTTAAATCAGTATTTGTTGGACTCATAAAAATAGTTTTTGCGTGGGAAGATGAGCTTGATACATTTGCTTTACCTCTATAAGTATTACCAGATTCTATTACTTGTAAATCCCAACCAGAACCTGTATTATCACTATTATAATATGCTCGTGTTCTTACATATGTGCGTCTGTTAGGGCCTTGTTGATAAAATTGTACACACTCATAAACCAGTCCTAATACACCTCTACCATAAGTATATGTTCCAGTAGAAGAAAGTGCAATAGCACTTCCATTATAAGTTGCAGAAAGTTGAATAGTGTTTGCATCAACAACTATAACATAATAAATTCCCATACTATCTAAACCACCTATACGAGTATCACCAGATGGTTTTACATATAATAAACAGTCATCATCTCTTAAATTGTGTGCAGTCCAAGTAATAGAATTAGCAACTATATTAACATCACTCGCAACTATTTTTGTATGATATGCAGGAATATATTCTTTTGTTTCAGTTTGTGTTAAATCTAACGAACTTGAAAATGCAATTGTATTATCTGGTTCTACTACTTCAAAATTATCTGAAGCTGTAGATGATGTAGATGTACCTGAATCTATTGTAACAATTTTATTTGCAACAGTATTTGTCAAATAAAAATTAGAATCTACTTGAAATCCATGTGGGTTTTCTGTAGTAACTGTTATATCACTTGGAACAGCAGAATCTGAAGTAATTCCTGTTGTAGCAGTATATGTAATTTGTGATGATTGAAAGAAACTTCCAGGCGCTACTGTTGTATACACACCAGAAATATCTCCAGTAACTGTTTGATTTGCAGATGCTTGATAAGTGATTGTAGTATCAGTTACAATTTTAATTAAGAATTTACCTTCTGCTGTTCTAGATGATAAACCTCTAACATCAATAGGATTACCAACAGTAAGACCATGTTCTCCTAATGTTGTGATAACAATTTCACTAGTTCCACTAGTTGAAGTTACTGATTGAATACCTCCAATATAACCATCACCATCATCAGTATAAAAAGAGGGTATGTTATTTGATAATTCTACTGTTTCCCACTTTGTTGGTTGAAGTCCATATTCAAAGTCAGTATCAATTAAGTTTTGAGGATTTGCAACTCTTAATTTATGAACAGGGTCTAATAAAGAATCTGAAATATCTATAACTTGTTCTGGTACATCAATAAAGATTTGAAACTTGTCAGAATCAGCTGCACCTGTGGCTGTAAAGTCTAAAGTTATAGAAGTTTTTTCAGTAGTTGTATCAAAACTAACTGATGCACCTTTTGATGCACTTGCAAAATTATAAACTATTTGACCTCTAGTCAAATTAGTAATAACAAGTAATTCTTCTAATTTTACAAATTGGTCTACAACTAAAACATTCGTAGATGCAGTATATGTGTAATATGATTGAACTAATTTTTTTGCCATGTTGTATAAACCTTAATAATAATTATCCTAAAGCAGTTGAAAATGCAATAATAGTTTCTTCGTTTGTTTCATTGAATTCTTCAATATCACCATTTGCTAAAGAGATAATTTGAATAATATCGTCTGTTGTTGCACCAGTTTGTAAAACTACATCTGTTCCGTTTGTTGCAGTATAGTCATCAGTAGGTTTCAATAAGATACCATTCTGAAAAACCATTATTTGTCCTGCAAGATAATTTAGAGTATTTGAAGAATCATCATTACCAGTAAAAGTTGTTTGTGATGATGTTGCTGTGTAGATAAATTCAGATACACCAGAAGCTGCGTTTGCAATTTCTACAACGCCAGTAGAAGAGCGAACATACATTCTTTTATCAGTAGTATTGACTGCAACTTCACCAACAGTTAAATCACTCGTTGTTGGTACTGCAGCCGCAGTTTCAGACCTTTTTAATTTTATTACTGTTGCCATGATAATTATTTATCCATGTTAAATTTAATTAAAATGTGCCGCCATCTATGTCGCCATATAATATATCCGTTCCGTCTGATTGAAGAATTTTACCATTTGCACCAAGTGCTAATTTTGCAAGAGTATTAGCTGCACTTGCATAAACTATGTCACCTTGTGCATAAGATGTTTGACCAGTACCACCATAATTATATGCAATAGTATCACCATTCCAAGTACCAGTTGCAATTGTTCCTAATGTTGTTATACTTGTTTGACCAACATAAGTTGATGCAATTGTAATTGCATTTGCACTAACAGTAATTTTATCTGCTGTACCAACTGCATTAATTGTATTTCCTGTTTTTGTTAAACCATCACCAGCAGATATTTGACCTGCACCAGAGAATTGTTCCCAAGTAATGTTTGTTGTTCCAAATGTAATTGCACCATCTGTTGAAAGAACATAACCGTTATCTGAATTTGTACTTCCTTCTTCTACAAAAGTAAATGCACCAGCAGTTAATTCTGTATTAGTGTCTGCATCAGTAGCTCTTGTAAGAACAAAAGGGTTTGAAACATCACCAACTGTTGTTACAGTATAGATACCATTTTCTGGTTGAGATGATTGGTCTTTAACTAAAACTCTATCGCTTGCAGAAAGTGAAACACCGTCAATAGATATTGCACCGTTACTACCAGCAGTAAGAGTTCCATTTCCATTATTGTAAGTTGCAGATAAATCAGCAGTTGTTGCAACTGTTACAGATGATTTTACATCAAGTCCGTTTGCAACACCATCAACATAAGACTTTGGAACTAAAGATTCGTCTGCAAATCCAGCTCTTGATGTATAACCAGATGGAACTGTTACTGTTCCTGTTCCGTTTGGTGATAAAACTAAATCACCATTTGTATCAGTTGTAGAAACTGTATTTGCATCTAAACTTATATTATCAACTTTAAGAACTGTTACAGGAGTTGCATCACCAATAGTACCACCTTCGATTGTTGCAGTATTAATATCTGGTGATGTTAAAGTTTTATTTGTAAATGTTTGTGTATCATCCAATGTTGCAACTGTACTATCAATTGCGATAGAAATTTGATTATTAGTAACAGTTGTATCAACACCAGTTCCACCTGCGAAAGTTAAAGTTTCACCAGTATTAAATGTATCTGTTGTTCCTGAATCAGCGTCTATATCAAATGAAGAAGTAATTGAACCCCAACTCAAATCACCACTACTATTTGTAGTTAAGTAATTTCCAGCAGTTGGTGTTGCAGGCAATGTGTATGTTGTATTTGCAGATAGAGCATTTGGTGACTTAAGCGCAATATAGTTTGTACCATTAGTAGTTCCTTCATTAAGTTTTAAACTACCACCAGTTGTAGAATTATTTCCTACATAGAAATCATCTATTGCACTATTTGAATCAACTAGAAGTGCTGAACTTGCAGTTAATGTACCATGAGCATGATCCATTAAGTTTACAAAATATTCACCACCAATTACATTTACACTAGAACCATCACCAATAAAAAGTCTGTCACCATTGTCTGCTTGAGTACCTGCACCGTGGGTGTATGCTAATTCACCATCACTTAATGTATTTGGTGCAGTAGTACCAGTAGAGCGTTTTATTTGAATTATTGTAGCCATGTTTTATTTTCCCTTTAAAAACTTCCTGCATTTAGACGAAGTGAATTATTCTCACTTGTATCTAATTCGTTTCTTGCAACCCATTTACTTGAAGCGGTACTGTATTGTAACAAAGCACCATCTGCTAGACCTGAAGCATCAACATTACCGATATCATTTATGTTAAGACTTGCAGATGTAGCTTGAGCGCCTGTGTCACCTTTAGGGCCTGGAACAGTAACTCTCGTTACTTGTGGTTGATTCCCTTGTGATACAGAACCTACGACTGTTCTTGTTGTGTTAACTGTTGCTGTTATTGCCATAGTAGTTTAACTCCTAGAAACGCTTGGATTGACAGTTGCAATACCTTCAACTACTCTTGTTTTTACATCAGAACTATCTGTTATGAGAACATCATAAACATATCTTCCTGAATCAAGACTAGCTGTTTGTGTATTTGTTAATGAGATTGTGATTTGACCTGTGGTTCTATCAGTCGCAAAGGTAGATGTAAAACTTGTAGATGTTGTAGATGCATAAGTTTTACGAATTTGAGCAAGTGCAGTATAACCAGTTAGATCAAGAGCAGAGCCCGTTGAATCATTAATAGTTACTGTAGTTGTGAATGTTGCACCTTGGTCAATGAATATATTTGAAACAGTTGCCATTAAATACAATCTCCTTTATCATCTATTTATAATTATTTATAACTGAATGATAAAAAAAGATTGGTATTAATTAAACCATGTGACTATATTTTATATCGGTTTTTTAATTATATATGCAATTGAATAATATGGTGGTAAATTTCTATTTGTTCCACTTGAACCTGCGGTTCTTACTGCTTTTCCACCACCACCTACATTTGTACTATAACCAGTAGTTTGCCACACAGGATAATCACCTTGTTGCAGTGGGTGTGTTGGAAAATGACCATAGTTAAAATGGGTATTACCTGCATATCGCAACAAATTTATATCATGGCCATGCGACACAAGAATAGCATCTTTACTACCACCTGTTTGTGTAAGACTTCCTGTGATATTTGTTTTTGCAACACTACTATCATCTTGATTTGCACCAATGATAAATCTATCTCTTAAGTCTGGTGAAATAACATCAGGTGGGCCTGCATATGTAGTGCCGTCACATAAACCCCAACCAGTAGGAATTGTTAAAATAGTTCCAGACCACATGAGAATCATGCCTGGAATAAAGGCTGCATTTGCTTCTAGTTTCGCAGATGTAATATCACCATCTGCAATTTTAGGTGTAGTTACATTTGCATCTGCAATTTTAGGTGTAGTTACATTTGCATCAAGAATTTTATCTGTGGTTATTGCATTAGCTTTAATTCCACTTGTTCCGATTTGTGTTAATATACTCATAAATTATTCTCTTTTATTTTTTAAACTATTTATACAAGTTATTATTCATCAGCAGGTGCAATAGTTAATTCACCTGCTTCTACTTGACGCATAATCTCATCATAAAATCTATTACCTTCTACTAATGGAACATTCCAAACTTCACCATCTATTGTTGCATGAATACAGGCAATTTCATTATTATATGTCATATATTGTGCGTTACTTATTTCCATTTTTTTTCCTTAAGGTAATTCTGCGTCTATTTTAATACTGGCCTTTTTCAAGACATTTATCCCACCATTGGTTGCTAAAAAACTGTATGGGCTTCCAAGATAAGTTACCCAAGTTCCACCACCTGAAGTATTATAATAGGATGTGCCTGGTGAGGTTCTCCAACTTCCACAAGTACAATAAACATGAGTAATCAATCCACCATTATTATAATTTCTACAACCTTCATGCTCCCCTGTTCTAACATCATAATATCTACGACATCTTAAATCAGTAACCTGATATGGCTCGAACTCGAATCCTGAAGCGTTTTCTCCGACCTCTAGCTGAATCCCTGTAATGTACCATTCGTTAGATGTAGAATCAAGTAAGTTTGTTATACCAGGCGCTATATTAGCATTAGTAGTTGATTCCCAAGAAGTTGCTAAAGTTCCTGATGTATAACTTGTTCCTGCACTTAAAAAAAATTGAATAGTTAAGCTTTCTGCATTATCATTATCTAATGCTCCTGTGGTGTCTCCTGCATAGGTAATAGTCTTTTTTTCCCATGTATTAACCGAATCGACTGTATAAGATTTAGAAATTGTTCTTGAATTATCTTCATCAGAAAAACGAGCAATATAAGTTCCAGTTTTATTAGATTTAACCCAAAAAGAAAGAGTTAATGATTTAGCACTTGATGAGCCTTTAAGTAAGTGCTGGAGGTTTTGTCCTTCCATTTTTTGCATAAACATTGAGTAATTACCAGCAGCTGGACTTGCTAAAGCAGTCGTAACATCCATCTTCATACTATATCCAAAACCTTGTCCTGATGGAACATCAGTTGATCTTGATTGGGTGTAAGCCCCACTTCCATTTTGTGAATATTGGAATCGGTCAACTGTTTTATATCCAGTAGATGAGGCTGTAGCTGAGGTGCTTCTTTGCCATATATTCATTCCACCATTGATGATTAAATTTTTATTAACAATATTACTGTTAATAATAGCAACATTACCAGATGTATCTATCTTTATATCATCACTATCTGATTGTAATCCTCTAAATCCAGCTGATTTTATAAAACTCATAATTTATTCCTTTGGATACTTATCTTTTACTGCTTGAATCTTTGCGCTCATATCATCAGAAAACGCACCAGCTTTAAACAAATCATCTAACTGGTCGCCTATGTTTGGATACTCTGGTCTACGACTTCTTTGATATGCTTTGGCATCATACTCTGCTTGTAACCTAGTTATTTCTGCTTGTATCTCTGATTCTGTTGGGCAAGTTGTATTTGAATCTAACCAATTTATTACATCACCAGTCATTGTCCATTCTGAATCTGGTCTTAATGAAAGTATTGCATCTGATTTTGTAATCATGCTACAACCTCCATTAAAATTATTGTTGAAACTGGTGAAACAACTACGCCATTAGCATTTTGAAATGTTGCTGAACCATTATTATTAGTTCTATATGGTCTGCCTTGTGTTTTATAAGTAACATTTGAGGTTGTAGACGGACTATCTAAAAAATTTATTGATGCATATCCATCTAATTCTTGGTCATCAGTATACCAAAGATAAGGCCCTGTACTATTTTCTATTGGAGTCCAAATTGTTGTGCTATCTCTTAATAACCTTATACCCACACCCACACCGTCTTGACCTCTTAAAGAAACAAACTCTTGAAGCACTTGAACCAATATTTTGTTAGAAGATGAAGATGGTGTTATAGATGCACTTAAAGTTGTATCTGTATAATCAGTCGTAGTAACAACAACTTCTGTACTTGTAGTTCCTTGAACCACCTGAACAATTGTTCCAGCACCAACTGCTATTGCACCAGCTTTATCTGGTAAATTCAATGTTCGGTCTGTGCTGGTATTTGGAGCTTGAATGGTTAGTGTTCCTGTGCCCGAAGCGTTTCCTTCAATTTTCACATTGCTCATTTGTTACTCCGTTACAAATTCTGTTATTGTATTTCCTTGAGAAACCCATTCTTGAACCTCTTCCCAAAATCTATTATCACCCTCTGTACAAGTTGCATATGATACATCAGTATAATAAACATAGTATATTGTTGTAGTTGGATCAGAATCGGTAAATCCTGGCAAAATTTGTCGTTTTACACTTTGTATCATTTTTATGTTCCTTTTTTATAATTCTGCATCTATAATCAAATCAGCGTGTTGAAATTCTGCACTTGCTAATTGTCCAGTTGTTCCACTAGTAATTCCATTAATTATAATTGTCATACCTCTTGATTGGTCTAAAGTTGTATATGTTCCTGCTTGATTGTGCCCACCAGATGTATTTTGACCAGAGATTGAAACACTTTGAGTACTAGTAACATTAGACCAAGCTGACGAGTTAAACATTCTGAATTGATCTGCTGTTGGAGTATTTGTAGTAAGTGCAGGTTGAGTTTGAACAACTAAAGAAGCACCTCCTCTTTTTGGTTCTTTAAAGTTATACCAACCTTGAAAAATATTATCACTTGTGTTTCTTCGTAGAAAAAAAGATAGGTTTTCATTTTGAGAAGTAAGTCTTTCAGCATATCTAAAACATTTTCTCTGTGTAGTTTCAAATGGTTCAAACTCGAAATCTGTAGCAACACTTCCAGTTTCCAATTGGAGGCCTGTGAGATAAAATTCATTACTTGTTGAATCTGCAAGATTGACTTGACCAGTTGCTACAAAATTTGCAAGTCCATTTCCATCTACTCCAGTTGCCCAAGATGTTCCAAGACTTCCAGATGTGTAGTCTGTTCCTGCAGCTAACCACCAAACAACATGAAGGCTTCTGTTAGCATCATTATCAAATGCTCCTGTGGTGTCTCCATCAAAAGTCAATTCCTTTTTTTCCCATGTGTCAGCAGAACTTACACTATATGATTTTGAAATAGACCTTGTATTATCTTCATCAAATAATTGACAAATGTGTGTTCCTGTTTTAGAAGATTTTACCCAAAACGACAATGTGACTTTTTTAGCACTTGATGAGCCCTTGAGTAAGTGCTGGAGGTTTTGTCCTTCTATTCTTTGTCTAACAGTCATAAAACCAGATGTAGTAGATAGTGTATCAGCAGTAGTGCAATCCATTTTTAAACTATAATTGAAACCCTGTGCTGTTGGAACATCAGTTGATCGTTCTTGTGTAAACTCACCAGTACCACCAGTAAGATTACCAGTAGTATTAATTCTATCTACTGTGTAATAACCACCAGAATCTATATTTGTTTTTTGTGTGCGTCTTTGCCATATATTCATGCCACCATTGATGAGTAAATTTTTATTTTGAAAAACAAAATTTTCACCAACTGCGTTTTGTAATGTATCTACTTTTAATGTACTCATATTACGCTCCTAGTGATGCATTGTCATATACTGTTTTTAGTGCATCAACAGTTGTTGCGTTATCTATATCTGTTTGAATTGTTGCGTATCTTGTTCTGATTTCTGCTCTTGCAGTTTCGGCTGCTGTTGCATCTTCGCCTGGTATTTGTTTTGCAATAATATCATCATGTGGTTTGAATTCTTCTGATCTTTTTGCTCTTCTTTTCTCATGTGCAATATTTTTTGCTTTTGTCAAATTCACAACAATACTCATGCTTGATACTCCCATGCGTTACGAAATGTTCTGTCTGATGGCACTTCGCTAACATCAACTATCTTATATGGTCTACCTGAAGGTACATCTTTAACTGCAATTTCTTCAACAGTTAAACTAGAATTATCTGATGGAACAATAACTGCAACTCCACCTTCTTCTGTTTGATATAAAATTCTTTTATTACTATTCATATATTTTTCCTTTTAACAAATAATCATTACAGTAACTCTTGAACCATCTTCATATGCTGATGATTGAGTACTCCAATTAGGATTATCCAGACTAACAATTCTAACACCACTTGTAGTAGGTACTACACCTTTTGCTAAACTAAATCCATTTTCTCTGTGATCACCAGCAAAACTTGCATTAGTGTTATGTTGTGCAACACCAGAAATAGAATAATTTGCATGAGGCATTGCAGTTTCAAAATTTACTGTATATTTTCCTGTTCCATTATCTGTAACACTACTAACATTTCCATCATCAAAAATAGCAACAGTTCCTTCTCCATTAAAAGTAACCCATGCTCTTATACCATATATTGGTGCGTTACCTGATTGAGCTCCGTTTAATTTTGCAGGAGTAATACCTGAATTTGCTATCATATCTGTTGATACTGTACCTGTATCACCAGTAGTAACAATATTACCAGCAACATCAGGCAAACTTAATGTTCGATCTGTGTTACTATTTGGAGCATCTATAGTAAACACTCCTGTACCACTAGCGTTTGGACTCAATTTTATTTGTGACATATTTTATTATTCCTTTACTATGAAGCGTCAGTTAATCTTGTTATTGTAATACTAGTACCGTTTTCTGCCTGCTTAGCTGCTGATGTTGTATACATTGCACATCTTACTCGTACATTATCACCTGATGTTGTTAAATCTACAATTGCACTACAATCTAGACCAAAACGAGTTTCATCTTCACCACCTGCACTTAATCCTTGTTCGTCTTCTAGAAAATCTCCTCTACCTTGTAATGAAGTATTGTTTTTGTAAATGCCAGCAAAAGCCCTTGCTTCAGCAGTTTTAGTAGGGTCTGATCCTTCGGGTCGAATAAGAGAGTTACCTTGCCAATGAAATCGTACTTCATACCAACCAACTGTAGATGCATCTACTGTAAAAATACCAGTTGTTGGATCAAATTGATTATATGTGTCTAAAATTTGTGAATCATAAAGAATAGTTGTTGGGTTTGATGGAGTCTTGTAACCAATTGATGAACTTGTATCCCAAGCAGTTGATATACCACTTTGAGAGGTAGTCCTTCGACCAACTGCAACTATTTTTGGTAAAATTGTTGTTGATGTTGTTGCTAAAGTTCCAGTTTCATTTGGTACTGATATATTGTTCAGACTTCCAGTTGATGTTCCACTTAATGATAGTGCCATTTATTTTTTCCCTTTAAACTATTGTCCATACTGAGCCAGCAGGTATTGTTACAGTAACGCCTGCATCTATCGTGATGGGCCCAGCACTCATTGCATTTCTATTTGATGTAATTGTGTAATCTCCAGTAACATTCTGGTCATTTTCATAAAATACAGGATTTCCAGAAGCGCCTGTAGCACCTCCACCAACTGCACCCCATGATGTTCCATCATAACCTTCAAAATTACCCTCATCTGTATTAAATCTAAATTTACCTGAAACACCTGTTCCTCTTTGTGCAGTTGTTCCTTTTGGAACTGTAACTGAATCTGTTCCAGGCAATACTATGTTATCTTCTAACTTTGCAGAAGTAACATTTGAATCTGCAATTTTAACAGTAGTTACCGAACCATCTTGAAGTGTAGCAGTTGCATTTAAACTATCTAATGGTCTACCAAGATAAAGAATAAAAATTCTAGCTGCATTTGTAGGAGCACTTGCAAATGTAATTGTTAAACCAGAAACTGTATAAGAGTATTCTGGTTCTTGAATAATCGCATCTAAAGAAACTAAAATTTGAGTTGCAACGCCAATACTATAATCTAATGCGAAAGTAGTTGTACTTCCATCACCAGTAATAACTTGTCTGTGATATGCACCGTAACTTGGTTGATTTCCTAAATAATTACTCATTAATTTTTATTCCTTTAATCTTATTTATAACTGGTATCTAACCATAATATCTGAATTGTTTAACGGTATAAATGTAAATGTTAATGTTGTACCAGATATTGTATAGTCATCAGTCGGTTGCATACAAGTACCATTATAATATACAAAGGCATTATTTGTTAATATTGAATTTGATAATGTAAATGCAGCATCAGAACCGTTACCAGTAAAAGTATCTAATTGATAATCTGGGCCTCTACGAAGAACACCTCTAACACCTAAATGTTTTACTAAAATAACAGCTGCAGATGCAGGTGCAGATGTAAATGTTAATGTTGCACTCGACAATGAAAAATCTGTAGTTGATTGTTGAACAGAACCATTAACTGAAACTAAAATTGAATTTGCATTAGGTGGAGTTTCTGAAAGAGTAAATGCAGTTGTTGAAGCGTCACCTGTAAAACTATCTGTTGTAAATGATTTTAAATTTGCAGCTAATGCTGTATCAGTAACAGAACCAGTTGGTGGTGTTTGATTTACATTTGCATAACCTCTATGAATCACATAAATTGATGCACTACCACTTGGTGCAGATGCAAATTTTAAAATTTTAGGTTGTGCGTCTGCTGTTTCATGAACTGTATAATCAACAGTAGGTTCTTGCACTACATTATCAACTACTACTAATAAACCTGTTGCAACTGAACCAGGCACAGGTAAGTCTAATACTTTAGAATTTGCATGACCATTGTGTGTAGCAAGTGCAGAACCTAGAAAATCTTCTTTTTTGAAAGTGGGTGCAAGTTGATTAACATATGGTACACCCATATATGATTCATTTGACATTTAAATTTCCTTATGTAACATCTTCTAAAACTGAAGCAACTACATCAACTGTAGCCGCAGAAGCATAAATTTGAACTTTATCATCACCATTTAAAACAATCTTTTGTCCAGATACAACTTTTAATGTTGAACCAACAGGTATAATTGCGTCTTTAACAATATGATAACTATTTGTTGAACTACTATCATATATTAAAACAGTTGCAGTAATAGAAGAAGTACCAGTATTTGCAACATCTAATTCAATCAGAATAGAGTTTACTGTGCTACCATTATTTGCAGTATAAATGTCTGTTGGTGAACCTGAACTTGTAGAAACACTTGTTGCAAATGCGTTTTTAAAATTATTAGCCATTGTTTATTTCTTTCCTTATTATCCTAATGCAATAGAAACTGCGATTGCAAAACCCTCTGTTCCAATATTACCACCTGTTACTGGAAATGCCAAGTTACCTGACATAGTACCACTACCATCAACTATATTACCAGTAATTGAAACACCTGTGTTTGTTGCTTCTATTTTTGTTGAATTATTATACTGAATTGTAACACCTGAAGCACCATCTATACTAATACTACCGTCACCATCTATATCAATGTTACCACCAACATCTAACTCAAGATTATTGTTTGAATCAATTAATAAATCACCTGTACCATTATGTGCAACATAACTGTGTGAACCATCATGATACATTTGTAAATCGTCATCAGTACCAAACTTAATTCTTTCACTTGCAACACCAGTTGAATCGTCAAAGTCAATAACAGTTGGTAATAAGACTGAACTTAAACCTGATTCTAATGCTGTAATTGCTTCGATAACATCTGATACTGCTCCACCGTTTATCGTTGATGGTAAATTTCCAATATCACCTACATCAGTTGCAAGCTCATTAAATTCTGTTCGCCATTGTTCAAAAGTAAAGGTTGCTGGTGCGTTTCTATCTGCCATTATTCTTTATCCACTAATTTTAGTAAAAGAGATTTTATTTCGTGCATCTCACATTTTAAATTATTTATATCTCGTACACAATCTCTTAATTCGTCTTTTTGTTTTTTAAATGCTTTTGATTTTGCAACTGCGGCTTGATATGCGTTCATATCAGTATTAACAACTCCTCTAGAATTTACATCTCTAGCAAGTTTTGGATAATTTTCTACTTTAAGATATTCACTCATATTATGTTGCCAATGCAATCGCTCTTATGTTTTTAATTCTTGGTGGTTCAGCAGAATTTGTTCCTTGCATACGAATCTTAATTGCAAAAGAAATAAACTCTGATAAATCGTTTGCAGTAAATTCTCTTTCAACAAAATCATAAAGATTTGCTGATGAGTTTACTGTTGTATCTGGAACACCAGTAGTATTAAAATAATTCCAACCTAATTCATCAAAATCTGAAGCATCATCTGAACGAAGTATCTTATACATTACTTGAATCTCTGCACTATTAAACTTAACTGCATCAAATAAAACTTTAATTGCAGTTGCAGGATTCTTTAATGTAACTTTTCTTGTACAGTAGATTGCTTCGTTCTTATCACCATCTGGTTCTTCAGGGCCGATATACTCATCTGAAGGATAGTAATTTGCTGAACTATCAATATTGTCTAATCTGTTTGCAACACAAATTGCAACTTTTCTATCTAAATCAATAACTGGTGATAAGTTATCTTTAGTTGATGTCATAGTAAATGTTGAGAAGAATGATTTAGAACCTGATAACTCATTTGTTTCATTAATTGTTGAACAAACCATTCTTGGATTTTCAAAATAATAATTATCATTTATTGGAACTGTTTCTGCACTTGCAGCTGCGGCTAACTGAAATGATGTTTGAGCACCACTAACTGATGTTGAACTTGTTGTACGAAGTTTACAAGTCAATGTTGTATCTGGGAATTCAATAGTAGGAACTGCCATTTGAATACTATCAATCTGTGCATTTTCTGTTGCAGTAACACTTGAACCACCAACTGTTCCATCTGATGTTCCAGATGTTGTAGTAGTAATTGTGTAATAGTCAATACCAATATTACCTATTGCAGTATGTGTCTTATTAATTTCTGATAAAGGTATTCCTTTGACTTGATGTAATTCAACAGTATCACTATCTGAATGAGCAGAAGCAGTAGCTGAAGGACTACTTAAAGTGAAAGTTGATCCACCAGAAAGAGTACCTAACAATACTTCATCATTAATTTTTATCTCCATAGCACCATCATTAAAATCACTTGTTCCATTTATTGTTAATGATGTAGCACCTATTGATACAGCACCATTTAATGTTGTTGTAATACCTTCAGAAACAACACCAGAAATTGTAACATTATTTGTTATTGAGTGCATATTATGATCTCTGTGTTTTATCTTAAGCACATTAGAACCATTGAATACTCTAACTGGATTTGTTTCTAGTGTTTTAACAGGTAGTGCATCATTTATTAATGTGATACTTGCTTGTTTTGATGTATCAAATTTTGCACGATATAAGTTAAACTTCAAATCTTCTAAATCGTATGCACTCCATGTTGTGTTATTCTGGGATTTAAATAATACACCAAGATATGGTTGTTCTGAAACTAATCTACTACCACCAACATCTAATTCACCCATTCTAGAAATCCATGCAAGATATTTTACTGAATCTGTGAATAATACAATACAATGTTCTACACCATTCTTCACATAGACTGGTTCGTCAAATGTAAATGTTGTAGCTACAGTTGCATCATTAGATGTACTAACATCAGCAGGTAATAAAGTTTTACTTCCATTTGGAACAACTTTAGTTGTTGGATAACCATTTTGCATTTCACGAATCTGACAAGTAACTGGAATGTTATCATCTTTTTGTGAGAAGAAAATATCAACTTTAGTTAAGAACTCACCACCTTCTTGTTGAGGCATAAATGATTGAGCTAGCGGATCCCACCACCCAACGATTCTATCTCTAGTTACATTTCTATTTACATTTCTTCTTTCTGTAACTCGTCTAACTTCAATTCTTGCATTTCTTGTTGCAACAATAGATTCTTGAATTGTATTTAAAATACCAGTTGCAGAGAAAATTGCTTGTGCAAATGTTTCAGGGTCTGGAACTTGAACATTAGTTTCTGAAGATGTCAATCTAAAGTTTCTTTCTCCTGTTCTAAATTTAGGATTACCAGTAACTTTAGGATCAGGTAATGCAAATGTTCCTGATACTGAACCAGCTGCATCTGTAACTAAATCCCCACCAAGTGAACCACCAGTAGGTGTAACATATGCACTAATTGCTTGTTTATCAAAGAAAGGATAAACTTTTGTAAGAGGTTTCATACCAGTTGCACTAAATGAAATATTTACTGCACGACAGAATGGTATTAATGCACGAGCAATAATTCTATCGCCTAATGATTCGTAATCTATTTGAGTAACGATTGCAGTTTCAATACCTGAACGAGTTTTTCTACCAGTTTCTGTTCCAACACTTCTTTCTATTATTGGTCTATATGGAACTTGTTGCCTTCTTCTTGCCCAACTCTTTTCTTTAAATTTCGTTGTACTTGTTGCATGGAATCCTGTCCATTGTGTTTGCCATGCGTTCCAAACTGTTCCAAGTGAGTTTACATTCTCTGCAAGAACAGTATCAAAATTACCTTCTTTATTAATAATTAAATCAGGAGCTCTTTCAGTTTCAAACCAACTATCACCTGATGGTGTTAGTTTACAAATACCAGTCCATGCAAATGATAAAACTGGATTTAAGTTTTCAACTCTAGTTGCATAAACTTGTGATGCAGTAACTGTATGTGTATATGGTAATGTTAGAATGTCACCAGTCTTTTGATAATTGTCATTTGTTCTATCTGCATCAGTTAAGTTTTCTTCTGATAATGAAATACCCTTCATATAATACTTTGGTCGCATTTCTTTGTTTTCCATATCCATTGCGACACGATAGTCAGGGTGTTTAACATCACCAGTATTGTGACCTGCACAATTATCAACTAAAAATCCAGACTTGAATCTATCAAGACCATTTGAATCTTGTATCTGTAAAGATTCTGCATCTTTCTCTAAAAGATTTAATGCAGTATAATATTCCATATTATTAATTCTTGATTCAAGATTACCAATGTCTTTCATAGTATATCGTTTATTATTAAATGTAGTATGAGAAGCATCAGATAATTGAATCACATATGGATTTAAATTTATTTTTGCTAATGTCATAGCAGTATCTAATGTTTTTGGTGGCTCTGGTTGTTCAGCAGGAGCACCTTGTATAACTTTAAAATCACCCTCTGGTGTTAAGAATAAGAAATCAATTCTTGCAAGATAGTTTTCAAAGTCATACTGAAAACTAGAATTATCTTTTGGAATGTTTACAGTAGATGAACCATTTCCTGTATAACTTCTTGATGTAAAGTTAAATGAGTAATCATCTATTCTATATACTGTTTGACCTTGACTAGAATAGTTGCTAGTGCTTGATGACGATATATCAGCAACTCTTGGTCTAAAATCAACTGTATCTCTTAAATCATATTCACCACTTGGTTGTGGTGCTTCAGGATCAATACGAGTTGCACTATAAACTGGTATCTCTTTATAATCAATAGCTGCATATGAATCTACTGTAAAGAAATCACCAGCACCGTGTGTAAAATAATCACACACAATTAGTAATTTTCCTAATGGAGTAGTTGCAGTTGGTTTTCTTGTTAATCTCGCAATATCGTAAAAGTTATCTCTTTGTCCTGTATCAAGAACAAAATCATTTGTAATATTTCTAGAACCTTCTGTGAATGTTCCAAGTGTTGCAGTTGCACCACTCTCTGCACCAGTAATTGTTTCAGCAGAACTAAATGCAGTTTCATTTAAAGTAATAAAAGTAATTGGTGATGTTGGATTTATAATTGTTGCAATTGCACCAGATGTACCACCAGTAATCTTTTCACCTTTTGTAAATGTTCCAACGATACCTGAAACAGTCCATTGAGGTAAGACAGGATCTGTTGTATCTAAAGAATCAAATACACCATGTAATTTATAAACATCAGCAACACCTAATGAAATATCTTTATGGTGTGCAGATGTTCCATACTCTACAC
>Ga0255784_10000241_pt1 | contig 42944 bp, 44 predicted proteins | sample 101ome_14_FD_179982 | JGI IMG/M metagenome (GOLD analysis project Ga0255784, IMG submission 179982) | Coastal salt marsh microbial communities from the Groves Creek Marsh, Skidaway Island, Georgia - 101403AT metaG (version 2) | ecosystem: Environmental > Aquatic > Marine > Intertidal zone >...
AAAGATTCCAACAATCCCATGAGCAGAGATAGCCCCAACTGGATCGTCGATCTTGAGTTTCGAATCAAAAAACAGGATTGATGCGTATACCAATAGGCCGCCTAGGAAACCAATAATTACTGATTCTCCTCCGCTTGGAGCGCTTGGGCCCGCAGTTATTGCAACTAAACCTGCAATAGCTCCATTTATCACCATAGTCACGTCACTTTTTCCAGTCATAACTAGACTTAGTACCAATGCTCCTATGACTCCGCCAGCAGCTGCCATATTGGTATTTAAGAAGACCTGACTTACGGCTATTGCACTTGCTTCATCACTGATAACCAGCTCAGAGCCACCATTAAAGCCAAACCAACCCAACCAAAGAATTAGTACTCCTAATGCTGCTAAAGGAATATTAGATCCAGGCATAGGGTTAATGGAACCATCAGTGCCATATTTTCCATTTCTTGCGCCAAGCAATGTCACAACACCAAGAGCTGCAGCAGCGCCAAGCAGATGAACTGTTCCAGATCCAGCATAATCAGAATAACCAAGAACGCTTAAAAAGCCACCGCCCCAGTTCCAGTATCCTTGAACAGGATATATAAAGGCAGTTAGTATTACTGTAAAAATGAAGAAGGGTATCAACTTCATTCTTCCAGCAACAGCACCTGAGACGATTGACATAGCTGTGGCCACAAAAACAACCTGAAAAAAGAAGTCAGCTTGTTGGGAATAGTCCATTCCATATGCCATACCTATTTCTTCAAGGGGCATGTCAGTGCTTAAACCCCAAGATGTAGCTATAGCTGGAAAAATTCCGTATGAGATAGCTTCACCAGCTTCATCAAGTCCACCAGCAATAGCGAATACAGCGTCTGCTGGATACATCAAAGCAAAGCCACAAACAAGGTACATAACGCATGCAATTGAGAATAGGCCAAGATTTTTGGTAACGATTTCAGAAACATCTTTCTTTTGGACTAACCCAGCTTCAAGCATGGTGAACCCAGCGGCCATCCACATGACTAATGCTCCCGACATAATTGCGTAAAAAGTATCTAATGCAAATTTCATTTCTTCCATATTAATCTCCTTAATTAAATGGCTTCGTCGCCTGTTTCACCAGTCCTAATTCTGATGACATCTTCAACGTTGGTTACAAATATTTTTCCATCACCAATTTTTCCAGTCCCAGCGGTGGATGTAATAGTGTCGGTGACCGTGCTGAGTTTCTCGTCTTCTACAAGAATTTCAAGCTTAATTTTTGGCAGAGTATCTACCGTATATTCAGCACCACGATATAGTTCGGTATGTCCTTTTTGTCGACCATACCCCTTAACTTCAGATAGAGTTAAGCCTTCTATTCCAGCTTCAACAAGCGCTTCTCGCACTTCCTGCAACTTGAACGGTTTAATAATAGCTACAACTAATTTCATGCTTTATAGGCTTGCAGAAATTGAGAAGAATACGCCATCTTCATCTGCACCATATCCTCCATCACTAAAGTCGTATGCAGTAATACCACAATCAAATGAGCCACAGGTAAAACCATAGCTGATAGTTGTGTTATCTCCGTAATCATCATATTCACCATAGGCAACAGATACAGGACCGAATGCATATGAAAATTCTGTGTAATCAGGCGCTCCATCTTGACCAGAAGCCAGAGTTAATCCAAAGTCTCCAAAACTTAAGCCTAGGTAAATTTCTTCAAAATCAAGACCGGTTTCGTTTTCAGGATAATCAAAAGCAATGTATCCAATATCAACGCCAACATCACCCAGTGAAAAACCATAGCCTGCGTAATAGTCTAATTCACTACCAGCACCATCATTGAAATTGACATTTGAACCCCAGATACCGGCATAGAAACCAGACTCTGCTTCAAAATCAAAACCACCTTGAATAGCAGGACCGTCGCTTTGTGTCATTCCTCTCCAAACGTAATCTGAAGCAAATGATACATTTGCACTTACGGCTGCAAACGAGGGTATAGCAAGCATACCCACTAGTAATAATAATCTTTTCATAATTTCTCCTATATTTTTTATGAAGTTACATAATTGTTAATGCAATTATTGTGCCAATTAGATTTTTCAACTTTTAATGCAATCATTTTTTTAAATTGCTAGGTATAATTCTTGTTCAATAAGGAGAGATTAAATGGAACTAAAAGATAAAGTTATAGCAATCACAGGTGGCGCATCAGGTTTGGGTGAAGCATCAACTAGACACTTTGTATCTCATGGTGCAAAAGTCATGATTCTGGATATCAATGATGACAATGCAAAAGCTATATGTGATGAACTTGGCAACGATAATGTTAAATACATTAATACGAATATTATGGAAGAGCAGCCTGTCATGGATGCAATGTCAAAAATCAAAGAAGCTTTTGGTAAATTGCACGTTGCAATTAACTGCGCTGGAACTGGATATGGCGCAAGAATTATTGGTAAAGACGCACCTCATCCTTTGGATCATTTTAAATTTATTATTGATTTAAATTTAGTTGGAACATTCAATGTTATGCGATTGGCTGCTGAACTTATGGATAAAAATGAACCTGGAGAAGATGGTGAAAAAGGCGTAATCATTAACACTGCCTCCATCGCAGGATATGAAGGGCAAATTGGACAATCAGCCTATAGCGCATCAAAAGCTGGCGTGATTGGCTTAACTCTTACTGCAGCGAGAGATCTTGCAAGACACGGAATCAGAGTTAACACCATTGCGCCGGGTATTTTTGACACGCCTTTGATGAAAATGGCTCCAGAAAAAGTAAGAGATCCTTTGCTTGAATCAACTCAATTTCCTCATAGATTTGGTATTCCGTCTGAATTTGGTAATTTGGCAGCACATATTGTTGAAAACACTTACTTAAACGGCGAAACCATTCGACTCGATTCTGCCATGAGAATGAAACCAAGATAATGCAATACTCAGCATATTATGTTGAGGAGATTGAGGGTGAGTTTTCTGCCTCAATATCTGAACTTGAACTTGAAAAGCCAGCTGACGGTTTTGTTCAAATAAAAGTATCTCATTCGTCATTAAATTATAAGGATGCATTATCTGCATCTGGCAATAAAGGGGTGACTAGAAATTATCCATTTGTTCCAGGAATTGATGCTGCAGGAGCTATTTCTGATAGCAATTCCTCGCAATTTACTGAAGGCGATGAAGTCATAGTCACTGGCTATGATATGGGAATGAATACCCCAGGTGGTTTTGGAGAGTACATTAATGTCCCAGTTGAATGGGTCGTCAAAAAACCAGATAACTTGACTAGTTTAGAGGCTATGTCCATAGGTACCGCAGGCTTAACTGCTGCAGCTAGCGTATTAAAAATATATGAATCCTCAAAAGAATCAGACTTGCCTGTATTGGTTTCAGGAGCTACCGGAGGTGTGGGTTCAATAGCTGTGATGCTTATGTCGAAGTTAGGGAAAGAGGTTTCTGCATTAACTGGTAAATCTTCTTCGGTTGATTTTCTGAAATCAATCGGAGCCACCAGTGTCATCATGCGCGATGAGTATTTAGATTCTCCTTCAAAAGCGATGGAGAGACCCTTATTTTCATGTGCCATTGATACAGTTGGTGGCAATGTATTGAGTAAAATGCTTCCTCAAATTTCATCTCATGGTTTTGTTGCTTGCTGTGGCAATGTTGCTGGTATTGAAGTTAATACAACAGTGTTTCCATTTATCCTTAGAGGCATTTCTCTTTGCGGTATTGATTCAGCTGAATCAGCAATAGATTTCAAAAGCAGTATTTGGCAAAAATTTGCTGACGAATGGAAGTTAGATCTTTCTTCAATAATAAAAATTGTTACTAAAGAAAATTTACAACCAGAGATTGACCTTATTTTAAAGGGTGGCCAAAAGGGCAGAGTAGTTTTAACACATGGAGAATAATTATGTCAGATAAATACGATGAATATTTTGATTCAAAAGAAGCTAACGAAGACAGCAAATCAGATTCAAGAGTTGCTTTAATACTTATCGCGGTTTTTGTAGTTGCGATGGTTTTCTGGGTATCTGGTCAATAATTACTCAGATAAAAATTTCTCAGCATCCAAAGCAGCCATGCAACCAAAGCCAGCCGAAGTAATAGCCTGCCTATAAATCTGATCTGAAACATCGCCTGCGGCATAAACACCAGGTACGCTGGTTGCTGTAGCCATACCATCTGTTCCTGATTTAATGGTTATGTAATCATTCTTCATTTCAAGCTGACCCTTAAAGATCTCAGTATTAGGGTGATGCCCTATAGCAATAAATACTCCGGTTAATTCGAGTATTTTATTTGCACCGTCAGAAGTTATTTCAATTGAATGAACGCCTTTTTCATCTCCCAGCACCTCATGCAATTGAGAATTCCAATGCATCTCAATTTTTCCCACGTTAACTGCCTCAGCAACTCTATCCCGAAGAATTTTTTCAGCTCTGAGTTCATCTCTTCTATGAATCAAGTGAACCTTTGAACAAATACGGGAAAGATATAAAGCCTCTTCAGCAGCCGTATTTCCGCCTCCAATTACGGCCACCTCTTGATTGCGATAGAAAAAACCATCACATGTAGCACAAGCAGACACTCCTTTGCCTAAAAATTCTTTTTCTGAGGGTAGGCCAAGATACTTTGCACTTGCTCCGGTTGAAATAATAAGAGAGTCGCATGACCAATTTTGACTGCCCATTAATTTGAATGGTTTTTCAGATAATTGAGTTTCATCTATATGATCATTAACGATCTGGACATCAAATTGTTCAGCATGCTTTTTCATTCTTTCCATTAATTCTGGACCCTGCAAACCATCAGAATCTCCTGGCCAATTTTCCACATCGGTTGTGGTTGTGAGTTGACCACCTTGTTCTGCACCTGTAATTAGTAAAGGTTTAAGTCCGGCTCTTGCAGCATAAATACCCGCTGCATAACCTGCCGGGCCAGAACCTAAGATAATGAGTTTATGATGTTGATATTCCATGTGTGAATTATAAGATAGAGAGTAAAGAAATTGTTATCTTTTCTAACTAAATAAGCTATATCTCAATATAATATTGATAACAGGAGTCAATCATCGCTAAAAAACTAGAGCAATCAAATTTATCAGCCGGCACTCTAAAAAATGTTTTTGCATTTTTTTGCCTAGGTTCAGTTTTATACATTTTCATATCACTTGTTTCATACTCATCACTTGATCCAAGTCTCTCATCCATCAGCTCGCTTTCGGGTTCAATAGAAAATTTGGGTGGACCTTTCGGGGCTTATCTTTCTGATGCCTTATTTTCAGTGGCTGGCATAGGTGCATATCTTTTTTTATTGGTCCTATCTTTTGTTGCTGTCAAACAGCTATTTTTTTATCAGCCATCTGATAAAACCCATAAAGTAATTAAATTTACCTCCGCACTAATATTACTTTCATCATTTTCTGCATTATCTGAATTTTATTATTCTGGTGATTATTTTCCTCAGTCCTCATCAGGGGGTCTTGTAGGCGCATTGATCTTTACCAATCTTTCAAATATTTTTGGAATCGTTGGCTCTTTAATCTTTATAGTAATTTTCTTTTTAGCATCCATTTCTTTAACTTTTTCATTTTCCTGGCTATCGGTTATTGATGCTCTTGGAAATGGAGCCAAATATCTCATCTTGGAGGTTAGCGCACAATTTAATCGTCTATTTAAATTCTTATTTAATGCTTTGAGATCTATTGATTTCTCAAAATTTAAAGTTAAGAACGAACCGTTGGTTGAACGTTCTGTGGTTGAAGCTAAACCAAGAGAATTAAATCTACCCAAATTAAATCCAGCAGCACCTCAAGCACAAACTAAATCACAAGAGGCCTCTAAAACAGCATTAAAAAATGACACACCCAAAAATGAATCAGCAGTCACATCTACTGTTTATAAGCCCAAAGATAAAAATACTAATCCAGAGATGCCTTCAACAGATCTTCTTGATAGGGTTCTGGATGATGGTTCATCCCTTACAAAAGAGCAGCTGGATGAAGTAGCAGATAGGCTTGAAATTAAGTTACAAGAATTTGGAGTTGAGGCAAAAGTTGTTTCTGTCATTCCTGGGCCAGTGGTAACAAGATTTGAAATCCAGCCCGCTCCAGGCACAAAGGCGAGCAAGATTACAAACATCGCTCAAGATATCGCGAGATCTCTTGCTGTCATGAGTGTAAGGGTGGTTGAAGTCATTCCAGGAAAATCAGTTGTTGGTATTGAAATACCAAATACGAATAGAAAGATGGTTCGATTGACTGAAATTTTGTCTTCGGAAACATTCCATAATTCTACTTCGCCTCTATCCATGGCATTGGGTCATGATATCGCAGGCAAACCAATTGTAGTTGATTTGGCAAAAATGCCTCATTTACTAGTGGCTGGTACAACTGGCTCAGGAAAATCTGTTGGACTAAATGCTATGTTGCTTAGTTTGCTATTCAAGTCTGATCCTGAAGCTGTCCGTCTAATTATGATAGACCCCAAAATATTAGAACTTTCAGTTTATGAAGGCATACCGCATCTCCTAACTCCTGTTATTACAGACATGACAGATGCATCCAATGGGCTCAGGTGGTGCGTTGCTGAAATGGACAGAAGATACAAATTAATGTCAGAAATGGGTGTTAGAGGTCTGGCAGCTTTTAATCAAAAAGTAGCTGAAGCTAATGCGGCTGGCACTCCCTTGTTGGATCCTTTTAATGAAGAGGAGGAGGTCCCGCTGGAGGAATTGCCCTCAATCGTTGTTGTTGTAGATGAATTCGCTGACATGATTATGATTGTTGGAAAAAAAGTAGAGCATTTAATTGCAAGAATAGCGCAAAAAGCAAGAGCAGCTGGAATCCATTTAATTTTAGCAACTCAGCGACCCTCAGTGGATGTTATTACAGGACTAATCAAGGCTAACGTCCCATCTAGAATTGCTTTTCAAGTATCTTCAAAAATTGATTCAAGAACTATTCTTGATCAAGGCGGGGCTGAACAACTGCTTGGAGCAGGTGATATGTTGTATTTACCAGCAGGTCAAGGTGTGCCTGAAAGAGTTCATGGGGCTTTTGTTGGTGATGATGAGGTCCACAGAGTTGTTGATAGTTGGAAGCAGAAATCTGAGCCAAATTATTTAGATGAGATTACTTCTGAATTGCAGGAGACAGGACCAATTCCAGGATGGTCTGATGGAGATAACTCCGATTCCTCTGATGAGAATGATGAGCTTTATGATGAAGCAGTAAGCTTTGTTATAGAGTCTCGAAGAGCTTCGATATCTGCAGTACAAAGAAAGCTCAGAATTGGTTATAACAGGGCAGCTAGAATTATTGAAGCCATGGAGAAGGCGGGCTTGGGATCTGAAATGGGCAGCAATGGTAGTCGAGAAGTCTTAGTCCCGAAACAGCAATGATTGCTAAACTTTATTTTATACTTATTGCTTTTAACTTCTCAGCAATTACAGCCGCCTCATCAATATCATCAGAATTTTTAAATAGTGAGTTAAAAAAAAATTATTCATTTGTTGAGAGGTCACTCAATCAATCAGACCTGAAAATTGAAACTTCTTCAGGGAAAATCTTTTTTGATAAGGCAGGTATCACGGTTAATGTGCTGACACCATTTGAAGAAAATTATAGAGTTGAAAATGGCAACCTTGAAATTCATGATTTATTTCTAGATCAAAAACAAATCGTCGCTATCAATGATGTCGACAACTTCTTTCTAAATATTTTAATTGATGGAATAGATGATAGCGCTGAAGAATATTCAATAAATCAGATTGATGGGACAACCATTCAGATCATTTCAATAAATCGCTCTCATTTAATAACTTTCTCATTTGTAGATAATAAGTTAAACCTTATTCGATACAAAGATTCTCTTGGAGTCGAGCATGGAATAGAGCTCACACCATTATGACAAAGTTTTTTTTAATAGCTTTTGGTGGAGCATTAGGAGCTCCTCTTAGATACCTTATCAATGACTTTATGAAACATTCTTCATTTATTATGTTTCCATCTGGGGTAATGCTTGTTAATTTTATTGGATGTTTTTGCATAGGTATTGCCATGGCTCAAATCTCAGATTTCAAATCTAATCTTTATTTCTTTCTAATTATTGGTTTTCTTGGCTCATTCACGACCATGTCAGCCTTCTCACAGCAAACAATTGAATTGCTATACAATGGTAAAGAATTTAATGCCTTGATCTATGTTGCAGCTTCGATTGCTTCATGTTTGATAGGAACATTTTTAGCTTATTCTTTATTTAAAAACTAATTAGAGAAATGATTGATACAAATTTACTTAAAGATAATCCCCAGAAAGTTCTGGAAGCTTTGCAATCAAGAAATTATGATTTTAATGTTGAATCATATGAAAGTTTGGAAGCTCAGCGAAAAAAATATCAGACTGAAACAGAAGACCTTCAAGCTAAACGCAATTCTTTATCAAAAGAATATGGATTGCTAAAAAAAGAGGGCAAGGATGATCATGCTCTTAACTCCAAGATTGAGACCATCAAGTCTGAGCTTGATAAATGCTCGAGTAAATTGAATCATATTCAATCAAGCCTTAAAGAATTTTTACTAGATATTCCCAATCTACCCGCTGACTCTGTTCCCAATGGTTCCAGCGAAGAAAACAATATCAAAATAAGAGATCATGGAGAACCACGCATTCTAAATGGTAAAGATCACTTGGAGATCACCTCAATGATTGATACAGAATCAGCAAATCTCTTAGCTGGCTCACGTTTTGCAGTGTTAATCGGAGAAATAGCTAAATTACAGCGTGCTTTAATAGCCTTCATGCTCGATAAAGCTGAGGAGCATGGCTATATTGAGCATTATTTACCAATGGTAGCGAACTCTGAGTCTCTGACTTCCACTGGCCAACTGCCAAAATTTGCTGAAGATCTATTTCAGTTAACTGACGATTACTATTTAATTCCTACTGCTGAAGTCCCCTTAACTAATTTGTACAGGAATCAGATTGTTGATATGAATAAATTCCCACTTAAGCTATCAGCTCATACCAGCTGTTTTCGCTCAGAAGCAGGAAGTTACGGCAGAGACACCAAGGGATTAATTAGGCAGCATCAATTCGAGAAAGTGGAGTTAGTTCAGATTTGCCATCCTGATAATTCGTTTGAGGCTCTAGAGAATCTTACTTCTCATGCTGAATCGGTTCTTAAGGATCTTAACCTTCCTTATCAAGTAGTAGAATTATGCACAGGGGACTTAGGTTTTTCTGCCGCTAAAACATATGACCTAGAGGTTTGGATTCCCAGCCAAAAAACCTTTCGAGAGATTTCATCATGCTCTAATTGCACTGACTTCCAGGCCAGGAGAGCTAAAATTAGATTTAAAGAAGAGGGAGCTTCAAAATTAGCCCATACCCTCAATGGATCAGCGTTAGCAGCGGGAAGAGCATTAATTGCGGTTATTGAAAATAATTTTGATCAAAAGGGTGCAATTACTGTTCCTGAAGCCCTGCATGATTATACAAAATTTAAATCGATAAAGGTTTGATAAAATTTATTGAAATGTTGCCTAATTGTTTCTTTTATTCAGGGGAAAACAGGTATAGAATTGGTTAACCGTCATTATTTTAATTTTTTAGAGGGAAATTATGAAATCATTGCGTAACTTATTTATGGTTGCTGCCCTAATTGCTATTCCAGCATTCGGTCAGGAGCTTACTTCGGATATTACAGGTACTGTAACTAATGGAGCTGGAACACCGGTTAGCGGTGCCACCGTAAGTGTTACTTACACTCCAACTAATACCACTATCACAAGAACAACCAGTTCAAATGGTCGTTTCAATGCTGGTGGACTTAAGCCGGGTGGTCCATATGAGGTAAGCGTTCAATCCAGTGCTTACAGCTCTGAAACTACAGCTGGCATTACATTGATTGTTGGCGATACCAAAAGATTAAATTTTGTTTTAGAGTCAATTGATGAGGTTGTGGTTGTGGCAAGCGCAGGCACTGCTTTAGATACAGGTTATGGGTTCGGCACAGCTCTTACAGCTAAAGACATTGAGCAAAATGCATCAGTGAACAGAGACCTTAAGGATTTTATTAGATTAAATCCTATGGTTTCCTTGGATGATGCAGAAGACAACTATGAAGCAATATCTATCGCTGGCGCTCATCCTAGAACCAATGATTTAAGGGTAGACGGAACATCATTTAACGATGACTTTGGTCTGAATGATAATGGTTATCCTGCACAAAGAAGTCCTATTTCTCTCAATGCTATTGAGCAGCTTGCTGTAAAGGTCGCGCCAGCGTCTGTTGAATACTCTGGTTTTAGAGGTGGAGTCATTGAAGTGATTACTAAATCTGGAACAAATGAGTTTACTGGTGAATTATTCTCTTATGATAGAGGTGACTCTTTTATGGGTGATGAATCTGAAGGAGATGAGTATTCCTTTGACTTAGATGATACTTCAGAAGGTTTTGCATTTGGTGGGCCAATCATCAAAGACAAAGCTTTTTTCTATGTGACATATGAAGAGGCTTCCATTAATAAGCCTATTACTCATGGCCCTATAGGCTCCGGTCTTCCAAATGAATCAGGCATTACAGTTGCTGAAGTAGATCAAATTAGACAGATTACAATTGATAAGTATGGGTTTGATCCCCTTGGATATACTGCAAGCAATCAATCTGAGCAAGAATTTATTACTGCTAGATTTGATGTCAATATCACTGATAATCATCGTCTTACTCTTAACCATAAAAAGGTCGAAAGCTCAAAATTAAATGGAGCCAATGATAGTTTTGGTGATTTTGCATTTTCATCTGCTGAATACCAAAAAGGCGAAGTCACCGAAACCGACGGATTCCTTCTTGTATCTAATTGGTCGGATGATTTGATTACAGAAGTTAGCTACTCTACTAAAACTCAAGATACTTCTCAAATGTCACCCGTTGGCCAAGGTCTGCCTTCCTTTTCTATTGACGATTGCGGAGCTTTAGGAATTGAGTGTTACATAGGCCCTGATATCTTTAGAAGTGCGAATCAACTTGCTACAGAGAATACCTTCTTTAAAGCTAAGCTTACTTATTATGATGATAACCATAAATGGACACTTGGATATGAAACAAAAGAGTGGGATATCTATAATGTATTTATTGTCGCTCAGGATGGTGCATATTCATTCGATGATATCGCAGCATATGAAAGTCAAACAGCAAACAGTTTCTTTCATAACAATTCAAGAGATTTAACAGAAGCTGGCGGTGCTGCTATTTTTAAATACGATTTAACATCGCTCTACATTCAAGATGAGATAGAACTTTCAGATAAATTAAATGTATTAGTTGGTTTGAGATATGATCAATTTGACTCTGATGATGCGCCTGCTGTAAACCAAGGTTTTGTTGATACATATGGATTCGCTAATGGCGGTATTGCTGGAACTGATCTGCTTAATTACAGATTTAGTTTTGAGTATGAAATTGATGATGTCAGCTCTTTAAAAGGGTTATATGGTACATTTTCATCTAAATTGCCAACAGTATGGATATCCAATGCTTACACTAATGATGGAGTAAGAATTGCTGCGTATAGTGGTTCAAATGCGCCTGGAGGATGTGATCCACTCACCAACGTTACTTCCACGTTGCCTGCCTGTGTTGGGGCTGCAATCCAAAATGCACCTCTTACAGATGCCGTAATTAATTTTATAGCTCCAAGTTTCGAATGGCCTGAAACTAAAACCCTGAACCTTACTTATGACAGGCAGATGGGCGATTGGTTGATGACTGCAACTTACCTTCATTCTGATCAAGAAGAGGCTTTGTATAAAATTATTGATGGTTCTCCATTGAGGGGAGATATGCCCTTAACACCATCCTTAACAGCCCCTGACGGTAGACCAATTTATAGTCAATCTGGTCCGAGAGGAACATATAAAGGTGGCTTATACAATGAGGGTGGAGGAGAGAGAGAGGTATTCTCCCTTGCTTTCTCAAGATTTTTTAATGATGGTGATACTTCATTAGCTGTTGGCTATACACATCAAAATATTGATGAGTTAAGCGGTATGGCTTCTACTACAGCAAACTCAAGTTATGGTAAGTATGGAGCTACAGACTTTAACAATAGAACTGCTCAAAGATCTATTTATGAAACTGAGCACAGACTATTCGCCACTTTGTCTTCAACTCATTACTTCTTTGGTGCGGACAAGCCTACTACCTTTAATCTATTCTTTGAAAGAAAGTCAGGTTTACCAGGCTCTTATTCATGGCAAACATGGACAAGAGGCGGCTTATTGGCGAGACAGACAGAAGCTTTTGGTTATGAAAATAATCTGAATGACGATAATGCTCACTTATTATATATCCCTTCTGGGCTGACAGATCCTAATGTTTGTTGGGGTTCATGTGCCGGTGCACCAGATTTAACTGTGGCCAATGAAGTTTTAGAGCTTCTCCACAACACACTGGGTTTGAAATCCTATGCTGGACAGATACTTCCAAATGGAGTGTATGAATATCCATGGCAAACTACCTTAGATTTAAAAATTACTCAAATACTTCCTGGCTTTAGGGCCAATGATGAGTTTGTAATTAGTTTAGGTATTGAGAATCTTCTTAACCTTATTGATTCGGATAAGGGCGTTGCAGAATATGGAAGTTATACAGGACTAGTTGATGTTATAGATATGAAGATGAGTGACGACTTTTCTAAATATATTTATCGACCAAGTCGCTCCGGTGGAGCAGATCTTGCGCGAGGATTTAGAGCAAGCAACCCTAAAGAAATAAGGAAATCAGCCGTTAATAGCATATGGAGAGCTCAGCTTGGGTTCACATATAAGTTTTCTTTCTAAGAAGGGTTAATATTATCAAAAGGGCGGTCTTCACCGCCCTTTTTTTTGTTAAAATAAATTATGTCATTTAATACTATCCCTGCTTTTTCAATGTCTGATATTGAACAGAGAGACATTGAAACTATTGCCGACCTTAAATTAGCATTAACTACCCATGGTTTTTTTACCATTACTGATCATGGAATAGCTGACGAAGTTCTGCAATCAAGCTATAGATTAAGCAAGGATTTTTTTTCACTCCCTGATGCTGTAAAAAAAGCATATGCTCATCCTGAAAAAGCTGGGGCACGGGGTTATACCCCTTATGGCAAAGAAACTGCAGTTGGTGAAATTACTCCTGACTTAAAAGAGTTTTGGCATCATGGCCCAATGGTTGACGATTCCTATGATCCAAGAATTTCTGAAAATATTTCAGTTTCTGAAATCTCAGATTTTAATGATCAGTTTGATATATTATTCAATCAACTAAATATGCTAGGTCTGAAAGTGCTCAGTGCGATAGCTGTTATTTTAGGCAAGGAGCCATCATTTTTTGATTCTTGGGCACTTAAAGGAAATTCCATATTACGCTTGATTCATTATCCGCCAGTTGTTGATTCATCAAATATTTTGCGTGCACGTGCGCATGAGGACATAAATTTAATCACTTTATTAGTGGGGGCCGAGGAATCTGGGCTAGAAGTGAAAAATCCTGATGGTGATTGGATTCCAATAGCGGCAAAAAGCAAGTCTATCGTATGCAATATTGGAGATATGATGCAATTAGTTACACGCTCGCAACTTAAAAGCACCAGTCATAGGGTGGTAGATCATAATGCTAGCTCATCATCATCTAGATATAGCATGCCCTTTTTTTTGCATCCCTCACCAGAAGTTGAACTTTGTTCCATAGTTGATGATTCTCCTGAATCTGTCAGTGCGCATGATTTTTTAGAGGAAAGACTAAGAGCAATTAAGCTATACTAAGCCATGACAATTACCTCACTATTTCATATTATTATTGGCTTTGTTGGTCTAGTTTGTATTGCTATTCCTTTTTCACAAAATAGATCTTCAATAAATTATCGGCATATTTTTGCAGCCATAATACTGCAGATTGTTTTAGCCTTTGCATTGCTAAAAATACCTTTTATAGTTCAAATTTTTGCTTACCTTTCTGAGGGCGTCACTGCTTTACAAGCCGCCACCCAAGAGGGTGCTGAGTTTGTTTTTGGTTATTTAAGCAATAGCTCAACCTCGCCATTTGAAAGCTCGGGAACAGGTAATTCTATGATTTTTGCTTTTCAAATATTACCATTGATCATAGTCATTTCTAGCCTTTCTGCCTTGCTTTGGTTTTGGAATATTTTGCCATTAATCATTAGAGCTATTTCAAAAATTTTTGAAAAACTTTTTAATATTGGTGGCCCAATTGGATTGGGTGCTACTGCCAACATAATTATGGGTCAGGTTGAAGCTCCTTTGTTGGTAAGGCCTTATCTATCTAGGATGAGCGAAAAAGAATTATTGATTCTTATGACTGCTGGTATGTCGACTGTTTCTGGTTCCATCATGATTGCTTTGGTATCAATGTTGGCCCCACAATTTCCTGATATTAACTTGATTCAACATCTTGTCTCAGCATCTATTCTATCTATTCCTGCTGCCATCATGTATGCAAACATCATGATTCCTTCTTCAGAAGTTACTAATTTTGATGGCAATTCTGTTCCTAAGGTTTATGAGAGTTCCATGGATGCCATTACAAGGGGTACCAGAGATGGTTTGGATATCTGTTTGAATGTTGGAGCTATACTGATTGCTTTTATAGCTCTTGTATCTTTGCTTAATTCTTTGCTTGGAATTTTGGGGAGCTGGATTGGAGTTTCTGATCTTTCTCTGCAGTTAATTCTTGGGTACATTTTCTTTCCAATTGTATGGTTAATGGGGGTCCCTTTATCAGAAACTTTAGCTTCTGCCGAGCTCCTTGGATTAAAAACAGCTCTAAATGAATTCGTTGCATACGGTGCTCTTGCAAACATTGAGCCTGATGCTTTATCAGATAGGTCTAAATTAATTACTTTGTATGCATTGTGTGGTTTTGCTAATTTTTCTTCTGTTGGAATTCTGGTCTCAGGTATCAGTGCGATGGCACCAGAAAGAAAAAATGATTTAATTAAAGTGTCAATCAAGGCATTGATTGGAGCAACACTTGCCTCTTGTATGACTGGTCTTGTTATAGGTATTTTTTAATTTAGAAAGACAATTGAAGCATTTAAAAATGCTGCAAATGATAGCCATAAGATATAAGGAAGATAAAGAAAATATAGTGCCTTTGATTCTGTTTTAATTATTATCAATATCCTCTGATTTAAATAAATCAACAAACCTATGTTCAAAAGGGCAATAAATGGGGCATGAAAATAAAAGAAAATCCATGACCATGCTGCATTTAAAACTAATTGCACAATAAATATAGGCGCTATTTTATCCGCTAGTTTATATGCAACAAAAGCCATTAATGCATATAGTATTGGCCAAACAACCCCAAAAACAAAACTAGGAGGATTAAGCGGGCTCTTAATTAGACTGGTATACCAGTCATCTGAGTTAATATATATATTTGCCAGAGATCCTATTGCCGAGGTAAGAAGAACCAGAAACGGCAAAAGGTATTTCATATTCTTATACTTTTTCTACTAAAATTGAACAAATAGAATATCCTGCGCCAAATGAGCAGATGATTCCTTTTTGTTCTGCTTTTAAGTAATTGTATTTATGAAATGAAATCAGCGATCCTGCTGAGCCAGTATTTGCATATTCATCAAGAACATTTGGAGCTCGCTCCGGTGGAAAGTCATCACCTAGAAGTTTTTTTACAACATAGGTGTTCATATTTATATTTGCCTGATGGAGAAAATATTGCTCAACCTCATCAGGTAATAGATTATTTTCTTCCAGATGCTCACTTATCAAAGCTATAACCATTGGCATTACTTCTTTAAAAACACTTCGACCATTTTGAACAAACAGCAGTTCTTCATCTGTATAATTTTTGTCTTCAATGGAGTTCATGAAACCAAAATTATTTCTTATATTATTGGAAAAATGAGTTTTCAATTTTGCATTTAATATTTTAAATCTTTTTGGTGATCGAGAATCTTTTTCTATAACTGCAGCTGTACAAACATCGCCAAAGATAAAATGACTGTCTCTATTTTTATAATTGTTGTGCGCAGTTGTGATTTCAGGATTTATCACTAATATTTTTGATGCTTTGCCCGATGCTATATCCGAATAGGCATTACTGATTCCAAAAGTTGTGGAAGAACAACCAACCATCATGTCATAAGCATAACCCTCAATGCCCAATTCATTTTGAACCTCAATGGCAATTGCTGGATAAGCCCTTTGAAGATTTGCTGTAGAAACAATCACCGCATCAATATCAGAGGGGGATAACCTTGCGTTTTCAAGCGCTTGCTTGGCTGCAATCACGCTTATTTCAGCACAAATTGACAAAGAGTCATCATCTCTTGCCTTAATCATCGGTTTCATACGTTTTGGGTCCAGCAAGGATTCTTTTTCTAATACATATCTATTCTGTATTCCTGAGGCTTTAACTATAAATTCTGATGAGGAGGGCTCTAGTGCTTTTAAAGTGCCAGATTCAATTTCCTTAGAATGCTCAGCATTATAAAGTTCAACATAATTATTGAAAGATTCAACAAGCTCTTCATTTGAGACTGTGTGTGGTGGCGTCCAAATACCTGTTCCAGAAATATATATATCTTGCATGTCTTTACCCCATTACATGTTATTTTATAGTTATATGGAAAAAATAGCATTAGACACAAATCCTAACTCTAATTTGCATTATGAGCTTTATCAATCAAGATCTGATTCAATTCTTGGTTTGGTTCAGATTTCTCATGGCATGGCTGAACACAAAGGTAGATACAAAGAGTTTATAAATTTTTTGAATCTAAATGGTTTTCACGTCGCTATTCATGATCATCGTGGACATGGCGAGAGAATATTTGAAGATAAAATAGGTTTTTTTGATCAAGCGGATGGATGGAATTTGGTTGTTAATGATTTGCTTGATATACATTTTGATACAAATAAAAGATTTCCAGATATACAAAAAATCCTTTTAGGACATAGCATGGGTTCATGGATAAGCTTATCAGCACTCCAACAAAAAAATCTTTTTGATGCCGCCATGCTTTCTGGGTCAAGTTATCCCAATTCTTCTGAGACTTTTGTACAGAAACTATTGCTTAAAATAGAAATGTTTAGGCTTGGAAAGGATGGTTATAGCTCTCTGTTACATAAGATAATTTTTGGTGGTTTTAATGGTAAATTCCAAAATACTAATACTCCAAATGACTGGTTATCCCAAGATACTAATAGAGTAGAGGATTATACAAATGATCCATTATGTGGTTTTGTTGTTACCAATCAACTATGGTCTGATCTTATCGAGGGCGTAAAATTAGTTTTTGATCAAAAAAATTTGCTATTAATTAATAAAACTATTCCCATTCTAGTTTTCTCTGGCTCTCATGATCCTGTGGGCGCAATGGGAAAAGGGACTAAGAAATTACATCAATGCTTGATACAGAATGAATGCACTGCAGAACTTTATCTCATTGATGGAGCGAGGCATGAAACTCTTAATGAAACCAACAGAATGACAACTTATAATTATGTATTAACATTCTTAAAAAATAATTTAAAAGGAGCATGATTTGGAATTAAAAAATAAGGTATCTCTTATAACTGGAGCTGGCCAAGGCATTGGAGAGGGTATTGCTAAAACTTTAGCCTCCCATGGATCAAAAGTCATGATTGTAGATTTAAATAAACAATCAGCCGATAAGGTAACCAAGGAAATAAATAAACTTTTTCCAAATTCTGCAGCAAGTTTTGAAGCAGATCTTACTGATACCAATGCTATTCAATCAATGATTGAAGCAACCTTATCAACATTTAATAAGCTAGATTGTATTTGTAATAATGCGGCTGCATCAAAAGGCTTGGGACCAGTTGAAAATTATTCACTTGAGGATGTGCAAGCTACACTTGATTTAACCTTCACATCATTATGGAAATGCCTGCAAGTTGAGATCATGTTCCTGAAAGAGCAATCAATTCCAGCGTCTATAGTTAATATTTCTTCTAATTCAGCTATTAAAGGTTATGCTTTTAATTCCATATATGCTGCTAGTAAAGCAGCTGTAAATAATCTTACTCAATCTGTTGCCAAAGAAGTTGCTAGAAATGGAATTAGAGTAAACGCTGTTTCGCCAGGAACGATTAACACTCCTGGTGTAAAGCAATATTTTGAGGCTGAGCCAAAAGCAAAAGAAATGCTTGAAAAATCATCTCTGTTGCGACGGATTGGTGAGCCAGAAGAAATTGGTGAACTTGTGTCATTCCTCCTTTCAGATAGAGCCTCATATATAACAGGGCAAGTTATTTCTGTAGATGGCGGCTCATCAATTAATTAATTCAGAATGATCAATAAATTATTTGAATATCCGGCACTTGAACGTGTTGAAAAAAATGATGTTCGATATTATCGAGATTCTAAAGAAAATCTTGTACCTTCTGTAACAACAATACTGTCTGCAACTGGAGATCATTCTGGAATAGATGCATGGAAGAGAAGAGTAGGTCCAAAAACCGCTAAAGAGGTTGTTGATGAAGCAACAACAATAGGAACAGCTGTTCACTTAGCAATTGAAAACTATCTAAACGGTGTTGATTGGGAACAATTTAGCGAAGACAGGCTGGGTCTAATGGCGCATCAGATTGCGAAGAGATTTATTGATGACTGTTTGGGAGATATTGAGGAGGTTTGGGGTCTTGAATCTGGCCTGGTAGTTGATGGCCTATATGCTGGAACAGCTGATTGTATTGGTATATTTAAGGGTAAGCCTACAATCATTGATTTTAAAACAGCAAAAAAAATAAAAAGGAAAGATTGGATAGAGGACTATTTTTTACAAGGCGCTGCTTATGCTAATGCACATAATGTTATGTATGAAACTAACATTGAATCAATTGCAATTTTAATGGTAGATCGCGATCTTTTATTCAAAGAGTTTCTTATAAAAAATAAAGAATTTGAAAGCTATACAGATAAATGGAAACAGCGAATTATAGGTTATTATAAAAATCATGAAATTTTAGGGAGAGAATAAATGAATGATTTAAAAGATAGAATAGTAATGATCACTGGTGCTAGTTCTGGGTTCGGTAAGGAAGCTGCAAAAATGTGCGTTGAGCTAGGAGCAAAAGTGGTTTTAGGTGCTCGTAGAGAGAACAAATTAAAAGAACTATGCGATGAACTTGGCGCTGACTCTGCTATATACAAAGCTACAGATGTTACTTCAAAAGAACAGATGCATGCATTGGCGCAACATGGTATTGAAACATTCGGAAGAATTGATTCATTGGTGAACAATGCTGGAGTAATGCCTCTGTCATTGCTTGAAAAAGGTAGAACCGATGAATGGGATCATATGATAGATGTAAACATCAAAGGTGTTTTATATGGCATCGATTCAGTCTATTCCCATATGCTGGCTAGAGAGTCAGGCCAAATAATTAATATTTCATCTGTGGCAGGCAAAAGAGTGATGCCGGGAAGCGCAGTTTATTCAGGAACAAAATATGCTGTCAGAGCCATCTCTGAAGGTTTGAGATTGGAATCTTCTGGAAAAATTCAAGTAACTTGCATCTATCCTGGCGCTTTTAAAACAGAGTTGGCATTTTCTATTAAAGATGAATCAATGCTAGAAGCATTGATGAGCAGGGGCATTGGTAATATTGCTCAACCAGCCGAAAGAGTAGCCGAATCTATAATATATGCCTTGCAGCTTGATCCGGGAGTTTCTGTTAATGAGATAGTAATCAGGCCAACTGCACAAGAAGCTTAAAAAAATTAAATGTTTAAAATCTTTTTTCTTTTTGTAAGTATTTTTTCTCCAGCCTTATTAGCACTTGCTCAATGCATTGAGGCTGATTTAATTCTTCATGAAGGCAATATTTATACGGGTAAGGATAGTAATTCATTTGTTGGTTCTATTGCCTCCAAAAACTCAAGAATTACTTATGTTGGCAAGCCATTATCAGATATAAATTTAGCTTGCTCTGATGCAGAAGTCATAAATTTAAATGGTAGTTATGTTTTTCCAGGATTTGTTGATGCTCATGCTCATCTTAAGGGAATTGGCTACAGAGAACTGACCCTTAATTTACAAGGAATTTCTTCATTAAAAGAAACCCTGCAAGTTGTAAGGAATTATTTATCAACAAAAAATCCTGGAGAGTGGGTTATAGGACGGGGTTGGATTGATAAACTCTGGCCTGAAAAAAGATTTCCAACAAAACAGGATTTAGATTCTTTTTCTCCAGATAATCCAATTGTTTTAGAAAGAGCTGATGGTCACGCGGTTGTGGTAAACAGCTTGGTTTTAAAGCTAGCAAATATAGATAAAAACACAAAAGATCCACAAGGTGGCTTCATAGAAAAAGATCAAAACGGAGAGCCAACTGGATTGCTTGTTGATATGGCCATGAACTTAATAAAGGGCTTGGTACCCAAATTAACTAGGGATAATGATAAAGAGGCCTTCCTTGAGGGCATTAAAAGAAATGTAAGTCTTGGCTGGACTCAAATACATGTTCCAGGAGGCACCTTTGATGATATTTCAATTTTAAATGAAATTAAATCTGAGAATAATTTACTCCAAAGAGTTTATTTTATGGTGAGTGATGGTGAGCCTGCAGATCGCTTAATTGAAAATGGACCAATCATTGATCCTGATCATTTTTTAACAGTTAGAGCTATTAAAATGTATGCTGACGGAGCTCTTGGCTCTCGAGGGGCCGCATTATTAGAAGAGTATAGTGATTATGATGGTAAGGGAGTCTTTATATTTCTTGAAGAAGACACAAAACCTAGGCTATCAAAAGCCTTAAGCAAAGGCATTCAAATTGGAACTCATGCCATTGGGGATCATGGTAATAGAGTAGTTTTAGATTGGTATGAAGAAACTTTCACAAGAGCAAAAAAGAATAATCAATTTTTAGAATCGCCTAGGTGGCGGATAGAGCATTCTCAAAATGTCACTCCAGTTGATCAAAAGCGCTTCGTTGAATTAAACATTATTCCTTCGATGCAACCATCACACGCTATTGGAGATTTACATTTTGCAGTTGACAGATTGGGTCTTGAAAGAATTGATAATGCATATGCATGGAGGAATCTGATTGATCAGGGTCTAATTATTGCTGGGGGAACTGATGCGCCGGTTGAGATTGGTGATCCAAGAATAGAGTTCTATGCCGCTGTTACACGAAAAGATGTAGATGGGTACCATTCAGACGGCTGGAATCTTGATCAAAGGCTCTCTAGGTTTGAGGCACTAAAGATGTTTACAATATGGCCTGCAATCGCCTCTTTTCAAGAGAGTGTGAAGGGCACCATTGAAGTTGGTAAACTTGCTGATTTTTCTATTTTTGATCAAGATTTAATGAGCATTCCTGAAGAAAAGATACTGGAATCAAAAAATATATTAACTGTAGTAGGTGGTAAAGTTGTTTTTCAGGAATGAGACTAACTTTCATTTAAAATCAAATCAGCACACTTGGCCCCAACAACATTGCAGGTTGCATTTGTGTTTCCTGAAATAATAGTTGGAAATATTGATGCATCAGCCACCCTAAGTCCAGAAATACCCTTCACCTTTAATTGATCGTCGACTACGCATTCTTTTGTTAAACCCATCTTGCAAGTACCCACTGGATGATAGACTGATAATGATTCATTCCTAATAAATTCTGCTATATCAGATTTTTCAACACACTTAATTCCTGGCTGCAATTCTCTAGCCTCTAATTCTTGCATGGGAGATGTTTTAAATATCTCTCGAGTTTTCTCAATGCCTTCTATCATCCATTGAATATCTTCCTCATTATCAAGATAGTTTGCATAAATTTTTGGTGCATCAGCTGGATTAGATGATGCAAGGGTGAGATGACCTCGGCTTTTGGGTCTTAAATTACAGACAGAAGCCGTGATACCTGATGAGGGTTTCATGGCACCATTCTTGTTATATTTACCTGCTCCGGGAGCGAAGTGTATCTGTGCATTAGGGGTTTCAACCTCATCATTTGTTTTAAAGAACACGCCAATATCTGAAGCAGGATAAGTCATTAAACCTTTTTGTTTAATAAAATATTCAAATAGGTTTTTGATCATGCCTAGTGGCTTCATAAGCTCACTAAAGGTTTTCAATTTATTAATTTTATAACTGATATTAACCGTAAGATGATCTTGTAGATTTTGCCCAACACCGGGCAGGTCTTCAACGACTGATATATTGTGCTTCATGAGGTCTTCTTTGGGCCCTATACCAGATAACATAAGTATTTGAGGAGAATTTATGCTTCCACCGCAAAGAACTATCTCAGAAGTACATCCAATAATATTACTACCATCTTTATTTTTGATTTTAACTCCAATAGCTTTTTTATTTGATGTAATAATTTTTTCTACCAAGGTATTCGTTAATAAATTCAAATTAGACCGATCAAGTACCGGTCTCAAAAAAGCATCGGATGCACTGAATCTTTGCCCATTTTTTATATTAACTTGATAGTTGCCATAACCCTCTTGATCCTCTCCATTAAAATCACTATTTTTTACTAATCCGTATTTTTTACATGCACTTAAAAAAGACCTTGAAGCATCAAGAATTGGTTCGTAGGTTTCTACCCAAAGAGAGCCAAAGTTTCCATGGTATTGATCCTCATGATTTTGATTATTTTCCAACTCAATAAAATATTTCATTAGGTCTCTATAACCCCATCCTTTATTTCCAACTTTTTCCCATTCCTGATAATCATTGGACTGTCCTCTTATATACAGCATTCCATTAATTGAGCTACTTCCCCCAAGAGTCTTGCCTCGTGGCCAATTAATAGTTCTGTTATTTAAGTTTTTTTCTGGTTCAGTCTCATAACCCCATCCATATTTTTTATTTTTAAACAAAGAGCTGGCTGCTAAAGGCATTTTAATTGGTGAATAATTGTCCATTGGACCAGCCTCTATCAATAAAACAGAATTGCTGGGATTTTCAGAAAGTTTGTTCGCTAAAACACAACCTGCACTTCCTGCGCCAATGATGATATATTTGTGACTAAATTTCATAAATCTAATATCTCTCAGGGATGAAAATGCGTCAAGTAATTGCAATTGGTGGAGGTGGTTTTGGCAGGACCCAAGACTCGAATTTAATTGAACAATTCATCTTAGATCAAACAGGTAAAAAGAATCCAAAAATTTGTTTTATTCCTACTGCTACTGGTGATTTAGACCCTTATATTGTTAATTATTACTCTGTATTTTCAAAACTTGATTGTGATCCAACTCATATAAGTTTTTTTAAGAGAACCATCGATCTTGAAAAACATATATTAAAACAGGATGTAATTTTTGTTGGAGGGGGCAATACAAAAAGCATGCTGGCAGTTTGGAGGGAGTGGGGCCTAGATACAATTTTAAAAGAAGCTTACGAAAAAGGTATCGTTATGAGTGGCGTCAGCGCAGGTGCTATTTGTTGGTTTGAGTATGGATTAACTGACTCCTGGGCCAGTGAATTAAAAATGATGGAATGTATGAACTTTATATCAGGTAGTTGCGCCCCTCACTATGACGAGGAGCCTGAAAGACGCCCAGCAACTAAAAAATTTCTTGAGGATCAAGCCATTGCTTTTATGTATGGAATAGAGGGAGGGGCAGCCCTTCATTTTATTGATGAACAACCAGACGCAACTATAAGATTTAAAAAAAATAAAAATGCTTATAAGGTTACCTTTGAATCTAATAAAATCCGTGAAAATGCATATCATGCAAGGGAATTAAAATAATGAATCTTTGGTTTTTGATTAATCCTGTTGTGGCTTTTCTTGCAAGGTCACCTTTACATTTTCTTATCAGCCATCAGGTTCTCGTTATTCAATTTAAAGGTAGAAAATCTGGTAAACAATACTTGGTGCCTGTTAGCTATCATGAGCATGAATCCTCCTATACATGCGTGACATTAAGATCAAATATCTGGTGGAGAAACTTAAAAGAGGTTTCTCACACTCAGATATGGCTTAAAGGCAGTTTAAATGATGTTCAAATTGATTTAGAGTTTAATAATGATCAAGTGGTTGAGAGCACCTTAAGAGACCTTGTAACGAACAATAAAGTCGATGCGTATTTTGCAAATATAAAACTGCATAAAGATGGTACACCACATTCTGATGATTTAAGCCAAGCAGCAAAAATTCACACCGTTCTTAAATTTACAATCACTTAATTTATTCTCTTATTTTAATTTGTTTCTCGGTTCTTATTTCCATTTGAGTTTTGCCTTCATGCTCAGAAATACGACCTTTAACACAAACATTTTTTCTCTTAAGGAATTTTTCGGGCTTATAAGAGAAATATTCAGAAAATCTGCCAAACCAAATTAAACCTGTCATTTGTTGATTTGGATAGTCTCTACCAAAATTTAAAAATATAGGCCCACCAGAAGCCCTTTTTAAATACTTCGTTGATACAATTTTTCCACAAACAATTTTTGTTTCACCAACATATTTATAGGCTTCTTTTACCCCTATCGGTTGTTCTGATTGAGAAGACAAGTGAGGAGGGATTAAAAATAGCAAACACCAAAACGAAAAAACTTTAATTTGAGCCATGTAAATTCTCCTAATTAAATAATAGTATATATTTCTTTTTTGTCTTGAATAAGTTAATTTATGAAGTACTAAATTAAGTTTAGGTAACTTTATGTTTACAAGAATGGATCAAAGCACTCAAGAAGAGTGGCAACATATCAGCGAAGAGCATATGCCGCATATTTTTGATATGCCAAAAAGAATAATCTCCATGCTTGAGCAAGCTGAGTCATTAACTCTTGGTTTTGGAACTGATCAACTTCACCATGCTTTGCAGACTGCAACGATGGCTAGAAGAGCAGGTGCAGACGATGAGATGGTGTTAATAAGTCTGATTCATGATGTAGGCAAAGTAATCAACGTACCTAATCATGGCCAAATTGCAGCAGAGATGATCAAACCCTATGTTAGTGAAGATGCCTATCATATTATCCGAACTCACCAAGACTTTCAGGGAGAGCATTACTATCATTATATGGGTAAGCCACAAGACTTACGTAAACAATATAAGAATGAGTCTTGGTATGCTAAAGCAACTGAATTTACTGATGAGTGGGATCAAGCTGCATTTGATCCGGACTATAAAACAGATTCGCTTGAATCTTTTAAGCCATTGATCAATCAATTTTTTGCAACTCCGCATACGATTTAAGTAATCTTTTTCAGGTTCCAATTATTATGAATAGAGGTATTTGGGATGATATAAAAAAAGAAATAGCTTTAAGAATTGATGCTGAACCATCATTAAAAGATTACTTAGAAAGTTTAATTTTATCCAAAAATAATATTATTGAAGCCACAGCAGCCATCCTTGCCTCGAAACTTAATAATGATGCTTTATCTTCAGTTGATCTATATCATATAATTTTTGCTGCTTATGATAACGATGCGGACATTCAAAAAAAATTAATAAACGATATTGTTTTTTTTAAAGAAAATGACCCCGCCTGCAAATATTTATCTACTCCTTTGCTTTTTTATAAAGGCTTTCAAGGCTTGGCTGCATTCAGGTCAAGCAATATTTTATGGAAAGCCGAAAGGCATACGATGGCTCTTTTTATCCAAAATCGGTCATCAGAAGTTTTTGGTGTAGATATTCATCCAGCTGCAACTATTGATAGCCCGGTGATGATTGATCATGCAACTGGTGTTGTGATAGGAGAAACTGCAAGAATTGATAAAAATGTCTCAATTTTTCAAGGAGTCACTCTTGGAGGACATAGCTTTACTCAAGAGGATAGGCATCCCAAGATTCATGAAGGAGTTTCAATTTATGCTTCAAGCACAGTATTAGGCAATGTTCAGGTGGGTAAAAATTCTATTGTGGCTGCTGGAAGCTTGGTTCTGGAGGATGTCCCTGCAGACTCTACGGTCGCAGGGATTCCTGCAAAAAAAATTAAATAGAATTTAAAATATCTTTCTCTTCGTTATTCATCTCTGAATCAATCTCACTAAATAATGGAGATGTAAGGTACCTCTCAGCAGTATCAGCCAACATGCACAAAATATTAGATCCATCTGGAGCATCCTCAGCGACCTTCATTGCCACAGCAAAAGTTGAGCCTCCTGATATGCCAGTCATAATTCCTTCTTTTGATGCGAGTTGATTAGACCAATAAATTCCCTCATCACCAGAAACAGGTATATTTTGATCAAAATAATTATTATCGATAGATTCCTGTAACACCAATGGAATGAAATCTGGCGTCCATCCTTGAATAGGGTGCGGATTCCATGCTTCATGGGATCTTGAGGGTGAACCATCACTATTTCTTCCCTGTGATAGCATGCTATTTATTAATTGCGCATTTTCTGGTTCAGTAATTACTAATTTTGTTTCTGGTGAATGTTTTCTCAGAACACGCGATACACCGCTAAAAGTTCCCCCCGTTCCATAGCCCGAAACCCAATAATCTAATCCTATATCTTTAAAATCATTTAAAATTTCAACTGCTGTAGTTTGCTCATGAATATCAGCATTAGCTAAATTTTCAAACTGTCGAGTATAAAACCAATTATTTTTATCAGCTAGTTTTTTTGCAAGATCATAAGCTGCGGTTGCCCCTTCAGGCCCTGGAGTTAATAAAACTTTAGCACCTAAAAATCTCATTAACTTTCTTCTTTCAACCGAAGCGCTGTCCGGCATAGTTATAATGCATGGGTAACCCTTGCTTGCACATACCATCGCTAATCCGATGCCAGTATTTCCACTTGTTGCCTCAATAACCGTCTGTTTTGGTTGTAGATCGCCTTTTTTTTCAGCTTCGTTGATTATGCTTGAGGCTAACCTGTCTTTTACTGACCCTCCAGGATTAAAGTATTCAGCTTTCACATACAAATTAATGTTTTTTGGCGCAGTATTATTAACCTTGATAACAGGAGTATTGCCAATAGAGTTTAATAAGTCACTGAATATCATAGTTTGTTGTTTTAATTGATTTTGCTTAAGTTTAAAGAAAAAAAATTAAATGTTAAGTGGCGATGCTTTTAATTCTGCATTAATTTCATGAATTTGAGATTCTTTGGGCGCTTTTGCCATTGAGGCAACTGGAATAGAATTTCTTATTTTGTTTGCACTATCAATTAAACATATTTCTGTCTCAGCCAATGGCCCAGTTTGAAAATTATTTGTGTTCATGCCTTCTTGTACCCAATTAATTAATTTGGTGTCTTCATTGTTAACTTGTCTATTAATTCTCCAGTTTAAATATTGTGCAGCCTTTACTTCTCGTCGGTCATCTGGCAAAGCATATGCTATTTCTCTAATCATCGTTGTCTGAGCATCAATTGGGATAAATTGCATGAAGTCCATCTGTTCAGGATAAATATCGAATGCTAAATTCGGCCACAGTCTATAATAAAGCCAATATCTTTGTTTGTTGTCTGGCAGATGATCCATATGAGGCAAAAATTTGTTATATAACATATTAGATAAATTATCTTTGCGAATATTGCTACCGTCTCCCCACATTTTATGTACATATCCATTATTGTTTGAGACTTCAACACCATAACTTTTGCCAACAAGATTTGATAAGCCAGGATGCGCTATAGGAATATGCAAAGCATCTACATAGTTATCTGCTATTTGTTTCCAATTAACCTTTCTAGGTCTCATTGTTACCCGTCCCAAAGGTCTCATTTCTTCAAGTCTGTATTGCTCAATTTCATTGATATATGGTGAAAATTGCTCGCTCACACTCGGTACATCTGATTTTTTTAATTTAACAAAGATAAATCCTTGAAAAATTTCTAACTCAACTTTTTGCAGTCCGTGATCTTTTTTATTTAGATTTTTAAATTGATCTGCATAAGGAACCTTAGTTAGATTTCCATTAAAATCATAGCCCCAGGCATGATAAGGGCAGGTTATCTTTCCATTACAGGTCCCTGAAATTTCATTAATTAACTTAGTGCCTCGATGAGAGCAAAAGTTATGAAACGCTTCAACATTACTATCTTCATCTCTGATAACAAAAATACGTTCATTGAAAATTTCAAATGCAAAAAAATCCCCTACATTTGGTATATTTGAAAGATGGCAAACTAATTGCCAGTTCTTAAGAATTAATTCTGTTTTTTCGAGCTCAAAAAATGCCTCGCTGGTATAAGTCCAACCTGGCAAACTTTTATATGAATCACTCATTTATGAATTCTCTTCAAGGGTCTTGTTAGGCAGGTTGGTCCACCTTCACCTTTTCGGCTAATTTCGTGCCCTTTATAGGATCTAATTTTACAACCGGCTTTCTCAAGGTCTAATCGAATCTCAGGTAACTCTTCAAGCATAATAATTGATCTTGGTGAAGTTGCCAAAACATTGCATCCCATCATAGAGTACTCAACATCGGATACTTCGATAAAGCTTATCCCTAGATCGCTAAGCCAATTTATAAAGGTTTTAGGAATGAGGGGTTTATATATCAAAGCTAGATCCTTATCTAATGGTGAAATTATTGACATTAAATGCAGAACATCGTCTGGATGGTCAGGATCTGGTAAGTCTACAACATGTAAATTAACTTCGGAGCCTAATATCTTTTTTAATTGCTTAATACCTTCGGCATTGGTTCTTGGTCCAAGTCCAACAGCAGCATGGGTATTATCAATCCATATAAAATCACCACCTTCAAGCGTTCCGGGAGCATTAATTTGACCAGCAATCTTGTAACCCCTCTCAGCAAGGATCGCATAATTTTCTGCGGCTTCAGGTGTTCTAGAAGATCTACCCATATTACAAAGTATTAGCCCAGCTCTAGATATTAAAATACTATCCCTTGTATAAATACTATCAATGGTTAGTTGATTAGAAGAGGGTAAGTCAATGATTGCGATTCCATCATCTGCAAGCAGGCCTCTAAAATAGTTAAATTCATCAATTGCCTCTTTTAGATGGGGTTTTGAATGAAACCTCAAGGGTTCCCATTCACTTGTTAGTTTTTCTTCATTAATAAAACTTTGAAGGGGTGACCTTATGGCTACTTCTGTTATTTGAGAGTATTCATTCATTGCATGCATGATTTTATTTTTTTAGTAAGTAAATTGGTGTACCAATCAAAATAAGGATAAGGGAATAAATTATCATTTCAAAGCCAGCTCCCCAAATCGCAAAAAATGCATACAAAAATGTAACACATGAAAGCAAAAGAGCATTAATCCTTTGTAAATTTTTTGTATCTGCGCTTGCAAATTTAAATTCTGCAATTGCGCAGAATGCATAAGCTATTAAAGTTGATAATGTTGAAAGCATAGCCATAAATACAAACGCGTTTACTATTCCTTTTGTATAATTCAATACTAAAAGAATGCTAACAAATACTCCTGTTAGTAAGTATGTAAAAATTGGCGTACCATTTTTAGTCAAGATAACAAATTTTGACGGAAGTAATCCATCTCTCGCTGCCGCAAGGCTAAGATTACCAGCAGTCAGCGTATTTGCATTTAACGAGCCTAAAGTGGATATAAGGGCGCCAATACTAATTATTGTACCTCCAGTGATGCCTAAAATTTTTGATGCAGCTAAGGCAAATGGAGCAGTAGACTCAAGCAATTCACTTGCTGGAACTATAACTGCAATTGCAACACTTACAAGGATATAAAGAATAAGAATTGTAAGAACGGAAGCGATTAAAACTTTTGGAATCGTTTCTTGCGGATTGATTACATTGTCCGCAGGAACTGTTGCAGTTTCAATTCCAATAAATGACCACATTACCAGAGTTGTCACTGTTGCGAGTAAAGAAATTGGATGAAGGTTAGTAGGATTGAGTTCTGGTAAATTGCTTGCATCAAAGTTTGATGCACCAAGCAAAACAATGAATATAAGAGGCACTAATTTTAATAAAGTAGAAATTAATTGAAATCTAGAACTATTTTCTAAACTTCTAATATTCATAAAAATAATAATCCAAATTAGCATAAGGGAGGCAAGCAAAGCATAGATTTGAGAGCTTACAATTTGAGGAAGAAAAAACCCTAGATAGCCAACAAATGCAATTGATATACCAGCAATGGCAGATACACATGCTACCCAGTAAGTCCAGGCAATTATAAATCCTGAAAAATCACCAAGTCCTTCATTTACATAGATGTAAGGCCCGCCAGTTTTAGGAATCCTTTTAACCAGTCTAGCCATTATTAAGGCTACTAAAATTGATCCAGCCCCAGCTACAAGCCAGCCACCAAAACCAAGTAAGCCATAAGGAGCTAACATAGTTGGCATCATAAAAATACCCGAGCCTATTGCACAACCAACTGCTATTGACCAGCCCCTCCAAAAACCTATAACTCTATGTTGATTGGAACTCATCTACAGATAATACACGCAATATTTAAAGTTTTTTTAATTTAAAATCTTCTGATATAGATAGGATCACCTTCAATCCATCTATAGGTAAATCAAAGTTTCAGAGCTAAAGCGTAAAGAAGCAAAAGATTCTATATAAACCTTAGGAATTGAAAATGATATTCTCTTTTTAATAAAGTGTGAGAGGAAGGAGGGCCCTAACATAAACAATTGTTATTACCCTCAATCTCTCTGAGGTCATTTTTATATTGGGCGTCTTAGATATATTTGACTGGCTCCATCTTGAGTTACCAGTTCCCAGCCTTCCTGACCAAGTTTATTTAATTCAATCATAGACATCTCATACTTCCAATGGACTGCATCTTTATATTCAATCTTAAATGCTTCGGTTTCCTCATTAGAGTAACCCATTGCTGTTGAATTGCTGTGATCAACAATTTTATATTCCCATTTAGTCATTTTTTCATCTCCTGCCGGATGGCAATAAGATGCGTTCCTTCAGTATTATTACTTACTTCCGTCCCAAGAAAAGGATGAACGATGCCTCATATTAAACAAATATAGGGCATCGAAGTCAATCTATATATTATAAATCTGATGTGAATTTGGACATATGTATCCCAATTGAGCTGAGTATTATCTAGATGAAAAAAAGTATTTACTTTTAAAAAAAAAGTCAGATAATGCCTTATTTTTTTTCTGGAGCTGAATTGAATTCTTTAACGATATTACAGATGATTAGCGTTTTTTTTGGGACTGTTATGGCTGCCCCTTTAATGGTTTCGAAGAAAGCAAACAAAAGAATCATTGGTTATACCGCTATGGCTATTGGATGCATAGCGGCTATACTAGTTCAAGTTTCAGCTGGTCTTTATATTTTTATATTAGCCAATTTGTATTGGGTATTAAACTCTATTATTGCAATTCGCAAAAATTCTAAGGTAAAAAAATAATAAATGTTAGGTACAAACTTCGCTATATCTTTATTAGGCTAATGCTAAACCACTTCATGAAGTGCGTCATGTCACATTTACTTATTTCCAAAAGTCTTTAAAATGCTTTAACCAAAGGAACGGAGAGATGGCAGAGCGGTTGAATGCACTGGTCTTGAAAACCAGCAAACCTTCGCGGGTTTCCAGGGTTCGAATCCCTGTCTCTCCGCCAGTTTTAGTTACTTAAACTAGAATACAATAGTGTTTTTAACTCTTCTCGTAATGGATACTTATCTGATGGCATGTATTGTGTCATCATGGTAGCTGTAACATTATTTTTTCTGTCTACCCAAAAAATCGTACTTGCAGCTCCGCCCCAGAAAAATTCTCCCTCTGCTGAATAGGTTCCAGCCACTCCTGGATCCATTACATTGCCCAAAGTTAAACCGAAGCCAATACCATTCAATCCAAAGGCCGCTCCGTCTGAAAGTATTTCGTCAGAAAGATGATTTCTTGACATCAATTCAACTGAGGCCTCACTGAGAATCCTAACGCCATTTAATACACCACCATTTAAAAGCATTTCTGCAAATTTACTGTAATCATCTATGTTTGAAACCAAGCCAGACCCACCATCAAATAACTTTGATGAATTAGTTAGGTATGGCGAGTTATTAAACTTATCTATTGGCCGAAGCTCCGCAGAATAGATTAACTCAGCTTGATTGAGTCCTGATGGGGCAACAACCTCACCATCTCGACTGAAAGCTCCAGATGTATAGAGAGTTGTAAATGAATCCTTGTCTTGAGGGTTAACTGAAAACCCAATGCTTTTTAGTTCGAGTGGATCAAAGATATTTTTTTGCAAATACTCTGCAAACGTCATCTCGGAGATCACCTCTACAACACAGCCTAGGACATCCATGTTTATACCATAAGACCATTTTTCTCCTGGATTATGTAATAGTGGAGCAGAGGCTGCAGCTGCAGCAAATTGACAGGTATTCCCAGGAAATTTATTTAGTTCTGCATCTAAAGATCCAAAATAATATGGGCGTATATTATATTTTCTATAAATTTGGTTAACGGGGCCTTCTCCAGCCCAGCTGTAAGTTAAGCCACTGGTATGAGTCAGCAGGTCTCGTATTGTTATTTCCCTCTTTGGTTTTACTACATAGTCTTGGAAATCAAGGTTGATGACTTTTGTATTCTTAAAAGCAGGTATGTACTTAGATACTTTATCATTCAATCTGAGCTTACCTTTTTCAATGAGCTGCATAATTGCCACACCAGTCACTGGTTTTGTCATTGAATAAATTCTATAAACGGTTTTTTGATTTACTTTAATCTCTTGTTCAATATCCGCATATCCGTATGCATGACGATAAATTTCTTTATTCCCTTGTTTAATAAGTATTGAAACATTTGGAAGGCTTCCATTTTTAACGTATGCGTTGAAATGATCAGTTATTATTTTTTTATCATCTGCATCAATTGAGTTTGCAGTTAAATGAGATGCAATAAAAAAAAATACTATTAATGAACTAAAGATTCTCATAAATTTCCCCTATAATTTATACGCTTTATTCTATTACACTAATTACACAATGACATCCTCAAAACCCAACCTTACTAAGCCCCCTAAGTTTCTTAAAATTCTTGGAGCAGAAGGATATGATTTTGATGAAGCCAATCAATCAATCTCAATGAGTTTTAGTGTTAGTGATGAGTTAACTCATTCTGATGGTGCTATTGTGCAGGGAGGATTTATAACAGCCATGTTAGACACCTCGATGGCGCATCTTCTAATTTTCAAAACAAATGGTGAATATAATCCACTAACTTTAAATATAAACGTAACTTTTTTGTCGCCTGGTGCGCCGGGCAAATTTATAGCATCCGCATTTATTGAAAAAATGGGAAAGAGTATTTCATTTACTTCTGCTGAATTACATCAAGATGATATTTTAATTGCTACAGCAACAGCAACTAATAAATTTTTAAAACTATAATTTTGTGTCCGATATAAATTCAACCAAAGAGAGCAGACAAAAAGAAAATTACTTAAAATTTATTGATACCGTCAAACCATCAATAGATTTTATTTCTAGCTCTCATCCACAAGCACCAGATTATTCAGATTTATCAACCTGGGCAGCGTTTCCTGGCAGAGACGGCTTGCATAATCTATCACCAGATCTCAAGCCTTCTTTGGAATTGAAAGAGTTTGATGTTTTTTACATTCACCCAACCGGGTATTTTGAAAAACATTGGAACTCACCCATTGATGAGGCATCTGCAGCATATGAGCGAACTGGCAGTCATTTAGCCACTCAAGCATCAGCATTTGCTTCAGTTTGCAATGTTTATGCTCCTTATTACCGACAAGCAACTTATTATTCTTTTTTTGATACTAATTCCAATGGTTTCGATGCGTTGGATTTAGCTTATTCAGATATTTCAAAAGCTTTTAATATTTATTTACTGGAGCACAATAAAGGCAAGCCTTTTTTTATTGCTGGTCATAGTCAAGGGGCTCTTCATGGACAAAGATTAATTAGCGAGCATGTATCCAAAACCGGAATTTATAAAAATCTTATAGCTGCATATTTAATTGGATACATATTACCTATTAAATATTTTAATGAAATGTACCCAGGTCTTTCACCATCAAAATCAAACATTGATCAGAATGTAATTATTTCATGGTGTACAGGTACTCAAGGGTTTAATAGAAGCAGAGCCCAGTCATTATTTTGGACTCCAAATGGTTGGAAACTTGAACCTATGCAGCAAGCCTTGGTTTGTCAAAATCCCTTGTCTTGGACTTCTGGGCAAGACTGGATGGATGATTTAGACAACATCCCCATTAGACTAAAAGCAGATAAACTCTCACTTGCAAATTATTATGCAACTCAAAACACATATTCTAAACTTTCAATAGACGCAATTCTCGATCTCAGCTTCGAAGCAAGAATATCTAATAATCATATGATTGAAACAAGAGGACCATTGATAGAAAAAATTAAAAGATTTGCCATTGCAGGAGATCTTCATAATTTTGATATGTCCCTTTTTTGGGGCGCCATTAGAAATAACGTTAAATTAAGGGCAGCGGCTTATGAGAAATAAGTCTATATTTTTTTTAATCCTGATCTTTAGCATTGATCTTTTTTCATTTGACGATGGTTTTGCAACAAATCAGGAAATCAAAATTGCTTATAGAGATCATGGTCCTAAAAATGGGATACCCATATTGTTGATAACTGGTCTCGGGGCTCAATTAACCCTATGGCCAGAATTTCTTATCAGAGATCTACAAAAAAATAATTTTAGGCCAATAGCATTTGATAATCGTGATGTCGGTCTATCAACTCGTTTTACATCAAAGCCATCTCAAACAATAAACTATCTGAAATATTTTATGTTTATCCCAATCAACTCTGAATACACCATAGAAGATATGGCATCTGATGGTGTTGCTGTTCTTGATCATCTGAACATAGATTCAGCTCATATTTTAGGCATGTCTATGGGTGGCATGATCTCTCAAGTGCTTGTTGCAAAGCATCCAGAGAGAGTTAAATCTTTTACCATGATTGCTTCTACAGCCTCAACTCCCAACCCATTTAACGGCCCAAAATTTAAGGTTACCCAACAACTATTAAAAAGGTCTGCAGCAAAAGATGATATTGAAGGAAGAATTGATCAATCTATCAAATTATTTGAACTTATTGGCACCCCAGGCAAGGATTATGATACTCCTCAATTTAGACGAAACATGCGTGCTTATATTAAAAGAGGTGGGGATGATGGAGGTTTTCTCAGGCAAATGGCTGCAATTATTGGATCAAAGAACAGAAAAGAGCTTCTCAAATCTATCAATACTCAAACTTTAATTATTCATGGCGATATTGACCCTCTGATTAAAGTAAAAAATGCTTACTCAGCCCATAAATTAATTAAATCTAGTCATCTTGAGATTGTTAATGATATGGGTCATTTATTAGATGAGGAGTCGTATGCTAAGTTCCAGAATCAATTAATAACATTTCTTCGTAAATAGTTTACTCTTGAGAAAATAAATTAATATTTTGGAGTTAATGCTTCTTAATTAGCTTTACAATATCAAGCTATGACCATACAAGCTCGAGAGAAATTTTTTTATGCCTCTGGCGCTGTTGCTAATGGTGTTAAGGGTGATGCTTTCACTTTTTTTCTTCTTTTTTTTTATTCCAATGTTATTGGCTTAACACCAGGCCTGGCTAGCCTCGCAATTTTTATTGCTTTGATGGTCGATGCATTGACCGACCCTGTTATGGGAATGATTTCAGATAGGACCAATCATCGACTGGGTAGAAGGCACCCTTATTTTCTTATGGGAGTAATTCCTATGTGTCTATCCTATTTCATGCTGTTTTCAATTCAATCATCTTGGGATTTATCTCAACAACAATTATTTCTGTGGATGTTAACTTTCATTATTTTAACAAGGCTTGGAATGACAATCTTTGAGGTTCCTCATAGATCCTTGGGAAGTGAAATGTCTCGCTCTTACACAGAAAGAACATCAATTTTTGCTGCTCGTGAAATGTTTGGTTGGCTAGGCGGACTATTTAATGCTTTTTTAGCTTTTACAGTATTTTTTAAAGACACTCCTGAATATATTCCTGGAACAAAAAATCCAGAGCCATGGATATACTATGGCATGACTGGAGCTTTTATAATGTGTATTTCGGTATTGGCGACTTATTTTGGAACACTTAAATATAGAAACAATACAATGATAGAGACTCAAGTTTTTACCCTAAAGCTTATTCTTTCTCAAATTTTGGTAGCTTTAAAAAATAAATCTTTTCTCATTTTTTTCTTTGGGTACCTTTTCATAGCGGTTAGCTGGGGAATGGGAAGCTCATTGCAAATTTATATGAATACGTATTTCTGGGAGTTTAAATCAAAAATCCTCGCCTCATTTTTGGGCATTTATGTGCTTTCTACCTTTACTGCATTTTTGGTTGTGCCTCGATTGGTGCAATTTTTTGAGAAGAGATCAATCCTTTTATTTGCAATATCCTTGGCCGCTTTGATACCACCAATACCTATTTTTCTATACATATACGAAATACTTCCAATGTCCGGTTCATGGAATTTATTCTTTTCGTTAGCTCCATTTGTATATTTTGCTAACACTTGTTTATCTATGAGTGCGATTATTAGGGAATCTATGCTTGGCGATATTTCTGATGAAGTTGAGCTAAAAAGCAACCTAGGTCAGCAAGGTTTGATGTATGCATCAAGCTCATTGATAGGAAAATTAAACACCGGATTAGGAATTTTGGTAGCTGGCTTGGCCCTAGAATTTATTGACTTTCCTCAAGGATCAGAGGTTGCACCAAATGCAGATCAAATATTTAATTTAGCAATGATTCAGGGCCCCTTGGTTGCTTTATTAATGATCATTCCATTTGGAATATTTTCTTTTTACAGCATTGATAGGCAAAAGCATCAAAAAATTCTTTCTCAACTTGAAGTTAGGTGATTAGGTATCAAAGTTTGTATACTTATATTTTATGAATTTCAATACTAGAATTACATCAAAACGAATTAAGAAAAAAGATTTAATTCTTGAATCAGCTGTGCATGTGTTTTCCCAAAATGGTTATCACAATACCAAGCTTGAACAAATTACAGAATCTTTAGGTTTAACTGATAAGTCAATTTACTATTACTTTAATAGTAAAGGCGATCTATTTATAGAGGTTGTTCTTCACGTTCAATCAAAGCTTAATAAATTAATTGAATCAATTAATGAAATGAATAATTCGCATCTTGATAAGATCAAAACTTATACAAATAAAGCCATGACTATTAATGGGCTCACACTTCTAATGCAAATTCCCAAATCACTTTCTGAATTTGCTAAATATGATGAAATCAAATTTAATGAAGCTCAACAATATAAAACTTGGTCAATGTGGTTTAAAAAAGGGCAAATTGATGGCTCCATGATTCATGGTGATCCTGATGAGCATCGTAATTTTCTTTTTGGATCTTTGTTTTACTTGCATCGCTGGTATGCAATTACAGACAATGAATCTTATGCACATATTCAACCATTTATTGAGCAAATGATCGATAGAATGTACTCAACACAATTTCAGAGGTTACAGTGAAAGTCCCGCATATAATTACACTAATACTTTGGGCCTTCGGTCTTGTGAACTTATTTGAACCATTTAATGGTTGGGTTTTTTATATGGCATCTGGAATTTTTTACTTGTTGCTGATTGCTCATTTGGTTGAATGTGTAATCTATAAAAATAAAATACTTAAATCTCAGGATTCACCTTTGGTTGCATTTTCAATGACTCTTATATTTGGAGTTATCTATCTCGGCTCAATTAAGGAGTCTTAATATTTGGAAGTTTTAGATGGGGGAGCAAAAATCCCAAGAGGTTCAATGGGCGTATGGACGCTTGCTTGGCCTTCTATCATCACAAACCTTTTTTATGCAACAAGCTCAATTGTTGCGATAAAGATTGTCGGTAACCTCGGTCCTGATGCTATTGCTGCGGCCGTTACAGGTCAAAGGGTTACATTTATTTTGCAAGCTGTTTTAACTGGAGTATTAGCTGGTTCAACAGCACTCATTGCTAGAAACTGGGGGGCTAATGATAGGTCAGAAGCAGGAGTATATTTTACTAGAACTGTGCAGTTAGTGCTTTTATTATCTTTGATCTCTTCTATGCTAGTTTGGCAATTTGCAGAACCTTTAGTAATATTTTTTGGCCTGAAAGATCAAGCTCTTTCTTTATCTATTCAGTATCTAAAAGCCATATCTCCATTCTATGTAGCCTTTGGTTGTGGCATGGCCCTCATCACAGCATTGAGAGCAGTTGGCGATGTGAAGACGCCATTAATTATTGGCTTGATTATGAATATATTCGCTATATTTTTTATGTTAGTTTTTGTAAATGGTTGGCTTGGCTTTCCGAAGTATGGGGTAGTGGGCGCTGCTTTTGGTAACGGCGTATCTTTTGTAATAGGCGCATCTTTATTAATTGTTTCTTGGCTTTCAAATCAATTACCCGTTCGGTATTTTTCTATATTTAGTCTAGATATAGATAGAGTGAAGCAAATATTTCAGGTTGGCTTGCCTGCTGCACTTGAGCAGATAATTTTTCAGATAGGCATCACTGCGTTTCTTATTTTGGTTGCGTTTTATGGCACCGAAGCTTATGCAGCCTATGGTATCGGTGTGCAAATACTATCCTTTTCATTTGTAATTGGTTTTGGTTTTTCAATTGCTGGAGCGACTTTGGTCGGCCAGCATCTGGGTGCTAAAAATACCGATCAAGCTAAACGAGCTGGGTGGGGTGCCATGAGATTATCAATAATCTCTATGACTTTTTTTGGCATTATCATAACTGTCTTTGCAGAGCCTCTAGCAAGATTCATGATTGATAACGATGAGGTTATTCGATTAACTGTAGTCTTTATTTGGTTGCTTGGCTCAATGCAGCCCTTAATGGCTATCGAGTTTTCACTTGGGGGCGCTCTAAGAGGAGCTGGCGACACTAAAACTCCACTTGCTATCACATTAACATGTTTGTTATTTATCAGGGTTTTTCTTGCAGTAATTTTCTTTTTACTTGATGCAAGGATTGAAGTGATATTCTCGACACTAGTCGCCGATTATGTTGTTAAAGGGTTTTTGTATGTCGCCAGATTTAGATCTGATAAGTGGATGAATGCCTTAAAATCTAAGGAAGCTGTTTAGCTAGATCATTTATAGCTTTGCTCACTCTTTTCCACAGATTTTTTTCTTCAGTGGTAATTTTCTTTGATTTCAAATTATTAACAAAGGATATAAGCAAGTCTTTGATCTCTTCATTGGTAGATTTTGTACCTGAAAATTTATTTTGTAGCATTTCTAGAGCAAGCATTTGTTTGATAGCTTTATCTGAGGGAGGAGGATCAATTTTTGCCATTAGCTCAAGTTTAATTGTACATTTAAGAAGCTCATCTTTATCACCCAAGTATTGGGGTTTTTTTAAAGTTTTAAAGATCTCATTATGGATAACCGAATGGATCTCATCAGTCGTTTCTAAATAGTTTAATAAATCTTGATAAACTTCAATTTTCCGTGCATTGATTGCATCTATTTTTTTATTTTCGTGAGCTTTAATTGCTTTTTGCAGTTTAATAAATTCTGGTGATTTTCTAGTTTTATTGAGCTCAGTAATCTTATTTTTTATATCATGAATAGAGCAATCATCTCTTGTTAAGTCATTAGCAAGATTTTTGATAACTTCAAGCTCATCATTTACAAGAGCCTTATCAGCCTCAAAAAATCTATCTGCTGCTTCGTTTAGTTTCTTCCAAAGGATTGGTTCATTTTTCTTGCCAGCTGGCCCAATATCCTGATATTCACGTTTAATTTTTTTAAATTTCTGAATGCAGGTTTGCGTATCCTCATCGTTAATTAATTTAACCTTTTCAATTAAAGAATCTTTCATTTTGTAATTTTTATTTTCTTGATCTTTAATAGCATTATTAATTGGTTTTCTTGCATTTTGATAAGCAGTTTTAAGTTTTGAGAAATCTTCATCTAGCACCGGGGCATAACTTTGCCAAGTTTGAAAAGTTTTACTTAAGAATTTGCTCATATCAATTAAACTTGGCCATTTATCCGAATAATCATTTGTGTATTGAATAAGTAACTGAATTATTTTCTCTCTTTCTTTGGCATTAGATATTTTTAATATTTTTAATTCTTCGTAATATTGAGCGCAAGGTTCCCATGCTTTATCTGTAAGGCTTTTAAAGGTCATCCATTGTTCGCGACCAGCTGGTTTTGATGACTGATCTAGTAACTGCCATTTAGTTTGCAGTCCATGAATTTCATTTGCTTGCTTTTTTGGATTTTCATGAGGTTTGGCTATCAAGGCTTCAATTTCTTGAATTATTTCATTTCTTTTGGGGTTTGTAGCAAATGATGAAATATCATTAAAGTATCTAGATTGAGCAGACATAAAATTAAATCTATGCCTTAGTTTATTTGAAACACTCCCCTCAGATTTCATTGATCTTGAGACTTCATTAACAAGTTTTTGAGCTAAACGAATCTCTCCGGCTTCAAAATGCTTTTCCGCTTTATCCAAAGATTCAAATAAAATTTTATGAGTTTCCACAATAGTTTCTTTTGATGTTTATAATTATCTCTAAATGAGAAAAAGAATTTTAACAGGAATTACAACAACTGGTACTCCTCATATTGGAAATTATTTGGGTGCTATCAAACCTGCGCTTGAATTGGTGGCTCCTGACAACGACTCATTTTTTTTTCTTGCAGACTACCATGCGCTAATCAAGCAAACTAACCCAAGTGAGGTTGAGGCTAGCGTCAAAAATGTTGCATTAGCATGGCTGTCTTCTGGCTTAGATCCAAGCAAATCCCATTTTTACAGACAATCAGATATTCCTGAGGTTCATGAATTAACCTGGATTCTAAATTGCAGCGCTGCAAAAGGCCTGCTAAATCGTGCTCATGCATATAAGGCTATTATTGCTGAAAACACTGAGTCTGGTAGCGACGAGGATAAGGCAGTGAATATGGGTCTTTTTTCATACCCAGTCCTCATGGCTGCTGATATATTGATATTTAATGCTACCCATGTTCCTGTTGGCCCTGATCAAGCGCAACATATGGAGATGGCACGAGATATTGCAGGAAAATTTAATCACACATACTCAAACATACTAACCCTTCCCGAGGCTATTATTCAAAACGATATCTCAGTTCCAGGAAATGATGGCAGGAAAATGAGTAAGTCTTATAACAATATCATCCCATTTCTATCGACAGAAAAAGCTTTGCAAAAGGCTATCGCTAAGATAATTACAAATTCATTAGAGCCAGGACAACCAAAAGATCATAATGGCTGCACTCTTTTTCAGCTTTATTCTTTTTTTGCTAGTGACGATCAAATAGATCACATGAAACAAGCATATAAAGAAGGAATCTCTTGGGGTGATGTAAAGAAAGATTTATTTTCTATTATTAATAATGAAATATTACCAATAAGAGAAAAATATGTTGAATTAAAAGATCAAAAAGATTTTTTAAATGATTTATTTTCTGATGGTGCTCGTAAAGTTCGCCCTCAAGCTCAAGAGCTTGTTGGAAAATTGCGTGAGGCTGTAGGCATCTCCAACATTGTCTAATCCTACAACTTGGTTAAAATTTGGTTTATTTGCAGTTGGCCTAGGCCAGTCTTTTGCTTTTGTTTTGGTTCCACCATTAGCAAGAGACCTTGGCTTATCCGTTATTGAAACATCTACTATCTTTTCAATTTCAGCAGTGGCTTGGGCACTTACTAGCGCATCATGGGGCAGGGCCTCTGACAGATATGGAAGACGCAATATTGCAGTCATAGGTTTAATTGGCTACTCAGTTTCAATTATTGCTTTAATAACTCCATTGTTTCTTGTTGAGCAGAAAATTTTAGATCTTGTATATTTATTGCCTTTATTGGTTCTGGGTAGACTAATTAATGGTTTGGTTGGTTCTGCAACAAGGCCAGCTGCTTTTGCCTACATGGCAGACATTTCAGAGAGAGCAAAACGAACTAAAAAATTTGCAAGATTAGAGTCTAGTTTCTTGATCGGAACAATCATGGGCCCCATGTTAGGCGGTTTTTTATTTTTGTATTCGAAAAGTCTACCCTTTTACGTTTTTGCTTTTTGCGGTTTTGTAGCAGCAATTGGTATCTTTCTAACCTTTCCAAAGCATATTTTTCCAACAAAAATGGTTGATAAAACCATTCGTAAACTTTCATACAAAGATAAGTCAGTCTGGCCATTTTTATTTATTGCCGCCTTATCATCTCTTTGCCAGGCTTCTTTATTGCAGTCTATTGGATTTTACATCACAGATATTTTTTCAGAGGAAAAAGATTTACCTTTAGTGATAAGCTTAACCTTCGTTGTGCTGTCTATTTCGACTGTTGTAAGTCAATATATATTTACCGATTTAAAACCAATAGCCAACAATAAACTACTGATATACGGCACTTCCTTGATTACAGTTTCTTACATGATGGCTGCTTCAGCCTCATCAATTGCTTTGTTCTATTTAGCAATGATGATCAATGGTTTTGGCGGAGGGATGTTTAGGCCTGCTAATGCCTCATCTCTGTCTTTGGCCCAAACACCCGATAATCAAGGCACGGCAGCTGGGTATTTGGGCTCAGTAATGCCCATAGGACATGTTTTGACTCCAATAGTTGCTATGCCTATTTATCAATTTGGTCCTCAATATCTATATTTTTTTAGCGCTTCTCTGTGCTTTATTTCCTTATTATTTATAATAGGTCATCCACTATTGAGAGATCATGAACAAACCAGCACTATTACTAATTAATTTAGGAACTCCAGACTCTCCTTCATACTTTCATGTTTTTAAATATTTAAGAGAATTCTTAATGGATGGCAGAGTTATTGATGTTCCATATATATTAAGATTTATACTTGTAACTTTAATTATCTGCCCATTCAGATCATTTAGCTCGAGCAAGATTTATCAAAAGCTTTGGGATCTTTCTGGAGGAGTCTCTCCGTTACTAAAAAATACCCAAGAATTGAC
>Ga0255784_10000247_pt1 | contig 42289 bp, 49 predicted proteins | sample 101ome_14_FD_179982 | JGI IMG/M metagenome (GOLD analysis project Ga0255784, IMG submission 179982) | Coastal salt marsh microbial communities from the Groves Creek Marsh, Skidaway Island, Georgia - 101403AT metaG (version 2) | ecosystem: Environmental > Aquatic > Marine > Intertidal zone >...
AATACTTTTCGCCCATTGCCCAAAAATTTGACCTACACCACCAGCAGCCGCATGAAACAAAACAGTTTCACCAGCTTTTAAATGATAAGTTTTAGTTAGTAGGTAAAAAGTTGTTAAACCTTTAGTCATAATTGATGCTGCAACTTTATGGGAGATACCATCTGGTATCTTGACAGCAATTTTAGCTGGAATAATTCTTTCCTCAGAATAGGAACCTAGTGGAGGTGCAGCGTATGCAACATTATCACCCACTGATAAATCTTTTACATTACTTCCAATTTCAGTAATTTTACCTGCGCCTTCTAGACCAAGTCCGCTTGGTAACGGCACAGGATATAATCCAGAGCGATGATAGGTATCGATATAATTTAGACCAATTGCAACATTAGTGACTTTAATTTCATCAGCATTAGGTTGATTAACTTGAATGTCTTTAAGCTTTAAAACCTTTGGCCCACCTGTTTGATCAAGAATAATAGCTTTTGGCATTAAATTATTTTACAAAAGTTCCGTTATGATAATCTTCAATTGCTTGGAAAATTTCATCTTTAGTATTCATCACAAAAGGACCACCTCTTGCAATTTGTTCACCGATTGGTTTACCAGAAATAAATAGAAATTTGCTTTTTTCATTAGCAATAACTTTTAAACTTTCTCCTTTTGTCAACAAGATCAATGAAGACTTATTAGTTTTGGAATGAGCTTTAGATCCAACAGTTATTTCGCCATTCACCAAATAAATAAAAGAATTATGTGTTTCAGGAACATCTAAATTAAATTCTTTGCCTTTTTCAAGATCAACATCCATATAGATTGGTTGAACATTATGACCTTTAACTGGACCTTCTGTATTTTCAAATTTACCAGAAATTATTTTAATTTTTTTATCACTATCTTTATGAACCGCAATTTGTTCAGCGTCTAAAAAAATATACTCTGGTTTAGACATTTTAAGTTTTGCTGGCATGTTAATCCATAATTGAAAACCTTGTAGTTTACCCTCATTCATTGCCGGCATTTCGGAGTGAATGACGCCACTACCAGTTTTCATCCATTGCACAGCACCATCAGACATAACACCTTTGCCACCCGTACTATCTTTGTGTTCAAATTTTCCGTGTAACATATAAGTTACTGTTTCAATACCGCGATGTGGATGGGGAGGGAAGCCTCCAATATAATCATCTTTGTTATCTGAACCAAATTCATCTAACATTAAAAAAGGATCAATATAGTTTGCCTCCGGTGTACCAATACTCCTTTTTAATTTAACACCAGCACCATCTGAAGCTTCAACAGCTTTTACAATTTTGGAAATCTCTATAGTTTGCATAATTGAAGTATATAGTCTTTAAATTATCTTTATCAAGTTAAAATATTTTTGTTAATTCAGAAAGATTTTTGATTTCTAATTCTGGAGAATAATCAAGTATATCAAAAATATTTTGATTTCTATTTACCCAAATAGCTTGATAGCCATAGTTGCCCCCGCCTGAGACATCCCAAGTATTAGCACTTAGAAAAGCAACTTCTGATGGTTTAATCTTATATTTTTTTATGGGTAAGTCGTAAACTTTTGAATTGGGTTTATATATGTTTACTTCTTCAATTGAGAAAATATCATCAAATAAATTATTAAGATCATTAGAAGATACTAGCTGCTGTAATAGAGCAGGTGTGCCATTTGACAAAATAGCTAGTTTATAATTTTTTTTTTTAAGATTAATTAAAACTTCTTTGACTTCAGGAAAAGGTGTAAGAATCTTATAAAGATCTAGTAACTCATTTTTCATAGATGGATTAATATCAAAAACCTTCATGGATTTAATCAAACTATCCTCTGTGATTTGCCAAAAGTCTTTGTGCCTTTCCATCAGACTTCTTAACCAAGTATATTCGAGTTGAGTAGTGCGCCAATAATTTGCAAACGTTTCCCATTTGACACCAATTTTTTTCTTACATTTTTCTGCTGCAGAATTTACATCAAATAAAGTTCCATAAGCATCAAAGATAATGCTTTTAGTATTTTTCATTATTTGTTGTTATGAGACCCATCACACAAAGGTTGATCATTTGTTTGCTTACACGTACAAAAAAATACTTTTTTTGACTGTTCAGCTTTATAAGCCATGGGTACAAACTCTGATCCTTTATGACTGCCATCACAAAGAGGTTGTTTTGAACTTTTGCCGCAAGTACACCAGTAATAAGATTTTCCCTCTACGACATCTACACCAATAGGAGTATCTCCTGCTCTTTGACCTTTTGCCATTTTAATTTCTTTCAATTAAGTTTATTATTAAAGATTATATGAAAAATCTAAGATTATACCAACCTAATTTAATTGAAGAAAATTCAACAATAAAACTTTCAAAGGAACACTCTCATTACCTTTTTTCTGTCATGCGAAAGAAAGTGGGTGATAAAATAAATCTTTTTAATAAACAAGGTGAGTGGAGTGCAAAAATTATTAATACAAGTAAAAATGAAACTGAAATTACACTTTTAGAAAAAATAAAAATTGCCAAAGCAACAAAGAATTTGGAATTAGCTATTTGTTTAGTAAAAAAAAATCCTATGGATCTCATTTTACAAAAAGCAGCCGAGTTAGGTGTGAGCAAAATTATTCCTATAGTATCAGAAAGAACTGAAGTTAAAGAATTAAACCATGAGAGAGCTATGAAAATAGTTATTGAAGCCACTGAACAATCCAATCAGTTAAGTCCTCCTGCGATTACGCAAGTTACTAAATTAAATGACTTTATCGATCAGTTTAAGGGTCAAAATCAATTATTGTTTGCAGATGTTAATTCTAAAAATGCGCTAGATAAAAATAAGGCACAAGGTAAAAACGTATCCATCTTAATTGGTCCTGAAGGCGATTTTTCACCTGATGAGCGAGCCTTAATTACTTCTAAATCAAGCACGTATTGTTTTTCATTATCAAGTAATATTTTAAGAACGGATACAGCAGTAATAGCCGCTATTTCCTTAGTCAATTTTATCAATAATTCATATTAATTGTCGCATTAATTTTTATTGTTAAATAGATTATAACGCCTATATATAAAGTAATTTTATGAAAAAGTTTTTATACGCATTTACAATTATTTTCGCCCCAAGCGTTGCTTATGCTAATCAACCGCGAGAATGGCAACTAGGTTTTCAAAAAGCAGCATCAGAGTCGATGCATGACATAGTTTGGTTTCATGATTATATGTTGGTACCAATTACAGTGGCTATTTCTGTTTTTGTCTTATTTTTAATTCTTTATACATGTGTACGCTTCAGACAATCTAAAAATCCAAATCCATCAACTACAAGTCATAACACTTTTATTGAAATTGTTTGGACCTTAGTACCATGTTTAATTTTAATAGTAATTGCTGTTCCTTCATTTAAAGTTTTATACTCACAGGACAAAATCCCGCCAGCAGATGTAACCGTTAAAGCGATTGGTTACCAATGGTATTGGGGTTACGAATATCCAGATGAAAATGTAGCTTTTGACTCGTACATGATCAATGATGAAGATCTACAACCTGGTCAACCGAGACTTTTGACAGTAGATAATGAAATCGTGGTGCCAGTAAATAAAAATGTAAAAGTAATGATTACTGCAGGCGATGTATTACATGCTTTCGCATTACCAGCGTTCGGAGTTAAGCGAGATGCAATTCCCGGAAGAATTAATGAGACTTGGTTTAAAGCTGAGCGAACAGGAACATTTTATGGTCAATGTTCAGAACTTTGCGGAATTAAACATGCCTTTATGCCTATCACGGTTAGAGTTGTCACTGACGATGAATATGCTGAATGGCTTGCCGATGCTAAAGTTAAATTTGCAAAAGATCCTATCGAACAAAAAATTGAATTAGCAAAAACTATTAAAATAAGAGAGGAAATTAAATAATGTCTGCAGAAGCAATGACACACGATACGCATCATCATAATCCAACAGGTTGGAGAAGATGGGCTTATTCAACCAATCATAAAGATATTGGTACCATGTATTTGATCTTTGCGATTGTAGCAGGATTAATTGGAACATTATTCTCGATATTGATGAGAATAGAACTGATGCATCCTGGTGATGGTATTCTTGGCGGTAATTATCATTTGTATAATGTTTTAGTTACTGGTCACGGCCTGATTATGATTTTCTTTATGGTAATGCCAGCGATGATCGGTGGTTTTGGTAATTGGTTTGTGCCAATTATGATTGGAGCTCCGGATATGGCATTTCCAAGAATGAATAATATTTCCTTTTGGTTATTACCTGTTTCTCTTGGTTTATTAATTTTATCAATTTTTGCTGAGGGTCCTCCAGGTCAAACAGGAGTAGGTGGCGGTTGGACAATTTATCCACCTTTATCTTCCAAGACAGGACAACCAGGTCCAGCTATGGATCTTGCAATTTTAAGTTTACACATTGCTGGTGCCTCTTCAATCTTGGGAGCAATTAACTTTATTACAACCATTTTAAATATGCGAACTCCAGGTATGACTTTACATAAAATGCCATTATTTGCTTGGTCAATCTTGGTTACAGCGTTTTTACTATTATTATCTCTACCAGTTTTAGCAGGCGCAATTACAATGTTGTTAACAGATAGAAATTTCGGTACAGCATTTTTTGAAGCACAGACAGGAGGAGATCCAGTTTTATTTCAACACTTATTTTGGTTTTTTGGTCATCCAGAAGTTTATATCTTAATTCTACCTGGCTTCGGTATGATTAGTCATATTGTTTCAACATTTTCGAGAAAACCTATTTTTGGTTACTTAGGCATGGCTTATGCAATGGTGGCGATCGGTGTTGTTGGTTTTGTCGTTTGGGCACATCACATGTACACGGTTGGTATGGACACTGATACTAAAGCTTATTTCTTGGCTGCGACAATGATCATTGCAGTTCCAACTGGAATAAAAATATTTTCTTGGATTGCGACGATGTGGGGTGGATCAATCAGTTTTAAAACTCCAATGCTGTGGTCAATAGGCTTTATCTTTCTATTTACTGTCGGAGGCGTAACCGGGATAGTGCTAGCAAATGCTGGAGTGGATACAGCGTTACATGATACTTATTATGTAGTGGCTCACTTCCATTATGTACTTTCATTAGGAGCAGTATTTGCAATCTTCGCTGGTTTTTACTACTGGTTTAGTAAGATGAGTGGTTATGAATACTCTGAATTCTTAGGCAAACTTCATTTCTGGCTAACATTTATTGGAGTTAATTTGATTTTCTTTCCTCAACATTTCTTAGGTTTAGCAGGAATGCCAAGAAGATATGCAGATTACCCTGATGCATTTGCAGGATGGAATTATATCTCCTCAATAGGATCATACATTGCTGTAGCTGGATTAGCTATCTTTTTCGTAAATTTACTGTACGCCTTTATTAAAAAAGCAAAAGCTGAAAAAAATCCGTGGGGCGAAGGCGCTACAACTTTAGAATGGACAGTAGACTCACCACCACCATTCCATACTTTTGAGGAACTGCCAAAGTTCAATAAATAGTTTTGAGTAGACTTGCATCAAACAGACAATCAATTAAAACATTAGATCTTTCTAAAAGTATTAAATCTTTTTTTAATTTAATGAAGCCAAGAGTAATGTCTCTTGTTCTTTTTACAAGTTTTGTGGGTTTAGTCATTGCCCCAACTTCAGTAGAGTTTGATCAATCATTTTTTGCTCTTTTAGCTGTAGCAATAGGTGCAGGGGCAGCGGGGACACTTAATATGTGGTATGAGTCAGATATTGATGCTGTAATGTCGCGTACATGTCTAAGACCAATACCGACGGGCATGATATCAAAAAAACAAGCACTTTTTTTTGGCACTGCGTTAAGTTTGATATCAATCGTAATGTTATACCAATTTTCAAATTTTCTATCAGCAGCATTACTCGCACTTACAATTGGATTTTATTTTTTTGTTTATACAATCTGGTTAAAAAAAAGAACTGCACAAAATATAGTTATTGGTGGAGCGGCTGGTGCTTTACCACCTGTCATCGGTTGGACAATAGCAACAAACTATATTTCTATTGAACCGATTATATTATTTTTATTAATTTTTTTATGGACACCATCTCATTTTTGGGCACTTAGTCTTTACAAATCAAAAGATTACCAAAAAGCTAAAATACCTATGTTACCTTTAGTCTCAGGGGTTGAATATACAAAGAAAAATATATTTTTTTATGCATTGATTATGTTTCCTGTTGCACTTGCACCTTATTATCTCAATTTTGCTAGTAAGTATTTCTTAATGGCTTCATCTCTATTGTCAGGATATTACATGATTTTATGTTATGAACTATTAATTAAACAAAAACAAAGTGAAATAAAAAAAACTGCGAAAAAAATATTCGTTTATTCAATTTTTTACCTATTTATAATTTTTTTAACTTTGCTGATTGATAATATCCTATGAATAAAAGAAGAAAAAATATTATTACGGCTTTGATATTAGTAGCATTTATGATTTTTTTATTTTTAATGACATTTTATAATATTGGAATTTATAATAGGGAGATATGATAGAATCTAAGAGAAACTTAACACCGGTTGTGCTTGTTGGAATTTTTTGTCTGATGCTAGGACTATCTTATGCTGCTGTACCATTATATGAGCTATTTTGTAGAGTAACAGGATTTGGCGGTACAGTGCGAATTGCAGACAAACAAGAGTTACCTAACATCGTGATTAACCAAGACTATCAAGTCAGATTTGATACCAATACGCACTCTGGATTGGATTGGGATTTTAAAGTTGAAAAAAATATTTTAGTGTTAAAGCCTGGAGAGATTCATAATGTTAAATTTTATGTTAAAAACAATAGTGCTACAGAAACATCAGGTGCCGCTTCATTTAACGCATCACCAAATACATTTGGCACCTATTTAACTAAAATTGGCTGTTTTTGTTTTGAAAAACAAACACTGCAACCTAATGAAACCAAAGAGTTTGTAATGTCTTTTTTCTTGGATCCAAAAGTGGTAGATGATAATAAAACTAAGGATATTTATGATGTTACTTTGTCCTATACTTTTTTTTCATCAGATTATTATAAAGGAGAAAAAATTTAATTATGTCTACAGCTGAAAAAAAACATGATTACCATTTAGTTGATCCTAGTCCATGGCCAATTTACACGTCATTTGCTACTTTAGTAGTAGCTTTGGGAGCTGTTTATTATTTTCACTATAAAGCGCTTTGGTTGTTACTAGTCGGTAGTGCGTTAGTTATTTATGGAACTTTCATGTGGTTTAGAGATGTTGTTAAAGAGGCTGAACATGAAGGACATCATACATTAGTAGTGCAAATAACCCATCGTTATGGCATGACTTTATTCATTGCATCTGAGGTAATGTTTTTTGTTGCATGGTTTTGGGCTTTCTTTAATGCAAGTTTGTTTCCAACTGAACAAATTGGAAATATTTGGCCTCCTGCTGAAATACAAACATTTGACCCTTGGGATATTCCATTAATCAACACATTAATATTGCTTTTATCTGGCACAACAGTGACTTGGGCTCACCATGCTTTACTTGAAAGTGATAGAAAAGGGTTGCTGCACGGTTTGATACTAACAGTATTTTTAGGATTTATTTTTACTTGCTTTCAAGCGTATGAATATCATCACGCAGCATTTGAGTTTTCAGGTAATATTTATGGTGCAACTTTTTATATGGCGACCGGTTTTCACGGCTTTCATGTGATTGTTGGAACTATTTTTTTGGCAGTATGTTTATTTAGAGCCAACAAAGGACATTTCAAGTCGGATCATCATTTTGGTTTTGAGGCTGCAGCGTGGTATTGGCACTTTGTTGACGTCGTTTGGTTATTTTTGTTTGCAGCAATTTATATCTGGGGCAGTTAATAATTGCCAAAATATTCTAATCTTTTTAATTTTTTAGTATTAGTTTTCATTGTCATATTTTGCTCATTAGGCACCTGGCAACTCTACCGTTTGGACTGGAAAAAAAATTTAATTTTAGAAATAGAGCAAGGGTTAAACGAAAATCCTGTTTTATTTAATTCAACAGCAATTCAAGATTATAAAAAAGTTTTTTTGGAGGGAAAATATTTTTTTGATAAACAAATATATTTGTATGCTTTAAATGATAGTGGTCAGCCGGGTTATGAGGTATTAACCCCCTTTAAAACAAATATTGGATTTCATGTATTAATTAACCGAGGGTGGATACCAAACAATCTAAAAAACAGTCCCGAGATCAATTTAGATCTTAACTCTAATTATAAACTGACAGGGATTTTAAAAAAACATTCCATCAAAAATCCTTTTAAACCCAAAAATGATATCAATAATAACATTTGGTTTTATCTAGATAAGGGTGAAACAAGTTCATTTACTAAATTTGAACTTCCAGATTTCAGTATAATATTATCAAGCAAGCAACAGCCTTCACCACCTTATTTAAAAAAAATTACAAGTGACTTGCCTAATAATCACCTAAGTTACGCTATAACATGGTATCTGATTTCAATAGCAATCATGATATTTTTTTTATATTTTAGAAAAAGGTGAAATATTTTAGCACTAGAGACAAAAATCTAAACTTGGATTTTAAAGAAATCTTTTTAAGAGGTTTGGCACCTGACGGGGGACTTTTTTTACCAAAAGTAGTCAAACGATATTCAACCAGTGAATTAGTCAATCTAAAGAAATTAAACTATCAAGATTTGGCTTATGAAATTATCTCGAATTTTTGTAGTGATGATCTAAAACCAAAGCTTACAAATATTATAAAAAAATCTTATTCTAATTTTTTTGATAAAAACGTTGTTACATTAAAGCAATTAGATCATCTCAATTTTCTAGAATTATATCATGGCCCTACTTTGGCTTTTAAAGATTACGCTATGCAAGTAATTGGAAATATATATGAAGAATATTTAAGTAATAGTGATCAAAAAATAACTATCGTCGTAGCAACATCAGGAGATACCGGTGCAGCTGCTATTTATGCTTTAGCGAATAAAAAAAATATTAATCTTTTTGTATTACATCCAGAAAACAAAGTATCACCTGTACAGCGTAAGTTTATGACAACGGTAAATGCAAAAAATATTTTTAATTTAGCAATCAAGGGAAATTTTGATGATTGTCAATCAATGGTAAAAAAAATGTTTATGGATGAAAAGTTTAGAAAAGCTGTAAATTTATCTGCAGTTAATTCTATCAACTGGGGAAGAATTGTCTGTCAAATAGTTTATTATTTTTATGCTTTTTTAAGAATGGATGAGGATAAAATAAGTTTTGCCGTCCCAACCGGAAACTTTGGTGATATTTATGCTGGCTATATGGCTAAAAAAATGGGTTTACCGATCGACAAATTAATCATCGCCACTAATGAAAATGATATTCTTCATCGGGTTGCTACAACCGGCAAATATGAACCTAAAGGAGTGAAACCCTCCATATCGCCGAGTATGGATATTCAGGTCTCTAGTAACTTTGAGCGATTAATATTTGATTTAGTTGGTGAGGATGCGGAAGTAGTAGCAAAATTAATGAAGGATTTATCTAACAATGGTTCTTTCACTATCAACAAAGATCAACTGGACAAACTTAAAAAAGATTTTTTATCATGTCGGGTTGAGGAAAAGGAAACGCTAAGTATTATTGAAAAAGTAAAAGAAGATTATAATTTTATTATAGATCCACATACAGCCACAGCTACTAAATACTCTTTAGATAATATTAATAGCAAAGTAATAGTTTTATGTACTGCTCATCCATTTAAATTCAAAGATACTATTGAAAATAAATTAGGTATTAAGATTAATACTCCGCCCCAAGCTAAAAATTTAATGGATAAAGCTGAAAATTTTGATACTCTTGATTTAAACTTACAGCAAATTATAAAGTACATTTTAGATAAAACCCAATGAAAATAAAAATTGGAGACAATATACCAAATTCTGAATTCTATTTTTTAGAAGATGATGGTTCAGTGCAAAAGCGATCATCAATTGAATTAGTGGGAAAAGGCAAATCTATTTTATTTGGCCTACCTGGAGCTTACACAGCGACCTGTTCAGCTAAACATCTTCCGGGATATCTAAACAATTATGAATTAGCCCAAAAGAAAGGAATAACTAAAATTATTTGCTTATCGGTTAATGATCCATTTGTCATGAAAGCGTGGGGGGAGAAAAATAATGTCGGTAATAAAATTATCATGGCTGCAGATCCATTTTGCAATTTTACAAAAGCAATAGGAGCAGAAATTGATAGGTCTGCTAGAGGTTTGGGAATTAGGTCAGCCAGATATTCGATGCTGATCGAAGAAGGAGTTTTAAAAAATATTAAAGTTGAAGAAGATGCTGGTCTCTGTGAAATATCAGGTGCAGCCAATTTTTTAAATAGTATTTAATTTTTAGCTGTTTCATTAGCTAATTTATCTACTTCCTCATTAAATTCATTGCCAGCATGCGCTTTGACCCAATGCCAACTAATCTCAAAATTTTTGGTTAATTTGTCTAATTCTTTCCAAAGATCAATATTTTTGACAGTTTTTTTATTTGATGTTTTCCAATCATTTTTTTTCCAATTAATGATCCATTCTGTAATACCATCTTTGAGATATTTGGAGTCCGTATAAATCTCAACACTGCTTCCATTAGGTATTATTTTTAGAGCTTCAATAGGTGCTGTCAATTCCATTTGATTATTAGTCGTATTTTTTTTGGAACCTTTAAGATAATCCTTTTTATTGCCTGAAATGATTAATGCCGCCCAACCACCATTACCAGGGTTTCCGATACATGCACCATCTGTATAAACTTTATAAATCATTCAAAAAAAATATTCTTCTGGACCTTTAGAATTTTTGTGAAATTCTAGTCGTGTAAGATACTCAATAGGATCTTTAATTTTCACAATGGCATCATGGTCTGGATTTAACGCGTCAAATACTCTCGTCATTAAAAATCGTAGAGCAGCGCCTTGAGACAAAACTTTGATTGAATCAACCTCCTCAATAGAAACCTTTCTAATTGATTGATAACCATCCATAAAATTTTTTGCTTTTGTAACATTAAAACTTAAATTTTTCTCTGAACCATCAAAACATAAAGCATTAAAACATATTGCAATTTCGAAAGCATAGAAGTCATTGCATGAAAAGTAGAAGTCAATAATTCCATTAAATTGATTATCTTTAAAAAAAATATTATCGGGAAATAAATCAGCATGAATTATTCCAGACGGTAAATTCTTTGGCCAATTTTTTTCAACATCAGTAAGATTTTGTGAAATTAATTTAGGTAAATCTTTATGAATTTTAGAACACTGATCTTTTACTTGATCAAAAATTTTTTTCCAAGAAGAAATTGATAAATCGTTTGCTCTATTAATATTTTTAAATTTAGAAGTGAGTAAATGTAATTTTGCTGCTTCCGCCCCAACCTGTTTGCATTCTGCCGGACTTAAATTTTTTTTAGGTTTACCTTCTAAGAAACTCGAAATCATTAAACTTTTATTATTATACTTTGAAATTGAAACTCCAGAATTATTTACTATCGGTTTTGGACATTTAAAGTTATTTTTATTTAGATCTTGCATGAGTTGAGCAAAAAAAGGTAGATCGGACTCATTAACTCTTTTTTCGTAAATTGTTAATATATAATTAATATCATCAGCGAGAATTAAGTAATTTGTATTTTCAATACCCTCGGTAATTGGAGAATATTTTTCTATTTTTCCAATTTTATAATTTTGAAGAATTTTTTCAAAATCTTTTGACTCAAGTTTAGTATAAACAGCCATATTAGTTTAGTTCTCTTGGAATTTTAAATTCAATATTTTCTTTGGCTATAGAAATTTCTTCGAGAGAGATTACAAGTTCTTTTTTTATTTTTTCAATTATCTTAGTTACTATAGCCTCAGGGGCAGATGCGCCTGAAGAAATTCCTATATTTTTGCACTGACTAATTTCATTCATAGGTAATTCTGTGTGTTCATCTATTAAATATGATTTTTGGCACCCAGCTTGTTTGGCAACTTCCACAAGTCTCTGGGAATTCGAAGAATTACTGCTTCCAATTACAAATAACATTTCACATTTCTTAGCAATATTTTTTATAGCCATTTGCCGGTTTGTGGTTGCATAGCAAATATCCTCTTTGATTGGAGCTTTTATATCAGGAAATTTTTCTTTAAGAGCCTCAATTATTTCTTTTGTATCATCCACAGATAAAGTGGTTTGAGTTATATATGAAATTGGTTTTGAAAAATTTGATGTGTTAAGTTTTTTTACATCATCTATAGTTTCAATTAATGTAATAGCTCCAGTTGGTAGTTGACCCATAGTTCCAATAACTTCTGGGTGGTTTTTATGTCCTATTAAAATAATATCCATGCCTCTTTTATAATTTTGTTCTGACTCTCTATGCACTTTGGATACCAAGGGACAGGTTGCGTCGATAAATTTTAAATTATAATTCTTGGCTTGCTCAGGGACACTTTTCGGAACACCGTGTGCAGAAAATATTACTGGGCGCGACCTATCTTGAATTTCATCAAGTTCTTCGACAAAGATTGCTCCTTTTTTTTTTAAGTCATTTACTACACTTTTATTATGTACAATTTCATGTCGAACATAAACTGGGCTACCATATTTTTCTAATGATTTATTGACTATTTCAATGGCTCGCTCAACACCTGCACAAAACCCTCTTGGTGATGCTAAATATATTTTAAGCTCTTTTTTCATTTTTTTCTAAAAGGTATTCAAGCAATATATGCGGAAAAGTAAGTGACGCCAAACCAATAAAAACAACCTTTAAAACTGCTGAATTTAATGAAAAATAATTATTTAAAACATAAACTCCAATTATAAATGTAGTGCACGTTATAAACGTTAGAGGCAAAGATTTTTTTAAAAAACTTGTTAATCCTTTGTTAAAACTAATTTTATTAATTTCATATATTAAAGATAGTGAATGCCTAACAGAATGCAAAAAACAAAAATAAATTGTAAATGCTACAAGCGGTGAAAAAGTTGCATTCAGAGCAATAATTGTAAACCAATCTGCTATAAGAAAGCCATTGCTTTTTCCCCAGTAAGCAAGAAAAAAATTACTTAAAAAACTTAGAAAAATTAGAGGTAAAATTAATTGTTCATTAGATACAAGAAGTAATTGATAATTAATAGTTTCAAAAATTTCAATAGTCTGATCTTTTTTCAGGAATAATGGTGCCAAAATTACAATCGATCCTTTAAGTAAATAGAAAAAATCTACAAACTTATTTTCAATTTTAATACCACAATTACAATCCTCTTTTCCAAAATGATAAGCGGCAATTAATAAAAAAATACTTAGTATTAAATTTGGAAAAATGAACCATAACCCAATTACTAAAATAGAAATAAATACATAAGACAAATAAAATAGATATTTGTTTTTAATACCGTAAAATTTTAAGATCTTTATTCCTTTAATGTTATCTAAAGAACCATGCATAATTCCTATCGTAGATATTAAAAAAAAACAAAATAAGTTTGTATATTGAATTTCTACATTTATCATTTTCACAAGTGGTACAATAATTAAGATTGTTAAAAAAAATAAATAAAGGGAGTAGTGTTTATTAATTTTATAAATATCCATTTAAAATAATTCCTTCATAAAAATCCATTTCGGCATTTTTGCTATAATCAAACAATCTTCAAAAAAATTACTTTTATTTGATAAAAATTTAATAACAGTATTTGATGAATTTAGAAACATTTTATAAAAGATCAAAGGCATCTTTTCTGGATTATTCTTAAGAACTCTTAAAAATATTTCATCTAAGAATTTGTATTTTTTTCCGAAATGATATTTTTTTTGGTCTTGGATTTTATCTATATTTTTTCTGATGTATTTACTATGTTCCTGAATATTTAGAAAGGTGTATCCTGTGCTTAATCTAGTCATTCCTCCAGCAGAACCAATGTTAATGGTTTTTTTATCATTATTAGCCAGAGGGTAAAATAAAGGTATTTTTCCCTTTTCTGTATAATTAATTTTATAACTATTTATACCTAAATTATTTTTAATATAATTCTCTAATTGATAATCATAATCCATTAAAGTTTGATCTTCTAAATCTGACAACCAAGTAGTTTCAATTAATGCTCTATTTTTTTTGAAAGGCAATGTATAAAAAAAGTGTACCCTATTTCTTTGTTCGCAATTAAAATCCATTAGATTTAAAATTCTATCATCAAATATTTCTTTAGTTGTTTCTATCTCAATACCTTGAAAGTGTTGCCATAATTCAGATTTATTGATTCCACCTTCAAAAACACTATTAAAAATTAATGAATTCTCTGAATTAATTTCTTTAATATTTTTGAAAAAACTCACGTTAGGATTAGCAGAAAGTTTTGAATTAATCTTTTTATAAAATCTCCCGCTATCAATACTTTGATAGGGAAAATTTTCATTTTTTAATTCACAAGAACCTTCTGTAGTGTTGATTGTAAAATTACTCCAACTTTTTATAACACAATCTTCAAAATTATGATCAAACACCTTCCAAAATGACCAAGTCTTATCTCGTTGATACTCATTCCGTGGTTCTATTATTGCTAAGGTTTTGTCTTTTAACTTTTCATTGATCTCAAGCTCATAAGCCAAAGAAAGACCAGCACATCCACCACCAACAATTACATAATCAAATTCTCTCATTTAAATCTATTTCCTTGATCAAAATTGAATGATTTTTAAAATTATCGTAGCTAATATCTTTCACAAACAATAATTTTATAAAGTCTATAACTGAGTTTAATGTCTCTATTATTTTAGCAAAGAATGGAACATATATTTTTCCAGCGTTATCATAGTTTTTAATATTTTTTTGTTTAAGAATATAATAGTTTATTTTTTTATAAATTCTCCTTGCCACGATTACAGCAAATCGAAATTTCAAAGGAATACTGCTTATTGATTTAAAAGATTTATCATAAAAATATTCAGAGTCTTTAATTGTTTCCTCTATAGATGAAAAGTCGTGCTTAATATATTCACGATTGCGGTTTTTATCTTCTATAACATCGCGTGCAATATTTGTTAGTTGCATGGCGATACCTAAGTCAATCGCACCCTTATAAGCCTCCTTATTTTTAACTTTTAATATTTTTGACATCATTAATCCCACAGTGCCAGCGACTCTATAAGAATATATTAATAAATTCTTTTTAGTTTGCATTTGAAGGTTTTCAGTTAAGTCTGTTTCTACTCCATCAAACAAATCATAAACAACTTTAAGAGGAATGTTTTCATTATTTATTAAGGACCACATTTCTTTTATAATTAAGTTGCCTGAATTCTTATCAGTAAAGTCCTTCTTAAACTTAAAAAAGTATTCTTTTTTGATTTCTAATTTATTTTCATCATCAACAATATCATCTAACGTTCTACAAAAATTATATAAAGTTGAGCTTTTTTGAAATACTGCTTTATCTAAAAAGAAACTTGCCCAATAAAAAGATTTTGCATGTTTTTTCAGTAAATTAATTTTCATTTTATTAATTCATCTACGACTTTAGCCGAAGACAGTACCCCTGGCATACCAGCGCCTGGATGTGTACCAGCGCCCACAAAAAATAAATTTTCAAATATTTCAGATTGATTATGAAATCTAAAATAAGCTGACTGTGAAAACTTAGGCTGAATTGAAAAACCTGAACCATGCAGAGTAGATAAATCTTTTTCAAAATAATCAGGTGTTAAGTAAAAATCATCAACCACATTTTCTTTTATACCTGGTAAAACTGATTTATCCATTACGTTTAATACTAATTTTTTAAACTCCTCTCCTTTTTGATCCCAATTAATTTGTGATAAATTGTTAGGCACAGGAACCAAAACATAAAAAGCGTCATGTCCAGGAGGAGCCATTTTCTGGTCAGTTGCCGTCGGTCTATGCAAATAATAACTAATATCATCTGAGAGGGTTTTTTGTTCAAAAATTTGCTCTAAATGTTCTTTATAACTTTTTCCAAAATAAATTGTATGATGAGCAACATCATTGTATTGCTTTTTAGATCCAAAATAATAAACAAATAATCCCATAGAGTAGTCCATTCTTTTAATTTTTTGGTTAAACCAAAAACTATAATTGTTTTTATGTTTAATTAAATTTTTATAAACATTCGGTGGATCAGAATTACAGATCACATAGTCACTCTCTATGATCTCAGTATTATTAATTTTTAAACTCATAATATTTTTGTTATTAGTTAAAATTTCTGTAACTTCTGAGTCTTTTCTAATCTTGATACCTTCCTCGACCATTAATTTTTCTAGTGCACTTACCACACTCCCGGTGCCACCTAAGGCGTAATGAATTCCCCATTTTTTTTCTAAAAATAAAATTAGTGTATAAATTGAAGTAGTGGTAAAGGGATTGCCTCCAACTAATAGAGGATGCATACTAAATACCCTTCTTAATTTTTCGTCCTTAATATAACTTGAAACAAGTTTATAGACTGATTGATAACTTTTTAATTGAAGTAAATCAGGAATTTGTTTGAGCATAAAAAAAATATTTTTAAAAGATTTAGAGGATAATTCCTCATAACCTTTTTTAAAAATTTTTTCTGTAAACTTAACTAATTGCTTATACCCATCAAAATCTAAAGTTGAAAATTTTTCTATTTCAGACTTCATCGAATTTTCATCTCCAGAATAATCAAACCGTGTGCCATCATGAAAGACAAAACGATACCATAAGTTCAACGGAACAATTTTTACATAATTTGAAATCTTTTTATTAAATAATGAAAATAGTTCTTCAAATAAATAGGGTGCTGTTATAACTGTAGGGCCACCATCAAATATAAAATTGTTTTTTTTAAAAACCCTAGCTCTACCACCTAAATCTTCGTGTTTTTCTAACAGGGTTACATCATGACCTTTAGCGCGCATTCGCAATGCAGCAGCTATGCCACCAAAACCAGAACCAATAACTAAAACTTTCTTCATTTAAAATAAGTATATCAATTATTTGGTTTAGTAAAAATTTTTATGACTAGTTTTTACTTTGATTTTTTTTAATGATTTGTTTTGTCTCGTCTAGGCTTTTTTGAAAAACCATTTCTAATTTAGATTTATCTAAGGAGTCTGCTAGTAATTTTTTCACAGAGTCGATAGCTAGAAGGACTGATGCATTTTTAAATTCTTTAATTGCCTGTTCTTTCATTGATTTGATTTTATTTTCAGCATTATTTTTCTTAATTTCCATTGATGAATGAAACATATCGTTTGCTTTAACAAGATTTTTTTCGATAACTTCATTTGCATGATTAATCATTTTTTGAGTTTCCTCTTTTGAGTTACTTAAAATTTTATCATTTTCACTTAGAAGATTTTTAGCTTCATTCTTTAATTTTTCAGCGTTATCAACTTGTTGTTTTATTTTGTCAATGTTGTCTTGTATTGCAGCATTAACTTTAATATGGATTTTAAAGTAGATTAATAATCCAAGAAAAATAACAAAGGAAATTGCTACCCAAAATGTTGCATCAAAACTCATAAATACTTTTCTTTATTTTTTTTTAAATTTTCACCAATCAACGTATCAACGCTCGTTTTGTTTAACTCAGAGCCTGTGATTTCATATATTATTTTTGAGGATAATTCAGAGGCGATAGTAGGTATTTTTTTTAAAGATTCATTTTTAAAATCATTAATTTCTTTTTCTGCCTTTTTTATTTCTTCATCTATCTGTTTTTGAATAGTTTCTTTTTTCTCTTTAATCTCTTTATCAATTTTTTCATTACCATCTTTTAAAATTTTTTGGACCTGTTTTTTTGCGTTTTCAATATTCTTTTTATATTCAGATATTTTATTTTCAGCTTCATGATTTGATTTTTCAGCCTCATCAAGATCATCTCTAATTTTATTTTCTCTTGTATCTATAGAGTTTCGGATTTTTGGAACATAAATTTTAGATACTAACAAATAAAGCACTGTAAAAAAAAGTGCTAACCAAAATGCTTGCGATCCCCAATAGGTCGGATCGAGCTGAGGCATCCCAGCCTCAGCTGCCATGATTTTTACATTTAAAAAAAGTAAAAAAATTATATTAAAAAATAAAATTTTTTTCACTTTAGAATGCAAATAATATTATTAAAGCTACTACTAAACCAAATAGTCCAGTAGCTTCAGCTAAGGCAAACCCTAACAACAAGTTAGGAAATTGCTTTTGTGCTGCTGATGGATTTCTCATCGCTCCTGACAAGTAATTGCCAAAAATTAATCCAATGCCAACACCAGCTCCTGCTAATGCGATTGCAGCTAAACCTGCTCCAATCATTTTTGCTGCTTCTAGCTCCATTGTTCCTCCTTTAGTGATGTAAATTTAAAGCATCGTTTAAATAGATGCATGTTAATATTGCGAAAACATAGGCTTGTAAAAATGCTACTAATATTTCCAATCCAGTTAACGCGACTGAAAAACTAAGTGGCAACCAACCACCTAGAATTCCAAGACTTACTACAAATCCCCCAAAAACTTTCATCATGGTATGTCCAGCCATCATGTTAGCAAATAATCTTACTGATAATGACACTGGTCTGCTTAAATAGGAGATAATTTCAATAACAACAATCAGTGGTAATAACACCACTGGTACACCGCTTGGTACAAATAATTTTAAATAACCAAAGCCGTGCTTTATAAAACCAATAATTGTTACACCAATAAATATTACTAATGCTAATAACATTGTAATTATAATATGGCTAGTAACAGTAAACGAGTAAGGGATCATTCCAACCATGTTACAAAACAGAACAAAAATAAATAAACTAAAAATAAACGCAAAATATGGTTTAGCTTTTGATCCCGCTGTATCACTGATCATTTTAGCGATAAAATTATAAAATAATTCTGACATTAATTGTAATTTTCCAGGAACGATACTTTTTTTATTTGTGCTCAATGTTAAAAAAATAGAAATCAGAACTAATGAAACTAACATAAATAAACTCGAATTTGTAAAAGAGAGGTCAATTCCGCCTATTTTAATCTCAGGTCCAATTTTATAGACATTGAACTGGCTCATTGGATTAGCAGCCATTAGTTAATCCTCATTATTTGAATTTTGTAATTTTTTTGCAACTCTAATAACATTTATTATTCCTGTAACCGCACCTAAAATAAAGAATATAATAATAAGCCAAGGTTTAGTATCAAACCATTGATCTAAAATAAACCCCAATATTGTCCCAACCAAAACTGCTGACACCAACTCTGTACTTAGTTTAAAAGCATTACCGAAAAAGTTTGATTTATTGCTTTTATCATCACTGGTTTCTTTAGAAATTTTGGTTTTTTCAATTTTTAGGCGAGTCCTAAAATCCTCATCCATTATGCAACAAGACCTTCAGCTCTTTCAAGATCAACCGCCACTAATTGACTTACACCCTTTTCAGGCATGGTGACCCCGTAGAGCCTTTGCATTTTTGACATCGTATAAGCGTGGTGAGTGATAATAATAAATCTGGTTTTAGTAATATCTTTTATTTGAGCTAAAAGATTACAAAAACGAGTAACATTAGCATCATCTAATGGAGCATCGACTTCGTCCAATACACAAATTGGTGATGGGTTTACCAAGAAGACAGCAAAAATCAAAGATAAGGCTGTCAGGGCTTGTTCACCACCTGAAAGTAAAGTTATAGATTGTAATTTTTTTCCAGGCGGAGAAACTAATAATTCAAGACCTGCCTCGAGTGGATCATCGGAGTCAACAAAATCTAATTTTGCAGTTCCGCCATTAAAGAGTTTAGCATAAACCTCAGAAAATTTCTTATTTACTTTCTCGAACGCATCGACAATACGTTCTCTGCCTTTCTCATTCAATTCTGAAATACTGCTTTTTAATTTAATAATTGCAGTAACTAAATCTGCTCTATCTGACTCCATTTTTTCAATTTCGCCTTGAATATTTTTAGTTTCTTCATCAGCTCGTAAATTTACTGACCCCAATGCCTCTCTTTGCTTATTTATGTTTTCTAATTTTTCTTCTTGCTCACTGATACTTGGAAGTTGCTCCATCGCTAAATCAGTATGATTAATTAAATTTTTTGTATCTTCAATTCGAAGATCATTTTTGAGGTTGAAGACTAAATCGCTTTTTCTTTTCTCAATTCCCTCAATAGTAGCTTCTAGCCTTGCTCTATTCTCTCTAAGTAAACTATATTTTTCTTGAACTTCATTAAGATTTTTTTTAATTTCGTTTAACTTAGTCTCTCCCGCTGAGATTTGCTCTTCAAGTTCTTGGTTTTCTTTGTTCAAGTTTTCTAGATTTTGAAGATTTTGCCCCTTGCTTTGAGCCAGCTTTTCAGGAATTTGTTGATTATCATCAATATCATTTCTAATTTTTTCCTGTCTATTTTGTAACTCTGAAGTCATTTTCTCAGAGTTAATTTTTAAATTTTTCCAGTTTTCTAATTCATTATCTATATTTTTAAATCGCTCTTTTCTTTTAATCGAGTCTTTTTGTATTGTTTGGCTATCACTAAAGTCTGTAGCATACCTTTCTTGCAGGGATGTTAATTTGTCAATAAATTGATCGAATTGTGATTTATAATTTTGTTCTAAAATAACTTTAAGCGACTCAATTTCTGACTGCGCTACTTCTTTTAAAGTATTGATTTCCTCTTTTGCATTTTGTGGTTTGTTTTGATCTATATATTGGATACTATTATCAAGCCGTCTGATAACTTCCTCAAACACTTTAATCTTAGGTTCAGTATTACTAATTGATTCTAGTCTAGTAAATAAGTTTTTAAAATCTTCTTTATGTGTATATAAATTATCTTTTGAGAGATTTAACTTTTCATTTGATTTTTTTTCAATATCAAATAAATCTTTCTCACTTTTGAGAATTGTATCTTTTTCCTCTAATAACCTTTTTTCATTGAGGCTGGCATCTAAACCAATACTTTTTTCTCTTTCTAAGTCAGAATAAATTAAATCTAAATCTTTTTGTAATTTAACTCTTAAATCTTTAACTCTTTTTTCTTCATCTTGAAGATTGTTTAAATCAAGGTTGATTTTTTGTATTTTTGCTAAATTTTCTAATTTCCTATCTCTTAAAGGAGCAATTTTTTTATCTTCATCGCTTAACAAATTGTTGTTATGTGTAAGATCTATTTTTACAGCACTTAAATCATCTTCTTGCTCATTAATTTTATCTTTTAGGGATGTCTTTTCTAAGTCGATTTCTTGTATTTTTAAAAAATATAAACCTGCTTCAATCTTTTTAATTTCTTTAGAAATTTCTTTATAACGTGTAGCCTCTTCAGCTTGTTTTTTCAGATTATCTAACTGCTTTTGTTTTTGTTTTCTTAAGTCATCTGCTCTTTTGAGATTATTTTCTGCAGCTTGCAGTCTAGACTCCGCTTCATCTCTTCGAGCATGTATGCCTGAAATTCCAGCAGCTTCTTCTAGAATAACTCGACGCTCAGCAGGCTTTTGTGTAACTAATTGACCAATTCGACCCTGACTAATTAGTGATGGTGAATGCGCTCCAGTTGAGAGGTCAGCAAACAGAGTTTGCGCATCTTTTGCTCTAACTTCCTTTTTATTAATATAATATTTAGAACCTTTATCTTTTTCTATTCTTCTAGTAACAACTATCTCATCAAAATCTTTATATTGATTAAGTTGATTTTTTTTATCATTGGCTAAGTAAACAGAAACCTCAGTAATGTTTTTGGCTGGTCTATTGGACGTGCCAGCAAAAATTACATCTTCCATGCCAGAACCCCGCATACTTTTTGCCGAGGTTTCTCCCATGCACCATCTAAGTGCCTCCACAATATTTGATTTACCGCAGCCATTCGGACCGACTACGCCAGTTAAGCCATCCTCAATAAAAAAAGTAGTTTTATCAAAAAAAGACTTAAATCCATTAATATCAATTTTTTTAAATTGCATTATTTTTTATAAGTTTTTTTCTAATTCTTTTTTGAATTGTTTATAATCATGGGTGCCCTCATATTTTTTTTCATTGATAAAAATAGTTGGGGTACTCGAAATATTATATTTTTTTTGACTTTCAATTCTTTCTGTTAAAATTAATTTTTCCATTTCTTTATCAACAAAGCATTTTTCTACGATATTTTTTTCAATACCAAAGTCTGTACCAAGTTTAAGCAAATTAGCATTAATTTTGTTGATATCATTCCCTACAGCCCAATTATTTTGTTTATCATAAATAATTTTTAAAAGATCGAATCTTCTTGCTGGCTCACTGGTGCATCTTAATAACTTTTCAGCATTCAGAGCAGCTAAATCTAGGGGAAAAGCATGGTGTTCAAATTTGACTAATTTTTTTTCAATAAATTCAGCATTAAGCTCTTCAAAAATTTTTTTATGAAAGTTTGCGCAGTGCGGACATGTCAATGAGGAAAATACTTTGACAGTAATTTTGGCATTGCTATCGCCCACAACCATGTTTGCTTGAGAAGACGGTGCAAACAATACTCCAATAACAAGAACTATTGAAAAGAGGAAATTCGCAAAAAAATTTCTGTTCATATTATTCGACAATTTTTAGTTTAATTTCACTAATCATATTTTTACCAAAAAAATGATTAATTTTATTTATAATATCAGTTCTTTGATATTCAATCTCTAATTCGTTGCCATGGTAAACATTAAGGTAAAGTCTATGAATGTTCTGATGTTTTATTAACATAATTTTTAAAGGATAACAAAGTTGAGCGATATTTTTACCAACTATTTTCTCCCAATTTTTTATCAATGAAGAAAATTGTTGCCCCTGTTTACCCAACGTTTTCTTAAAAGTTTTTGGTAATGTAATTGATAATTTTCTTAATCCTTGAGTGAACAATTCAGATTTATTATTATTTCGCTTATGCATATAAATTTTAATTTATCAAAAAAAATAATTCCTTGGTATGAAATTAATAAGCGAGATCTGCCATGGCGTGTTAGTAAATATTCAAAAGAGCATGATTATTACAGGCTGCTGAGTGAATTTATGTTGCAACAAACACAAGTCAAAACAGTCATTCCATATTTTAAACAATTTATTAAATCTGTTCCCACTTTAAAATCGCTCAGCAAAACAAACATAAAAAAAGTAATGAAATTATGGGAAGGTCTTGGGTACTATCGTAGAGCTAAAAATCTTTTACAGACTTCTAAAATTTTACAGAACCAAAACAATGGCAGACTGCCGGATAATCATAAGGACCTTATGAAATTACCAGGAATAGGGGAGTATACCGCGAATGCTTTATTAGCTTTAGTATATAATAAAGCGGTTTTAGCAATCGACGGTAATGTTAAAAGAGTAATTGCAAGGATTATTAAAAGAAAAGAAGATCAAATAAACTTTAATAAGTTTCTTGAAATTAATCATGCGAAAATATTTAACACTAAAAAAAAATCAACTTTAGTTGAAGCAATGATGGAATTTGGTGCTACAGTTTGTACGCCCCAACAACCTAGATGCTTTAATTGTTGTTTAAAAAAAAATTGTAAATCTTATAATTTAGAAAAAAAATCTACCAATGCTAAAAAGAAGTACCATAAAAAACAATATGATATTTTATGTTACATTAATTTAAAAAAACAAATTGCACTTAAAAAAAATAATAATTTAGGATTTTTACATAATAATTTATTGCCAATTATAAAATCTAGAAACTTAAATTTTAAAAAAAATTCATGGTCTTTTTTTAAAAATTACAAGAAGATGATCTCAAATAAAAAATTAGATATTAATTTGTATTATAAATTTTCTTCAAAAATTCCTAAAGATATGCGATGGTTTAATTTGAATGAGTCAAAGACTTTTGTTCCAACATTTACAAAAAATATAATTAATGAAGTAAAGACTTTATATTAATGAAAAAAAAAATAGCAATTATTGGCTCAGGTATCGCAGGACTTACACTAGCAAACTTATTAAATAAAAATTCTACATTTGAATTTAGAGTTTATGAAAAAACACAGGATCATATTATTGAGGAAGGTTATGGCATTCAACTCGCAACCAACGCTATAAAAATTCTTAATCAAATAGATTTTAATCAAGTCAATCAAAAAAAAATATATCACCCTAAGATGCTAGATTTTTACGATCTGCAGAATAAAAAAATATGTGAACTTAATTTTGAAAGATTTAATACTCAAGATGCTAAATATACTACTCTTCAAAGGTCAACGTTAATAGAGTTTTTGAGAGCCAAAGTTTATAAAGAATATTTAAAATTTGATAAACAAATTAAAGAAGTTTCTAAATTAAAAGATAAAATTTTAATTAAATTTAATGATAATACAAATGACTTAGTTGATTATGTAGTTGTTGCAGATGGAATATTCTCCAGCACGAGATCGTTTTTTGAGAAAAAAAAAAATTCACCTATTTTTAAAAAAGCAATAGCTATTCGAACCGTCATTAGTTCTAAATCAGAACTGCAGGTAAATGAACAAAATATCAGTTTGTTTATGGGGGCAAATGTTCATTTGGTCGTCTATCCCATCAACCAAAATCAAGAACTCAATTTAGTTTGTATAGTTAGAACAAAGAAATATGATCCAGAAAATCTTCAGACTTTAATTAATGAGAAGGTAACAGCCCAAAACTCAAATCTGAAAAATTTATTCCAGAATAAAATTAAATCATTCCCCCTCTATGCAACTCCAAAAATATTGCCATCTTCAAATCAAAAAGTATTTTACATCGGTGATGCTTTTAATGGACTACTACCAACCTTTGCACAGGGTGCTGGTCAGTCGATTGAAAGTGCGTATGAATTATTTAATTTATTAAAAAAAGATAATTTAAATATTGCAAATAAATATTTTAAAGCAAGATCACAAAGAATTAAAGTAGTCAGAAGAAGATCTAACTTAAACTTTCTAGTCTTTCATATTTCAAATGCAATCCTGCAAAAAATAAGAAATTTGATTTTAAAATTTTTGATTAAAAGAAAAGGGTTTATTAAGAATTATCTAGGTGCAGTTTATAAAATCTAAATTCGTTTTTCCGATATAAATTTTTGTCTTAAACTATCTATTGGGACCGTTGCACCATTAATATTACAGTACCAATAAGTCCAACCATTATAACTCTCAGCTCCAACAATTTTAGCTGCTACTTTATGTATTGATCCCTCTGCTTCTTTATACTTTATACTCCCATCAACCATTATTTTTGCGTTAATTTTTTTATCTGAGTCAAAAAGAGTAGTCCCCGGTTTTAAGATACCAAGCTCTACCAATGAGCCAAAAGGCACTCTAGGTTTAGATTTGTTATTCTCAATTGTATCAAGGTAATTATCTTCTATGATCCTAGTTTTAGATACTCTTTCCTCTGCTGCATTAAAGTATTTTTTATCTCTTTCAATTCCGTAATATTTTCTTCCTAACTTTTTGGCAACAACTGCGGTTGTTCCGGTACCTAAAAATGGATCGAAAACACTATCACCTTTGTTAGTTGTAGCTAGAATAATTCTATGAAGTAGTGCTTCTGGTTTTTGTGTTGAATGTACTTTTTTACCATTTTTCTTTAATCGTTCTTGTCCATTACAAATGGGCAGGAGCCAATCAGAGCGCATTTGTAAATCGTCATTCAAGCATTTAAGTGATTGGTAATTAAAAGTATATTTTGATTTTTTGCTCTTTGATGCCCAAATTAAAGTTTCATGGGCGTTCGTAAATCTAGTTCCTCTAAAATTAGGCATGGGATTATTTTTTCTCCAAATCACATCGTTAAGTAGCCAGTAATTTAAATTCTGTAAATGATAGCCTAATCGAAAAATGTTATGATAAGAACCTATAACCCAAATACTACCATTGTCTTTTAAAATTCTCTTGCATTCACTAAGCCAAGATTTGGAAAATTCATCATAGTGTTTGAAACTTTGAAACTGATCCCATTTATCATCGACACCCTTAACTTTACTCGCATCAGGTCTTGTTAGTGTTTCACCAATTTGCATATTGTATGGAGGGTCTGCAAAAACCAAGTCAAAAGTTTTGTCTGGAATTTTTTTTAATTCCTTCAAACAGTCGCCATTAATAAGTTTGTTAAAAAATTTTGACATTTAATAATTCAACCCGAAATTGAATCTAGGGTCAAATTATTTTGATGAAAAAAAGAGTCTTATTGTGTCTTCGAATCTTGCTTGAACAATATATTGTGTACGGGTCCAAATCCTTTTCGATGGTGTAAGGTAACACCGTATTTTTTTAATCCCATTAAATGCGATTTAGTTCCATAACCAAAATTTGTTTCCCAGGCATAATTTTTAAATTTTTTCGATAATTTAATCATGAGTGTGTCTCGATAACTTTTTGCAATAATTGAAGCAGCGCTAATACACTTTATTTTTTGATCACCTTTGATTATAGCTTGAGAATTTTTGAATTCTTTAATTGAAAAAGCTCCATCGATTAAAATTTTTTCAGGTTTCTTTTTTAATTTAATAATAGCCCGCTTCATTGCTAGTAGACTAGCATGATGTATATTAAGCCTGTCTATTTCTGATTGAGAAGCTTGACCAATAGCAAAAAATGAAAACTTTTTAATGTGCTGGGCTATTTTCTCTCTTTGGTTAAAATTTAGCTTTTTTGAGTCTTTTATAATTTTTAGATTAATGCCTGCTTTTAAAATTACCGCCGCAGCAATTACTGGTCCAGCTAAACAACCTCGACCTACTTCATCGACACCTGCTATTAATTGATTTATTTTACTCACCTTAATTTTACTAATTTTTCTCTTATCATTTTTAAATCAATCCAAGCCATTTTTTTCTGATCTGGTTGACGCATTAAAAAAGCTGGATGGTAAGAGACTAATAAATCTATAGATTGATTATATTTGAACCATTTACCTCTTACTTTAGATATTACCTCAGTAGGATTTAAAAGGGCTGTCATCGCTGTACTTCCTAAAAGTAAAATTATTTTTGGCGAAATGATTTCAATGTGTTTTTTTAAAAATGGTAAGTACCGACTAACTTCCTCAGGGGTAGGTTTTCGATTAGCGGGTGGTCTAAAATTAACAACATTTGTAATGTATACTTCTTTGCGATCTAAGTTAATGGCTTTGAGCATTTTGTCTAATAACTGACCGGCTCGGCCAACAAATGGACAGCCCTCTAAATCTTCATTTGCCCCTGGACCTTCACCAATAATCATCAAATTGGCATCGGGGTTACCATCAGCAAACACTATTTGTGTTGCATTTTTTTTTAATTCACAATTTTTGATGTTTTCTATATTTTTTTTTAGGATCTCTAATGCGGGGTTTTTTGAGTTATTACTCAATATTTTTTGTGATTGTTTGTAACGATTAATAGCTTTATTGTTAAAAATATAGTTATAGTTTATTAGAGAGTAATATTTAGCTAATCGAGTAACTTTATTATTTATTGTCATGCTAAAATTTAAAAAAATTATAATACTTTTATCAGTTATTTTCTTTACTAATCTTCCACTATCCACAGTGTATTCTTTAGAGTTTGATGAAGATAAAATATCTAAATATTTTACAGGCATCGTTTCTATCGATCTATACGACTATGAGGAGTCTTTAAGTAATTTAGAAGATTTAAATAATTTTGAGAGTGAACATTATCGTTATGGCTACCTCTATTTAGAGTCCCTTATTAATTCTGGAAATTATAATGATGCGATTAAATATACAAAAAAACTTCAACAAAAAGGTCTACAAAATTTTGAAAGTAATTTATTTTTAGCTTTAAGTTATATTAAGAATTCTGAGTTCAATAAATTGAACACATTAGTTACAAATAATTTTTTTAATAATTCCCCAACAACGCCAACAAGAAAAATGATTTTTGATAGCATAGTTGCTTGGGGCAAAATAATACAAGATAAAGGGAATAATGATATAGACAAAACCTTTGATTTAGAATCTGCTTCCACAGGAATCAAGAAAATCCAAACTGCTTTAGCTCATTGTTTTGCTAACAGCACAAAGACTACAGAGAAATTCGAAGAATTATTAAATGATGCAGATAATCAATACGCAAGGTATAACTTTTTTTTAGCTGACTATTATATAAACAACAAAAACCCAAAAAAAGCGATTGCAATAACTGAAAATGCGCTAGATAAAAATCCCGGTAATTTATTATTGCTGCAATTAATTTTAGATTTAAAAACTAAAAATATTAATTCAAATAATACATATGATTGTACTAATGTTTCGCACAATATTGCAGAGTTACTTTATATTTTTGCGAATGCATTTTCATCTCAAGAAATTTATTCTATGTCGAATTTCTATCTTGGTTTAGTAAAATTTTTAAATCCAAATTTTGTTTCTTATAATATTTTATTATATGAGAATCTTTTAAAAAATAAAAAATATGAGGTAGCACTAAATTTATTAAATGAGGTAGCGCAAGCCGGTGAAATCTATCACTGGTACTCAGTTAAACAAAAAGCAAAAATTTATGATGAGAGATCAATGCAACAAACAGGTTTTAAGTTAATTAAACAGGAGTATGACAAGATTGCTTCACCATCTGTTTATCAAACTTTTGATTATGCTGAATATTTAAAAAACTCTAAAAATTTTGAAGAAGCTATAAAGTATTACTCAATAATACTTAATCAGATTGATACGAACCATTTGCTTTATGCACTTGTGACTGATGGCAGGGGATCAAGTTACGAAAGAGTTGCTGAATATGAAAAATCAGAAGTAGATTTATTAAATTCTTTAAAAAAAAAACCTGATCAACCTTATGTCATGAATTATTTAGCTTATACTTGGCTCGAACTTGGAAAGAATATTCCTCAAGCATTAGAGCTGTTGGAGAAGGCAAATCGTTTAAGGCCTAATGATCCTTATATTATCGACTCACTCGGTTGGGGGTACTACAAACAAAATAGGGTTAAGGACTCGCTGCCATTAATTAAACAAGCCTTCACATTACTTCCGACTGATCCGACTATTGCAGATCATTTAGGAGACATTATGTGGAGACTTGGTCGTAAGTTGGAAGCAAGATACTACTGGGAATTTGTTGTTAAAGCAGAAGACGTGGAGCAAAAAGTATTAGAGACAGCCAAAGAAAAAATAATTTTTGGGTTATAAATCTTCCATGATTAATTCTTATAGCAAGGTTAATTTAAATTTAAAAGTCATTGGCAAGAAAAACAATCTTCATAATATAGAGTCCCTTGTTTTTTGGCTTGATCTTTGTGATAAAATTATAATTAAAAAAAATTCTCTTAAAATTGATCGAGTAAGTTTTACAGGCAAATATAAAAAATTTATCAATAATAAAAATACAGTTGTTAAGACTTTATCTTTATTAAGGCAGCTAAAATATGTTTCCAATCATCAGGGCTATAATATTAATATCAAGAAAAATATTCCAGTTTTTTCAGGGCTTGGAGGAGGTTCTAGTAATGCTGCGTTTCTCATTAGATATTTTTGTAAGAATAAATTAAAGAAAAGAGATTTAAAAACTTTTCAACATAAAGTTAGTTCAGATATCATTCTATTTTTATTTGGACCAAAAATACTACAGCGGGATATATATTCTGTTCAAAATATTAAAACTAAACTCAATCTCCATTTTGTCCTAATTTTTCCAGGTTTTAAGTGTGAAACAAAAAAAATATATGCCAAGGTAAGAAAATATAGTTTTAAAAGTAAGTTTTTTGGAACAAATCGTAAAACAGTTTTGGATTTTACAAAATCTTCAAATAATGACTTAGAAAATATTGCCATTAAATTTTACCCAAAATTAAAAAAAATAATAAGCTTTTTACAAAATTATACTAATTGTGAGTTTTCAAGGTTAAGTGGATCAGGCTCAACTTGTTTTGCTGTTTTTAAAACAAGAAAAAATGCTTTAATTGCTTTAAAAAAGATTAAAAGAAATTTTCCTCAATATTCTTCTGTTCTTGCAAAAAGTATTTGATAAATTATATAGATATTATAACAAAAACTTATTGGGGCTTAGCCAAGCGGTAAGGCAGCGGTTTTTGGTACCGCCATCCTAGGTTCGAATCCTAGAGCCCCAGCCAAGTTATGAAAACTATCTTAAATAAGATTAAAAATAAATTTTTTCCATTCTATAAGTCCAGACCAATTCTTGAAATTTTAGGTCCATTAATACAAACAAAAAAAACTACTTCAAATGAAGAGAGTCTAAGATTTGTCGGCGGCTGTGTAAGGAAATTTTTAGAGGGAAAAGAAATTGATGATATTGATGTAGCTACCATTTATAAACCTGAAGAGATCATCGAAATATTTAAAGATACTGATGTTAAAGTAATACCAACAGGTCTTTCACACGGTTCACTGACATTAATTAAAGATAAGACTAAAATTGAGATAACTACTCTTCGGCTAGATAAAAGTACTGATGGTCGACATGCAGAAATAGAGCATACTGATAATTGGTACGAGGACTCACGAAGAAGAGATTTTACAATCAATTCGATTTATTTATCTCTCAATGGAAGTATTTTCGATCCACACCAAGGTTTACAGGATCTCAAAAATTCCAAGATAAAATTTATCGGTAAACCTGAAGAGAGAATCGAAGAGGATTACCTAAGAATAATAAGGTATCTGAGATTTGCTACTGAATATAATTTTAATCTAAGCGATTGTGATTTTTTAAATGTTCTCAAAGTGAAGTTAAATGGTTTAAACCAAATATCACGAGAACGTATTTTTGTAGAACTTAATAAAATGATCCAATTAGATCAATTTATTAATAAATTAAAAACCGATAAAAAATTTCAAGAAATATTTTGTGTCATTTTTCCTGAGTTCAAAAATATTGAAAAACTAGATCTGCTCAAAGAGTTTGATAATGAATTAGATTTAAGTCTCTCAAAAGAAAATTTGCTCTATATTTTATTGTATGATGGCAAAGATAATGTGCAATATTTTTGTCATAAATATAAAGTTTCTAATAAACTACAAGATTATTTTAATAACTTAAATTTGAATATTAATAACGTTGATAAAAAGTTTTTTGATTTTAGTATTAAAAAAAATATTTATCATTTAGGTAAAGAGTTACTCATTAATCTTTTAATTTGTTCATTTTTTATTAAAAATAATTTTAACAAAAAAAATGCCAAGAAATATCTTAACAATATTACGAGCATGAAAACACCAATTTTTCCTTACGACGGTAAGTATTTGAAATCTTTAGGTTATGAGCAGGGCAAGCAAATAGGAAGTAAACTCAAAGAACTAGAAGAGATATGGCTTGAGAATAACTTTGTCATTCCTAAAGATAAGTTAAACAAGATCTTAAACTTAAAATAAATTTAAATATATTCAACTTTAAGAATTTCGTAATTTTTTTCACCCGATGGGGTTTGAGCGGAAGTCATATCTCCAATTGATTTACCGATAACTGCTTTGGCTATTGGCGATCTGAAATATATAAAATTTTTACTAGGATCTGCTTCATCCTTACCTACAATTTTAAATTTTTTTGTTTCATTATTCTCAAGGTCTTTTGCCGTGATAGTTGATCCAAAAATTACTTTTCCATTATTCTCAATTTTTGTAACATCAATCACATTGGCTCTAGCGATAGTATCATTGATTTCAATCACTCTAGACTCCATCAAAGCCTGCTGTTCTTTGGCAGCGTGATACTCTGCGTTCTCTTTTAAATCACCATGTGATCTCGCTTCTGCAATGGCAGCAACTATTTTTGGACGTTCAACCGTTTTTAAGTTTTCAAGTTCTTTTTTTAATACCTCTAATCCATTAATTGTGATTGGTTCTTTATCCATTATCTAATTCCATTTTGCTTGGGGTGGTAAAGACATAAATATCGAGTCGATATTCCCGCCGCTATTTAATCCGAATTTGGTACCTCTATCATACAATAAATTAAATTCAACATATCTTCCCCGTTTGTAAAGTTGCTGCAATTTATCATTTTTATTCCATTTAGATTTTGCTTTTCTGTTAATTACAGTTTCTAAAATATTAATCAAAACTAATCCAACCTCTCGTACGAATTTGAAATCTTTTTCCCAATTTTTGTCCTCATAATCAAAAAAAATGCCCCCGATTCCTCTTCGTTCATTTCTATGCGGCAGAAAGAAATATTCATCACAATATTTTTTTAATTTTTTATAATTTTTTTTATTATTAGTGCATACTTGCTTTAATAAACCATGAATTAATTTTTCCTCCTTTTTATCGTTTATAGCTGGAGTAGCATCTATTCCACCCCCAAACCAATGATCTGCGGTAACTATGAAACGAGTATTAAAATGTATGGCAGGAACTTTAGGGTTGAGCATATGTGCTACAAACGAAACACCAGATGCCCAATATGCTCCTTTACTTTTGACCGCACCTTTAATTTGGGGTCTAAATTTTTTTTTAAAAGAACCAGATACAGTGGATTTGTTGACGCCTACTTTCTCAAAAATTTTACCATTTTTAAGAATCATAGAAGTTCCACCGCCTTCACTGACTTTAAGTTTAGACCATATTTTTTTTTTGAATACAGCTTTAGACCCGGACTTTCGTTCAATACTTTGACAGGCATTTACTATCTCAGACTGTAAAAAATTGAACCATTGGTCAGCTAGTTTTTTTTTTATATTAATATTTAGTTTCATCACTCGAAGGTTTTTGTTTGTCTGATTGCCTCAGCTAGACCTATACCTACCGCTGTAGAAATATTTAGAGATCTTGCTTCTTTTTGCATTGGGATTTTAATTCTATCATTTACCTTTAAATGAACTTCTTCTGGTACTCCAGCACTTTCTCGTCCGAAGAGTATGATATCTGATTTTGAAAATTTAAAATTATACAAAGATTGGTCGGATTTAGTTGTAAATAATACTATTTTTTTAGTAGGATTTTTTTTAATAAAATCTGAAAAATCTGAATATCTATAAATTTTTACTAAGTTAGTATAGTCCATAACGACTCTTTTAAACCTTTGATCATCTAGATTGAACCCGCAAGGCTCAATAATGTGCAGTTTACTTTCAAAGCATGCCAAAGTTCTTACTATTGCGGCAGTATTTTGAGGTATATCGGGTTTAAATAATGCAACTTCTACCATTAGTTCACTGTTTTATCATGTGTCAATCTGACATCATATAGCCTTATGAAATTGAAATTATTAAATTTTAATCTATATATTAACTCAAGATATGGAAAAAAATAAAGTCCAAAAAATTGAACGAAGAAGCTTCATTTTTACTGCAAGTTACACATTAGGTGCAGTCGGGTTAGGGGCTACTATTTGGCCTTTTATTGATCAAATGAATCCAGATCGATCAGTGCAGGCATTAGCTTCGACAGAAGTAGATGTGAGCTCTGTACAAGAGGGAAGTTCAATTACTGTTTTATGGCGAGGTAAACCTGTTTTTATAAAAAAAAGAACTCCCGAGGAAATACAAGAAGCTCGAACAGTTAATTTACAAGATTTAAAAGATCCACAAGAAGATAAGGATAGAGTAAAAAAAGATGAATGGTTAGTAACCGTAGGTGTTTGCACGCATTTAGGATGTGTACCTTTAGCTAATAAAGGAGATTACAAAGGAGGGTGGTTTTGCCCTTGTCACGGATCTCACTATGATACTTCGGGAAGAGTTAGGAAAGGTCCAGCACCAACAAATTTAGAAATTCCCGAATACGAATTTATTAATGATAATTTGATTAAGATAGGTTAAAAAATTATGTCAGATCATGAATATCAACCAACATCTAAAGCAGGAAAATGGTTTAATGATAGACTGCCCTTACTAAGTTTAGTTGCTCACTTGAGAGATTATCCAACACCCAAAAATTTAAATTATTGGTGGACATTCGGCGGGATTTTAACTTTTTGCTTAATTACTCAAATCATTACTGGTTTAGTGCTTGCAATGCATTATGTTTCCCATGCTGATCTTGCTTTTGGAAGCGTTGAACATATTATGCGTGATGTAAATTATGGATGGCTGATTAGATATATCCATAGTAATGGCGCTTCAATGTTTTTCCTTGCCGTATACATTCACATATTCAGATCACTTTTTTATGGATCTTATAAGGCTCCTAGAGAATTAATTTGGATTATCGGAATGTTAATTTATCTTTTGATGATGGCAGCGGCTTTCATGGGATATGTTCTACCATGGGGGCAGATGAGTTTCTGGGGAGCAACAGTAATAACAAACTTATTCAGCGCTATTCCTTTAGTGGGTGAGAGTATAACTACTTGGTTGTGGGGCGGATACTCAGTAGATAATCCAACTTTAACTAGATTTTTTAGTCTACACTATCTAATCCCTTTTCTTATCTTAGGATTAGTTGTTTTACATATCTGGGCTTTACATGTTCCTGGAAACAATAATCCAGTTGGGATTGATATTAAAAAACCTTCAAAAGATACCGTACCGTTTCATCCATATATAACTGTTAAAGATATTTTTGCTTTACTCATGTTTATGATTGTTTTTTCAGGATTCGTATTTTTCGCACCTAATGTTTTGGGGCACTCCGATAATTATATAGAGGCTAACCCCTTAATTACTCCAGCACATATTGTTCCTGAGTGGTACCTTCTACCATTTTATGCAATTTTAAGATCTGTGCCTGATAAATTAGGTGGTGTAATTTTAATGTTTTCTGCAATCTTTGTTTTATTTTTATTGCCATGGTTAGATACTTCTAAAGTTAGATCTGCAGTTTTTAGACCGATATATAAACAATTTTTTTGGATTTTAGTTTTTGATGTACTGTTATTAGGCTACATGGGAGCAATGCCGGCAGAGGGCATTTATTTGTTACTGGCTAGAATTGGAACAGTATATTATTTCTTACACTTTATAGTTATTATACCTTTTGTAGGTTTTTTTGAAAAAACTGACCCAATACCTATGAACATTTCCGAGCCAGTACTGACCGGAACGGCAAATCCAGCCATGGTGAAGAAAAATGAAAAAATTTAAATTCATTACACTGGTATTAATTTTATTATCATTTATCAACACAGGAACATTATTGGCTGCTGAAAGTAATGAAAAACTTTTAAGTAGAGAGTGGAGTTTTGCAGGTTTGTTTGGAAAATTTGATAGAGCTTCATTACAAAGAGGTTACCAAGTTTATCGTGAAGTCTGCGCTTCTTGTCATTCAATGAAATATTTGAGTTATAGAAACCTAACAGAGTCGGGTGGTCCAGAGTTTACTGAAGATGAAGCAAAAGCAATAGCTGCTAGTTATGAAATTACCGATGGACCTAATGATGATGGGGAAATGTATACTCGTCCAGGACGTCTAGCAGATAAATTTGCCTCACCTTATCCAAATGATAAAGCAGCAATAGCAGCTAATGGTGGCGCATATCCTCCAGACATGTCCGTCCTAGTTAAAGCCAGAAAAGGTGGTGCTGATTATATTTACTCAGTTTTAATGGGTTATGATAACCAACCTGCTGGTTTCGAGCTTGAAGCTGGGGTTTATTACAATAAGTTTATGGATGGTAATAAAATTAAAATGCCAAAACCACTCCAAGATGACTTGATCGAATACTCTGATGGTACCCAAGCGACCGAAGCACAAATGGCTAGCGATGTTGTAAATTTCTTAACGTGGTCTGCTGAACCTCACTTAGAAGCAAGACATCGAATAGGATTTAAAGTTATTATTTATTTAATAATTTTAAGCACACTAGTCTTTTTTAGTATGAGAAAACTTTGGTCAAGCGTTGACTCGGAAAAATAAAACATCGCCGTCTTTAACAACGTAATCTTTTCCCTCTATTCTTAATTTACCTGACTCTTTAGCTTTATCAAATCCATTTAATTTAACAAAATCATTATAATCTACTACCTCAGCTCTGATAAATTTTTTTTCAAAATCTGAATGAATAACCGCTGCTGCTTGAGGAGCTTTCGTCCCTTTTTCGATGGTCCATGCTCTTGACTCTTTTGGACCAGAAGTAAAGAAAGTTTGTAGGTTTAAAACTTCGTATCCTTGAGTAATTAATCGATTTAAACCAGTTTTTTTTAAACCAATTTCTCTCATAAAATTAGCTTTATCTTCATCTTCTAATTCTGCAATTTGATCCTCGATATCTGCACAAATATTAATTATCTGGTCTGCCTTGAACTTATCTTTAACTAACTTTGTGTATTGATTATCTGCTTCAACAGATTTTTCATCAACATTACAAACTATTAATTTTGGTCTTATACTTAAAATACCTAGTCGTATTAAAAAGGCATACTCTTCTTCTGATATATTATCTCTAATAGATTTAACATCATTTTTATTGAAACTATTTAATGTTAATTCTAAGAGTTGAATTTCTTTTTCAGATAGAACCTTCTTTTTATTTTTTTCCATTTGCCTATTTAAAATTTCAAGATCAGATAAAAGAATTTCTGTTTCAATAACATCTAAATCATTCAAGGGATCAATTTTTGAGTTAACATGTTGGATATTATCAGAGTCAAAACATCTAATTAAATGCACGATGGCATCAACTTCCCTAATATGAGATAAAAACTTATTACCTAAACCTTCTCCTTTTGAGGCCCCTTTTACTAAACCGGCAATATCAACAAAAGTTATATTGGTGTTTATCTTTTTAGCTGATTTACTAATGTTATGTATTATATCTAACCTTGGATCAGGTACATCAACAATACCGATGTTAGGGTCGATAGTACAAAAGGGAAAATTTGCAGCCTCGGCATTTTTACTTGAAGTTAAGGCATTAAATAAAGTTGATTTACCCACATTAGGTAAACCAACTATACCACACTTAAATCCCATTTAAATTTTGATTTACTTTACTTGAAAAAAGATCAATTTTTTTATTAATCAACTCAGGTATTTCTTTAACTACTCTTGCCGCTATCTCTTTAATTTTTTCTTCTTCTTCTTCTTTAAAATCTTCCAAAACGTATTTACTGACTTTACTTTTATCTTTAGGATGGCCAATACCGATTCTTACTCTCGAATAGTCTTTTCCTATTAACTTGTCTATCGACTCTATGCCATTGTGACCAGCACTTCCTCCACCAATTTTAGCTTTTATCTTACCTAAATCAATGTCAAGGTCGTCATGAAAAACTATTACATTCTTTGGATCAATTTTAAAATAATCAATTAGTTCACGAATTGCTACACCAGAATTGTTCATAAATGTTAATGGCTTTAAGGCATAAACTTTTTGATCACTAATCAATCCTGTTGTTAATAAGCCTTTAAATTTTGGTTTTTGCTTTGATAATTTGAAATGTTCATTCAGCGAGTCAATTATTTTGAAGCCAATATTATGTCTAGTGTTTGTGTGATCTTGTCCAGGATTACCTAATCCAACTAATAAAAACATCAATCTTATTTTTTCTCTGGCTGACTTTTCTTATCAGGTGAAGCAGGAGCTTCTTTAGTAGGTTTCCCTTTATCATCTTTGCCCGCAGTTGCTTCGGTTGCTGGTGCCGCTTCCCCTTCAGCTGGTGCTTCTCCAGCTGCAGCCGCATCTGCTTCTTCTGCAGGTTTTTCTGGCTCTTGAACAATAGTTGGAGCCGCTACAGTAGAAATTACAAAGTCTCTACCTTGAATTGTTGGTTTTACATTTTCAGGTAATTTAATTGATGAAATTTTTACACTCGCGCCAATATCTAAACCAGCTAGATCCACTACAAGTTTTGAAGGGATCGTGTCTGCTGGGCAACTTAGTTCGACTTTTCTCCTTACAATGTTTAATACCCCACCTCTTTTTAAACCAGGACTATCATTATGATTTATAAATTCTACTGGAATTTCTAATATAACTTTCGAACCTGAAACTAAACGCATGAAATCAATATGTATAGGTTCATCAGAAACTACATGATAAGCAACATCTCTTGGTATTACTTTTTGCTTTTTTCCATCTATGTCTAATTCAACAACGGTTGACAAAAAAGAGTCATCACGAACAAAATTTTTAATCAAACTTTTTTCGATACTAATTTTAGTATTGGTTTCTTTCCCGCCATATATAATTCCAGGAATCAAACCGCTTCCTCGAAGAGCATTTAACTTACCAGTACTCTGTTCATTTCTTATATTAGCTTTTAAAGTTTGCATATTATTAAGAGCGCATTTTTACAATATAACCAATATCAAAACAAGAGTTATTAATTGAATAAATCAGATACTGAAGTCGAATTTGATATCCTTTTCATAGCTTCAGCCATTAAAGGGGCAATAGTTAAGATTTTAATTTTTTCAGACTTTTTTACACTTTCATTTACTTGAATTGAGTCAGTAATATATAATTTTTTAATCGAGGACTTATTTATTTTTTCTACCGCATTACCACTTAAAACTGGGTGGGTTATAAAAACAAATACTTCTTTGGCACCCGCTTTAATCAATGCCTCTGCAGCGTTAACAATTGTGCCGCCACTGTCTATTATATCATCTACAATTATACAGGATTGATCTTTTACAGACCCAATAATATTCATCACTTCAGATTTGCCAGCCTCTGGTCTTCTTTTATCAATAATTGCTAAATCAGCTTTTATTTTAGTTGCTAAACCTCTAGCTCTTTGCACTCCACCGACATCTGGAGAAACACAAACAATATTTTTTTTATTGAACTCTTTTGCAATAAATTTTGAAAAAAGTGGTGTAGTAAAAAGATTATCAACTGGTAAATCAAAAAAACCTTGAATCTGTCCAGCATGAAGATCCACAGTAACTATTCTATTTGCGCCAGCATTTGTTATCAAATTAGATACAACTTTGGCTGATATACTTGTTCTTGGTGCAACCTTTCTATCTTGTCTTGCATAACCAAAATATGGAATAACCGCTGTAATATTTTTTGCTGATGATCTTCTTAACGCATCAATGCATAATAGTAATTCCATTAAGTTATCATTAGCCGGAGTCGAGGTTGACTGTATTACAAAAACACTATTTCCTCTTATATTTTCCTCTATCTCAATATAAATTTCTCCATCGGAAAATCTTCTTATATTAGTTTTTACCAATTCAAGATTTAATTCTTTACAAATTTTTTTGCTTAGTTCTGAATTACTAGTTCCAGATAAGATTTTCATGGGATAACAATAGTATATAATTTTTAGGTGACAATATCAATTATTTAAATTTTATAACTGAGATGCAGCGACCATAATCGTTTTCGCCGTCTTTTTTTGATCTTCTGCAGCTAAAAAATATATTTTTTTTTGAAAACGTGTCGAGGTTAATATTCTCAATTTTAATATTTTTGTATTTACTCAATTTTATATTAACATATTTCCTTAAATTAAAGAACCATCTATGACTTTTCATTTTAAAAAATAATTTATTTTTTGGGTTTTTTTGAATCAAATTTTTATAAAATTCATCACCAACCTCATAATTGTTTTGCGAGATACATGGTCCAACTGCAGCAAATAATTGAAAATTATTTTTTGTGATTATTTTAATTTTTTTAATAAAATTTTCGATTATACCATTTACAGCACCTCTCCAGCCTGCATGAACACAGCCTATAAGTTTGTTTTGTTTTTCAAAAAAAAGAATTGGTATACAATCTGCGGTTAAAACTCCCAATGCCAGTGTTTTATTTTTTGTTATAATGCCGTCAGCTATAGTTTTAGACTTTGGTTTATCTAAAACTAATTTGATTTTATTGCTATGAGTCTGTTTCATTAAAACTAAATTATTTTTTTTTATGTTCAGAGTTTTTTCAACATAACTTATATTGCGTATTACAGTTCTATAATTATCATTTGAACCTATCCCACAATTCAAGCTTTTATAAATACCCTTTGAGTACCCATTGGTTTTTCCAAAAAATCTGTGATCTATATAATTTTGTTTAGATAGAAGTTTTGATTTTATCTTCATTGAAATCCAATATTTATTTCTTTGTCATAATTATATGCAAATAATACTTTAAACAGCTCACCCATATATTTTTTATCTAAAATTCTTTTTAATCTATAATATAAGTTTCCTTGCTCAGAAAACTTTTGTTTTTTTGCGATTATATTAGCTCTTTCAATAATACCCATTCTTTGCAAAAAAAAACTTTGACTCACTGTATTGTTTATCTTTAATTTTTTTAATTGAAGAAATTTTTTTAATAAATCAAAGTTGACTAAACTCGTAATATCTGCTTTTCCCAGATTATTAAAAATTTTATTATTTTTGTGCTTATAAATAGATTGAATAGTATTTTTATAATAATTTTTTGTATATCCATAGTCTATCAATAATAGCCCGCCTTGATTTTTTTTAATAGTTTTTGCTATCTGGCTTAGTAAATCAAGTCCTATTTGAGGATATTCAATTATCCCGCTATTTTTCAATAAATCTAATTTTTTAAATAATTTTGAATATTTTTGATTAGATTTTTTAAAAATAGTTTTAGGTTTTTTATTATTTATCAATACAAATTTTTCTAATAATTTTTTATTTTTATAACTAAATTGTTTTATAGGTATAGAGTCGAAAAATTCATTTCCAAAAAAAAGACAAGGGGATTGATCTAAATTTCTTAAATCATTTAACCATGTAACTTTAAATTTTCTCAACTTCTTCTCTTGAATTTTTTTTAGTTGATGATTTTTTTCGTAAATAAAAATATTGACTGATTTATTGAATTTATTAAACTTTTTGAAAACATCTAAAGCTACTTGTAAAAAACTAGCATCACCTGCACCCAATTCAATCAAATTAAATTTTTTTGGTCTTCCTATCTGATTCCAAAAAGCAATAACCCAAATAGCAACTATTTCATTAAACAAATTTGAAATCTGTGGAGCTGTAATATAATCTCCTTTTTTCCCAAAAGGATTTTTTGAATTGTAGTAACCTAATTGATCATCGTAGAGGATCTTGGAAAAAAAACTATCAAGTGGTAAATATTTTGTTCTCGAAAATATTTTACTTAAAAGTTTCATCGGGTTTTTTTAAATATAATTAAACTAAAAATTATCATTAAAATACTTAGCAATGACCCCATGCTTAAACTGTTAAATAATAAACCTATTTGTTCGTCAGGTTGTCTAAATATCTCAGAGATTATTCTAAAGAAGCCATAAAAAAATAAAAAAAGATAAGAACATTTACCTTCTTTGTATCTATAAAACTTAAATACAATATTGAGAATTAAAAATAATAATAAACCTTCAAGTAAGGCTTCATAAAGTTGAGATGGATGTCTCGGTTGATCATCAACTGTTGGAAAAACCACTCCCCAAGATTGTTTTGTTGGGTATCCGTAAAGCTCTGAATTTATAAAATTTGCAATTCTTCCAAAAAATAAGCCTATGGGTGCAACACAAGCAACTACATCTGCTAGATGAAAAAAATTTAACCCATGTTTTTTTGAAAAAATATAACAGGTAATTATAATTCCTATTAATGCCCCGTGAAATGACATTCCCCCCTCCCAAATTTTCAACATAGAGGTAGGTGAATTTAAATAATAGGTTAAATCATAAAAAATTATATATCCAAGTCGACCGCCAAGTATTACTGCAATTATTATATAAGTTATTAAATCGTCAAAAATGTCATTAGAGTTTTGATTGATTATATTATTAGTATTGAATATTTTTTTTAGATATTTTTTTCCAAGATACCATCCAAAAATAATCCCAAAAATATATGATAATGAATACCAACGAATCTCCAAAAAACCGATTGTAAATATAGTTGGATCAAAATCATGGATAAACATTTTTAAATCATATTTGAAATTATTATTCATATCAACTAAGATTAATTAATGAAAAATTCTGAAAACTATTTCCAAATTTTTTCTAAAATTCTAGAAGGGACTGCACTTTCTTCACAAGATTTTAAAAAAGAATTTGAGGCAAGATTAATGGCAGCCAAGGATATTTTTGTTAATAAAATGAATCTAGTTTCCAAAGATGACTATCAAATATTAAAAAAAATTGTTGAAAAGCAAAATTTAGAGATTAAAAAGTTAAAGCAGAGATTAAAGAGGAAAAAATAACTTCACACATAATCCGCCCATATCACTTTTAGATAACTGGATATCACCACCGTGGGATTTAACAATATCCTCAACGATTGATAATCCCAGCCCAACACTTTTACTTGATAGATTTCTACTTTTATCAAGTCTATAGAATGGTTTTAAAATATTTTTATATTCAATGGGATCTACTCCAGGTCCATTATCATGGAATGTTACTACAGCTCTTGATGATGTTTGACTTAAAATAATTTTTAATTTTGTACCATGATCAAA
>Ga0255784_10000249_pt1 | contig 42142 bp, 45 predicted proteins | sample 101ome_14_FD_179982 | JGI IMG/M metagenome (GOLD analysis project Ga0255784, IMG submission 179982) | Coastal salt marsh microbial communities from the Groves Creek Marsh, Skidaway Island, Georgia - 101403AT metaG (version 2) | ecosystem: Environmental > Aquatic > Marine > Intertidal zone >...
ATTGCATGAGCAAAATCCATGATTTTCTATGGCCAATTTTTTCTGTTAAAAAAGGAATTCTTAATCTATCAATCAAAGGAGCCCAAAGAAAATTAATTGAATATACTGCAAAAATTAATCCTGCCCAGCCAATAGTGCTTCTGCTTAGATCATTCTCTTTTAGCCAAAGACTTAACGCACTCCCAATCAACACCCAAGGAAAACCACTCATGGCACCCAATAAAAAAATTCTAGCCATTCTTTTTTCAAAATAAAATTTTAATAAACTCTTATTCATAAATTACCCTCTCCAAAATGATGGAAATAATAAAATTAAAACAGCAAATAGTTCTAACCGTCCAAGCAACATACCAACAGAGATAATCCATAATGCAGCGTCGGGAAGATTTGAAAAATTTCCATCAGGACCTATCAAATCCCCTAAACCCGGGCCAACATTTGAAATAGAGGTTGCGGCACCTGAAATTGCTGTAACAAAATCTAAACCAATAACAGAAAGCAAAGTACTGATAAAAATAAATAAGAAAATAAATGCAAAGATAAATGTAACAACAGAAGTTAAAAAATTATCGGTGATAGTTTGATTATTATATTTAACTAACATAACTCTGTTTGGATAAGCATATTTTAAGATATTGTTTTTAATATAAATTAATAGAAGCTGAATTCTAAAAATCTTTAAGCCGCAGGTAGTTGAACCAGCACACCCTCCAATGAACATAAGAATTAGAAAAAAGATTAGTGGAAATTTACCCCAAACACTAAAATCATCAGTCACATAACCTGTGCCTGATAAAATAGATACAACATTAAAAGATGCTACTCTTAACTTGTTAATGATTGATATTTCAGTTGATTGAACCAGAAGATATATAAACATAATTGCAATAGATAAAAAAAGTAAAAAGAACAAACCTTTTATTTGCACGTCATTTAAGAAAATTTTTCTATCTCCTTTCAAAAATTTTAAATAAGCAATGAATGGTAGACTACCCAATAGGATAAAAATTGTTGCAACTATTTCTATTTGAGAGCTTTCAAAAAAACCAATTGATTGATTGTGTGTTGAAAAACCTCCTGTTGCTATAGTGGTGAATGAATGAGCTATGCTATCAAATATACTCATGCCAAAAAACCAATATAAAAGACCACAAGCAATTGTTAAAATTAGGTAAATTGTAATTATTGAAGATGCAATATGAATAGTTCTGGGTAAAATTTTTTCTGCACTATGTGTGTTATCCATTTTGAAAAATTGCATCCCGCCAACTTTTAACAGAGGAAGAATCGTTATAGCCATAACAATTATTCCTATTCCACCCAGCCATTGCAAAATAGCTCTCCAAAGCAGGATGCTTTTGTCAGTGTTATCTAAATCCGAAATAACGGTTGAACCCGTTGTTGTAATACCAGACATGCTCTCAAAAAATGAATGAGTAAAACTAAATCCTAAATTAGAAAAAATAAATGGTAAGGAGCCAAAAACTGCAATCATTAACCAGGATAAGGTAGATAACAAAAAAGTCTGTTGTAAATTTAATTTATGGTCTTCATCTATATTTGTCAGAATCATTAATATTCCAGCAACAATCGTTATTACAGATGAAGTCAAAAAACTATGATTGGACTCATTAAGAATAATTTGCAGCGAGTAGGGAATAAGCATAGAAAACCCTAAAATTGTAATAAGAATACCTAAAATAAAAAAAATTGTTTTATAGGATGTCATGAGTCAACATTATTAATTAAATAATCAATTTCAACAAGTTATCTTATATAGAAAAAGGGTGTATTTTATAATATTAATTTAATAGCAGTTATTTATGATTGATAATAACATAATTCAAAAAACTTCAGCATGGCCTTTTGTTGAAGGGAGAAAACTGCTTAAAGAAAGAGCAGACCTCATTAAAAAAAAAAATAAAATAATTTTTCAAACAGGTTATGGACCTAGTGGGTTACCGCACATTGGCACTTTCGGAGAAGTTGCTAGAACAACCATGATGATTAATGCGATAAAAAGTTTTAATGCAATTGATTGCGATCTTATAACTTTTTCCGATGATATGGATGGTTTAAGAAAGGTCCCTGAAAATATACCTAATTCAAATATTTTAGATGCAAATCTGGGCAAACCCCTAACTAAAATTCCAGATCCATTTAATAAGTTTTCAAGTTTTGGTGAACATAATAATGAAATGTTAAAAAGTTTCTTAGACAAATTTAAATTTAAATATAATTTTAAAAGTTCTACAGCACACTATCAAACTGGCAAGTTTAATAATTCGTTAACAAGAGTTTTAGAAAAATATGAACAAATTATGGAAATTATTTTACCTACTTTGAGAGCTGAAAGAAGGAAAACATACTGTCCTTTTTTACCTATTTGTCCTGAAACAGGAAAAGTCTTAGAAATTAAACCGGTTGAAATAATCAAAAATAAAAACAGAATTATTTTTGATAATAACGGTAATAAACTTGAGACAAATATTTTAGATGGTGCATGCAAGTTGCAATGGAAAGTTGATTGGGCAATGCGATGGTTTACTTTTGATGTGGATTTTGAAATGTACGGTAAAGATTTAACAGAGAGTGCAATTATTTCTTCAAAGATATGTAAAATATTAGGAAAAAAACCACCAAGTGGTTTTGCTTATGAGTTATTTTTAGATGAAAATGGTGAAAAAATTTCTAAGTCAAAAGGAAATGGTGTGACGATTGAACAATGGTTAAGATACGCCTCACCTGAAAGTTTAACTCTTTATATGTATCAAAATCCAAAAAGAGCTAAAAAATTATATGCTGAAGTGGTCCCAAAAACCGTAGATGAATATTTAACTTTTATTGAAAAATTTTCTGCACAGAATTTAGAACAGCAACTATTAAATCCTGTTTGGCATATTCATAATGGTCAACCGCCAAAAGAAAAAGTAGTAATGCCATTTTCTATGTTGCTTAATATCGTTGGTTCCAGCCAAGCTGACAGCAGAGATATTCTTTGGAAATTTATCAATAGATTTCATCCTGATATTAAGCCTGAAAATTATAAAATTTTAGATGGCTTAACTCAATTTGCAATTAACTATTTCAAAGATAAAGTTGAACCTAAAAAGAATTTTAAAAAACCTAATGAAAAAGAAAAGACTGCCCTGCAAAATTTAGTAAACCAGTTAAGTAAAATTAGCCAAAATACAGAACCTGAGGATATTCAAACACAAATATATTCTGTTGGAAAAGAGTCTGGATATAAAGAAAACCTCAGAGACTGGTTTAAACTAATTTATGAAGTAGTTTTTGGTGAAACTGATGGACCACGAATGGGCTACTTTGTAAGTTTTTTTGGAGTTAAAGAAACGGTGGAATTAATAAATCAAAAAATTAAATAAATAAAAATAAATGTATTCATTTATAAAACCTTTTATTTTCAATCTTGACCCGGAAGTAGCACATGATTTGGCAATCCAATCATTAAAATTTAATTTTGTTCCTGAGTATTTTTTTAGTGTTCAGGATGAAGAAATGCTTCAAAACAATGTCTTTGGTCAACAATTTAGCAACCCAATTGGTTTAGCAGCGGGCTTCGATAAAAATGCTGAAGTTTATAATTCTCTTTTCAAATTTGGTTTTGGTTTTGTAGAAGTTGGGACGATCACACCACAAATACAACTAGGTAATCCAAAACCAAGAATTTTTAGGTTAGAAGAAGATAAAGCTTTAATAAATCGCTTAGGTTTTAACAATCAAGGAATGGATACTATCAAGCAACGGATAAAAAAAAATCCTCCTAATAATGTTCTTGGTATAAATATTGGTCCCAATAAAAATACTAAAGATAAAATAACTGATTTTTTAAAGTGCTATACTTCATTTTACGATCTAGCGAATTATATAACTATTAATATTTCATCACCAAATACAGAAAATTTAAGAGATTTTCACAATCAAGAACTACTTCAAGAACTGATTGCGCAAATTAAAAAAATTAAATTAAACAAACAAGTGCCCTTAGCAATTAAATTATCACCAGATACAGAAGAAAGTTCATATGATAAAATTCTCAAAGTTCTTTTAGATAATAAAATTGAAGTGGTAATTCTTACCAATACGACTGATCAAAACCGTACACAGCTAATGAGCAAAAATAAAATTGAAAAAGGAGGATTATCTGGATTGCCATTGAGAGATATCTCATCGAAAATGATTAGAGATTTTTATAAATTATCTAAGGGCAAGTTTAAAATTATTGGGGTAGGCGGCATCGACTCTGGAGAGTCCGCTTTTGAAAAAATTTCATATGGCGCAAGTTTAGTTCAACTATACACTAGTATGGTTTACCAAGGGCCTAATATTGTTAAAAAAATAAAAGAAGAATTGATACAAATACTAAGAAAAGAAAAAATTGACAATATTTCTAAAGCAATTGGAATTAATTCTTAGTTTTTCCAGCTCTTAAATTATGAACGTACTCTCTTAGTGCTGAAAATAATATTCCAATTATAATTACTGATAAAATTGAGGCGCAAACATAAAGGAAATTAGATTTATTAAAGAGACTTAAAACTATCTCACCTAACTTGTTAATCTGTACTTGATTATCTAAAATACTTTCAATACTTGTAAAGTCCATAACAAAAGTTTGTACACCCATAAGAATACCGACAGTTAATAGCAAGATAGCCAAAAGCGTTTTATATTCTGATGTATTTAATTTTGTCGATGCTTTATGACCAAGATGTATTCCAAAAATAGAACCCGTGATAAGAATTAAAACAAGAGTTATATCAATAGATTGAAATTTTACTGCGTGAGCAATCACAACAGCAGCCGTGATAAAAACTGTTACGAATAACGATGTGCCCGGAACCAATTTAGTTGGCATGCCTAAAATGTAAATCATCACTGGCACCATGATAAAGGCTCCTCCAACACCCATAATTGCAGAAATAACTCCTGTAAAAAGTCCTAAAATAATTGGCGATAAGGCGCTCGCATAAAGTTGAGATTTATGAAATCTGGTTCTGAACGGTAGACCATGTATCCAAAAGTGTAAATGCAATTTCCTTTTAATCATTACTTGTCTTTTACTGTTATTGATTTCAGTAGCACCCTGAGTAAACATTGCAGAACCGATTATAAGCAACAAATAAACATAGAGGAGTGAAATAACAGTATTTATTTTTCCTAATTGACTTAATTGTTCAAAAATTAAAATTCCGATTATAATTCCTAAAAAACCGCCCAGGACAATGAACAGACCTATTTTGTAATCTAGTGTTTTTCTAAACCAATGTGTAAGAGATCCTGAAATAGAACTGCCAAGTATATTATTAGCCTCGTTAGCCACTGCATATACTGGTGGAATACCAAAGAAAATTAAAAGTGGAGTCATTAAGAATCCACCACCAATACCAAACAGTCCTGAGAGAAAACCCACAAAGAAACTGGCAACTAATACCATTAAGATATTAATTTTAACTTCTGCTATTGGTAAAAAAAATTCCATAACGGTACATAATACCTCGTTTTTTTATTGTCAATTAAAGAGATAAACCTTGATTATTTCAAAAAGTAGTTCTATATGCTATTTCCATGACAAAAAAATGTGAACTTACTGGAATTTTACCGCTAAAAGGGCATAAAGTCAGCCACGCGAACAATAAAACTAAAAGAAGGTTTCTGCCAAATTTGAAAAAGATCAACTTTAAAAGTGATTTATTAAATAAAAATATCCGATTAAATGTTACTACGAATGCTGTAAGAACAGTAGATTTTAAGGGTGGATTAGACAAGTTTTTAAAATCTGCCAAGAACAATCATTTATCGCCAAGAGTAAAAAAATTAAAAAAATTAATATTCTCTAAATCAGCATAAAATCTAAATTATGAATTTAGCTCTGCTATGTTTGTCATTATCTATGGCAGCAACGATTATCGTATCTAATTACTTAGTTCAATTTCCAGTAAATTACCTTAATTTAAATCAAATATTAACTTATGGTGCTTTTACTTACCCAATCACTTTTTTAATAACTGATTTTACAAATTTAATTTTTGGTAAAACTGCTGCTCACAAAATTGTCCTAGTAGGTGTCATCACAGGTCTTTTTTTATCACTATTTATATCCACCAATTTTGAAGATATTATTTCTATAAGAATTTCAATTGCCTCTATCTCAGCATTTTGTTTAGCTCAGCTTCTGGATATAGAAATTTTTCATAAGATTAGAATTGGAAAATATAAATGGTATGTAGCACCCTCAGTGTCATCTTTTTTTGCCTCCATCCTTGATACATTATTGTTTTTCTTTATTGCATTTTATGCAACAGAAATGAATTGGTTGAGTCTAGCTATTGGGGATTTTATGATTAAGTTTATAATGATTTTTTTTCTTTTATTACCTTTTAGGTTTTTTTATTTAAAATATTTAAAATAAAATATATTAGTGAAAGGTTATTTTCTCACTTGTAAATAAGTCTGATAATTGATTTACGATTGTATCACCTAGATCGTTAACATCGGAAATTTTTATCGCTTTTGCATAGTATCTAGAAACGTCATGACCAATTCCGATTGCTAATAATTCAATTTTAGTATCATTCTCAATGCTCTTGATTGTTTTTCTTAAGTTGTTTTCTAAATAATTACTAAAGTTTGCAGATAAAGTAGAGTCATCTACTGGAGCGCCATCTGATATAACTAATAAAATTTTTCTTTCCTCTTTTCTTGTCGTCAATCTTTTGTAAGCCCAATGTAAAGCTTCACCATCTATATTTTCTTTAAGAATTCCCTCTTTAAGCATTAATCCAAGATTATTTTTTGCTTGTCGCCAATTCACATCAGCAGATTTATAAATTATATGTCTAAGATCGTTTAATCTACCGGGGTTCATAGGTTTGTTTTGCGCTGTCCATTCTTCTCTACTTTTTCCACCTTTCCAATTTTTGGTTGTGAAACCGAGTATTTCAACTTTGACTGAGCATCTTTCTAAAGTTTTAGCTAGTATATCTGCGCAGATAGCAGCTACTGTAATTGGTTTACCACGCATAGAGCCAGAATTATCAATTAACAAAGTAACAACCGTATCTTTAAACTTAGTATCCTTTTCTTTTTTGAAAGATAATGAGTTAAGCGGATCTACGATAACTCTACTTAATTTTGAAGTATCCAGAATACCTTCATCAAGGTCAAACTTCCACGATCGATTTTGAAGTGCCAAAAGTTTTCTTTGCAGTTTATTTGCTAACTTAGAAATAAAATTTTTTAAATGTTGTTGCTGTTGATCTAAATTTTTTCTTAATCGACTTAATTCTATTTCATTTTCTAGATCATTTGCTTTTACAATTTCATCAAATTTGGTGGTAAATACTTTGTAGTTTTGATCGTTGCCTTTCAAATTTTTTGTTGCTCTTCTGTTAGGAGAGTCCTGAAACTCCTCATTTTGTGCGTCTAAATTTTCACTTTTCATTTCATCTCCTTGCAACTGAAAATCAGGTAGTGTTGCTTCTATTTGCTTATCTTGAGAACTTTGCTTCTTTTTTTGATCATCTTTTTGTTCATTATTTTGATTAGAATCATTCTTATTGTCCTCACTGCTTTCATTTAATTCATCAGTTACCTCCTCACCTAGTTCTAAACTATTTAATAAGTCAGAGATTAAGTGATTAAATTTTGTTTGATCATTATAGTTTAGGCTCTTTCCTTTTAGTTTCTGATTTATTTCAGAACTTAAACTTTTGAGTTTTTTATCAATTTTATTGTTATTTTTTTTTTGATCTATTCCAAAAATTTTATCCTTTAAAATATCTTCAAAAAGTTCCTCTATTTTATAGTCTATTTTTTCATTTAATGGATTAGTATTTTCAGAATTGTAAAAATTTTTTAGATTTTGCTCAATACCAAAGTAATAATCAGATCCTAATTTTTCACACCTCATTCTTTCAGACAGATCATATAATTTTGAAGACAAATTGCCATTGGGTTTATATTTATTAAAAATTTCGACATCAGAATATTTCATTCTCAAAGCCTGGGAATCTGTTAATGCTCTTACACTCTTCAATTTTTTTTTATCAAAAATGTCTGATATGTTTGGTATATTTAGATTATCTAAACTTGCTTTTTCATTACTACCAAATTTAATTTGTAATTTTTGATTTTCTGAAATTGACTTTGCCGTAGACGTTATTGCAATTTTGAAATCCTCAATATCATTCTGTTTGGACATAAATTAAATATCTTGAATATTTATAGTAGATTCTGGCAAATCTTCCCCAAAACATCGCTGGTAGTACTCAGCTATAATTTTTTTCTCCAAATCATCACATTTGTTTAAAAATGTTAATCTAAAAGCATAAGCATTATCACTAAATATTTTAGCATTTTCAGCCCAATGTATAACGGTCCTTGGACTCATTACTGTAGAAATATCACCATTAGCGAAACCTTTTCTAGTTAATTGAGCTACTTTGATCATATTAGAAATTATAATTTCTCCTTTTTTATTTTGATAAGAAGGATTTTTAGCTAAAATTATTTCTAATTCTTTTTCGAATGGCAGGTAATTAAGCGTTGAAACAATGTTCCATCTATCCATTTGTCCTTGGTTAATCTGTTGAGTACCATGGTAAAGCCCGGTTGTATCACCCAGTCCAACAGTATTAGTAGTCGCAAAAATTCTAAAATAGTTATGTTGTTTTAATACTTTATTTTTGTCTAGCAGTGTAAAATTTCCATCTGACTCTAAGACCCTCTGAATGACAAACATTACATCTGGACGTCCTGCGTCGTATTCATCAAACACCAAGGCAACTGGATTTTGTATAGACCAAGGTAAAATTCCTTCTTTAAATTCTGTAATTTGCTTTCCATCTTTTAAAATAATTGCATCTTTTCCAAGCAAGTCTATACGACTAATATGACTATCCAAATTTACTCGCACGCAAGGCCAATTTAACCTAGCGGCAACCTGTTCTATATGTGTCGACTTACCCGTCCCGTGAAAACCTTGAATCAAAACTCTTTTATTAAAAGCGAACCCAGAAAGAATTGCGAGCGTTGTATCCTTGTCGAATTTATAATTACTATCAATTTCAGGAACAAATTCATTTCTTTTACTAAATGAGTCTACCTCCATATCACTATCAATATTAAAGGTCTGTCTCACAGAAATTTTGAGATCTGGTTTTTGATTAGTGAAACTATTTTTTTCCATATAATTTTTTTAAATGACTATAAGCTAAAGTTATTGATTTTAGCTTATTTTCATATTCTGTATTTCCACTGTTTTTATCAGGATGATATTTCTTTACAAGTACTTTAAATTGTTTATGTACCTGATCCCAGTTTGAATTTTCATTCAGATTTAAAATACTGAACGCTTCTCTCTCTAATTGATTAAGTTTTTTTGTATTAATATAAGATTTGAAATTCGCAGATGAAAAAATATCGAGTTTTTCATCTAAAACATTATTCCATAAAATTTTAAAGAAATTGTCTGCAGAACCAAATTTTTTTGTGGGTTTGTGCCACACTGTGTCTGATTTAAGAAAGTACTCTATTTCAGTTTGTGACATATTAGCAAAATAATTCCAAGATTTATTAAATTGTTTTATGTGGCTTAAACACAGCAATCTAAATTTTTTGCTGTTATCTTTTTCTATGGGAGCTTTAAATTTTCCTTCTTCGCTACAATTTTCCCATTCGCATATATTTTTCATTAATGTATATTATATCCAATATGGAAGAGTTTCTAGATTCAATTAAAAAAAAAATTACTAATGAAATAGAAATTGAAAAAATAAATGTAATAGATGAAACTTCTAAACATCTTAAACACAAAAGTTTCGACCCACAAAAAAAACATATTAAATTAGAAATTTATTCTAAACAATTAAGTAATTTGAACAATCGTTTATCTGCTCATAAAAAAATAATGAGTATCTTGAAGGAAGATTTAAATAAGACTATTCACTCTCTTCAAATATTGATCAAATAATTTTTTGCAAATATTTTAGTAATTTTGCTGGCTCTAGTGATTGAGTGTCTGGTTTTGTCGTTAATCCAATTTTTTTAAGTAAAATTAGATTAATTTTTTGATTAAAATTTTTTTTATCTTTCATCATAAACTTCACCAACTTTTTTATGTTATTTGGTTTTATAAATTTTAAATAAGGGTAATTAAGTTTATTTTCTTTGTAAATATTATCAATCTGTAAATAGGAATTACTGTCACATATTTTTTTATATTTTGATAACTTTAATGCTAGCATCATTCCTGCTAACACTGCTTCACCATGATTGATCTTTTTGTAATTGTTCATAGTTTCAATTCCATGGGCAAAAGTATGTCCAAAGTTTAAAGTCATTCTTAAATTATTTTCTTTAAAATCCTTTTCAACAAAATACTTTTTAATTTTACAACTTTTATAGATCGCTTCGATTAAAATTCGATCATTATTGAGGGATAAGATTGAATTTGAATAAATTTTTAACCAAGAAAAAAATTTTTTATCTTTAATGATAGCGTGTTTAATAATTTCTGCGTAACCACAGATTATTTCTCTTTTAGGTAAAGATTTAAGTAGATTAACCTCTGATAAGACAAACTTTGGTTCATAAAAGGTTCCTATCATATTTTTTCCTTTGTGTGAGTTAACACCAGTTTTTCCACCAATCGAAGAGTCGACCTGAGATAATATCGTAGAGGGTAAGTTTACAAAATTAATACCTCGCTTAACTATACTGGCAACAAATGCACAAAGATCACCTATTACACCTCCACCAACAGCAATTAATAAATCATTTCGGTTAAGATTAAGTTCTAAACATTTTTCAGCAAGCTGGTTAGCAAATTTAAAAGATTTTATATTTTCACTTACCTTAAGACTAAGATGATGTGTCTTTAAATGTTGAGAATTTAAAATAATCTTTTTTTTATAAAAACTTGGAATTTTATTATCAAAGATAATTAAAACCTTCTTGGCATTTGGAATATATTTTTTAATACTCGGTTTTAAATTTTTTAATACATTTTGGCCAATTATTATTGGATATTGAGATGTAGTTGTTTTAATTGTTAAATGTTTCATTTTTGTAAATTTTGATAAGTTTGTTTACTACTTGACCTTTATTTAAATAGTTACAATTTAATTTAAACATCGCTTTTTTATAAAACGTTTCCCTTTTTTTTACTATGGATGCTATGTTTTTCATTTCTTTTCCTCGAGTTAGTAAAGGACGTTGTTTTTTTGAAAGTTTAATTCTTTTAAAAATTTCAAAATTATTTAAATATAAATAGAAGCTTATCGAGTTTTTTCTGACATTATCTCTTATTTCTCTATTTAAAAAAGTTCCACCACCTAAAGCAATTACCTGGTTATGATTATTTAAAAATTGAGAGGCTACATCTTTTTCTTTTGCTCTAAAAAATGCTTCACTTCTTTGTTTAAAAATTTGTTGGATAGTCATTTTCATTTTTTTTTCAATTTCAATATCAGTATCTACAAATTTCATTTTGAGTTTTTTTGATAGGAGTTTGCCTATTGTGGACTTACCAACACCCATCATGCCTAATAAAACAATGTTTTTTTTCAAATTAATACCTAATTAAAATTGATTTATCATAAAAATGACTTATTTATTAATAAATTATTTCTAAATTATGTCCATGCGTTTAAAATTTCATAATAAACCATCTCTTAAAGAGCAAGTGTCCTCATTGTTTGTTAAGATTGCAATTTTTGTTGTAGCGATAATTCTTGTTATCTTTGTATTAGAAAAAATACCTCTGCCAAATCCAAAAAATGAAATTAAAGAAGATATAACTAATGAAATTAAAAAACTCGATTAATAAAGTATTTTTTTTAGCTTTTTTTTTCTTTAATCAGATAAGTAATTTAAATGCTGACAATCACGTAATAGATATTTGGAAAAAAGTTGATAATAAAGAAAAAAATCTAACCGAAAATAATTCTTCGGTAACCGAAAAATCTCAACCGACAACAGAAACATCTGGTTTATTTGAAGCTGCACTCAATAAACAAGGTGAACAAAATATTATTAATTCTAACCTGATAACTGATAACGAAAAAAAAGAAGTTTATGGTTTGTATGATCCTGAAACAAATAATTTTACCTTACAAATGTGGTCAAACACAGATGGAAATTCTATTAAAGAAATGTTTAAAAAGATTAACCAAAAAGATTTATCCGATTTCTCAGAAAAAATTTTTTTAGAAACAATTTTGACTCATTCATATTTACCTTATGATTCTATGACTGAGGAAGAATTTTTAAATTTAAAACTTGGATGGTTAATCAATCATAATAAAATTGAAATTCTTGAACAGTTTTTAAATCAAAATAAGGAATTTCCTGGAAAAGAAAAAGTCATTAGATATTTAGTTGATGAGTCTCTTTCCGAAGCAAATTTAAAAAGAAGTTGTGAAAAGGTCGCATTTTTATCTAATAGTGTCAAAGATTTTTATTTAGATAAATTTAGAGTTTTTTGTTTGATAAGTGAGAACAAATTATCAGAAGCACAAGTTACTTTTGATTTGCTTAATGAGCAGTATGCAAAAGCAGATAAGAATTTTAATGAAAAAATTAGTTTTGCCCTTGGTTTAACAGAAACTAAAAATGATAAAATTTATGATGATAATATGCTCAATTTTTTCATCTCTTCAAAAATAAGTGAAAAATTTAATTATAAACCGACTAACAAAACCGATCCATATATTTGGAAATACATGAATAATGCTGGTTTGATACAAGTTGATAATATTGAAGATTTAACAGAAATTGAGAAAATTGAAATAGCAGCTGCTGAAGAAAAAATAAGTGACGATAAGGTTTTTGAAATTTATAAAAAAATTAATTTTAATTTTAATGAAATATTAAATGCTGATATTTTGCATCAAAATTTAGAACCAATTAAATCAAGAGCGTTAATCTTTCAAAAATATTTATTATCTGAGACAACTAATAGTAAATTGCAGTATCTGTTTCTTTTGAGAGAAAAATTCAGAAGAGCTGATTTATCTAATGTTTATAATGAATTTTTAAGTCAGGAACTTGAAGACTTAAAAGCAACAAGTGAAATACCTAGTGAGTACTCTCAGTTAGTTGAATTAAATATTATAAAGGATGAAGATGTAATTGAAAAAAAAATCAAATTTAATGATAAAAATTACTATAGTTCAAAATTGTTAGAATATTTTGATCAAAATAATCAAGACACTAAAAAGTTTCAGAAATTATTAAATACTACTGTAAAAAAGATTAGTAAAAACAAAAAATATCAACTTTCCACCAAAGATATTATTTTGTTAGAATCTTTTAAATCTGAAGGATTTTTAATACCAAAAGAGATAAATTATACAGATCAATTAAGTCAATTTAAATTTGAAGATGAAATGATCAAACTATCAAAAAGCACGCACACAGGATTATTGGCGTTAAAATTAGTTGATTTATTTAGTCAAGACAACGTGAAAGAGATTGATGACCAAAATCTTTTGTACATTACAGTTCTTCTGAATAATGCTGGGTTAAAAAATATTAGAAATCAAATTTTAATGTCTACATTACCAGAGAGAATTTAGTATACTAACTCTGGACATGACTATAAAAAAAATTATCACAGAACCTGATCCTTTGCTTAGAAAAAAGTCTATTTCAGTAGATAAAGTTGACAGGAGTCTACAAAAATTGATGGATGATATGATAGCCACTATGTATCACGCGCCCGGCATAGGATTAGCGGCAGTTCAAATTGGCTTATTAAAAAGGATAATTGTGATTGATATTTCTAAAGATGAAAATGAAAAAAACCCTTTATTTTTAGTCAATCCAAAGAAGGTATGGACCTCAAAAGAAACTTCTATTTATGAGGAAGGATGTCTTTCAATTCCTGGTTATTTTGCAGATGTAGAAAGACCTTCGGTTTGTGAAGTTGAGTATTTAGATTATTTTGGCAAACCTCAAAAGATTAAGACGGATGGATTATTATCTACTTGTCTGCAACATGAAATCGATCATTTAGATGGCACTCTATTTATTGATTATCTATCTAAATTAAAAAAAGATTTAATAATCAAAAAATTATCTAAACAAAAAAACTTATCAAAAAATTTAGTTCTGTAAAATTTCAATGTCACTTAAAATTATATTTATGGGAACACCTAAATTTGCAGTTCCTACACTAGAGGCCTTACATAAGTCAGAACATCTACTAGTCTCGACATATTCACAAAATCCAAAAAAATCTAATAGAGGACAAAAGATAAATAAATCGGAAATACAGCAGTTTGCTGAAAGCTTAAAACTAGAAGTTAGAACACCAGAAAAGTTAGATGATAAAGAACTAGAATATATTAAAAAAATAAATCCAGACTTAGTACTTGTAGTAGCTTACGGGAAGATTATTCCTAAACAATTTCTAGATATACCTAAATACGGTTTCATCAATATTCATGCTTCACTTTTACCTAAGTGGAGAGGGGCTGCACCTATTCAAAGATCCATCATGCAAGGAGAAGAGGAAACTGGAATTACTATAATGAAGATTAATGAAAAGTTAGATAGCGGACCTATATTAAAATCATTTAGTTTGAAAATATTGCCTGAAGATACATTTGGAGATTTACAGAATAAACTTTCAGAGCTTGCAGGAAATTCAATTATTCCATCTATCAATTTAATTATAAGTGGGGCAAAATTTAATGAACAAATTCATGCTGAAGCTACTAATGCAGAAAAAATTAAAAAAGAAGAAGGTAAAATAAATTGGAATGATGCTGCAAAAAACATAATTAATAAAATCAGGGCATTAAATCCTTCACCTGGATCTTTTTTTGAATTTAAGAAAATTAGATATAAAATTTGGAGAGCAGAATTGAGTTTAAAAACAGGTAAACCAGGAGAAGTTGTTGATGACAAGTTAACAGTTGCAACGCAAGACTGCGCTATTTCAATTAAAGAAATACAGAGAGAAGGCAAAAAAAAATTATCCACGAAAGAATTTCTTATTGGCAATCAAATTCCAGCAGGTAGTTTTTTATAGGAATGTTTAATTATAATTTAATTATCGAGTATGAGGGAACAAATTTTGTTGGTTGGCAAAAACAAAAAAAAGGGAAATCTATTCAACACGAAGTAGAAAAAGCACTAAGAAAAATATTTAAAGTAAAAATAAATCTTGTTGGATCAGGAAGAACAGACGCCGGCGTCCATGCTCTAGGACAGTCTGCTCATTTTATTGTTAAAAATAAAATTGAAAATTATTATAAAGTGAAAAATTCTTTAAATTATTTTTTGAATAAAAAAAAGATTGTTATCACCGATATTAAACTTAAAAGTGAAAGTTTTCATGCAAGATTTGACGCGGTTGAAAGAGTTTATGAGTATAAAATTATAAATCGAGACGCTCCACTTTGTTTAGATAAGAACAGAGCGTGGCACATTAAAAAAAATTTAGATTTAGTTAAGATAAAAAAAGGTTTAAAAATTCTAAAAGGGATTAAAGACTTTTCCACATTTAGAGCATCTAGTTGCCAAGCAAAATCTCCTTTGAGAAAACTATTAAAAGCCGAAGTTAAAAAACATAATAATTTAGTAACAATAACCTTTAGTTCAAAAGCATTTCTACAACAACAAGTAAGGTCAATGGTTGGTTGTTTAAAATATTTAGCAGATGGTAGGTGGCAAATTAAACAATTCCAAAAAGTCGCCAAATCACAAAAGCGGAGCCTATGTGCGCCACCAGCCCCAGCTACCGGACTCTATTTGAAAAAAGTAATTTATTAAAATTTTACTAAAGCGCCTAGGTGTTGTTCAACACTTTCAGATAGTGCATTTAAATTATAGCCACCTTCTAAAACCGAGACAACATTATCTTGACAGTAAGGTTTTGTAGTAATGAGAGTTCTTTTTGTAATTTCATGAAAATCTTTAGACAGTAATTTAAAATTTGCTAATGGGTCGTCCATATGCGCATCAAAGCCAGCGGAAAAAATTAAAAACTCTGGTTTAAATTCATCAAGTTTTTTTAGAACATGTTCATAAGCGTTTAAAAAATCATAAGAGTCTGTACCAGCTGGAAGCGGGATATTAAGTACATTATTGAATTTCCCTTTTTCTTTATCAGAACCTGTTCCAGGATAAAAAGGATACTGGTGAGTTGATATGTACAATATTTTTTTATTATCATAGACAATGTCTTGCGTGCCATTACCATGATGAACATCAAAATCAATAATCGCTACTTTTTTATAGTTGTATTTATCTATTAAGTAATTTGCACCAATTGCAACATTATTAAATATACAAAAACCCATAGCTTTATTTTTTTCTGCATGGTGTCCAGGTGGCCTGATTGCGCAAAAAGCATTTTTAATTTTTTTATTTTTTACCATATCAATAGCATTAATAACCGCGCTAACAGCATCCAGAGAAGCTTTATTGCTACCAGGTGAAATTATAGTATCAGCATCTAAAAATTTTAAACCAGTTTGCGGAAACGAAGTATTCACAAAATTTATATATTCATTTGAATGAGCTAACCGAATAACATCTTGATTTAATTTTGGTGTATCTATAATTTTCAGTCCCGAAGGATTTTTCTTTTTAATCGTTGAGATGATAGCAGAAACTCTATCAGAGCATTCAGGATGTCCATTGCCAGTTTGATGTTCAATATAGCTTTTAGTTGTAAAAAAACCAGTCTGCACTAAAAATAATTTTTTAGAATCTCTAAATAGATTTTTTTTAATTTTTTTAAATCGTTAACAGGAACGAATTCGTCAACACGATGCATAGATTTATTAACTAAACCAAACTCTAAGCATGGAGCTATTGATTTAATAAACCTTGCATCTGAGGTACCACCTGTTGTTGAAAAAACAGGGTTGATACCAGTAATTTTTTTAATGATTTTTTTTGACATTTGAATTGTTTTTTCTGGTTTCGTTAAAAAGGCATCTCCAGATTCTAAAAATTTAATTCTAAATTTCGTTTTATATTTTTTACAGAATTTTTTTACTTCGTTTAAAATTTTTCTTTTTAAAGTTTTGGCATTTTGCATATTGTTATATCTAATGTTAAATTTTGTTTTTGCTCTTGCTGGAATAACATTGTGGGCTTTGTTATCGACATTAATACTAGTAAATTCAAGATTTGATGGTTGAAAATTTTTATTACCACTATCCAATTTGATATCTTTCAGTCTTTTGCATAGATTAACTAAACATGTGATCGGATTATTTAATAATTGTGGGTAAGCAATATGACCTTGCAAACCTTGAATTTCAAGCTCACATGAAAGACTACCTCTTCTGCCAATTTTGATCATCTCTCCAAGTCGATTAGGATTAGTTGGTTCGCCAACAAGACAAAAATCAATTCGTTCTTTTTTTTGTTTTAAGTAATTAACTAATTTTTTGGTGCCATTAATTGCGTGACCTTCTTCATCACCAGTAATTAAAAAACTAATTGATCCTTTAAAACTTTTTCTTATTCTTAAAAATTCACTTACTGCAGCCACAAAACAAGCAATTGAACTTTTCATATCATTAGCACCTCGTCCAATTAAGTTTCCTTTAACCACTCTTGGTTTGAATGGGTGTACGGACCAGTCTTTGTAGTCTCCAGGGGGCACTACATCAGTATGTCCCGCATAACAGAAGTTGGGTCTTGATTTACCTAACTTAGCATAAAGATTTTTAATTGGTTTTGTGTTTTTATCTTTAAATTCTATTATTTTAGTTTTAAATCCAAGACTTCTAAGTTTTTTTGCAAGAAAATTGATTGCTCCTGCATCAACAGGAGTAATACTCGGGAATTGTATTAGAGATTTAGAAAGGTCTAATTCATTAAAAGTTTTCATTTATTCTCTTAATAAATCATTAATTGATGTTTTGCCTCTAGTTTTTTCGTCTACTTGTTTAATTATTACAGCACAATTTAATGCTGGACCATTTGGATTTTTTTTATCTGGTAAACTGCCAGGCACAACCACTGAATATGGAGGTATTTTTCCATAGGTAATTTCACCAGTTTTTCTATTAACTATTTTTGTTGATTGACCAATAAACATTCCCATACTAATCACTGAACCTTCACCTACAATTACACCTTCAACTATTTCAGACATTGCTCCTAAAAAAACATTATCTTCAATGATTGTAGGTAATGCTTGGGCCGGTTCTAAAACACCACCCACTCCAGAACCAGCTGAGATATGACAATTTTTACCTATCTGACAGCAACTTCCAGCTCTTGAAAATGTATCCATCATTGTACCCTCATCGATGTAAGCTCCAATATTAACGAAGCAAGGCATTAACACTACATTCTTTCCTATAAATGATCCTTTTCTCACTGGAGAATTTGGCACCATTCTAAATCCAGCTTTGACGTGATCTTCTTTAGTCCAGCCTGCAGTTTTTCCTTTAATTAAATGCGATTTATCGTACCAACTGCTGTAGGGACCGCTAAGTGCATCCATGTCATAAATTCTAAAACTTAACATAATCGCTTTTTTGACATGTTGATGTGTAACCCATGCACCATTTATTTTTTCAGCAACTCTTATTTTACCTGAGTCTAAATCAGCGATTGCTTGATTTATCGTATCAATAATTTTTTTGTCAGATTTAGAATTAATTTGATCTCTTTGTTCCCAAGCTTCATTAATAATTTTTTCTTGTTCTTTAGAATTCATTGATAGTCCTTAAAAATTCACTTAAATTTTTAGTTTTATAGTTTACAAAGTTTTCATCAGCGTATTCAGCTGCCCAAGGTTCATCATTTTCTATCCATACAGTTTTCATGCCTAAATCATAAGCTGGTTTTAAATTTCTAGCTATATCTTCAATAAATATACAATATTTTGGATCAATATCGAATTTTTTTATAAGTTTCTCATAAGGTTCTAGAGAGGGTTTCGGTACATAATCGGAGTCCACAATATCAAAGATCCCATCAAAATGTTCATCTACACCAATTCTTTTTGTTACATTTTCAGCATGTGATCTAGAACCATTTGTAAAAATAAATTTTTTTCCACTAAGTTTACTTATTTCAGAAGCTAAAAGATTATCTTTTTGTAGAAAGTCAAGATTAACATCATGCACAAACTCAAGGAATTCCTCAGCATTAATTTTATGATGTTTAATCATCCCATTCAAAGTGGTGTTATATTCATGAAAATATTCTTTTTGAAGTTGTTTTGCTTTTTTCAAATCGATATTTAGTTTTTGTGAAATAAAAAGGGACATCTTTTTGTCTACTTGTTCAAAAACTTTAGTTTTACCGGAATATAATGTGTTATCTAGATCAAATAACCAAAACTTAATTTGTTTTAATTCTTTCATTCTCTGATTAGTGTGCCAGCACCAGTGTCTGAAAATATTTCATGTAGGATTGAGTGTTTTCTTCTTCCATCGATAATTACTACCCCTTTGACTCCGTTTTCGATAGACTCAATACAATTTAAAAGTTTTGGTATCATGCCGCCTTGAACTACATTTTTTTCAATTAATATTTTTGCTTGTTTTGGATTTAACTCATCAATAAGTTTTTTTTGCTCATCTAAAACGCCTTCGACATTAGTCATCAACAATAATCTTCTAGCTTTTATTTCTTTAGCGACTTACATGGCAGCAGTGTCCGCATTTATATTGTATTTATTTTTTTCTTTATCTAAACCCATGGGCGCAATAATAGGGACCAAATTATCTTTTAAAAAATTTTCAATTATTGAAATATTTATATTTGTTGGTTTACCAACATAACCAAGTTCAGGTGAAATTTGTTTGACCTGAAATAAGGTGTTTTGTTTAAGATGGCATGGTGCCGCTTTAACAGATTTTAAATTTAAAGCGTTAACAATTTCCTGATTGAATTTGGTCATTTCATCCTCAACAACTTGCATTGTATCAAGATTTGTGACTCTTAAACCGTTTTTGAAAATACTTTGTATTTGTTTTTTTTCTAATCCCTTTTTAATTCTTGGACCACCACCATGGATGATGATTACTGAAAGTTTTAATTTATTTAAAACAACGATATCGTCGATAAAATTGTCAAATAAATGCTTATCTTCAAGCACTGCTCCACCGCACTTAATTACAATTTTATCATTTTGATATTTTTCTACATATTTAGGTACATTTAAAATACTTGGTGCACTTTTAGGCCAAAATTCTTCAATCTGGCTTGATTGCATTTTAAGGTTAGTCATTAAATCGTTTTAATTTTAGTTTTTCTCATGATGATCCACTGCTGTCCAATTGTTAAAACGTTATTAACAGTCCAATACACAACTAACCCTGCAGGGAATGAGGCTAATATAATCGTAATAAAAATTGGGAAAAATTTGAAGATTTTTGCTTGAATTGGATCTGCAGGAGCTGGATTTAGTTTTTGTTGTAAATACATTGTTATACCCATTAATATTGGCCAGATACCAATCATTAAAAAACTAGGTGGATCCCAAGGAAGAAGCCCAAATAAATTAAACATCGAAGTTGGATCCTGGACTGATAAATCTTTAATCCAACCGAAAAATGGTTGATGTCTCATCTCCAATGAAATGAACAACATCTTATAAATCGCAAAGAAAAAAGGTATTTGAATTAAAATTGGCAAACAACCCGATGCAGGATTAACCTGTTCTCTTTTATAAAGAGACATCACTTCTTGCTGAAACTTCATTCTATCATCTTTGTGTAATTCTTTTAATCTTGTCATTTCAGGCTGCAAGGCTTTCATTTTAGCCATTGATTTAAAACTGTAATTAGCTAGTGGGAAAAATAATAATCTAACCAAAAAAGTTATAATCACTATCGCAATACCAAAGTTGCCAGTTTGTTTAAAAAAATAATCAACAATAAAAAACAATGGTTTGGTAAAAAAGTAAAACCAACCCCAATCAATTACTAAGTCAAATTTTTCAATGTTTTCTCTTTCAGCGTAATTATCAATAACAGTTACCTCTTTTGCGGCTACAAAAGCTTTAACAGAATGGTTAACCGTCTGTTTTGGTTGAATGATTTTTGGATTATTTTGGATAAAGTTTGCTTTAAAAGCATCGTTATAAAGAAATTCTGATTTAAATGTTTCATTATTTTCTGGAATTATGGCTGTCATCCAATATTTATCAGTAATACCGAGCCAACCATTTTCAGCTTCTCTAGTAATTTTTTTGTCCTCTATATCATCATAATCATCCTCTTTTAATTCTCCATCAAAGACTCCAATAAATCCCTCATGAAGGATATAAAGAGCTTGAATATCATCAGGTTTTTTATTTCTTACAATTTGAGCATAAGGATATAATTCTATTTGATTATTAGAATTATTGATAACTTCTTGATTAATTCTAAATAAAAACTTTTCATCTAATTCTATTTTCTTTCTAAAAGTAATACCTTGATCATTATTCCATTCTAAAATTATTGGATTGTTCGAGGTTAGTTTTGTGGAACCTTTAACTGACCACTTTGTATTAGTATTTGGTACTTTAATCTTATTTCCAATATTTGCCCATCCACTTTCAATATAATATCCATTCAAAGTTTCTAAAGGGTTTAGGAGATCAATTTTCTTGTCTCCTTCAACTTCAGTAGAATAATTCTTGAACGAAACATCATCAATAATTCCACCTGTTAAATTTATCGATCCTATAATTTCAGAATTCTCAATTTCTATTCTATCAGAATTAGCAATGACTTCTTCTCTTTGAATAGGCGTTTTGATTTCTAGCGGTTCATTTATCGTGGGCGAACTATTAGTTTCAACTGGTTGACTATCTCCTTGTTCGGTAGCTACTTTTTGCTGATCAATAAAACCATCGTTTCTCGGAGTTTCGAAAAAAGCAGCCCAAAATAAAATAACCGCCATTGATAAAGCGATTGCGATAAATACATTTTTGTTATTATCCATTTATTTCTTTCTTTTTTTTGGCACTAAATCTAGTCCGCTGCCACCACCTAATACTTTAATAGGGTGACAACTAAAAATTCTTTTGGTTCCTAGCATGATGCCATTAAAAAATCCATGAACTTCTAAAGATTCTATAAAGTAATCACTGCAGCTTGGCAGATATCTACATTTAGTCCCCAGAAAAGGTGAGAAAATAAATTTATAAATCTGAATTAACTTAATTAAAAAAAAACAAAAAAATTTATTAATCATACAATTTTTAAAAGTTTATTTTCCAATTCTTTATAAATTTTATCAGAGGTAGCTTTATAGGCACCAGTTTTACCAAATAAAATATAAGTATAATTTTTTTTTATTATATTAGTTTTATTTGCTAGTTTTAATACAATTGCTCTAAGTTTTCTTTTAATTCTGTTTCTTACTACGGCGTTCCCAGTTTTTTTCTGCATCACAAAACTAACATTGACAACACTACCCCCAATGTTTGAGATTTTATTTTTGGCATAATATAGAGAAAAAAAATTTGTATGGATTTTATTTTTACTTAAGACTTTTTTAAAGTCATTATTTTTTTTTAAAGTTAATATTTTAACCATGAAGTTAATGGTTATGTTGAAATTCTTTTTCTTCCTTTGGCTCGTCTTCTGGCGATAAGTTTTCTACCACCTTTAGTTGACATTCTGGCTCTAAAACCATGCCTTCTTTTTCTTACTATCTTGCTTGGTTGATAAGTTCTTTTCATAAAATATTTTTGTTATATATTTAAAATAACCCCTAATGTACAGTTAAAATATGAATATAAAAAGCTTGAAGATATTTTTAGGTTTTATTTATTTGTTAATACTAGTTACATTCCTTTTTTTCGTGTTCTCTTTGATTGATGTAACAAGGCTGCTAGATTTTTCGTACATAAAAGCTATTCAGTTAAATTTGGAGCAATATTTAACCCAGGACATCCTCTTCAATATTTTTTTATTTGGATTATTTGCAGTTATTTGGGTTGCGCTTTTGGGTTTTGGTTCTCCCTTATTGCTTATATCCGGGATTATTTTTGGTAAATGGATTGGTACCATACTAAGTTTAATATCTATTTCACTTGGAGCTCTACTTTTATTCTCGATCGCATCTTATTTTTTAAAAGATTTTATAAAACTTAAGTTTGAAAATAAATTTCATAAATATATTCAAATTCTTAGAAAAAATGAATTTTATTATTATTTCATATTCAGGTTAGCTGGAGGGTTAGGTTTACCTTTTCCCATTCAAAATATTATCCCTGTAATTTTTGATATGAAAAAAGTAAACTATTTTTTCTCAAGTTTTTTTGGTTTTGTGCCCCATTTTTTTATCTGGAATAGTATTGGTGCTGGAATTAATAAATACATTAAACAGTCTGAAAGTTTTAGTTTTTTTGACTTAATTTTAACAAGAGATATTTATTTACCAATAATGCTATTTTTTATTCTATTTTTTATCTCTATATTAATTAAATCAAGATTCTTTGATGATAGATCTAAATAAAAATAATTTAGCTGCAGACCCTAGTCCTTATTTACAACAACATAAAGATAATCCTGTTAACTGGCAAGTTTGGAACAGAGACGTTTTAAACAAAGCTAAACAAAATAAAAAACCAATTATATTAAGTATCGGATATGCGAGTTGTCATTGGTGTCATGTTATGGCTCATGAAAGTTTTGAGGATCAAGCAACATCTAGATTGATGAATGATAATTTTATAAATATTAAAGTTGATCGAGAAGAGCGTCCGGATATTGATTTTGTTTTTCAAAGTTCATTCCAGTTGTTTAATAATTCAAGTGGGGGTTGGCCTTTGACAATGTTTTTGGATGAAAATGGAGTCCCGTTTATGGCAGGAACTTACTTTCCTAAAATTTCTCAACATGGTCTTCCTTCATTTAAAGATGTGTTGGAAAGTGTTCATAAAGTTTACAATGAGCAAAGAGAAAAAATTTTACAACAGTCAGGTTTGATTACCAAAAACTTATCGTTGGATAAAAACCCTGTTGTAAAACAAGATCTTCTGCCTTTTATTGATTCAATAATAATTAATCTTGATGAAAAAAAAGGTGGCTATAAAGGTGCTCCTAAATTTCCTTTATTTAATATTTACCAGACTCTACTGTATTTTTATAACAAGTCTCAAAATGAAAAATATTTAGAACCCGTTTCAGTAATTTTAAAACAATTATGTACCAAGGGTATTTATGATCAAGTTGAGGGTGGACTTTGTCGATATGCTACTGATGAAAATTGGACTATTCCACATTTTGAAAAAATGCTTTATGACAACGCTCAATTTGTCAGCTTATTATGTGATTATTTTACTGTTACAAAAGATAAATATTTTTTAAATAAAATTTCACAAACAATTAATTTCATAGAAGAACAATTTAAAAATAAAGAAGATGGGCTACTAGGTTCGGCATATGATGCTGATTCAGACGGAGAGGAAGGCAAATATTATACTTTTAGCTATGAGGAGATAAAAAATATAGAATCTATAAATGAATATTTTGATATTAAACCCGAGGGTAATTGGGAGGGAAAAATTATTCTTGAAGAAATCCGTTCACCAAATCAATTAATTTTAGATCAATTAGTTGAGATAAGATCGAAAAAAAATAAACCATTTTTTGATAAAAAAACTCAATTAGATTTAAACTCTTTATGGGTTAGTTCTTTAGTTAAAGCTAGTAAAGTTTTTGAGAATAAAAGTTATCTTAATTCCGCTATAGATTATATGGATAAAATAGAAAAAAAATTTAGTTTGAACGATATTTTTCATTGTAATTTTAAGAGTATTGCTTTTATAGAAGATTATGCAATGCTGATTGCATCTTTACTAGATTTACATGAAGCGACTTTAAATATTAAATATAAAATTTCAGCAACCCAACTTAAGGATAAGGCTATTCAATTATTTTACTTAAAGGGTCAAAATATATTTCAAAAAAATAAAAAGGATTCTAATGATATTTTTTTTAAACCAATTGATATAAGTGATCACACAATACCTAATGGAAATTCAATTATGTTGATGAATTTAGTAAGATTAAATGACCAAAAGTATTCTTCTGCTTTGGCTAATAGTTTAAATGGATATTTAAATATCTATAAATCTTTTATGATTTCTTCAATTCGCTCAATAGATTTTTATAACGAGAACAGCATTAAAATGAAATGTGGTCCAGATGGTTGTAAAATTTAAAGTCACTTATGGTGCCCACAGGCTGAATCGAACAGCCGACCTTTTCCTTACCATGGAAATGCTCTACCTACTGAGCTATGTGGGCAAGTAACCTTATTTAAATTGCATTTTATTAAGAGACTTGCATAATTTCAATCTAGGAAGTAAAAATACTGTAAAAATGCAGGAGTCAATATGGGCATACACTACGATTATAAATCTACCCGAGGCGAAAAGGCGATGAAAAAAGAAGCCAAAAGGAAAGCTCGGATAGAACAAAGACGTGCAAAAAAAGCAGAGAAAAATCAAGAAAGTGAATCAAGTCAAAATGTTAAAATGCACGATATTGACAAACCTATCACTTTGGAAGACTTAACAAATCCAGATAAAAATTAAAGTCATGGATTCTGTCCAGAAAAAAAATGATCGTCATAATAGGCGTCGAGATGCTCTAAGGAATAACTTGCTGAAGAGAAAAGAATTCCAAAAAAAGTTAGAAAAGAAGAAATTAAAAAACAATGCCAGTTCTATCAGATAAAACAATAAAAAGACTTGCTCTAGAAAAGGATATGATTAAGCCTTTTGTTCCCAAACAAGTCCGTAAAGGTAAAATTTCTTATGGTCTCTCTTCCTACGGTTATGATGCTAGGGTATCAAATGAATTTAAAATCTTTACCAATGTTAATTCAGGCATTGTTGATCCTAAAAAGTTTAAAAATGACAGCTTTGTAACCAAAACAGGTAAAGAATGTATCATTCCTCCAAATTCTTTTGCACTCGCTAGAACGATGGAATACTTCAAGATTCCAGAACATGTTTTAGTTATTTGTTTAGGCAAATCGACTTATGCTCGTTGCGGTATAATCGTTAATGTGACACCTTTAGAGCCAGGATGGGAAGGTCATGTGACATTAGAATTTTCAAACACAACACCATTACCTGCAAAAATTTATGCTAATGAAGGTGTAGCACAGTTTATATTTATTTCTGGAGATAAAATTCCTGAGGTTTCCTATGCCAAAAGAAAAGGCAAATACATGAAACAAAAAGGTGTTACTTTACCAAAAGTATAATTCATGCAAAGACTTATCATTACTGGAAAAAAAACTCTGAATGGAAAAATAATAATTTCGGGATCAAAAAATGCTAGCTTACCTATTTTGGCAGCTACAATACTTAGTGACAAAAAAATTATTTTACGAAATGTGCCATTAGTTAAAGATGTCTTTACGATGGTTGAACTGTTAAATTTTATTGGCTCAAAAATAACAATAAATAAATTAAAAAAACAAATTATTATATTTCCAAAGAAAAAATTAAAAAGTTTTACTGCTCCTTATAGACTTTTAAAAACAATGCGAGCTGGTATATTAGTTTTAGGACCAATCTTATCTAGGTTTAAAAAAGCTAAAGTGTCTTTACCAGGAGGATGTGCTATTGGTGCCAGACCTGTTGATTTACACATTTCTGTTCTTAGACAACTAGGAGCAAATATAAAAATTAAAAATGGTTATATTTTTGCCTCCGCATCGAAAGGGCTAAAAGGTGGGCAGATTAATATCCCAAAGGTATCTGTAGGTGCAACTGAAAGTGCTATTTTATCATCAGTTTTTACATCCAAAGATACAACAATAAAAAACTGTGCTATCGAACCTGAAATCATCAATCTAATCAACTTTTTAAAATCTTTAGGTGTGCACATAGAAGTAAAAAAAAGAACTATTAAAGTTTATAAAACTAAAGAATCTTTAAAGGAAACTAATTTTGAAATTATGTTTGATAGAATTGAAGCAGGAACTTATATGATTGCTGGTGCTTTAACTGCAAAAAAAATAATAGTAGATAAAATTAATCCAAAAATTATTCAAAAAGAGATTAATGTTTTAAAAAAAATGGGTGTGAAAATTAAAACTGAAAAATCAAAAATTACAATTTTTGCTTCCAATAATATTAAAAAGATTGATATTAAAACAAGCCCATACCCAGGTTTTCCAACTGATCTACAAGCTCAAATAATGGTTTTAATGCTAAAAGCAAAAGGTCAATCATCCATTCAAGAAAATATATTTGAAAATCGTTTTATGCACGTGCAAGAGCTTAATCGAATGGGTGCCTCAATACAGATCAAAAAAAACAAAGCTTATATAAATGGAGGATTTGAGCTTAGTGGCGCAGAAGTTATGGCTACTGATTTAAGAGCATCAGTTAGTTTAGTATTAGCCGGATTAATTGCTAAAAATCAAACTACAATAAATAGAGTTTATCACTTAGATCGTGGTTATGAGAATTTAGAAAAAAAACTTAATAATTGTAATGCTAAAATTATAAGAAAAAATGCCTAATCAAACGAATTTAAAATTATTAGCCAATAATACTAATGATTTAAAAGTTATATCTGCTCACCTGCAAGACTCTATTTTAACAACCAAAAACATTGCTAATTTAAAAAAAAATCGATTATTTCTTTTAGAGTTTAATCGCTTCATGTGGGAAGATATTGAGAAGGGCATTCTTAGGAAAAATAAAAGGATAAGATCTATATTAAAAATTGATAATGTTATATCTGTCCAATCAAAAAATATAAACCAAGAAAATAAAGATAGGTTTTTAGAATTCCTAACAATTGAGGTTGATGAAAATACCAGCAATAATTATAATCTCAATTTAATTTTTGCTGGAGATGCATTAATAAAAATTACAGTTGAAGTTATTGAAGTTTACCTTGATGATCAGGGTGAATCGTGGGAAAGCAAGACAGAACCTAAACATAAGATTGTATGAGTATGAAAATAATAAATTTTGGTAAGAAGAATTCTTTAAGATTATTAAACCAATCTTTAAATTCAAGAAGAATTACAAAAAAGAAAACCAAGTCGATTGTAGAAAAAATTCTTTTCCAAATCAAAAGTGGTGGAGATCAATCGTTAATAAAGATTGAGCAAAAATTTACAAAAAAGAAAATAAGGAATAAAGACCTATTTTTTTCAAAAAATGAAATAAGAGAATATATTAAATTATTAGACACTAGAACCAGAAGAGATATTGACTTAGCTTTTGAAAGAGTTTTCAAATTTCATAAAAAACAAAAAATTTATAATTTTTTATTTAAAGATAAACTAGATAATAAGTTAGGCTACAGATCCATGCCTATTCAAAACCTGGGCATTTATGTTCCTGGGGGGAAAGCTAGTTATCCTAGCTCAGTCATAATGAATTGCGTGCCTGCCTTAGTAGCTAAAGTTGAGAATATATATATGTGTTTTCCATGTCTGGGAAAAGAGGTGAACCCCGCTGTAATATATGCTGCAACAAAATGTAAAGTAAAAAAAATTTTTAAAATTGGAGGTGCACAAGCCATTGGGGCAATGGCTTATGGCACAAAGATTGTGCCTAAGGTTGATAAGATAGTTGGACCGGGTAATGAATTTGTTACTTATGCTAAAAAAGAGGTATTCGGTGAAGTAGGCATAGATAATATTGCTGGACCATCAGAAGTTACAATCGTAGCAGATACTTCTGTAAATCCTAGTTGGATAGCTGCAGATTTAATTGCTCAAGCTGAGCATGATGAAAATTCACAATGTATTTTGATTTCACCAAATGAAAATTTTATTAAACAGGTTAATAGAGAAATTAAACTACAATTATTTACATTACCTAAAAGAAATATTGCTGAGAAAAGTTTACATGAGAATGGATTAGCTATTTATTCCAAAAGCTTAAAACAAATAGCAGATATTATTAATTTAATTGCGCCAGAGCATTTAGAATTAGTGAGTAAAAATAATAATAAATTAGTTTCATTAGTTAAAAATGCTGGGTCAATATTTTTAGATAAATATTCTCCCGAGGCTATGGGTGATTATTTAGCTGGACCTAACCATGTCCTGCCAACCTCAGGGTCTGCCAAGTATTCATCTGGTTTATCTGTACTAGATTTTATTAAACGACAATCTATTATTAAAATAAGCAAAAGAGGTATTGAAAGATTAGGATCTTCAGTTATAAACTTAGCAAATTTTGAAAATTTGCAAGGACATGCAAATTCGATAAAAAAAAGATTAGAAAAAAGGAAATAATAGATTGGCTAAACAAGAAACATTAGAATTTAAAGGTAAAGTAACTGAACTTCTTCCTAATGCTATGTTCAGAGTTAAATTAGAAAATAATCATGAAATTCTTGCTCATACGGCTGGAAAATTAAGAAAGAATAGAATAAGAGTTTTAGCGGGCGATGAAGTTATGGTTGAAATGACACCATATGATCTTACTAAAGGCAGAATTACCTTTAGATTTTAGGCCTTGTAGCTCAGTAGTAGAGCAGTACCCTGAAAAGGTATGTGTCGTTTGTGCGATTCAAACCAAGGCCACCACCATTGATAATAAATATGATTGATCACGCAATAGTATGGTTAAGAGAAGATTTTAGGCTTACTAAAAATAGGGCTCTTTTTTATGCAGCAAAAAATCACAAATATGTTTCAGTAATTTATTTGTATAAAAAAAATTCTTTTGAAGATCGCGAGGCTCAAAAATGGTTATTATTTAATTCGATAAAATCATTTTCAAAACAATTAGATAAGCTCAGGATAAGTTTAGAAACACTTGCTTGTAATTCATATTTGGAAGCATTCGAAAAATATTTTATTAAAATTAAGAACTGTTCCTTCTATTGGAATAAAGTATATGAACCTAATTATCTTAAATTTGACTTAGATATTGCACAAATATTACAAAAAAATGAAATTAGTTACAAAATTTTTAAAGGAAATATCTTAAACGAACCCCAGGAGGTTAAAAAAGAAGATGGCAGTCCATTAAAGGTATTTACTCCTTTCTGGAAAAGAGCAGAAAAAATATATTTAGATAAAGAATATTCTGCGCCTGATAAAATTAAAGTTAAAGAAAAGAAAAAAATTTTATTTAAGGATCAATTTAATATTGAAGGCATTCTGCCAAAAAAAACATGGTATAAAAAATTTGAAAACTATTGGTTGATAAGCGAAGAGGAAGCTAAAAAAAGATTAAAAAAATTTATAGACGGTAATCTAGAAAATTATGGAAAATCTAGAGATATTCCTTCCGAGCTTGGCACATCCAAAATGTCCGTTTATTTATCTGCAGGATTAATATCTGCTGAGGAAATTTTTGAGAGATGTCAAAACACAAAAAAAGGACAAGGTTATAGAAAATATATTAATGAGATCGGTTGGCGTGAGTTTAGCTATAGTTTAATAAATAATTTCCCGATTATGATTAAAAAAAATTTAAGAAAAGAATTTGATAATTTTCCTTGGGCACAAAATGAAAGTCATTTAAAAGCTTGGAAAAAAGGATTGACAGGCTATCCAATAGTTGATGCTGGGATGCGAGAACTTTATGAAATAGGTTGGATGCATAATAGAGTACGAATGATTACAGCCTCATTTTTAGTGAAGCATTTAAGAATTCATTGGATGGAAGGTGAAAAATATTTTCGAAATACTTTGTTAGACTATAATTTAGCGAACAACATATGTGGTTGGCAGTGGGTAGCTGGTACGGGCGCAGATGCTGCTCCTTATTTTAGAATTTTTAACCCTATTCTCCAAGGAGAAAAATTTGATCCTAAAGGTACCTATGTTAAAAAGTGGATACCTGAACTTAAAAATGTGCCTGATAAATTCATTCACAAACCCTGGGAACTAAATCAAAAGATCAGTAATTATCCTGCACCAATTGTTGATCATAATGAAGCAAGAGAAAAAGCTTTAATGGGATTTCAAAAAATTAAAAAATAATTACAGTGCCCCACAACAATTTTTAAATTTTTTTCCAGTCGCTTCACATTTATCATTTCGAGAGATTTTTTTACCTTTACTGAGTGTCAGCAAACATTTGTTTGGTAAGGCATTATCATTTTCTGTATTTTTGTTACTGGAAACGACTAAGTTTAAATTAAGCATAAATTTTACTGCATCACTTTTAATTTTATTAAGTAGTCCTTCAAATAAACTATATGCTTCTTTTTTAAACTCCATCAGCGGATCCCTTTGACCATAACTTCTAAGTCCTATTACTTGGCGTAATTGATCTAAATATTGTAAATGTGCCCGCCAAGAAAAATCAATGATTTGTAAAAATATTCTTTTTTCAACTTCAGCGTTTTGTTCCTCTCCGACTAATTTTATTCTTGCGTTTCTCTTTTCAGTATTTATTTTTTTTATCTCATTTGCTAGCGCATCTTTAGAATTTTTAGTTAATTCAATAATTTTTTTATCATCGATGATATTTCCACAAATATTCTTTACATTAGAAAGAAATATTCCTTCATCACCTGATTTAGAGAATGTTTGATTTATATTCTTTATTGAATTTAATGACTCATCTAAAAATTCATTAATCATATCAACCGTATTTTTCATTGATAAGACCTTGTTTCTTTGATTAAAAACTACTTGCCTTTGATCATTCATTACATCATCAAATTTTAATAAAGTCTTTCTTATCTCGAAATTTCTACCCTCGACTCTTTGTTGCGCTCTTTCTATAGCTTTATTAATCCAAGGATGATTAACTGACTCATTTTCTTTTAATCCCAATTTTTTAAGCATACTATCGATAGACTCCGCTCCAAATAACCTCATTAACTCATCCTGAAGCGATATATAAAATATTGAAGAACCTGGATCACCTTGTCTACCGGATCGACCACGCAGCTGGTTGTCGATTCTTCTACTTTCATGTCTTTCAGTACCAATTACAACTAAACCACCAAGAGATTTTATTTTTTCCCTTTCCGAGTCATTTGCATTTCCGCCGCCAAGTTTAATGTCTGTTCCTCTACCCGCCATGTTGGTAGCAATAGTGATGGCATTTAACTTTCCAGCATCTGCAATTATGTTCGCCTCCTTTTCATGATGTTTAGCATTTAGTATATTGTGTTGAATTTTTCTTTTATCTAAGATTTTTGAAATTTTTTCAGATTTTTCAATGCTAGTTGTGCCAACTAAAATAGGTTGCCCAATTTTATTACATTCCTCGATTTTGTTTACAATAGCGTTATATTTTTCATTCTCAGTTCTAAAGATTTCGTCATTTGAATCTTTTCTGATCATATTATTGTGTGTGGGGACCGAAATAACTTCTAATTTATAGATATCAAAAAATTCTTCTGCTTCAGTTAAAGCTGTTCCGGTCATACCTGAAAGTTTTTTATAAAGTCTAAAATAATTTTGATAGGTGATTGATGCTAATGTTTGGTTTTCACCTTGAATTTCTAAATTTTCTTTTGCTTCTATTGATTGGTGTAGTCCATCAGAAAAACGTCTTCCTTCTAAAACTCTTCCCGTGAATTCATCGACGATGTGCACAGAAGAATCTTTGACTATGTAATCTACGTCTTTTTTAAATAAATAATTTGCTTTTAAAGATTGGTTAATCGCATGAACTAAATTTAAATTTTGTGGATCATAAAAATTATTATTTTTTAAAAAACCATGTTGACTTGCCACCTTCTCAATTTTATCAATACCTGCGTCTGTCAGAATTGCATTTTTGTTTTTTTCATCAAGATCATAATCATTTTGAGTTAAAGATTTAGTAAATTTATCTGCTAATTTGTATAAAACACTTTTATCTTCACTCCTTCCAGAAATAATCAGCGGAGTTCTTGCCTCGTCTATCAAAATACTATCAACCTCATCAATAATACAAAAACCAAGTTTTCTTTGTACCTGGTCAGATAAAGAGTATTTCATGTTATCCCTTAGGTAATCAAAACCAAATTCACTATTGGTGCCATAAACTATGTCACTTTTATAATTCTTAATTTTATCAGTGTCTGAAACACCGCCACTAATACATCCAACTGATAAACCTAAAAAATTATATATTTTCCCCATCCACTCGGAGTCTCTTTTGGCTAAATACTCGTTTACAGTAACCAGATGCACCGGTTCACCTGAAAGTGCGTTGAGATAGGCAGGCAATGTTGAAACTAAGGTTTTCCCTTCACCAGTCTTCATCTCTGCTATTTTGCCTTCATTTAAAATGATACCCCCCATAAGTTGAACATCGAATGGTCTTTCATTTAAAACTCTATTTGCTGCCTCTCTTACCAAAGCAAAAGCATCGGGGAGTATTTCATTAACTTTTGTTTTAGACTTTTTTAAATTCTCTCTTAAAGCGAACGTTCTCTCTTTAAATTCATTATCTTTGAGCTTTTTGATCTGTTCTTCTAATGAGTTAATTTTGGACACAATTGGTTTGATTTTATTCAATTGTTGTTGATTGCTACTTTTAAATATTTTATTAAGTGCTGTTGAAAATATGCCCATATTTATATTTATATATATGTGGTTAAAAATTAATTTAAAGTGAAATTATGACGATAAACCTCAAAAATTTTCTAAGTGACAGAAAAAAATTGTCAAAGATGGGGGATTTTTCTGAATTAAAACAAATCGAGGGCATGGAAGTTTCTTCCGTTTCTGCTGATTTATATAATGATGGCAGAGATGATTTAACCTTGTTTTATTTTAAAGAGGCAGCAAATTATGCAGTAGCGTATACTTCTAATACCGTTTGTTCAGAAACAATTACTTGGAACAAGAACAACTCAAGAAAAAACCAAATCAAAGCCTTACTCATTAATACAAGAAACGCCAACACCTTTACGGGTGACCAAGGTCAGGAAAGTTTAGATATACTCTCTAAAGAAGTTGCCAAAACTTTAACAATTAAAGAGTCAAAATTAGAAGGTGGAATTAAAGATACAATAAAGTCACATGATATAATATTTGCTTCTACCGGAGTCATTGGTGAAAAATTTCCTTTAGAAAAAGTAAAGAAAACTATTCCTGATTTAGTAGACAAATTAAGAACTGAACAAAACAAAATGATTTGGATTAAATTAGCTTCAGCTATCATGACTACAGACACAAAACCAAAACTTAGCTACGAAGAAATAACTATTGGTAATAAAATTGTGAAAATTGCAGGTATTGCAAAAGGGTCTGGTATGATTGCACCTAATCTTGCAACCATGTTATCTTTTATTTTTATTGATGCCGATATTCCGTCAGTAATATTAAAACAAATTTTAAAAAGAATTTTACCTAATACTTTTAATGCTATCACAGTTGATGGAGATACTTCCACTAATGATACGGTAGCTTTATTCTCAACAAAAAAAATTAATATTGGAAAAATTAATAACGTTTTAGATCCTAAAATTCAAAAGATAGAAGAGGGATTAAAAAAAGTGGCTTTAAATTTAGCTAAACAAATAGTCGTTGATGGCGAAGGCGCAAAAAAATTTGTGACTGTTAAAGTAATTAATGCAAAATCTGTTCCTGCTGCAAAAAATATTGCTTTTTCTGTGGCTAACTCACCATTAGTTAAAACTGCTATTGCAGGTGAAGATCCTAATTGGGGAAGAATAGTTATGGGGATAGGTAAATCAGGCGAACCAGTTGATCCATTCAAGATTGTAGTCAAGATCGGGGATTTTATAGTTGCGGAGTACGGAAAAGTTTCAAGTTCTTATGATGAACAAAAAATCAAAGAGTATATGATGTGGAATTCAATAGAAATAGAAATAAATTTAAATCAAGGTCAGTATTCCTTTGAGGCTTATACTTGTGATTTTACGCATGAGTATATTGATATCAATGCAGATTATAGAAACTAGGTATTGCATTAAATAATTATATTATTATCTTAATATTATGATCAAATACGTTTTAATTTGTAAAAATGAACATAAATTTGAAAGCTGGTTTTCGGATTCAAAAGAATACGAGAAATTAGAAAAGAAACATCTTCTTCAATGCATTCATTGCAACTCTAAGGAGATAAAGAAATCTATTATGGCTCCCATGGTCAAAGGTTCAGATGAGCAATTGAATAATGATTTAGGCATACAAACTAAAGAAGCTCAGAAGATAAATAAAATAAAAAAACATCTATTAAAACTTAGAAAATATATTGAAAAAAATTTTACATTTGTGGGTGACAAGCTGCCTCAAGAGATAAGAACAATTTATTATAACAAAAAAGGTGATAAAAAAATATATGGCACTGTTTCACCTGAGGAACGTGAAGAACTTAAAGAGGAAGGCATCGAACTTTCGACTATTCCTTGGATTGATGATAAAAGTAACTAGTTCTTTTTGGATATCATCATATAATTAACATCTGTTTTATTACTGATAAACCATTTGTTTGTAAGAATACTAAAATTTAAACCTTTTAATTCTAATAAAGAAAACTCTAACGTTTCAAGCATTTTTTCTAATTCTTCTGGTTTTAAAAATTTGTTCCAATCATGTGTACCTACAGGCAGCCATCTTAATACGTATTCAGCTCCAACTATAGCTTTGATAAAGGAGCTAAAAGTTCTATTTAGAGTTGCCGTAAACATAATTCCATTATTTTTTAAAAGGTTTCTGCACGAGTTAAGAAACAATTCGATATTATCCACGTGTTCAACAATTTCTAAATTTAACAATACGTCAAAATTTTCTTTTAAATTTAATTGCTCAGGTGAACCATGAATATAATTGATTTTAATATTATTTTTCTTGGCATGTATTTTTGCTGCCTGTATATTTTTTTCAGAAGCATCAATTCCTGTGATATCTGCGCCTAACCGAGCTAAAGGCTCAGAAATTAGTCCTCCACCACATCCAACATCAAGAATTTTAACGCCTTTAAGATTGTTTGTATTGTTATTGATACTAAAGTAATTTTTGATGTAATTGATTATTAGTTCTAATCTTACAGGATTAAATTGGTGTAAGGGTTTAAATTTTCCATTCACATCCCACCATTCTTGAGATAAAGCATCAAATTTATCGATTTCTTTTTTATTTATTGTTGTCATTTTTATTTTTCAATATACTAATAAAAATCCTAAAATAAATTATTAATTGGTTAAATATGGTAAAAATTGTAATGAAATTTGGTGGTACTTCTGTTGGAAATATCGACAGGATTAAACACTGCGCTAAGCTGATTGAGCAAGAATCAAAAAATAAAAAAAAAGTGATTGTTATTGTGTCAGCTATGGCTGGAAAAACAAATGAACTTGTAAAATTATCAAAGTCAATATCAGATAACTTTAGCGAACGTGAGACTGATGTTCTGCTTTCAAGCGGTGAACAAGCTTCTGCAGCTTTGATGGCTGGAGCGTTAAATGAATTAGGCGTAAAAGCTAAGTCCTGGATGAATTGGCAAATTCCTATATTGACTGAAGGCGCTCATACCAACTCTAGAATTATTAATGTAAGTACTGAAAAAATAAATAAATTTTTAGATGAAGGTGGAGTTGCGGTGATCCCAGGTTTTCAAGGCATTTCAGCAAATGCTGATATTACTACTATTGGCCGAGGAGGATCAGATGCTTCCGCTGTCGCCTTTGCTAAAATATTTGATGCTGACGAATGTGACATTTATACTGATGTGGATGGTGTTTATTCTACTGACCCAAACAAAATACCGGTAGCAAAAAAAATAAATAAAATTTCCTATGATGAGATGCTAGAACTTTCATCATTAGGGGCTAAAGTTATGCAATCTTCCGCAGTTCAAACTGCCATGATGTATGATATTCCTCTGCAAGTTAGATCAACTTTTTCAAACAGACCTGGAACACAAATCTTCAGTGAAGAAAATATAGACTATAATAAGATTATTACTGGAGTAGCTTATTCAAAAGATGATGCAAAAATTACCCTAATCGGTGTTGAAGACAGGCCAGGTGTTGCGGCAAATATTTTTAATCCATTTGAAAAAAAACAAATCAATGTTGATATGGTTATTCAAAATATTTCACCAGATGGTAAAAAAACTGATTTAACTTTTACGGTAAAAAGGCAAGATTTAAATAAAGCAATTGAGTCAATTCAGTCGAACAAATTGATTAAATATCAAAATTTGTCTAAGGATGATAAAGTATCTAAAATTTCAATAGTTGGTGCTGGCATGGTTTCAACGCCAGGTGTTACGTATAAGATGTTCAAAGCTTTAGCTGATGAAAATATTAATATTTTAGCTATTTCTACATCAGAAATAAAAATTTCAGTTATTGTGAACGAGGATAAAACTTTATCAGCAGTAAAAAAATTACATAAAGTATTTGGATTAGATTGATATTAAATATGGAAATACGACCTCATAGAACGATTAATAGAAAAAAGACAAAAAAAATACTTGTTGGCTCTGTACCTGTTGGTGGTGACTCTATAATTTCGGTTCAGTCAATGACTAACACCTTGACAACAGATATTAAAGCAACAATTAATCAAATTAATCAATTAGAGGAACACGGGGCTGATATTGTTCGCGTCTCATGTCCTGATGAAGAATCAACAAAATCATTGAAAGAAATAATCAAAAATACAAATTTGCCAATTGTTGCAGATATACATTTTCATTACAAAAGAGCGATTGAAGCAGCAAAAATGGGCGCACATTGTTTAAGAATTAACCCTGGTAATATAGGCGAGAAAGACAGAATAAAAGAAGTCATCAAATCTGCAAAAGACCACAACTGTTCAATAAGAATAGGTGTAAATGCTGGATCTTTAGATCAAAAAATTCTTGAGAAATATAAAGAACCTTGTCCTGAAGCTTTAGTAGAGAGCGCTCAATATAATATTAAACTATTTGAAGATGAGGATTTTCACAATTTCAAAATAAGCGTAAAATCATCTGACGTTATGCTAGCTATCAAGGCGTATGAGTTGCTATCAGAATCTTGCAACTATCCTTTACATTTAGGTATTACAGAAGCCGGCAGTAAATACCCTGGCAGTATAAAATCCTCCATAGGAATAGGATATTTGTTGATGAGAGGAATTGGAGACACGATAAGAGTTTCCTTGTCAGCTGATCCGATAGAGGAGATCAAAGCTGGTTATGAGATTTTGAAATCATTAAATATTAGATCTAGAGGTGTAAAAATTATTTCTTGTCCATCTTGTGCCCGTCAAGCGTTTCCGGTGATTGAAACAGTTAAAAAATTAGAGGATGCTCTTGCCCATATAAAAAAACCTATAACATTATCAATTATTGGATGCGTAGTTAATGGTCCTGGCGAAGCTTCTCAAACCGATATTGGCTTAACTGGAGGGGGTAACGATAACAACCTAATTTATATTTCTGGCATTCCTCATAAAAAAGTTGCTAATTCTTCTATTATTTCAAAAGTAGTCGAATTGGTAGAGAAAAAAGTACAAGAAATAAATTAAATGATCCCAATCAAAAAAGTAGAAGAGATTATATCTAAACATAAAGAATTAGAAAAATTATTATCCAGCGGTGAGGTTAATCCCAAAGAATATGCAACAAAATCAAAAGAATACTCAGAATTAAACAGCATAATCAGCACTGCAAAAACTTACTTGAATTTTGAAAAAGAGAAACAAGGATTAAATGAGATTATTAATGACAGTAATTCTGATAAAGAAATGATTGAATTATCAAAAAAAGAACTAAGTGATTTAAATTCAAATTTTATAGAAGCAGAAAAAAGAATTAAAATATTTTTATTACCAAAAGATCAAGATGACAACAAGAACGCTATTGTAGAAATAAGAGCTGGTACAGGAGGATTAGAGGCAAGTTTGTTCTGTGCAGATCTATTTAAGATGTATGAGAAAGTCTGTGGAAAAAAGAAATGGAGTATTGAAGTGATAAGCATGTCAAGAAGTGATGCTGGTGGTCTAAAAGAAATTATCTTTACCGTAAAAGGAAATAATATTTATTCATATTTAAAATATGAGTCTGGAGTTCATAGAGTACAACGGGTGCCAGAAACAGAAACTCAAGGTAGAGTGCACACATCCGCCGCAACTGTGGCTGTATTACCTGAACCAGAGGAAGTAGATATAAAAATTAATGATGGTGATTTAAGAATTGATGTTTTTAGATCTAGTGGTCCAGGAGGTCAATCAGTCAATACAACTGATAGTGCGGTTAGAATTACCCATTTACCCTCAGGTATTGTTGTGAGTCAGCAAGATGAAAAATCCCAACATAAGAATAAAGCAAAAGCTCTTAAAATCTTGAGAGCGCGATTATATGAAGCTGAAAGAGCAAAAAGAGATAAAGAAATTGCGTCTGAGAGGAAGAGCCAAATTGGAACTGGCGATAGGTCAGAACGAATAAGAACTTATAATTTTCCCCAAGGTCGTGTGACTGATCATAGGATTAATTTAACTATTCATAAGCTAACAGAATTTTTAAATGGAGAGGCACATGAAGAAGTAAATGATAATTTAAGATTAAAAGATCAAGAAAGCTTGTTACAAGGATTAGGTACATGAAATTGAATGAAGTTATAACCAAATATTCTAAAGAGCTTAAAGAAATTGGAATACATTCTAGTAATATTGATACAGAATTATTGTTGTCAAAATCCCTTAATCTTTTGAAAAGAGAAAATCTTTTAGCATTAGAAAATAGTTCTTTCGAACTCTCTGGAGAAACACTTGTAAACTTTAAAAACCTGATTTCACGTAGAAAAAAGTTTGAGCCAACTGCCTATATAATTGATAAAAGAGAATTTTGGGACCAAGACTTCTCCTTAAATAAAAGTGTTTTAATACCAAGACCTGAGACAGAATTTTTGGTAGAGTCTTTTTTTAAGATAACCAAAAATAAAAAATCTCTAAATGTTCTGGATATTGGCACTGGTAGTGGTTGTATTATTCTTACAATATTAAAGCACTGTCTAACTGCAAGAGGCTATGCAATCGATATATCCAACCAAGCTTTAAAAGTTGCCAAGAAAAATGCATATAAAATTGGGATTAATCAGCTAAGGCTTAAGTTTTCAAAAACTTCTTTTCAAAAAATTGCTAATAAAAAATTTGATGTTATCGTCTCAAATCCTCCTTATATCCCTTTACACAAGATAAGAGGTTTATCACCTGAAGTGAGAAATTATGAACCTTTAATTGCTCTGAACGGTGGTATTGATGGACTTGACGTCACAAAGAAAATTATTTACAAATCTGGTGAAATCTTAAAGTTACATGGTATACTTTTAATAGAAATTGGTTATAACCAATTCAAAGAAATATCAAAAACACTTAGGCACAAAGGATATAGAATAATCAGAAGTATAAAAGATTATAGTGGACACATCAGATGTATAGCTGCACAAAAAGTAAGATAAAAGAAAATTAAATGTTAAATCAAAAAAGAAGATTCAGAAGTAGACCTAGAAAAAATGGTTTTTCAAAAAAACATTCAACTAGTTTTGAACCTAGTTTAAAAAAACTAGATTTTAATAATTCTAATGGAAGTTTGAATGGCAATTTTAAAAAGATAAATCATTTTAATTCTCATGAGTTAGAAAAAGCTATTAATCGATTTAGCCAGCTGGCTAAAGACGCTATGAGTATGGGAGATATTATTTCACAAGAAAACTATCTGCAACACGTTGAACATTATTCTAGAAGATTAGCAGAACTAAGAACTCACAAATCACAAGAAACTCAAGAGCAGTCTAAAAGTATAGACACAGTTTCTGCAACCACTGAAACTAAATAATTTTTAACAACACTTATTTTAAGGATTCAATTTCTTGATTTATTTTATCAACTAATTGAGTGAAGGCAGACATTTTATCTTTTGATAAATTTTTACCTGAAGGTAATTTTAATTTTTGAGAATTAACTCTTTTGCCATTAACTATCACTTCGTAGTGAAGATGAGGACCCGTTGATCTTCCTGTTGAACCTACGTATCCAATTATTTGTCCTTGAGAAACTCTTTGACCTTTTCTGACACCTTTAGCATAACCGTTTAAATGCGCATAAGCAGTTTTGTATGTCGAGTTATGTCTGATCCTGATATATTTTCCATAAGCGCCATTAGTTCCAGCAAATTCTACCACACCATTACCTGAAGCCATTACCGGCGTACCAGTTTTTGCAGCAAAGTCTGTTCCCTGGTGGACTAAATTATATCCTAAGATGGGATGTTTCCTTAGACCAAAACTTGAAGAAAGCCTAGCACCATTGATTGGAGTTTTCATTAATGCTCTGATGATGCTTTTACCGTTAGACTCATAAAACTCATTTCCACTTCCATCGTTAAAATTATATAAAATTAATTTTTTCCCATTAACGTTGAGAGAAACATAAAAAATATTTCCAGTTTCTATTATATTCTTTCTCTCGTCTAACATTTTTTCATAATAAATTTCAAAAGTATCGTTTTCTCGAATGTCACGCTGAAAATCAACTTCAAATCCAAATATTCTTGCAAATTCTACAATGACGCTTGGTTCAATTCCTGCTTTAACAGCTGCTGAATATAAGCTGTCATTGATAGTACCAACTATGTAATGGCTTTCTGGAAACAATTTAATGCTTTTTTCAGCAAAATTAAATTCTTTATTTTTTTTAGTAATTTCAATAAATTTAGTATCGGTAACCGGTATCTTAACAAACACCAGAGAATTCTCATTATCACTCAATTTTTTTGTTATAATTTTAATCTCTCTATTTGGGAAAATTTTGTCTAATTTATTTTTATTTAATTTTGATAAAATCGTATTTACTTCCTCGCTATCGAGATCTTGCGCCTTGAAAATTTGTTCTAAGGTCTCATTGTTTTTAACTGTGTGTCTAATTTCCCTATAAGGGTTCTCAATTAGGTTGGCTAACTTATAATTTAATTTGTCAAAAAAATTTGTTTTGTTGGACGATTGATTACTCTTATTGGAAATTTCTATTGTCCCAATAATAATGGTACCAATAATTAACAAGCTTAAAACTATTGACGTTCCCCCAAATAGACTTTTCGAAGAAAAATGGTCAATAAATTTGAGTGTTTTTTGATGAAAATTTTTTAACATACTAACCCGTTCTATTTACTACAACTAAGCGAAGAATCCATACTTTTAAATACTAGGTAAAGTTGAAAAATCATCAAAAAGGTCAATAAAATTAAGATTTTTTGCCTTGATTTATCCTTTTAATGTACTATAAC
>Ga0255784_10000274_pt1 | contig 40236 bp, 41 predicted proteins | sample 101ome_14_FD_179982 | JGI IMG/M metagenome (GOLD analysis project Ga0255784, IMG submission 179982) | Coastal salt marsh microbial communities from the Groves Creek Marsh, Skidaway Island, Georgia - 101403AT metaG (version 2) | ecosystem: Environmental > Aquatic > Marine > Intertidal zone >...
ATACATGCAAAGCAAGCAATATCTTCATAGTAGGATTGCAGCACTTTTTGGAGGTAGAATTGCTGAAGAAATTATCAACGGAACAGATGGAATTACAACTGGTGCATCCAATGATATTGAAGTAGCGACTGGAATTGCAACAAATATGGTTACCAAATGGGGCTTATCTGATTTGGGTCCATTAAAATATGGTGAAGATGATTCAAGTCCATTTTTAGGAAGATCTGCGTCCATGGCCCCAAAAGGCATTGGTGGGGAAACATCTAACAGCATCGATCTAGAGGTAAAGAAAATAATAGATACTAATTATAAAAAAGCCACTAAGCTTCTTAAGGACAATCTTGATAAATTACACATGATGGCAGAGTCACTTCTGACTTATGAGACCATCGATGCAGACCAGATTGATGACATTATGGCTGGAGCTAAACCAAGAGCTCCAAAAGATTGGGATGAACCAAAAACTCCAAAGAGCAAATCTTCTAAAAAAACTTCCATAAAGGGTCCTGCAGAAGAGTTATAATCTTTTCCCATGACTATAAAATTTGGAACTGATGGGATTCGTGGACCAGTTGAATCCAAAATTACTCCTGAAGTTTGTCTCAGAATAGGGCATGCAGCCGGAGTAGTTCTAAAAGATATGGGCTGGGAAACGGTTCTTATTGGTAAAGACACTCGTGTTTCAGGTTACATGCTTGAATCAGCCCTTCAAGCCGGCTTCATTGCCGCAGGTGTAAATGTAAGATTGCTTGGCCCATTGCCAACTCCAGGAGTTGCCTATCTCACAAGATCATTAAGAAATCAATTTGGGCTTGTGATTAGCGCTTCTCACAATAATTACTTAGATAATGGAATTAAATTATTTGCTGGAACTGGTGAAAAAATATCGAAAGATGCAGAAAAAAAAATAGAGCACTTACTTGCTGGAGATTTGAAGCCAGTCAAAACTGCTGAATTGGGAAAAGCTCAAAGATTTGATGAGTCTGGAGATCGATACATTGAGTTTTGCAAATCAACCGTTCCCCCCGATGTTTCATTTGAATCATTAAGAATAGTTCTAGATTGTGCAAACGGCGCCTGTTACAAAGTTAGCCCTTCAATTCTAAGAGAGTTGGGAGCAGAAGTTATTTCAATAGGCACAGAACCAGATGGATATAATATTAATCATGAATGTGGTTCTACCCACCCAGAAAGAGCTCAAGAGGAAGTCATTAAACAAAGAGCAGATTTTGGCATTGCGCTTGATGGGGATGGGGATCGTGTTGTCCTAATTGATAGAAAGGGCAACATTTTGGATGGCGACGATATTATGTACATCCTTGCTTACGCCAACCCCAACAGAACTGGACAATGGTCTGGAATAGTTGGAACAGCAATGACTAATCTAGGTTTTGAAGAGGGCGTAAAAAAATTAGGATATAAGTTTAAGAGAGCTGAAGTAGGCGATAAGCATGTAAGCCAACTGTTACAAAAAGAAGGTTGGATGTTAGGAGGAGAATCCTCAGGTCACATTATTTGTCGTGATTTGGTTAGCACTGGGGACGGCACAATTGCAGCATTAAAGTTAATATCCTCCTTGTTAATTTTAGAAAAAGATCCTGAAGATATATTGCGCAATTATACAAAAATGCCTCAAGTCAACATAAATGTGGATGTAGATAATAAAGATGTTCTTTCAGATTCTGACATTCAGAAAAAAATAAAAGAAATTGAATCAGATCTTACGGTTGGAAGAGTTCTCGTTCGACCATCTGGAACAGAAAGCAAAATAAGGGTCATGGTTGAATCAGATGATGAAATAACTGCAACAAAATATGCAAAAGACATTGCAAAAATGTTCAAAAAATAACCTATGTCACTGTGCATAGTAGCTAATTGGAAACTTAATGGTTCTAGAGAATTTAACCAGCAATGGGCGCTTGAATTTCTTAAACATTTCAATGGCAATAATTTTTCGCCTATAGGTATTGCGCCTGCTTCTCTATATATAGATCATCTAAAAGAAATTCTTGATGGTCATGGTATTAAGATAGGAGCGCAAAATATTGATGTTCTAGAAACAGGTGCGCGAACGGGTGAAATATCCGCTTCCATGATTAATGATCTGGGATGTGAATTCAGCATTATTGGACATTCAGAAAGACGAATATTATTCGATGAAACCAGTCAGATTATTCACCAAAAATTAATTCAAGCTAATAACAATTCGGTGATTCCAATTTTATGCATTGGAGAGTCAGCTGAAGAAAACCAAGCAAATAATACTTTTAATGTTCTTAAAAAGCAGATTAATGAGGCTCTTAAGGATATAGCTGAGTTGAGTTCTCTGATTATTGCATATGAGCCTGTTTGGGCTATTGGCTCTGGAAAAATACCAAACCCAGAAGAGATCAATTCAGTTCATGAAATGATCAAAGATGTAGTACAATCTCGTTTTCCAAAAATTGGTTTAGAGTCAGTTTTGTATGGAGGAAGTGTGAACTCTAAAAATGCACCCTCACTGTTTGAGCAAAAAAACATTGATGGAGCATTGATAGGTGGCGCTTCTTTGGATGGAAAAGAGTTTGCTTTAATTGCAAATGTCTTCAACGAATTAAGGGTATAACAATGATTATTACAGCAATTAAAATTATCTGCATCATCCTCGCAATTGTATTGATTGTGTTGGTAATTTTGCAGCAGGGCAAGGGTTCTGACTTAGGCTCAGCCTTTGGAGGAGGTTCCTCAAATTCTATGTTTGGTGCAGTGGGCCCATCTAATTTTCTTGGGAAATTGACTGCATTTATTGCTGCTCTTTTTTTAATTTTAAATTTAGCTCAGGCAGTTTTATTAAAAAATGCCAACACTGAAGTTTTGTTTACCGATGAAGAGATTCAAGACGCAATAAAGATGACAGAAATTCCAGTAGAGTAATTTGAAAAGATTTTACATTGTTTGTTTTTTAACAAAGCTAAATTTTATATGGTGCCGAAAGCGGGACTTGAACCCGCACGAGCTTTCGCTCACTAACCCCTCAAGCTAGCGTGTCTACCAATTCCACCACTTCGGCAAAGTGGAGAATTATAACAAGATAAATTTTTATTGCTGAAATAAATTTAAATTGACTTGACCTCAAGCACTAGCTTTCTATACACTCTATTCCTCTGCGATGCGGGGTGGAGCAGTCTGGTAGCTCGTCGGGCTCATAACCCGAAGGTCGTTGGTTCAAATCCAGCCCCCGCTACCAGTAAATATGATACGAACTGGGGCATAAGCCCCATTTTTATTTTTAGAGATATGAGAACAGAAGAAATAGAAAATGCAATTGAGCCTGTTGTTACCAGTCATGGTTGTGAACTATGGGGCATTGAATTATTACGAGGAAAAAAAAGGCCTACAATCAGGGTCTATATTGATGCCATTGCTGGCGCAACAATTGATGATTGTGAGAAGGTAGCCAAGGACCTTAACTACGAACTTGCACTTAATGATGCATTTTTAGATCAAGACTATGTATTAGAGGTATCCACACCAGGCATAGATAGAAAGTTTTTTAAAGCTGAGCAGCTATCTGCATTCTTAAAAGAGGAATTTGATTTAAAACTGAGAGAAATTAAAAATGGTAAAAAGAGTCTTGTAGCTAAGCTTATAGATGTAAACAATGATGAAATATTATTTCATTATGGCGAAGAAAAAATGACCTTAAATTTCATAGATCTTGATCTATGCCGTTTAAAGCCAAACTTTGAAGAACTAATGAGGGTAAATAAATAATGGAAAGTATTGAAATTTTAGCAGTAGTTGAATCTGTTTCTAATGAGAAGGGAATTGAAGAGGGTATAATATTTGGAGCCCTGGAAACAGCGATTGCAAGCGCTTCTCTTAGACATTTTCATGAAGATGCAGACATATCTGTTTCTATTGATAGAGCTTCAGGAGAGTACTCAACACATAGACATTGGCTAGTAGAAGATGAAAACTCTGAAGAGTTTCATAAAGAAACTCATGTTACAGAGTCAGATTCTAAAATGAGTATTGGCGATACTTTTTCTCAGGATGTTGAGAACGTTGTCTTTGGAAGAATCGAAACTCAGGCAGCACGACAAGTCATGATGCAGAAGGTTAGAGAGGCTGAAAGAGACACAATTGTCGCCATGTTCAAATCCCAAGACAACTCCTTAATGAATGGCACAGTCAAAAGAGTCACAAGAGATAATATTATTGTAGACATTGGAAATGACATTGAAGCAATTCTTCCAAGGGATCAATTACTTCCAGGTGAGATATACAAGATCAATGATAGGATGCGAGCCATTCTGCAAATTAAAGAAATAGAGGGAAGAGGCTCCCAGTTAATGCTAAGCAGAACTTGCTCTGAGATGGTAACAGAGCTATTTAGAATTGAAGTGCCTGAAATCAATGAAGATATAATTGAAATAAGAGGAATTGCCCGAGATGCTGGTTCGAGATCAAAAATTACTGTTAAAACAAATGATGGGCGAATAGATCCTGTAGGAGCTTGTGTTGGAATGCGTGGCTCAAGAGTTCAGTCAGTTTCTGGCGAGCTTGGAAATGAAAGAATAGATATTATTATCTATGATGATAATCCAGCTCAAATGGTAATTAATTCACTTGCTCCCGCAAAAGTTGAATCAATCGTCATGGATGAAGATTCTCGCTCAATGGAGCTAGCTGTCAATGAGGAAAATTTAGCACTTGCCATTGGCTCAAGGGGTCAAAACATCAGGCTGGCATCTAGGCTAGTTGGATGGGAATTAAACATCATCAGCAGCAATGAAGCTGAAGCAAAAGAGAGAGTTGTAGAGGCAGAGTTTCAAGCAAAGCTTATGGATAATTTAAGCATTGATGAAAAAGAGGCTGAGGCTCTTATTAGAGGTGGATTTTTAACTTTTGATGATATTGCATATGCCGAGGATGGCAAACTATCCTCTGCTATGGAAATTGACGAAGCCAGAGCGGAAGAAATTAAAGCTGCCGCTGCAGATGCTGCTTTGATGGAGGCGATGGGTGAAATCACTCAAGAAGAATCAAATTTAGAATCACTTACAGAATTAGGTTTTAGTGAAGAAGAGGTTGAAACTCTTGTTTCTAATGCTCTAAAAAGTAAAGATGATATTGCAGAATTAGCTGTGGATGAGTTACAAGATATCATTGAGATCACTGAAAAGAAGGCAGCAGATATTATAATGAAAGCTCGAGAAAGCTGGTTTAATTAAAAAAGGAAGTTATTGCATTGGGACTTACAGTAAAAGATTTCGCGAAAACCTTAAAAATTAAGGATGATGCTTTATTAGAGAGAATGAAGGCTGCAGGGCTTTCACATAGCAAGGCTTCAGATGAAATAACTCCTGCAGATAAATTAGCGATACTTAAATCATTAAAAGAACGAAAAGGCTCAACCTCTGCTTCTGTTACATCTTCTTCGAGTAGCGGGGGAGTAACAGTTAAATCAAAAGGCACACTTTCTCAACCCACTTCTTCTACCCCTAGTTCATCAGAGGGTCTGACAGATAATATTGAGGCTAAAAGACAGGCTGCTGCAGAAAATTTAAAAGAGCAGCAACAAAAAAGAGAAGATCAAATCAAAGAGGCTATTCGCCTAAAACAAGAGCAACAGCAGGCAGCAAAGAAATCACAACAACAAAAATCAACTCCTCAACAAAAACCTCAATCAAGAGTTAATATCAAAGATCAGCTATCGAGGGCAGCCAAAGATTACTCCCGAAGAGAAACTAGCTTTAATGAAGGCACCGAGCATCAATTTGCAAAGCCTGTTGAATTTATCAAGCGTGATATTGAAGTTCCAGAAATGATTCAGGTTGGTGAATTAGCTAAACTGATGTTTATCAAAGGTGGTGAAGTTGTCAAAGTTCTTATGAGCTTGGGGGTTGCAGCATCAATAAACGACTCCATAGATCAGGAAACTGGAATCTTGGTGGCGGAAGAGTTGGGCCATAATGGGATCGCTTTGAATGATTCATCTGTAGAAGATGAGATTATTGGTAATATAAATTATTCAGATACTCCCAAATCAAGAGCACCAGTCATCACTGTAATGGGTCATGTTGATCACGGCAAGACAACTTTGCTGGATTTCATTCGTAAAACGAAAGTGGTTGATGGTGAGGCTGGAGGAATTACTCAGCATATTGGGGCATATCAAGTTCCTGTTGGCGATTCAGTTATTACATTTATAGATACACCAGGTCACGCAGCCTTTTCATCTATGAGAGCTAGGGGAGCCAATACTACTGACGTTGTAATTTTGGTTGTAGCCGCAAATGATGGAGTTATGCCTCAAACAGAGGAGGCGATTAATCATGCTAGAGCAGCAGGCGTTTCCATTGTTGTTGCAATTAACAAAATGGATCTTCAAGGCGCAGATGTAGAAAGAATTAAAGGTGATTTAGCAGCAAAAGACCTAACTCCGGAGGACTGGGGTGGAAACATTCAGATGGTACCTGTTTCTGCATTAAAAGGTGATGGAGTTGACAAGCTTCTTGAAGCTGTGATTTTAGAATCTGAGCTTTTAGAGCTTAAGGCTCATTATCAAGGACAAGCCCAAGGAGTTGTTATTGAGTCTGAATTAGATAAATTCAGAGGAGCTGTTGCTACTTTGCTTGTTCAGAATGGAACATTAAAAGTTGGGGATATGGTTGTTTGCGGTTCCGCTACTGGAAAGGTAAAGAGTATTATTGGCTCTGACGGAAGCAAATTAAAATTTGCTGAACCTTCTTTTGCAGTAGAGATCTTAGGATTAAGCAGTGTTCCTGATGCAGGTGAGACTTTCCAGGTAGTCAAGAATGATAAAGAAGCACGTGAAATAGCTTCATTCAGAGAAAGCAAGCTTAAAGATCGAAAAGTATTAAAACAAAGAGACGAAAGTCTTGGCAATATCTTTGAATCCATGGGTCAATCAGATAAAAAGGTTTTAAATGTTATCTTAAAATCTGATGTTGCTGGAACCTCTGAGGCAATTGTTGCGGCCTTAGCTGATATTGGGAATGATGATGCCTCGATTAAAGTTGTTGCTTCAGGAGTTGGAGGGATTTCTGAGTCAGATGCAAACTTAGCCCTAGCTACAGATTCAATTATTTTAGGTTTTAATGTTCGTACAGATAATGCTGCTAAGAAAGTTGTTGAAGGCGAGGAACTGGTCCTTTCCTATCACAGTATTATTTATGAATTAATAGATGAAGTTAAGGCCCGTCTAAGCGGCTTATTAGACCCAATCATTAAAGAAGAAATTGTAGGAACAGCAGAGGTTTTAGAGGTATTTAATTCTCCTAAATTTGGTCAAGTTGCGGGATGTATGGTGATAGAGGGATCTATTTTAAAAAGCAAGCCTGTAAGAGTGCTCAGGGATGATGTTGTAATTCATCAAGGTGAGCTTGATTCACTTAGAAGATTTAAAGACGATGTTGGAGAAGTAAAATCTGGAACAGAATGTGGAGTCGGCATTAAAAACTATAAAGATATCCGACCAGGGGATAAGGTAGAGGTTTTTGACAGAAAAGAAGAGGCTCAAAGTATTTAATAGTATGTCTTCAACAAGAGTTCCGAAGATTGAAGATTTTTTAAAAAAAGAAATATCCCAAATTATCTCCTCTCAAGTTAAAGATCCTCGCTATAAATTTCTAAATATTGTTGACGTCAAATGTTCATCTGACCTTGGTGTTGCCAAAGTTTTTTATACTATTATTAATGGTGATATTTCTGACTCACCTGATAAAAGATCTCTTGAAAAATTCTCTTCAATGGTTAGGTCTAAGCTCTCAAAATTTATGCAAATAAGAAGAGTTCCAAAACTCATATTTAAATATGATGAAAGTCTTGAGAGGTATAATAATATCGACGCATTATTAAATTCATTAAGTGATTAACGGCTTTCTTCTAATTAATAAAGATCCTGGCATTACTTCATCTAGGGTCGTACAAATTGTAAAAAAAAAATTTAACCTTAAAAAAGTAGGACACTTGGGCACCTTAGATCCTATGGCAACTGGGCTTCTAATCATTGCAATAAATAGAGCCACAAAGTTTGCATCGCTACTTTTGCAGAGTGAAAAGTCTTATTGGGCTGAGGTTACTTTAGGCATTCAGACTGATACAGATGATGCCGAGGGAGAAGCAGTAGCGTCAAAAGAAGTGAACATTAATGAATTAGAAATAAAAGAAACTTTGCTCACTTTTTTGGGAGCTAGCGATCAATTGCCTCCTTATTACTCAGCACTAAAGCACAAAGGGCAACCCATGTATAAATATGCAAGAGAAGGGATTAAAGTTGAAAAAGCAGCAAGAAAAATATTAGTTAAAAATATACAAAATATTGAAATAGACTTACCTAAAGTTTCATTTGATATCAAATGCTCTAAGGGTACTTATATAAGATCTATAGCTAGAGATTTGGGATTCAAGCTTGGTTGCGGAGCGCATTTATCAAGGCTTATTAGAACAAGTCAGGAAAAATTTATGCTTTCTGATGCCTATTCATTGGATGAGATAAATTTAGCAGGCTTAATTTCTCTAGAGAAAGCTTTTGAAGATTTAGATTTTGTTCAATTAAATGAAAGAGATGGTGCAGCATTTCTTCATGGCAGATCAATTGAAGTAGATTTTGATCATACCAATTTATTAAGAGTATATGATGCTGCAAATCAATTTATTGCAATTGGAAAAAATTCAAGCAAGGGCTTCAAACATGAATACCTTGTTTAATAAGTAAATAAGTAATAAGCTACACCATCTCAAACTTTAGATATGCAAGGTTTGAGAAGTTTAGGGAGCATATCCAAGGAGAAAATAAACATGGCTTTGTTAAAAGAAGAAAAGAATAAAATTGTTAAAGAGTTTCAAAACAGTGAAGTTGATACTGGGTCACCGGAAGTTCAAATTGCTCTTCTGACCGAAAATATAAATAAATTACAATCTCATTTTAAAATTCATAAAAAAGACCATCATTCAAGAACCGGTCTCATTAGAATGGTAAACCTTAGAAGGAAGCTTTTAGCTTATCTTAAGAGAAAAAATCCAGAAAGCTATCAAGACATCATCAAATCTCTTAAATTAAGAGGCTAAACAAGGAAAATCGTGGAAGAAAATAAATTAAATACTCAATCCGTAGAGTTCGAATACGGAAATAAAACTGTCAAGATTGAAACTGGTAAAATTGCAAGACAAGCCACTTCAAGCATTATTGTTACTATTGATAACTTAGTTGTATTAACAACTATGGTAGCTAGAAAAGAAGCAGATCCAAAGAAGGATTTTTTCCCTCTAGCCGTTTTCTATCAAGAGAAGTTTTATGCAGCTGGAAAAATTCCAGGTGGATATTTCAAAAGGGAAGCTAGACCAACCGAGCAAGAGACGTTAACCTCCAGATTAATTGATAGGCCTATTAGACCGCTCTTCCCAGAAGATTTTAAAAATGAAATACAGATTTTCTGTACTGTCTTATCATCAGATAAAAATATTAATCCTGATATAGCATCTTTGATTGGAGCATCAGCAGCCCTATCAATTTCAGGGGTCCCATTTCAAGGTCCTCTTGGAGCTGCAAGAGTTGGCTTTATTGATAGTAATTATGTTTTAAATCCATCTCCTGAAGAGCTTGAGAAATCCATGCTGGATATGGTAGTGGCAGGAACTGAAGATGCGGTATTAATGGTTGAATCTGAAGCAAGTGAGCTAAGTGAAGATCTGATGCTGGGTTCAGTACTCTATGGTCATCAAGAGATGCAAAAAGTTATAAAAGCTTGCTCAGACTTAAGAGCTAAAGTAAATCCTACTCCATGGGAGTATTCTGAAGATGAATTAACGGCTGAATTCAAGCAGAAGATTACTGATTCTTTTACACAAGAAATAGCAAGCGCATTCAAGATTGCAGATAAAGCTGATAGAGGCGAAGCAATCAATTCTATTAGAGAAAAGATTAATGACGCTCACGAAGATCTAGATGAAATGGAAAGAGGTAAATTAATGAATGCCTTTAAATTAGTAGAAAAAGATGTAGTTCGAAAAAGCATCTTATCTAATGAGCCTAGGATTGATGGAAGAGACTTAGATACCGTGAGACCAATCTATGTCGAAACAAATGTTCTGCCAAGCGTTCATGGTTCATCTTTATTTACTCGCGGTGAAACTCAAGCCTTAGTTGCAGCTACACTTGGCTCAACAAGAGATGCGCAAAGGATAGAGGGATTAAATGGTGAAGAATCAAATACCTTTATGCTGCATTACAACTTCCCTGCATATAGTGTTGGAGAAATTGGTATGCCGCTCGGGCCAAAACGCAGAGAGATTGGCCATGGAAACTTAGCAAAAAGAGCAATCAAAGCTGTTCTGCCAGATTCCGAGGAGTTTGGTTACACCTTGAGAGTTGTTTCAGAAATCACTGAATCTAATGGATCAAGCTCGATGGCTTCTGTTTGTGGAACATCTCTATCACTAATGGATGCAGGTGTACCTATTTCAAATCCAGTTGCAGGTATTGCGATGGGGCTTATCAAAGAAGAAGATAGTTTTGCAGTATTAACAGATATTCTTGGAGATGAAGATCACCTTGGAGATATGGATTTTAAAGTTGCTGGAACTAAAGAAGGTGTTACTGCATTACAAATGGATATTAAAGTTCAAGGCATCACAGCCGAAATTATGGAGTCTGCATTAGAGAAAGCAAAAAATGCCAGAATGCATATTTTAGAGAAAATGAATGATGTGATTTCTGCGCCAAAAGAATTGTCTGATAATACTCCTGCAATGAAAAAAATTACTGTTCACCAAGACAAGATAAAAGAGATTATTGGTAAAGGTGGGGCTGTAATTAAGGGCATGCAGGCTGATACAGGAGCATCTGTAGATGTAAATGATGATGGTGTTGTAACTATATTCGGTGAAACACAATCAATCATGAAAGCTGCTCTTGAAATCATTGAAGGGATCATAGAAGATCCTGAATTAGATAAAGTTTATGAAGGAAAAGTTGTCAAGATTGTAGATTTTGGTGCTTTTGTCAATATTCTACCTGGTAAGGATGGATTGCTTCATGTTTCTGAGATTTCCTCTGAGCGAGTTGAGAATGTTTCTGATGTTCTTAGTGAGGGTGATGTTATCAAGGTCAAGTTAATTGGATTTGATCGAGGAAAAATGAAATTATCCAAAAAAGTATTAGAGCAGTAGCCATTATAAAATAACTAATACTTATAATATATAAAAAATATTATTTATAACATTTATAGATAAACTTGCTAAAAGTCAAATTTAGCAAGTTTTTTCTTACGTTTTTCTTGTCCACAATTTCATTTTATGGTTTTATAGGTTAACTAACCATGCAAACCATAGGGGGAAATTATGGATAATGCATTTAGAATGTTAAGCGACCTAGTTAGTAATCTGACTAGTGTTATCGTTGGTATCTTAGGACTTGGTATCGTTGGAAGCCTTGCTTTCGGTGATATGATGGGGCTAGATGTAATTGGAAACATTACTTCTTTAGTCGAGTCTTTGGCTTCTAGCGGTGTTGTAGGGCTACTTGTATTAGCGGTTCTATATAGCTTAGTAAACAGATAAGCATTGCTTAATCTACGTTAGAAAGGGTCATTAGACCCTTTCTAACTTTTTTATAAAAAATGAATCTTAATAACTCTCTTATAAAACTCACTGCATTTTTTAACAAGTTATTAAAATTATTATTGCCTCTGGTAGCAGTTTCTCTGTTACTAGGTATTATTTTTGGTCCTACTACTCCATTTGTTGGAGATGTTTACAAAAATGTTACTGATATTTTAAGCATGCTTGGTGAAGATGCTTTATTGGTATTAGTATCTTTAATAATAATTTTGATATTCTTTAAGAAAGAATAGTAGATACAAGGGCGTCAAATCTCAGGTAACTTTATTATCTGACCATTCTTCTTTATTTTTAAAATTTATTGCTAATGGTGGCTATGGGTGGAATTGAACCACCGACCCCAGCGTTATGAGTGCTGTGCTCTAACCATCTGAGCTACATAGCCAAGTGGTGAAATGATAAAGAACTTGATTTATAAGTCAAACATTAAATTTAAAGTGAATTACATCACCATCCATCACCATATAATCCTTTCCTTCAAGCCGCAATTTGCCATCTTTCTTAGCTCCAGATTCCCCTTCACAATGGATAAAATCTTCATATGAAATAACCTCAGCTTTGATAAAACCTCTTTCAAAATCTGTATGAATAACGCCGGCAGCTTGAGGTGCTAAAGAGTTCTGAGGCATTGTCCAGGCTCTAGATTCTTTTGGCCCACAGGTAAAAAATGTTTCTAGATTAAGCAGCTTGTAGCCTGCAAGAATAATTTTATTTAATACAGGCTCATCCATTCCAAGTAATTCTAGATATTCTGCTTGTTCATCTTCATCCAAAGTAGCGAGCTCATGTTCAACTTTAATGACAGCGGGAATAATATTCATGTGATTATTATTGGCATAATCCTCTAAATCCCCTAGATTATTTTTTGAATCATCATCAGACAGGTTTGCGACTAACACCATTGGTTTAGTTGAAAGCAGATTCATGCTTTCAATAAATTTTATCTCTTCAGCATCAAACTGATCCAGCCTTGGTAAATTTCCGTTTTCCATTAATTCTTTCAGAGATTGGATTATTTCTTTATTTTTTTTCGCATCTCCATCTCCAGATCTAATTAGTTTTTCTAACTTTTGCTCTCTTTTTTCAAGAACCTCAAGGTCTGCAAAAATTAATTCAAGATTAATGGTTTCAACATCTTTTAATGGATTGATTGTGCCATCAACATGTACAACATTTTCATCATCAAAACACCTAACAACGTGGAGGAGGGCATTCATTTCTCTAATATTACTTAGGAAGGCATTTCCCAAACCTTCACCCTTGGAGGCACCCTTTACAAGCCCAGCAATATCAACAAAGCTCATAGTAGTTGGGATTACTTTTTCAGATTTTACAATGCTATTAATGCTATCAAGTCTCTTATCTGGAACATTGACTATTCCAAGATTGGGTTCAATTGTGCAAAATGGAAAGTTCTCTGCTGGAATTGATGATTTTGTTATTGCATTAAACAAAGTTGACTTACCTACGTTAGGCAATCCTAAAATTCCACATTTAAACCCCATTTTATTCGGTATGAAGTTTCAATTGAGCCTTCTCAATATCATTGTTGCTCAAAAGCTCAATAATATTATTAAATTTATAAAAGCTTTCTAGAATTGGATCTTTTTCAGCCGGCTTAAATTTGCCTAAAACCCAGTTTGTTACATCTACTTTATTTCCTGGATGCCCAATTCCTACCCTCAGCCTAATAAATGATTCTCCTGAGTGAGATATGATACTTTTCAGCCCATTATGGCCACCATGACCTCCACCTATTTTTAGCTTCAGATTTCCAATTGGCAGGTCTAAATCATCATGAATAATTATTATTCTCTCGAGACTGAAATTTGTTGTTTTTACAATTTTATTAATCGAATGACCGGATTCATTCACATACTGATCAGGATAACCCCACAGAATTTTTTCATCAGAAGAGATGGCGACTGTAGCTTGAATTTTTTTCTTAGAATGAAGCTCTAGATTGCAATCTGCTGCTATACTTTTTATCCAGTCTTTTCCAATATTATGTCGTGTTCCATTGTATTGAGCCCCAGGATTGCCTAAGCCAATGATACAGATATTAGGCACAGAAAATACGAACCTTAATCACTTGATTCTTCTTCAGGAGCCTCTTCGCTAGAGTCATCTTGTTCAACAGATTCCCCTTCTCCCTCAGCTACTTCACTTTCCTCGCTATCAGGTAAAATCTCAGGCTCTTCTTCTTCTGCTCTTGGAGGATTGACTGAAACAATCATTTGATCATTTTCTCCATCAAAGCCAGGAATTTCAGCACCCTCTGGAAGATTGATGTCAGATAAACGGATTGCCTCATTTAGCATTAAGTTTGTAATATCAATTTCAATTGCTTCTGGGATATTTCCTGCCAAGCAAGCGATTTCTATTTCTGAAATTGCTTTAGCAAGCACGCCACCATCTGTTTTAACTCCTTCACAGTCCTCTTCGCCATTGAATCTGAATGGAACAATAACTTTGAGTTTTGTTTTTCTGGAAACTCTTTGAAAGTCTGCATGAAGAAATTTACCTTTTACAGGTTCTCTTTGAAGTTCCTTGAGAACAACTTTTTCTTCGTTTCCTTCAAGTAAAATTTTAAGAACTTGGGTATAAAAGAGTTCATTTTCTGAAGCTTTTGTAAGCTCATTTAATTTTAGCTTAATGTTCTTTGATTCTTCCTCATTACCATAGATAATAGCAGGAACCATTGAATCTTCTCGTCTAATTTCTCGAGTCTTATTTGTTCCAGTCCTAACTCTTAGATCTGCATTTAATATAATTTCATTTGACATATGTCTTACCTTATAACTTATCTTTCTACAAAAATAGAGCGCTTAGCGACTCTTCATTGTTTAATCTTCTGATGCACTCTGCAATAGTAGGGGCAAGAGAAATGACGCGTATTTTACTGCATTTTTCTGCTTCTGGGGACAAAGAAATTGAATTGGTTACAACTAATTCATCTATCGAAGAATTAGAGATTCTTTCAATTGCAGGCCCAGATAAAACTGGATGGGTAATATAAGCTTTCACTTTGGCAGCTCCTGCATCTTTAAGAGCCTGAGCCGCATTACATAATGTTCCTGCTGTATCAATAATATCATCAGGGACAATGCAGCTTTTTCCTTCAACATTTCCAATAATGTTCATTACCTCAGATTCGTTTACAGTTGCTCGTCTTTTATCAATAATAGCAAGGTCAGACTCATCTAAGAATTTAGCTAATGCTCTTGCTCTTACAACTCCTCCGACGTCTGGGGAAACAACTAATATTTCTTCTTCTTTTGTAGACCTTGATTTAATATCATCATGCATAATCTTGGTTGCATAAACATTATCTGCAGGCATATCAAAGAAACCTTGAATAGATTCTGAGTGCAGATCAACAGTTAGCACCCTATCGACACCAACTGAGTTCATCATGTCTGCTATAACTTTAGCGCTAATTGGAACCCTGGCAGATCTTACCCTTCTGTCTTGACGAGCATAACCATAATAGGGAAGGATAGCTGTGATTCTAGAGGCTGATGAGCGCTTTAGAGCATCAGTAATTAACATTAACTCCATTAAATTGGAATTTGTTGGAGCGCATGTGGACTGAATGATATATGCTTCATGGCCTCTAACATTCTCCAGAATTTCTACCTTTATTTCACCGTCAGAAAACTTTCCAAGATCAATATTACCAAGCTTTAGGCCAAGTATCTTTGCAACTTCCTCTGAAAGGGATATTGATGCGGAGCCTGAAAAAATTCCTACAGTAGGTTTATTAATCATTTTCTTTAGTATTGGCTGGGGTGGCTGGATTCGAACCAGCGCATGACGGGATCAAAACCCGTTGCCTTACCGCTTGGCTACACCCCATTATTTTAAGTAAGTTAATAATGGTGAACATTGTAAAGGTTCGCAAAAAGAGTGTCTCCATTTAGTTGGAATTTTTTTTAAAGTTTTTTCAATTTTACCTTGATCATTATAAGCACAAAATATTGTTGATCCTGTTCCGGATAGCTTAAAGGAGTTATTTTTATTCAATTCATTAAAAATTTCTTTTATATCTTGATTTTTTTCAAGAAAGATAGGTAAAAACGAGTTTTCTTCCTTCATCAGAATTGATTCTTGAGAATCCTTGCTTAAATCATCCCATTCAGAGAAAAGTTCTTTGGTTGAGGAGTGAACTTGAGGAAATAGTAGTAAATATTTTTTATTAGAGTGTTTTATTTCCTCAGATAGCTTTTCACCAATACCGGATGCATGAGCATTTTTTCCAAAAATAAAAAAAGGTACATCTGCTCCAAGTTTTTTGCCCAGCTTCATTAATTCTGAAAAAGAGAGTCCAAGCTTAAATAAGAAATTTATTCCTATGAGAGCTGCTGCTGCATTTGAGCTACCCCCGCCCAAGCCTCCCCCTAATGGGATATTCTTTACAATCTCTATATCACAATGGATTTCTTTGCCAATGTAATTTGATAATGATCTAACTGCGTCAAAAACTATATTTTCCTCCCCATCTATTGAGGTTCCGAGGTTAGTTTTTACAGAAATGGATGTACTCGATGTCTTTTTGATTAACATTTCATCAAATAAATTGATTAGTTGAAACTGTGTTTTAATTTCATGCATCCCATCAGTTCTTTTGCTCAACACTGAGAGATTTAAGTTCAGTTTTGCGGGGCAATTTAATTTTAGGCTATCCATGCTTTAAAAGCCCAACAATTTTTAGCTCAGTTTTGTAAGTCATATGGACTGATACCTCGTCATTATTTTGATGATTGCATTTTAATTCAAAGTCATATTTTTTTAAGATGAATATATTTTTATCAATACTTAAATCACCAAAGCAAGAATTAAAAAAATTGACATAGTCTTTGTTATCAAAACCCTCCAGTAAGTAAAGGTACTCATTATCAATTTTCGGATCAAAAGACAGGCCTGAGGAATGATAAAATTCAATCTTTAATAGATTTCCAAATAAAGGTTTACCAATCTGTATAATAACGTTTTCAGGCAATGCATTAACCCTTATATTATAGTTAGAGCGGCTGTGAGTGTCGGTAAAGGATAGCTTGCCTGTAAATACTCTTTCTGAAAATGTTGAGTTAGATATTGATGAACATGAACCTAAGAATATTAAAAGAAATATTGAGATAATTTTTGTTATGGAATTACAGCTATTTGGCATAAATCATAAAACTACAAAGTTATCAGAGAGAGAACTTTTTATTATAAATGACTCTAATCAAGAAGACTTTAAAAATTTCTTTGACAGTAGTTTCAATGATTCCATAGAATCATTTTTTTCTCTCTCTACCTGTAATAGAACTGAGGTTTATGTTTACGGTGCCTCATTAAACATAAAGCAAATTGCCCAAAAAACCCTTGAGTTCTTTGGTTCAAGCGATTATCTGAATGATGATTTATATTTTTTTAACGGCAATGAGGCTATCGAACATATGTGCTATGTTGCAAGTGGCCTTGATTCTCAGGTATTGGGCGAGCAGGAAATACTGGGCCAATTTAAGCAATCAATTCAGACATATATTGGACTCGGTTCATTGAATGGCCCATTTCAAAAACTAACAGAGGATATTATATCAATTGCAAAAGCAGCAAGAACGGAAACACAGATTGGTTTTAACCCGCTATCTGTTTCAGGACTGTCATTAAAAATTGTTCAAGAGATTTTTGAGGATCCAACTCAGCAAAAACTTACAATAGTAGGGGCTGGCCAGATGGCAATGAGCGTCATTGAAAATTTTTTTACAAATGGCATCACCAATATTAATGCAGTTAATCGATCCAAGAAAACATTAATAATTAATAATGCTCTTTCTATTGAGACAACTCAGTTATCTCAGCTTGGCACTCTGATTAAGAATACAGATATTTTAGTCACGTCTATTAATTCACCTCTACCTATTATTGGAAAGGGATTGATAGAGCAAGCCATGAGGGAAAGAAAGAACAAACCAATGCTATTAATCGATTTGGGAGTTCCTAGAAACATAGAGAATCAAGTGAGAGATCTGGAGTATGCTTATTTATTCACAATTGAAGATATTGAGCTTGTCACCCAAGAGAATCTTGAGGAACGCTCCTCTGAGGCATTAAAAGCAAGAGATCTTATTCAGCAAAGAATAGAATCTTTAATTCAAGAGAAGGCTAATAAAAACAATCGCAATGAAGCCTATATTGCTCTTAAAAATGTCTCTAATAATCTTGATGAGCAAGACTTCTTAGAGTTGCTGAATTCAGATGACCCATGTGCATCCCTTAAACAAATGAATGTTGTCTCAGAGGATCAGCTACAATATATTTCAACATTAACCCCTCATGCTGTTTTGTCTATGATTAAGGAAATTAGAAGTGCTTGAAGATTCCATTATTGCAAAATTAGAGAGCATTAGAGTTCGATCCACTGAGATACATGAAGCTCTTGCAAAAGAGGGTGCGACAGATGATATGGCTCAGTTCACTCAATTAAATAGGGAATATTCTGAAATTACTCCCATCGTTGATCTATTTCAATCACTCCAAGATGTGGAGAAAGAATTAAGTGGTGCAAAGGAACTTTTAGACTCGGGAGATTTAGAGTTAATTGAGCTTGCAAAAATAGAAGTCACATCCAACCAAGAGAAGATTGCAGAGCTTGAACAAAAACTTAAATTCATGTTGCTGCCTAAAGATCAAGCAGACGATGGGGCTGCTTACCTTGAGATTAGAGCGGGAGCGGGCGGCGATGAGGCTGCAATCTTTGCAGCAGATTTATTTAGAATGTATTCAAGGCTATCTGAGCGTCAAGGCTGGAAGGTTGAAATTGTAAATACAAAGCAATCAGAGCCCAGTGGCTTGAAAGAGGCTGTTGTGAAAATTAATGGTCAAGGGGTTTTTAAGTTCCTTAAGTTTGAATCTGGTGTTCATCGTGTTCAAAGAGTGCCTGAGACTGAGTCGCAAGGTAGGATTCATACCTCAACAGTTACCGTTGCAATTTTACCTGAAGTTGATGAAGTCCAAGACATAGAAATAGATAAAAGCGACTTAAGGGTAGATACTTACAGAGCATCTGGTGCAGGGGGGCAGCATGTTAACAAAACTGACTCTGCCGTTCGCCTAACTCACATTCCAACAGGAGTGGTAGTGGAGTGTCAGGATGATCGATCTCAGCATAAGAATAAGGCTAAAGCTATGGCTCTTTTGGCGGCAAAATTAAAACAAAATGAGATTGATGAGCAGCAAAATATAATTGCTAGTGAAAGAAAAATTCTTGTGGGTACTGGTGATAGAAGTGAGAAGATTAGGACTTATAATTTCCCTCAGGGACGTATCACTGATCATAGAATCAAGCTAACCCAGCATAATTTAGACCAAGTGATGGATGGCGACATGATTTCTATTTGCCAAGCGTTAATTACCGAAAATCAATTAGCCCAGCTTTCTAACCTTGAAGAAACCTCATAATTGAATCAAAGCCTTAAAAATTATTTTACTCTCGCTAGATCAAAAGAATCTCAGCATCAAAATATTTTACGAGACCTAAAATACTTCTTAAAGTCTCTTGAATTAAGCGATACCATCATCACTCTTGAAGATGAGTATAATTTATCAGTTGAAGAAACCTCAAAACTCGATACTTTTTTTTCATCATACTTAGCCGGCGTTCCCTTTGATTATATTACAAATGAATCAGAATTCATGGGGTATAAATTTTATGTTGATTCAAGAGTATTAATTCCTCGATCGGAAACAGAACTAATTGTAGAGTGGGTATTAGATCTATCGTTAAATAAAAACTCGACCATTGTTGAGGTTGGAACGGGCTCAGGTTGCATTGCCATATCAATTTGCTTGAAAAATAAAGATCTTAAAATCCTTGCCACAGATCTTTCAGATTCAGCTCTTAAAGTAGCTCATATCAATAGAGAGCGCCACAACGCTTTCAATGTAACTTTTATGCAAGCTGATTGGTTAGCTTACTCCATAGAGAATTCTCTTGATTTAGTTATTTCTAATCCACCATATATAAAACCAAATGATGCCCATCTCAGCGCCCTTCATCATGAGCCTTTAATGGCATTGACTTCCGTAAATGGATCAAAAAGCTTTTTTCACATTGCCTCAAAAGCAATTCATTCTTTAAAGTTAGGAGGAAAAATCATATTTGAACACGGTTATTCTCAAGGATCAGAGGTTTCAAGCATCTTAAAAGATTTTGGCTTTAAAAATATTGTGACTTGCAAAGATTTTCAAGGCTTAGACAGATATACCTATGCAAATAAATAATATTATTTTCATATGATAAGATTTATTCTTGAGAGTCAACGCAGGATATAATTCTGTTAAAAAACTTCAAGATTACTAATATATAAAGGGGTTACTGTAATGAAAGGTAATATGATGAACTGGGATTTAACTATCCCACAGGCAATTTTACATGCCGAAAAATATAATTTTGATGGCAAATTAGTTTCACGAGAATTAGATGGATCAATAAATTCAACTACATATGGAAAGTCAATTAAGCGTTCTAAAAAGCTTGCTAATGCTCTCGCAAAACTTGGCGTAAATGCACATGATCGAGTTGCAACTATTGCCTGGAATAACAGTAGGCACTTTGAAGCCTATTTTGCCGTATCTGGCATGGGAGCTATCCTACATACATTAAACCCAAGGTATTCTCCTGACCAGTTAATATACATACTTAATCACGCAGAGGATGAGGTTTTAATTGTTGATCCTACATTTATTCCGCTTGTGGAGAGTGTTCAAGATAAATTAGATACAGTTAAAACAATAATTATTGCATCATCAAAAGATGTTATTCCAGAAAATAATTTAAAAAATGCATTAAGTTATGATGAATTAATTAAAGATGAGTCAGATGAATACGATTGGCCTGAATTAAATGAAGATGATGCAGTTGCTTTGTGTTATACCTCTGGTACTACTGGTAATCCTAAGGGGGTTTTGTATTCTCACAGGTCAACTATTTTGCATGCAATTTCAGTATCTGGAGCCATGGGTTTTGACTCTTCTAGTTCAGTCTTACCAGTTGTACCTATGTTTCATGTTAATGCTTGGGGCGTACCTTATTGTGCATTAATTACCGGAATAACTTTAGTTTTGCCTTGCCACGCTCTGGATGGAGAGTCCTTGTATGAGCTGGTAAAGCAAGAATCAGTTGACTCAATGCTGGGTGTTCCAACCGTTTGGCTTGGACTATTACAATATCTTGAGGGAAAAGGCCTTAAGCTTGATACAGTTGATCAAGTTTTAGTTGGAGGCTCTGCAGCACCTTATGCAATGATCAAGGCATTTGATGAACAGCATGATGCATTTTTAACTCATGGATGGGGGATGACAGAAATGAGTCCTCTTGGAACTTTGAATGCTCCAACCAAAAAAACCATGAGCCTGCCTAAAGAAGAAAGATATCAGCTTCAAACCAAACAGGGTTATCCGATGTTTGGCGTGGAGATTAAGACTGTTGATGATGAAAATAATGAACTTCCTAGGGACGGAGAGGCAAGCGGTGCTCTAAAGGTTAAAGGCCCATGGATCATGCATAAATATTACAAAGCAGATGGTCCTGCAGTAGATGAGGAGGGCTGGTTCGATACTGGAGATGTTGCAACTATCCATCCAGACGGATGCATGCAGATTGTCGATAGAGCAAAAGATGTGATAAAGACCGGAGGAGAATGGATAAGCTCAATTGATTTAGAAAATGCTGTGCTAACTCACGAAAATGTACTTGAAGCATGCGTCGTCGGAGTTCCACATCCTAAGTGGGATGAGAGACCTTTACTTTTCTTGATCACAAAAGATGGAAATGAAATTGATAAGCAGGAAATCAATGATTTCTTGCTAGAAAAAGTTGTTAAGTGGTGGTTACCCGATGATATTATTTTTGTCAAAGAGCTTCCGCATGGTGCAACAGGAAAGTTGTTGAAGGTTGAGTTAAGAGAAGAATATAAAGAACATTTAATGGGAGAATGATATGTTACACATTGTAAAACCTGGTGAAATTGATTCGGTAATTGGTAAGGATCTCGGCGCTTCCGAATGGATGGTGATTGATCAAGAAAGAATTGATAAATTTGCCGATGCAACCATGGATCATCAATTTATACATGTTGATCCAAAACAAGCAGAACCTATTTTTGGTTCAACAATTGCACATGGCTTTCTTTCATTATCCTTAGTTGCTGGCATTTCATTTGCACAAGAAATTGGTATGGTGCTTGAGGGTACAAAAATGGGTTTGAATTATGGTTTGGACAAAGTGCGTTTTTTAAGCCCAGTTCCAGTTAATTCAGAAGTTCGTATACATACTAAATGTATTGATGTGACAGAAAAAAATCCAGGACAGTTTTTAGTTAAAAATGAAGTTTCAATGGAAATTAAGGGAGTGGATAAACCGGCATATATTGCTGAGACTTTAAGTTTATTTATTACTTAAGTTTATCTTTTAAGATGCTATTAACAGTATTGGGATTCGCCTTGCCTTCAGTTAATTTCATTACTTGCCCAACAAAGAAACCAAATAATTTGTCTTTGCCAGCTAGATATGCCTCTACTTGAGCTGGATTTTCATTAATCACAGTCATAATAATTTCTTCAATGGCTCCATCGTCAGATATTTGCTCTAAGCCTTGAGATTTAATAATTTCATCCGGTGAAGAACCGTTTGTGCACATTTCTTCAAATATAGATTTTCCAATTTTGCCAGAAATAGTTTGGTCATCAATTCGATTAATTAGCACAGCAACTATATCAGGGGTTAGCTTTGATTCATGAATTTCTATTTGCTCTTTATTTAAATACGCACTAATTTCCCCTATCAACCAATTTGATAGAAGGGAGTAATTTTTAGTTTTTTGCAAAGCAGTCTCAAAGAAATCAGCCATGGACTTGGAGGATGCAATAATTTGTGCATCATATACTGATAAACCAAATTCCTCCTGATAACGAGTTTCTTTATCCCTTGGAAGCTCTGGAAATTCATCTCTAATTTTTTGTATTTCCTCATCAGAAATAATAACCGGAAGCAGGTCTGGCTCTGGAAAATACCTATAATCATTTGCAAATTCTTTTGATCTCATTGGTCGAGTCTCATCTTTGGAGCTGTCATAAAGTCTTGTTTCTTGAGTAACTTTTTCTCCATTTTCAAGAATTTTAATTTGTCTTTTAATCTCAAAATTAATAGCTTTTTCAATAAATTTAAAAGAATTAATATTTTTTATTTCTGTTCTAGTGCCTAGCTCTTTCTCACCTTTTTTTCTTATGGATACATTTGCATCACACCTAAGAGAGCCTTGCGCCATATTCCCATCAGATACATCTAAGTAGGTAACAAGCTGATGCATGGCTTTCATGTATGCAACTGCCTCTTTTGCACTTGAAATCTCTGGTTCAGAAACAATTTCTAAAAGCGGGGTTCCTGCTCTATTTAAATCTATTGCGGAGAAGCCCTCAAATTCATCATGGATTGATTTACCAGCATCTTCCTCTAAATGAGCTCTAGTAATATTAATGGTTTTAGCTGAGTCATCTGAGATAATTTCTATAGACCCACCTAAAACAATTGGTAAATCCATTTGTGTAATTTGATAACCCTTAGGGAGATCAGCGTAAAAGTAATTTTTTCTATCAAATAATGAGGTTTGATTAATCTGTGCCCCAACAGCCATTCCAAATCTGATCGCTTTGTAAAAAGCCTCTTTATTTACAGATGGCAGAACTCCTGGAAGACCGCAATCAATTAAATTTACATTTGTATTTGGACTTGCCCCAAAAGCAGTAGAGGCTCTTGAAAATAGCTTTGTTTTTGTTGATAGCTGAACATGTGTTTCTAGCCCAATAACAGTTTCCCAGCTCATTAAAAATCTCCCAAATTAGGTCGAGCTTGATGATGATCTGAGTTTTTTTGAAATATATGTGCAGCATTAAGTATCTGATCTTCTCTCAGAAAATTTCCAATTAATTGAAGGCCAGCTGGTAGGGAATTAATTTGTCCATGTGGAATTGAGATTGCAGGAAGGCCCGCTAAATTAGATGAAATTGTGAAGAGGTCTTCAAGGTAAAGCTCAACGGGATTTTGTGCACCCTTACTACCAAATTTAAAGGCGGCATTGGGTGAAGTTGGCGTCATCAAAACGTCAACAGATTGAAAAGCATGGTCAAAATCATTCTTGATTAACCTTCTAACCTGTTGCGCCTTTTTATAATAGGCATCATAGTATCCAGCAGAAAGCGCGTATGTTCCGATAAGTATTCTTCGTTTAACTTCATCTCCAAATCCTTCGCTTCTTGATTTGATATATAAATCATTTAAATCATTAGTATTTTCTGCTCTATGTCCAAAACGCACACCATCAAATCGTGATAAATTTGATGAGCACTCGGCTGGGGCGATGGAGTAATAGGTTGGAACAGATGCAGATATATTTGGCAGTGAAATTTCGATGAATTGAGCGCCTAAGGCCTCATAGTTTTTTTTTGACTCCTCAAAAAGTGCTTGTACTTGAGGGTCTAAGTCGCCGAGATTAAATTCTTTAATAATGCCAATTTTTAACCCATCAATAGGTTGATTGATATTTTCCAAGAAATCGGGGACATCAGAGTTTAATGATGTGGTGTCTTTTGAGTCATGCCCTGACATTGTATTAAGCAATATGGCACAATCTTCAGCTGTTCTCGCTAATGGTCCAGCCTGATCTAGACTTGAGGCAAAAGCAATCATTCCCCATCTAGAAATTCTGCCATAAGTTGGTTTTAATCCAGTGATTCCACAATGAGCGGCAGGCTGACGGATTGATCCTCCTGTGTCAGTTCCAGTGGCGGCTGGAACAATTCCAGCTGCTACAGCTGCAGCAGATCCACCAGAACTCCCCCCTGGTACATATCCTTTTTTCCAAGGGTTATGAACATTTCCAAAAAAACTAGTTTCATTAGAAGATCCCATTGCAAACTCATCCATATTTGTTTTGCCAACAGTAATAGAGCCAGCATCCTCTAGTTTTTTTACTGCTGTTGCAGAATACGGGGGGATAAAATTACTGAGTATTTTTGAAGAGCATGTTGTCCTTAAGCCTTCTGTACAAAATAAATCTTTTTGTGCCAAAGGAATCCCTGAGAGCCATGAAGAATCTTTTTCATTTAAATCTATAGCGTTAGCTTTTTTAGCGCTTATTTCTTCATTCATCGTTACAAAACAATTCAATTCTTTATATTTTTTAGCTAATTTAAGAGATTCTTGAGTTAGCTCCGAGGCAGATATCGATCCCTCATCAAGCATTGCTCGAAGGTCAACAATTGATTTAAATTGAATACTCATTCAACCACTCGCGGGACTAGAAAGTAGTCCTCATTTGATGCAGCTGCATTTTCAAGAAATTTCTCTTTTTTATTATCTGATTTTTCAATGTCATCATGCATAAAAGCTGTCATTTCAAGTGGACTGTAAAGAGGCTCAATATCTGAGGTATCAATTGTTTGTAAGCTACCTATGAGATCAATAATTGTCTCGAGATCTTTTTGTATTTTTTCAGATTTGCTTTGATCTATTTCTAGTCTCGCTAGATAACAAATAGTTCTGACGGTTTCTTGATCCATATGATATTATTTTATTTCTGATGCGCAATATTAAACTAAAAGCATCCTAAAATGAATTTACAGGGAATATCATAGTGGATTTCAATCTATTTAAAACTGTTCGAGGCCTATTTTCTAATGATTTATCAATAGATTTAGGTACAGCCAATACATTAATTTATACAAAGGATATAGGAATAGTCCTTAATGAGCCATCTGTTGTGGCTATTCGTGAAAGTCGAGGCCAAAAAACAGTTGTAGCGGTGGGACACGAAGCTAAAAAAATGCTTGGAAGAACTCCAGGTAATATCAAAGCTATTAGACCATTATCAGAAGGAGTTATTGCTGACTTTCAGGTTACAGAAAAAATGCTTCAGCACTTTATAGCAAAGGTTCATGAGCAAAGGTTTATTAAACCCAGCCCAAGAGTTCTTGTATGTGTACCTTGCAGATCAACTCAAGTTGAAAGAAGAGCTATCAGGGAATCTGTTTTAGGCGCAGGAGCTAGAGACGTAAAACTAATCGAAGAACCAATGGCGGCTGCCATTGGAGCTGGCCTTCCAGTTGAGGAAGCTAACGGAAATATGGTTGTAGATATTGGAGGAGGAACTTCAGAAATTGCAATTCTTTCTCTAAATGGAGTGGTTTACGCTGAGTCAGTAAAAATTGGCGGTGACCTTATGGATAACTCAATTACTTCATGGGTTAGAAGGAACTATGGTTGTGTTATTGGAGAATCTACAGCTGAAAAAATTAAATATACTATTGGATGCGCATCTCCTGATTCTGAAGATCTTGAAATGAATGTAACTGGACGAAACTTAGCTGAGGGAATTCCGGAAACTTTCACATTAAAAAGTTCTCAAATTTATGAGGCCATGAGAGACCCATTATCTGGGATGGTGCGTGCAATAAGAAATGCTTTGGAGCTTTCCCCGCCTGAACTTGCCGCAGATATTGCTGAAAGGGGTATTGTGCTGACTGGAGGAGGAGCTTTAATGAGGGACTTGGATGTATTAATTTCTTCTTCTACAGGAATCCCAGTTATCGTTGCCGAAGATCCATTAACTTGTGTTGCAAGAGGAGGAGGCAAGGCTCTTGAAATTATCGATAAGTATAATATTGATCTACTTTCAACAGAATAATTAACTAAATATGGCGAGATCTACGCCTTCATATACCCCAGTAAGAAATTACGCACTTGGCTTTTTTTTATCAGCATTTTTATTATTTAGTGATATTAGTTATGGAACTTTTGCTCCATTGAGAGGTTTTGTTCATGCCTCCAATCTCTACGCGCAGTTGGTTGCTAGCAGCATGTTCGAAAATATTAGCAATTCATTATCTTCATTTCAGCAAAATAAAAACCTCGCTCAAGAAAACAAAGAGCTAAGAGAGCAAATTCGTAAAATTAGGACTCAGGATTTTATTCAACGCAAAGACGCAGAAGAGTCACTCAAAATTATTGATCTTCAAGAGACATTGATTGACTCACTTAAAACTAAAAATATCAATATATTTAAGATAGCTTCAATAGATTTAAAAAACTATTTTTGCTGCTCAACACATAGAATCTTCTTACACAATTCAAATCAGGCTCAAGTAGCAGAAAATACTCCAGTCTTTGCAGGGGGCTCATTTATTGGTCAAACTAAAAATACCTATTTAAACTTTATTGAAGTCATACTTTTTTCAGATATTAAGCATTTATTGCCTATTAAATCTAATTATTTCTATTGCAATGCAAGAGGCAAGGGTAAGCCAATGTTAATTTCTTGCAAGCTAAATAAAAATATTGACGATTTTCAAAATAAGATTGGCGATAGTATTTTTACATCCGGTTTAGGCGGTATTTTTTTAAAAGATATTGAAATTGGAATGATTTCAGCCATCAATTCAATTTCAATCAATGAAATTGAAGTTGTAATAACCCTAAAAACTGACCCCTTAGAAGAAAACTTCTTTGGAATGATAGGCAGAGAGGCTGATGAAATTTAGCAATCATCTCGTTATTCTTTTAACAATTATTTTGGGTTTTTGGCTTGATGAATCTCTGAACCCTATAAGTATTAAATTGTTTTTGGAATTAAATTTTGGTTTTTTAATTTTTGCATACTGGGTTTTTGCATTACCAGATAAAATTCAAAGCTCAGCTGCATTGATTTATGGACTGATAATCGACTTATTTTTCTCAAATGTGATTGGTTTGAATATGCTTTTCTTTGTTGCAACTTCTTACATTATCCATTTGTATGTTTTTCGATTTAGAATTTTTTCTTATTTTCAACTATCAGTTTTCTTTTCAGGATCATCTACTCTCTACACAGCATGTAAATTTCTGTTGCTTTCTCCTAATAATTATTCTTATATAGTTTTGACGGTTAGTTTTTTAATAACTTTAGTTTTATGGATAGGAATTTATTTTATTATGAGAGCTTTCAGAAGACGTTTTTTTTCAAACTTATAGATCATGAAGAAATTATTTTTCCTTTCGGTCATAAGTGGAGGTATTTTAAGTTGGCTATTTTTTCTATTCCTTGCTGTTTTTACCTTTTCTCCTTGGGCCTTAATTAAAACTATAGATGACTATTTTCTACCTTCCTACTCAATAGATTTTTCAGAACTAGAAAGCACCGGAAACGCCTTAAATAGAAATTTAAAGTTCTTTAATTTAAATATTTTTCACAATGATAAGACGCTTATTAAGATCAAAGAATTAGATATAGGATTATCTCTTAAGCCGCAGAAATTTTTTTACTTTTTAAATATTAATAATATTGCTTTAAGAGATGGTTACTATGATCATTCAAATATACAAAGCGCGAATTCATCTCCAAGCTTTTTTCTAAATTTTGATGAACAAATTTCCCTTTTATTCAAAGATTTTGAATATCGTAGAGATGATTCAATACTTGAAATCAATGGCGATCTTTTTGGTGAATTATCTAGATCATTTTCTGGGCAGCTTAGTTTTTTGCATGACAACCAATTAAGCACCATTGCCGTAGACATTGTTGAAGAATCTTATCGCTTTTCAATAAATCTTTATTCCTTTAAATGGTTAAGCTTAATTCCTGCTTTCGGCGCCTCGTCTATAAAAGATTTGGAATTTCAAATGAATGCTCTGGGAGAACTGCAGAATGATCAAGCAATTGTGAGTGGCTCTTTTGACTCTAATAGCTTATTTTTTCGTTCATTATCAATCAAGCCAAACAAAGGATCTTTTTATTACCAGTCTAGAAAAAATATTGGCATATTGAAATTAAGTGAATTTTTGAACCCATTTGTAGATGAAGAGGGCCCGATTCAAATTAATCTTCAAAAAAAATCCATAGCAGTGCCTAGATTTTTTATTTCACCTCAAATTATTGAAATAGATCAATTTAAAGTAAGCAATCTAATTATTGAAAATTTTTTTATATCATTTGATAGCATCATTCCAAAATATTCTGGATTTGTTAAAGATCTTGATTTAAATGATCTATATTTTGATGAAATTAAAAATCTCAGTGGTAATTTTTCTGGGAATGGAAATCATATGAAATTCCTAGTAGATTCAGATACCTCGATACTAAAAAATCATAAGAAAGACTTTATTCCAGTATCAATTAAAGGAGCAGGAAATTTTTCTGGTTTAGCTTTTGATCTTAATGCCCGTATTTTAAATCAATCTTCTCAGATTAATTTAGCCTTGCAAATTGATTCAGAGCTATTGAACCCGCTGTCTTTGGAGCTTAAAGGATCTGATATTTCTAAAAATTTGATTACATTCTCTCTTCAAAAATCATTGAACGGAGTAAGTTCTTATATCGATAAAAGCATAGATCTCCTTGGCAAAAATTCTGTTTATGTTAATTACTCTACTAATCGCTCAAATCTGAATCCTAATTTAAAAGTAAAAATATTTAGCAATGAATCTGTGCTAACTGCTAATAAAGATTTAATTATTGATTTCTCTGAACCGATTATTGAGGCGGACATCAAAAATTTATATGTGTTTTCTCCATCCGGTAAAGCAGCTAATTTCTCATTTGCTGGAGCTTATGGCTTGTTGAATTACAAGACTGCAAAAATTAATTTTTATTCTCTTCATGATATCACCTCAATCGAATTACAAAGTGCATTAGATCTTGGGGGAGTGAGTATTAATTTGCCCAATATACAAGCAGAGAACAAAGGTGAGATTCAGCTCTCAAGTTTGAACTTAAAAAATGCAATTTCTCTAAAAACAAAAAATTTTTCTATGCCAGTAACCAAGTCTTACAAAATTAATTTTGATAATTCGAGTATATTTATTGTTGATTTAGATAAGGTGTATGGATTATTACCATCGTCTTTTATGAAAGATAAGATTTCTGTTCTTCTTTCAGCCAACGATCTAACTGAAACATATGATTTAACATTTTCAACGCGTATCAATTTAGATTTAGAACAACTCATAGCGAATTCAAAATATCTTCAAGTTTCTGGAAATGAATTTTTTAAAATAGATTTTAATATTAAAAAAAACTCACCATCAATGTTAAAGATGTATTCTGATCTAAAGCATATTGAGCTTAATTCGCCTTTAAATTCACTTTCTAAGAATAAGTTAGTTAGATTGCCTACAGAAATTTTGATTTCTAACTTGTCAAATCCATCTATAAAACTCAGCAATCAAAAGATTGATATGCATATTAGGGATGCAAGCAACTATGATGGCTATATTTCAATAGGTAAAAAAATTCCTGATCAGTTCAAGAGTTTTATACAAGAGCCCGGATTAAATATATATCTTTATTCAGAAGTTATTAATGAGGACTTATTAAGCTTAGCATTTTCTAGAAATTCACAATTAGCATCCTTAAAGCTTAATAAGCTAGCTTTTGACGTTAAAAACTTTAAATTTTTTAATAATAATTTTTCCGATGTCTCTGGTCAATTTGATTTAAAAGGATCAGAAATTTCAGGAAATATAACTGGAGATAAACTTAATTTAAATCTCAGGATTGATCGGACTGGATTTATAAGATTGGAAATGAAGGATTCAGATATTTCTAATACAAAATTTATAAATTCAACACAATCAACACTTGATGGGCCTCTAAATTCTAGACTAATAGTAAGCAACTCTTCTTTTGGAAAAATTAAAATTAAAGACCTTGATGTATATCTTTTAAATAATAAAAACAACTTTACTGCAAATAATATTAAATTAAGCTCAAATTTAATTTCAATTAAACCATTAGAAAAATCTTCGGCAGCATATTTTTCAATCGATAAGATAAAACCTCTTTATAAAATGAGAGGAGAGTATCTAATCAAGGACTCAAATAAAATTCCGTATTTAAAAGACTTTGCAGATTTTTCTTATTTTAATGGGTCTATAAATTTACAATGGAGAGAGCTTTCAAAGTTAAGTCAACTCGAAGGGGAGAGTACCTTTGTTATGAAAGATTTAGTAATACAGAACTCTTTTTCTGATTCGCTTGCCTTTAACTTGCTTGGTGTATTGAATTTAAGAAATATCCTCGGCAAGCTTGCGAACTTAGATCTTTCAATTGATGAGTTTACCTCCACTCAATTAAGCAGGGTTGAGGCCGATTTATTATTTGGCAAATCAAAGCTTCGCCTTACATCGCCCTTATACATAGAAACAAATGCTGCAAAAATGAAATGGGTTGGTCAAATTAATAAAAACTCCGAAAATAATCTGGAGGATTTAGATCTTAATTTAGACCTCAGAATTAGATTTGGTGAGAATCTTCCATGGTATGCAGCTATTCTTGGAGGGCTTCCTGCAGTTGCCGGTTCAGCAGTATTAAATCAGGTCTTTGAAGAAGATATAAATAATTTTACTAATTATCAATATGAAATAATAGGAACTATCTCTGAACCTAAATTGGAAAGAGTCAAATAAGAAATAAAGTTGCAAGACCAAGGAAAGAGAAGAAACCTATTACATCTGTAACAGTCGTCACAACAACGCTTCCAGCGATTGCTGGATCCTGATTGAACTTTTGAAGAATAATAGGAATAAAAATGCCGGCAATCGCTGAACATATTAAATTTACAACCATGGCAACACAAATCAGCGTTGCGATGATTAAATCGCCAAACCAGAAATATGTTATTCCTCCAACCAAGATAGATAATAATATTCCATTTACAATTGATACCGCTAATTCCCTTTTATAGAGCCATTTTAAATTAGATTTATTTATTTGCTGAAGAGTTAATCCCCTTATCATAATTGTTAAAGTTTGTGTTCCAGCAACTCCACCCATGCTTGCAACAATGGGCATCAGAATAGCTAGATATACTATTTGATCAATTGTGGCTTGAAAGAGGCTAATTGTCATCGATGCTATAAACGCAGTGATAAGATTAATTGATAGCCACAAAATTCTACTTCTTGCTGCTCTTGCTGGGGCGGCAAATGTATCCTCAGCAACTCCAGCCATCCCAAGGAAATTCTGATCTGCATCTTCCATAATGACATCAACCACATCATCAATAGTGATCCTTCCAATTAATCTTGATTCACTATCTACAACTGGCGCTGATACCCAATCATTTTGTTCAAACAACCTTGATACATCCTTATCATTCAAGTTTGCTTCCAATGGTTGAATTTCACTTTCCATTAGCTCTCTTACATTCAAACTTGGATCTGAGACAACAATTGAAGAAATTGGCAAAGATCCTAAATATTTATTTTCCCTTGAAACAACAAATATTTGATCAGTATTCTTTGGCAATTCTCGCTGAGCCCTCAGATATCTCATCACTACCTCAAGATTATGTTTTGGCCTAACACTTATAATGTCTATGTTCATTAACCCGCCAGCAGAATCCTCAGGATATTCTAGGGCTTCCTGAATTCTTTGCCTGTCTCTTTGAGACATGGCAGATAAAATGTTTTCTGTTTTTTGATCTGGAAGTACTTGAAGAATATCAACAATTTCATCAAGCTCTAAATCACCAATTATAGTAATAAATTCTTCAGGTGAAATCTCAGAGATAAGCTCTTGTTGAATTTCATCATGCAGTTCTGAAATAATTTCACCTTCATCTTGAGTTTCAATCAGCGACCACAGAAATTTTCTTTCTTTAGGTGGAAGGGACTCTATGCTGTGTGCTACCTCAGAAGGATGCATGCTAGATAAAATTCTTTTTATTTGATTAATGGATGGCTCAACCTCTTGTCCCTGAATTTTTTTCAGTAGATCTTCTGACGAGAAGTGTCGAGGAATTATTTCATTCATAATTTCAATTCTAACTCACTAAATTATGAATTATCTATTTCTAGAATTTGGTAAATTGATTTTTTTTCGATATTTTGAGATTGTTCGTCGAGCCAGGTTGAATCCTCGCTTATTTAATAAATCTGAAATTTTCTGATCGCTTAATTTTTTTTTCTCACTTTCAACTATATTTTGAATTTCTTCCATTAATTGAATAGGTGTAACTTTTCTTGTTTTCGATACAGAGCTTGCTAAAAGTGACTTCATTGACACAGCACCTTTAGGCGTTTGTATATATTTAGAGCGTAAAATCCTTGAAACAGTTGATGGGCTAATCTTTAATTTCTTTGCAAGCTCTAAATTTGAAAGCGGCTTTAGCTCTGCAGATCTATCGGATAAAAAATCAGCTTGTATTCTACATATGAGAGTGCCAACATTTTGCACAGTCTCATTTCTTTTATTGATCGCTCTTATCAGCCATTTTGCTTCACCTATTTTTTCTTTTAGCTTTTTATTTGCTTTATTTTCTTTATTTTTAACTTGTTCTTCTAAATCTTGATCAAGGCTAATTAAAGGAAAGTTTTCTTGCCTAAATCGGACATTAAAATTTTGATTGCTATCCGGAATTACCTCTAAGTCTGGTTGGATCAAATATGTAGATTCAAATTCTAAACCAGGTGAAAGATCACATTTTTTTATTTTTTTGAGTACAGACTCAATAGAATCTTTAGAGTAATGTTTTACTAAATCAGATTGGGCATCCTCAAATGAGGAAAACTTAGGGTTAAATAGAATTTTGTTTGCGATTTCCAATTCTTCAGTGGGGATATCTTTTTTTCTTAACTGTATATAAATTGTTTCTTTAAAATTTCTTGCTCCAACTCCGGCGGGGTCTAAATCTTGAACTACATTCTTTAAGACGTTTTTAATTTCTTGGATTGAAAAACTGTATTCCATAAGCGCTTCTATTTCATCCAAATCTAATTGCAGTAAACCATTTTCTTCAAGGGATTGAATGATTGCCAATGCAATTTTTTTTTCAGCATGATTCAGTCTGATATCTTCCAACTGAGTCTCAAGATGATCCTGTAAGCTCAATTCATTTGACAGATTATCAAGTAGATTTGTATTATCAAAGCTTCCAACTGACTCACCCTCAAAATCTTTTCTCAGGAAGGGATTTTTATCTATCTCATTGTTAATCTTATTAATAATTTCTAATCTTGACAGTTGGAGAAGGTCTATTGATTTTTTTAATTGTGGAGTTATTGATAACTGCTGATTTTGTCTGAATTCTCTTACAAGCTTAATGACCATTTTTTAGGAAAACATCTTACCAAAATATTTTTGTTGAACATGCTTATTTTCTTTCAAGCTATTTTCGTCGCCTTCAGCAATTATGCTGCCTTCACTTAGGATAATAGCTCTATTGCATAAGCTTAAAGTTTCTCTAACGTTATGATCAGTGATCAAAATAGAAATATTTTTTTTTGAAATCTCTAGAAGCAATTCTTTTATTTCTTCAACCGCAATTGGATCAATGCCTGCAAAAGGTTCATCTAAAAGCATGATGCTAGGTTGACAAATCAATGTTCGAGCTATTTCAATTTTTCTTCTTTGTCCACCTGATAACATTCTTCCTTTGATATGAAGGATTTTTTTTAAGTCAAACTCATCTACCACTTTTTCTACTACACTAATCTTTTCTTCTTTTTTTCTATCAGTTAATTCTGCTATTCCTAAGAGATTGCTCTCCACACTAAGATCTGGAAATATTGAAGCTTCCTGAGGCAAATAGCCTAATCCCAATTTTGCGCGAGCATGCATCGGAGTACTAGTCACATCTTCATTATTCATAAATACCTTTCCTTCATTTGGAAAAATTAAACCAGCGGCTATATAAAAAGCTGTTGTTTTACCAGCCCCATTTGGACCTAGCAAACCAACAATTTCGTTTGCTTCAATTGAAAAACTAATATTTGTAAGAATTTTTTTTGAGCCAAACGCTTTTTCTATATTAGTCAGATTTAGGCAATCACTATTCATTTGCAATAATTTGATAAGTAATAAAATTGGATGTAATTGTGTTTCCTTTGTTTAGAAGCTTTGCATTTCGAATTAAATTCATAGATTTATTTGGATATATTTCAAATTTTTCTGCTTGCCCATCTATCTCCTCAGATTTGATTGATGCTGGCTTGCCATATATTTCTATTTTTTCATCTTTACTGCTTAACATGGCATTAGAGCCTTTGATTACATAGCCATCAATTTTAATCTCAACATTATTTTTAAAAACTAATTTCTCGCTCTTTCTATCGATTGTGACTCGATCTGATTGAATTAAAATATTTTGAAAGCTCGAATTTTCCTCTGAAACTACAAAAGGTAGATATAAAAATCCGCATATCATTAATAAAATTTTATAGTTCTGAGACATTTCTTTAAATTAAATGATTCCCGCTTCAAGAAGTTGATGCATTGTAATAATGCCAATGGCATGTTCTTTTTGTGTTGAGGAACTAACGACTAGACTAAAAATTTTATTTTTTTCCATAATTTCAGCAGCATCAATAGCAAGGGCATTGCTCTCAATGCTCTTAAATGTAATTGTCATTACATCTTTGATGGGCGTATTATTTATGTCTACTTCATCATTCAAACATCTTCTCAAATCGCCATCTGTAAAAACTCCAACAATTTTTTTTTCATTCGTAACCAAGGTTAACCCAAGCTTTTTTCCAGTTATTTCCATCAATGCTTCTTTTAAAGAAGTGGTTTGATCAACCATTGGAGCTTTTTCATTCATAACTGCTAAATCTTGAACGAGTGTTGTAAGTTTTTTTCCAAGCTGTCCAGCTGGATGAGATTTTGCAAAATCATCTTTACTAAAGCCACGTGCTTCTAATAAAGCAATTGCTAGAGCATCTCCAAATACTAAAGCAATTGTGGTTGAAGAAGTTGGGGCCAGATCTAATGGGCAAGCTTCCTCATCAGCACTGATCACTAAATTAATTTTTCCAGCTTTTGCAATAGTTGATTGGTTGCTATTAGTAAGAGTAAAAATATTAGAGGTTGAGCGCTTTAAAGCAGGCAAAATTTCAATTATCTCTTTTGTTTCTCCTGAATTAGACAAAATTAAGATTGAATCTTTTTTATTAATCATCCCCAAATCACCATGGGCAGCCTCAGTTGGATGTATAAAAAAGGATGCAGTACCAGTGCTTGATAGTGTTGCTGAAATTTTTTGAGCTATGTGGCCAGATTTACCAATACCCATTAAAATTAATTTTCCTTGAGTATTAAGAATATTTGAGCAGAGATCCATAAAATCAGTCTTTATTTGATTACTTAAACTCTTCACAGCATTTGACTCTATTTCGATAACTTTTAGAGCTGAGCTGATAAAATCCTTATCTTTCATTTTTATTTATAGTTTTTTACTAATGTTATAATACCTTTATGAATTGTACTTTGAAATCACTTACCTATGTTCTTGCGATCTTTTGTTTTCACGTTGATGCGATCGCTGAATCTAACCCACATCAATTTATGGATTCTCAGGCTCAAAAAATGGTTTCTATCATCAGAAACAATCAAGCACTCTACACCAATGATCCTGAATTATTTAAAGAGAAGATAAACACTGTTTTTGAACCAATGGTCGATTTTAGAAGAGTTGGTGCAAGTGTAATGGGTAAAAAATATTATCTTGCTGCCTCAAAATCACAAAGGCTTCAATTTATCGAATCTTTCAAAACTTCGCTGCTCGATACCTATTCTTCAACCTTGGCACAATGGGGCGATCAAAAAATTGTTACTATTTTTCCAGAGGTGTCAGAACTAAAAACAACCGAAGATGTTCAGCAGAATCTAATCACTTCTAGCAATATCTATCCTATAACCTATAAAGTCAGAAAAGATAAAAATGGAAACTGGTTAATCATTAACATAATTGTGAACGGAGTAAACTTGGGCCTTACTTTTAGAAATCAATTTCAGGCTCTTGCAAAAGAGCATAACGAGAATATCGACGAAATAATAAAGCATTGGACTTCTGATGCCAATCTCGATTAATCTTCATCAAAAATCAATCTAATGGATATTACTCATTTTCTTAAATTACAATTTCCTGAAGCTGAGATATCATTTGATGGAGAGGATTGTAATTCAAAAGTCTTGATTGTGAGTGAACAATTTGAAGGTTTGAGTTCCCTGCAACGGCACAAGTTAGTTTTAAGTGCTTTAAAAGAGCATTTTAAATCGGGTGAGTTGCATGCTTTGAGTTTAAATACGAAATCTCCATCAGAGATAGGATAGTTATGGAAAAATTGAAGATTATAGGCGGAAATAAACTTTCTGGATCTATTTCTTGCTCAGGAGCAAAAAATGCTGCTTTGCCAATGCTAGCAGCAACAATATTAAGCGACCAGCCTATTACTTTTAAAAATTTACCCTACCTTCAGGATATTACAACTATGTTTGAAATCTTAGGTTCCATGGGAGCTGATATAACTCTGAATGAGACCATGGATTTCACGATTTCAACATCTAAACTGCATGATTTTGAGGCTAGATATGAGCTTGTTAAGACCATGCGCGCTTCTATTTTAGTTCTTGGTTCTCTTGTAGCTCGTCATGGCTTTGCAAGAATTGCACTTCCAGGCGGCTGTGCGATTGGAACAAGGCCAGTTGATTTTCATCTAGATGCTTTGAAAAAACTTGGAGCTAAGATTGAACTAAAAAATGGTTATATTGAAGCAACTGCAAAAAAATTAATTGGGTGCGAAATTAACTTTCCTGGAATTTCTGTGACCGGAACTGAAAATATTATGATGGCTGCAGTTCTTGCTAAAGGTCAAACAGTTTTAAGAAATGTTGCAAAAGAGCCTGAGGTACAAGATTTAGCAAATTTTCTTAATTCTATGGGAGCCAAAGTCATTGGAGCAGGAACTGATGAGATTGTTATTGATGGTGTTGATGATCTGGATGGAACAGAATTTTCAATTCCAGCCGATAGAATAGAGGCTGGAACTTATCTTATTGCTGCCGCTATTACTTGCGGTGACGTAACCATTTCAAATGTTCAAGCTCCCCGAATGAATAATATTTTAGATAAATTAAAATTAAGTGGGGCTTCGATAAATATCGGGGATGACTCTATTCAGCTGATCATGAAAGAAAATTCTATTTTGCCGGTAGATATTTCTACAGCTCCATTTCCAGGATTTCCAACAGATATGCAGGCACAATTTACCGTATTGAATGCATTGTCTAATGGCTCTTCTGTAGTCACAGAGAATGTATTTGAAAATAGGTTTATGCATGTGCAAGAACTGAACAGAATGGGTTGTGATATTACCGTTAAAGGTAGCAATGCATTTATTAAAGGAGTTGACTCTCTTAATGGAGCTCCAGTTATGGCAACAGACTTGCGTGCATCTGCAAGCTTAATCTTGGCTGGACTTTGTGCCAAGGGAGAGACGATAGTAGACCGCATTTATCATATAGATAGGGGCTATGAAAGAATTGAAGAAAAGCTATCATATCTCGGCGCCGATATCACAAGACTGCCTCATTAGTAGCGATTTTTGCAAAAACAATTATCATATCAAAATACATCATCATCGTTCATATAGTAGGAATTTTCTGTATCTACTATTTTGCAGGAGAAAAAAATGTTTAATACCACTGACTTCATATTCACATCTGAAACAACTCCTCATGTCACTACAGATTTAGCAGAATGTGTAGACCAAGTTAATGAGCTCATTGGTATTGCTGATGCTGTAAATGTCACAGATTCTCCTAACTGTAAGAGCCGTTTAAATAGTTTATTGGTTGCATCAGAGATCAAAAGAAGAGGGTTAGATGTAATTTTGCAACTCACTGGCAGGGATAGAAATCAAATTGCTTTGGAGTCTGTATTGCTTGGAGCTTTGTCTGTTGGAATTAACAAAGTTCTCTGTTTAAGTGGAGACCAGCCTGACGAGAATGGACCAGCAGTTGTGAATGAATTTAATGGAAATGGATTGATTGAATTGTGTGAGGTTATATCAAGAGGAACTTTGTCTGACGGAACCTCTATAAAAAATCCTTTGCCAATATTTGCTGGTGCGGCAGACGATTTATACACTCAAATCTCAAAGTCAGATGCGCTAGAAAAATTAGTTGCAAAGATAGAGAAGGGAGCTAGTTTTGTTCAAACTCAATATTGTTTTGACTATGATGTAATCAAACAATATTCAGATAAATTAAATGCTCAAGGTTCCTTTAATACTTGCAAAGTAATAATCGGAATGGGACCGTTAAAATCAGCTAAACAAGGCGATTGGATGAGAAAAAATTTATGGGGTGTAAACATCTCCGATGAAATACTCAATCGATTAGACGCAAGTGACTCACCCTCAGAAACTGGTGAACAAATCTGCCAAGAATTGATAGAAAAAATTATGGATCTGCCATGCATTGATGGAGTTCATTTAATGGGCCCTAGTTGTGAAAAGAGCGCGGCTAGAATAATCTCACGTTTTAAATAGAAGCATTGAATCATCAAAGTTTAAGATCAATATTCGATGAGGTTCAATCAATTGCAATAGTTGGAGCTAGTTCTAATCCAGAGAGAGATAGCTACAAAGTGATGAAATTTCTTCAAGACAATGGTTTTGATATTTTTCCAGTTAACCCAAATTTACCTAATACTAGAATTCTAGGTCAAAAATGTTATGCAAACCTTGAAGCTATAGAAGAAAAAATTGATATGGTGGATGTATTTCGAGCAATAGAATATATTCCAAGCATTGCAAACGAAACAATAAAAATTAAAGCTAAAGTTTTGTGGATGCAAGAAGGTCTTTATAGCGAAGAGGCAGAATCTCTTGCTAAAAATGCTGGATTAAAAGTGGTGATGAATAAATGCCCAAAAAAAATTCTTGAAAACAATTAAATAAATAATGAGTGAAAATATAAAAAATATTCTAAAGATTGATCAAACTCATTCAAGCATCCTTCGGTTGATGCTTGATGACCCTGACAACAAAAATGCTCTCTCAAAAGACATCATGAACCAGCTTAAAAAGCTTTTACTCAAGGCATCATCAGATGATTCAATTAAAGTTATTATCATTGCAGCGGTTGGTGATGTTTTTTGTTCAGGACACAATCTCAAAGATATAACCGAAGCTAGAAAAAATGAAGATGAGGGAAGGGCATATTTTTCAGAGCTTTTTAATTTATGCTCCTCATTAATGCAAATGATCGTAAATTTTCCAAAACCAGTGATAGCTGAAATTGATGGAATTGCTACTGCTGCCGGCTGTCAATTAGTGGCTAGTTGTGACTTGGCAATAGCCTCGGATTCATCAAAATTTGCAACACCAGGAGTAAATATAGGTTTATTTTGTTCAACTCCAATGGTTGCGCTTTCTAGAAATGTAAGCAAAAAAGATGCTATGAAAATGCTTCTTACTGGAGACATGATCGATGCTGCTGAAGCAAAAAGAATATCTCTCATTAATGATCATGTGCCTCAAGAAAGTCTTAGTGTTGAGATAATGTCACTTGCTAATCAGATTTCAACTAAATCTCTTGCGACAATAAAAGTTGGCAAGGAGGCATTTTACAAACAAAATGAGATGACTTTATCGGACGCTTACAATTACACATCACATGTAATGACTGAAAACTCTCTTGCAGATGATGCAAAGGAGGGCATTGCCTCCTTTATAGAAAAACGCCAGCCATTTTGGCAAGACGATTAATTTTCTAGTTAGTATCTTCTTCCTTTTATTTAGATTTA
>Ga0255784_10000331_pt1 | contig 37078 bp, 43 predicted proteins | sample 101ome_14_FD_179982 | JGI IMG/M metagenome (GOLD analysis project Ga0255784, IMG submission 179982) | Coastal salt marsh microbial communities from the Groves Creek Marsh, Skidaway Island, Georgia - 101403AT metaG (version 2) | ecosystem: Environmental > Aquatic > Marine > Intertidal zone >...
TCAAGAAATTTCGGGAGACTTTATTGGCCCTAGAGCTACCATGATTACACCTTGGAGTACCAATGCTGTGGAAATTACTCAAAACATGGGGATCAATGAAATTCTTCGTATTGAAGAGTACCTGTCGAAAGCATTGGTAGAAACGATAGACCCCATGTTGGTCACTGAATTTAAAAGTTTAAACCAAACTCTTTTTAAAGTGGCTATAGAAGCAGAAAAAGTCAAATATATTGAGGACATAAAGACCTACAATATACAAGAAGGATTGGCTTTGAGTGATGAAGAAATTACCTATCTAAACGATCTGGCCCTATCTTTAGGAAGAACCCTGACCGATTCTGAGGTATTTGGTTTTTCTCAGGTCAATTCAGAACATTGCCGCCACAAAATATTTAATGGCACTTTTGTCCTGGATGGTGAAGAGAAACCCTCCAGCCTGTTCCAACTGATAAAAAAAACTTCTAAAGTAAATCCAAATACAATTGTCTCGGCTTACAAAGACAATGTCGCTTTTATAGAAGGCCCAGCAATTGAACAATTTGCCCCAGAAACCGGAGACTACCCGAGTAGATTCATTAAAAAGACTGTAGATTGTGTGATTTCCTTAAAAGCCGAAACACACAATTTCCCAACCACCGTAGAACCTTTTAATGGGGCTGCTACCGGTTCAGGTGGAGAAATTCGGGATCGTCTTGCAGGAGGCCAAGGGTCGCTTCCTCTAGCCGGAACAGCGGTTTATATGACTCCTTACTCTAGAGTACAGGAAAACCGGAATAAAAGCTCCTTTGCAGAACGTAAGTGGTTGTATCAAACTCCTATCGATATTCTCATAAAAGCCTCCAACGGAGCCTCAGACTTTGGCAACAAATTTGGTCAGCCCCTTATCTCAGGATCCGTACTTACTTTTGAACATCAAGAAAAAGACCAGCGTTTAGGCTTTGACAAGGTGATTATGCTTGCAGGTGGAATCGGTTTTGGAAAGAAAGAGCAAGCTCAAAAGGGACTTCCAAAAAAGGGAGATAAAATCATCATCTTGGGAGGAGATAATTACCGTATCGGCATGGGAGGTGCCGCGGTTTCTTCGGCAGAAACAGGTGCTTTTGGCAGCGCCATTGAACTCAATGCCGTACAACGCTCCAATCCCGAAATGCAAAAGCGTGTTGCCAACGCCATACGTGCCCTTGTAGAAAGCAATCAAAATCCGATTGTCTCCATTCATGATCACGGGGCGGGAGGGCACCTGAACTGCCTTTCTGAATTAGTTGAACATAATGGGGGAGCCATAGAAATCGATGAATTACCCATTGGTGACCCAACCCTTTCTGCTAAGGAAATTATTGGTAATGAATCTCAAGAGCGTATGGGTCTCATTCTTTCTCCAAAAGATGCTTCTTTGCTTGAGAAAATTGCACAAAGAGAAAGAGCTCCTTTTTATATTGTGGGTGAAGTCACAGACGATCATCATTTTTCCTTTCATTCAAAAAAAAATAAGGAAACTCCTATCGATCTAGAACTTTCTGCTTTGTTTGGCAGCTCACCAAAAACCTATATGCGGGATACCAGAATCCCTAGAACATACCAAGAACTGGAATACCATCAAGATCAACTTCCAGAATACCTTAATCAAGTTTTACAATTAGAGGCTGTGGCTTGCAAAGACTGGCTAACCAATAAAGTAGATCGCTGCGTAACAGGACGCGTAGCCCAACAACAATGCGTGGGCGAACTTCAATTACCTCTTAGCAATTGTGGTGTAATGGCTTTAGATTACACCGGTCAAAAGGGAATTGCCACTTCTATCGGTCATGCGCCCGTAAGTGCCCTTATTGATCCAAAAAAAGGAAGCAATACAGCTATAGCCGAGGCTTTGACAAATATTGTATTTGCACCTTTAGAAAAGGGATTGGAGAGTGTTTCACTCTCGGCAAACTGGATGTGGCCTTGCAATACTCCGGGTGAAGATTACCGTCTATACGAAGCCGTTGAAGAATGCTCTGATTTTGCTATTGCTTTAGGAATCAATATACCAACGGGTAAAGACTCTTTGTCCATGAAACAAAAATACCCAGAGGGTGATGTGCTAGCCCCTGGAACAGTAATCATCTCTGCCGCAGCCCAATGTAAAGATGTGACTAATATTATTACTCCAGTAGCTACGGTAGGCGGGGGTGCCTTTTACTACATCGACTTTGCCCAAGACGCCTTTCACCTTGGAGGGTCTTCTTTTGCTCAAAGTTTAGATCGAATCGGAACAGAAACACCTTCCGTTCAAAGTGCTGCCTATTTTAAAAAAGCGTTTAATACTGTTCAGGAACTCATTACAGAAGGTGTAATCACTGCTGGTCACGATATTGGCTCTGGAGGATTGATTACCACCCTGTTGGAACTTTGTTTCCCCTCAAAAGAGGTTGGAATGAAGGTCGATTTGAGCAGTTTAAAAGAGCAGGATTTAATAAAAGTACTCTTTAGTGAAAAAATGGGAGTGGTGTTACAATCAAAACACGATCTGTCTGGTACTTTTGCTCAAAAAGGCCTCATTGCGGTACAGATAGCGTCACCTACTGCAGATGCAACGATTAAAGTAGCTTCTTGGAATTTTTCAATTCCAGAACTTCGCTCCTCTTGGATGCGAACCTCAACCATTTTAGAAGAAAAGCAAACCAAGCCTGAATTAGCTTCCGTTCGATTAAAACAGCAAACCGAACAACCTTTACGTTTTGAATTCCCTCAAAATTTCACCGGAAAAAAACCAGAACCAAAAAACAAACGGATAAAAGCCGCTGTGCTTCGTGAAAAAGGAAGTAATTCAGAACGTGAAATGGCCTATATGATGGATCTCAGTGGCTTTGAAGTAATTGATGTTCATATGACCGATTTGATCTCGGGAAGAGCCACTCTAGAAGAAGTGCAATTGCTAGTTGCAGTAGGCGGATTTTCCAACTCGGATGTACTGGGTTCAGCCAAAGGTTGGGCAGGAGCCTTCAAATACAACCCAAAAGCAAAAGCAGCATTAGAAAACTTTTTCAACCGACCCGATACGCTTTCATTAGGAGTATGTAACGGCTGTCAGTTATTTATTGAGCTTGGACTGCTTACACCCTCACATGATCAACTTCCTAAAATGTTGCATAATGATTCCCAAAAATTTGAATGCATATTTACAGCAGTAACCCTACAAGAAAGCAGTTCGATTTTACTCAAAGGGCTAGAAGGATCTACTTTAGGTATATGGGCAGCACATGGTGAAGGTAAATTCTCTTTTCCTATGTCGGAAAACAACTATCAAATTCCAGCCAAATATTTGTACAAAGACTATCCCTCAAATCCGAATGGATCTGACTATAACGCGGCAATGCTCGTTAGTGAAGACGGGCGACATTTAGTCATGATGCCCCATTTAGAGCGCTCCACTTATCCCTGGAATTGGGCACACTACCCAACTGATAGAAAAGATCAGGTGAGTCCTTGGACACTTGTTTTTGAAAATGCTTATCAGTGGTTAGACAACTAGTCAAAAACCAATCCCTTCTTTTACTTCAAAATATTTCCTATTTTGCAGTAAAATGATTTTATGGAACCGACGAGACTCTTTGAATTTATAGAATTTCAACAGGAAAACGCCCCTTTAGAAAAAGCCTTTACAACGAAACACAACGGAAATTGGCAGAGCCTTTCTTCTTCAGAATTTCTAGAACAATCAAAAGCAGTAAGTCGGGCTTTGGTGAGTTTGGGAATTAAAGCAGGAGATAAAATAGCGATGATCTCTTCCAACAACAGAACCGAGTGGAGTGTGATGGATATAGGCCTCTTAACCTTGGGAGCTGTAAATATTCCAATCTATCCGACCATCTCTTCAAAGGATTATGAATATATTTTAAATCACTCCGAAAGCTTGTATTGTTTTGTTTCTGACCAAGAGGTCTATGACAAAGTAAAAGCCATAGCCAAAAATGTCAAAACCTTAAAAAAAATATACAGTTTTGATACGATAGAGGGATGTAGTCATTGGAGTGAACTCTTAGAGGAAGGTTCCAATTCAGAGCATAATGAGACGGTATCCCAAATGCGTGATCAAGTAAAACCAGAAGATTTAGCCACTATTATATATACCTCTGGAACAACAGGTGTACCCAAGGGAGTGATGCTGAGTCACCACAATGTGGTTTCTAATGTCATTGCAAGTTCCAAACGTCTTCCATTGACCATAGGGCAAGCCTCTGCGTTGAGTTTCCTACCGGTCTGCCATATTTTTGAACGCGTTATACTTTACATCTACATGTACAACAGTGTTTCAGTATATTTTGCTGAATCTCTAGACACCATTGCAGACAATTTAAAGGAAATCAAACCGAATGTGATGACTGCAGTACCTCGTTTACTAGAAAAAGTTTATGACAAGATTTATGCACGTGGAGCAGAGCTCTCTGGAATCAAAAAGACTCTTTTTTATTGGGCAGTCAACATAGGACTTCAATACGAACCCTATGGTCAAAATGGAGTCTGGTATGAATTTAAATTGAAAATTGCTCGAAAACTCATTTTGTCTAAATGGCAGGAGGCTCTAGGTGGAAATTTAGAACTCATCGCCTCTGGAAGCGCAGCCCTTCAGGCTCGTTTAGCACGTGTTTTTACAGCAGCAGGAATGACACTTGTGGAAGGTTATGGCCTTACAGAAACCTCACCCGTTATCTCTGTAAACGACATGCGAAAAAACTATTTTAAAATCGGAACCGTAGGTAAAGTCATCGATGGTGTTGAGATAAAAATAGCAGAAGACGGTGAAATTCTTTGTAAGGGACCTAATGTAATGATGGGCTACTACAAAGAAGAAAAAATGACTCAAGATGTTATGAGTGGAGATTATTTCCACACCGGAGATATTGGAGAAATTGACTCTGAAGGATTTCTGCGAATAACAGACAGAAAAAAAGAAATGTTCAAAACCTCAGGAGGAAAATACATCGCTCCTCAGGTCATAGAAAACCAAATGAAACAATCGTTGTTTATTGAACAAATTATGGTGGTAGGACCTGGAAGAAAAATGCCTACGGCAGTTATCCAACCCAATGTAGAACATGCGTTACAATGGCTGAAAAACAAGGGAAAAAACTGTAACACATTAGCCGAAGCTGTGAGAGAACCTCTTTTAAAAGAAATCATCGAAAAAGAAGTAGAGCAACACAATGAACAATTTGGCTCTTGGGAACAAGTTAAAAAAATTCAACTCACACCAGATGAATGGAGTATTGATGAAGGACATTTAACGCCTACAATGAAACTTAAAAGAAAAATAGTCACCGAAAAATACGTTGATCTGATTGAAAAAATGTACGAGTAACTTTTTTTAAAAATGGCTTTAAATCAGAACAGTCTAAGTCATTTTTTTTGGTATATTTACTATGCGTGCATAGTAAAATGTGCTTTTAAGAAATGAAAAAAGAGACTTTTGATAGCGCCTTGCGATCAACATGGCACCAAGTAAGCAAGATGTACAATAAAGAGGCAAGTAAATTTGATTCTACTATGGCAATGGGTTTTGCCCTTTTGAGTATTGATGCAGAGGGTACACCTTCTACTACTCTAGGTCCAAAAATGGGAATGGAACCGACGAGTTTATCTCGTTTACTAAATACATTGGAAACTCGAAAATTAATCTATCGTTCTCAAAATCCAGCAGATGGAAGGAGCATATTAATACATCTCACCGCTTTTGGAAAAGAAAAAAGAGAAGACTCCAAAGCGGTTGTATTGCATTTCAATGCAGAGATAGAAAAACAATTGAATGCAAAAAAGATTCAACACTTTTTTGAAGTAATGCAATGCATAAAAGAACAAGCTCTAGAATTTGAACACTTCAACACCTCAACAAAACAAATGTACTATGAAAACAACAGATAGAAAATCAATAAGCGGAGGCAGCTTTATTGTAGAGAATCAAACTCCCCAAAACCTTTTTACTCCTGAAGACTTTAACGAAGAGCAGCAAATGATGAAAGCTGCTGTGAAAGAATTTATTGATCGAGAGGTCTGGCCCAAAAAAGAACGCTTTGAAAAAAAAGACTACAACCTCACCAAAACTCTTATGGAGCAGGCAGCAAGTTTAGGGTTTTTGGGTGTTTCGGTTCCTGAAGCCTACGGGGGAATGGGTATGGGATTTGTTTCTTCAATGTTAGTTTGTGATTATATCTCGGGAGCTACAGGTTCATTTTCTACTGCATTTGGAGCACACACAGGTATTGGCACACTGCCCATTACGTTATATGGAACAGAAGAGCAAAAACAAAACTATCTCCCCAAATTGAGCTCTGGAGAATGGTTTGGGTGTTATTGTCTCACCGAACCTGGAGCAGGATCGGATGCAAATTCTGGAAAAACAAAAGCGGTTTTATCAGAAGATGGGAGTCATTATAAAATCACCGGTCAAAAAATGTGGATTTCTAATGCGGGTTTTGCCTCATTAATGATTGTTTTTGCTCGTATTGAAGACGACAAGAACATCACAGGATTTATTGTTCCTTACGATGCTGAAAACGGTATTCGATTAGGAGAAGAAGAAAATAAATTAGGGATTCACTCCTCCTCCACCCGACAAGTTTTTTTTAATGAAACAAAAGTACCTATTGAGAATATGCTAGGAGCACGAGGTGAGGGTTTTAAAATTGCCATGAATGCTTTGAATGTAGGCCGGGTAAAATTGGGCGTTGCTTGTCTGGATGCCCAAAGACGTGTTACCACTGCCGCTATCAATTACGCTAACGAACGCGTTCAGTTCCAAACTCCCATTGCTCAATTTGGAGCAATTCAAGAAAAAATTGCTCGAATGGCAAGTTCCTGTTATGCAGGAGAATCTGCTTGCTATCGTGTTGCTAAAGACATTGAAGACCGCATAGAACATTTTATTTCTGAGGGATTGACTCACCAACAGGCAGAGCTTAAGGGAGTTGAAGATTTTGCTGTAGAATGTTCTCTTATAAAAGTAGCCGTTTCCGAAGACATTCAAAATTGTGCTGATGAAGGCATTCAAATTTTTGGTGGCATGGGATTTTCTGCGGATACACCTATGGAATCCGCATGGAGAGATGCTCGTATCGGAAGAATTTACGAAGGAACGAATGAGATCAATAGGATGCTTTCTGTGGGTATGCTGCTCAAAAAAGGATTGAAAGGTCAGCTCGATTTGATGGGAGCTGTAATGCAAGCTGCTGCCAAATTAGGAGAGGGACCACAATCAAAAGAGGATACCCCACAACTACTTCAAGAAGAGCAAGAATTGATTTATCGATTCAAACAGCTCTTTTTGATGCTCACAGGAACTGCCGTTCAAAAGTACGGCACTAAACTAGAGGAGCAGCAACAGCTACTCCTCGCCCTTTCTGATCTTTTAATTGAAATTTATTTAAGTGAATCCGCACTTCTAAGAACATTGAAAAATACAGAACTTCAAGGAAATGCGAGTCAAAAGACACAAATCGCTATGGTGCAACAGTACGTTTATGAAGCACACGATATCATTCTTAAAAGAGCTAAAGAAGTGATCTTTACACTTTCCAAAGGAAAAGAACAACAACAGCTCCTTGAAGTTTTACATAAAAATTGTGCTTATCAGAATCCTCCTGACCTTATTGAACTAAAAACTCAAATTGCTAATCGATTTATTGAAGAGAACACTTATTTCTTATAAAATTATAAGAGAATATCACAGCAAAAGGGGACATAAAATTGGTGATTTTTAGTATTTTAACAAAAATTAGTTTTATGAAAATCCGTATTCTAATACTTCTGATAGTAAGCTTCCTTTCGGTTCAAGGACAAGAAAAAAAAGAACTCTATAACATCATCAACGAGGTCTCAAGTGATCGATTAGAAAAAGACATTCAAACATTGGTCAATTTTGGTACACGTCATACCTTGAGCGATACCCTTTCAAAATCACGTGGTATTGGTGCTGCAAGGAGATGGATAAAAGCGGAATTTGAAAACATTTCCAAAGAATGCAACGGTTGTTTAGAAGTATTTTATCAAAAAAACTATTTTACACCGGAGGATGGAAATCGCATTGTCAAACCGGTGTGGATCAATAATGTAGTTGCTATTCAAAGAGGGAAAACACATCCCAATCGCTTTATTATCATGAGTGGTGATATTGATTCACGCATTTCTGATCCTACCAATTATACAGAGGATTCACCAGGTGCAAATGATAACGCCAGTGGTATGGCTGGAACCATAGAAGCAGCAAGAGTTTTGTCAAAATATAATTTTGAAAGTAGTATTGTTTATGTTGGATTGGCTGGAGAAGAACAAGGTCTTTTTGGAGGAAAGGGAATGGCTGCTTACGCTCAAAAAAAAGGATGGGAAATCATAGGGATTTTAAATAATGATATGATTGGTAACATCAAAGGTGTTGACGGTGTTATCGACAACAGAACTTTCAGAATCTTTTCAGAGCCTGTGCCTGCAAATGAAACAGAAAGACAGCGCAATTCAAGACGTTTTTACGGAGGAGAAGTAGACGGTATTTCACGTCAACTAGCACGCTATGTTCATAAAACAGTAAAGACTTTTATGCCTGAAATGAACCCAATGATGATTTACAGATTGGATCGTTTTGGTCGTGGTGGACACCACCGCCCTTTTAATGATGTTGGTTTTGCAGGAATCCGTATTATGGAAGCCCATGAGAATTATATCATGCAACACCAAGATATTCGAACTGAAAATGGGATTCATTATGGAGATGTTATTGAAGGAGTGGATTTTGAGTATGCAAAAAAACTAACCGCAGTAAATTCCATTAACCTTGCAAGTTTAGCCTGGGCTCCTCCTGCTGTAAAGAAACTTGCAATTGGTGGAATTGTTCAAGCCTCAGTTAAATTTCGCTGGGAAAAAGTTTTAGATTCTAACGTTGCTGGGTACAAAATTTATTGGAGAGACACCACCTCTCCCACTTGGAACCACAGTAAATTTGTAGGTGATGTGAGTGAAACTACACTGGATGGAATTGTAATTGATAACTACTTTTTCGGCATTGCCACAGTTGGAAAAAATGGTTATGAAAGTCCTGTAGTTTTCCCCAATTCTATATTTCGAGATTAAAAATAATTATCGGTATTGATTCGTTTGAACAGACCTCTTTGGTTTCTTCTAATTTTCTAAAATCAAAGGTTAGATATAATTCAAAAATTGAGGGTGAAAATATTTTTTCTAAGTTTCTAACTGGAAAATTATACAAAACACCAAAATCAAAGTTTTCAACAGATAGCCCTACTGAAAGTCCCACGTTATTAAGATTGATTATATCTCCGTAAGAAAGTTGTTGGCTTATACCAAAGGAAAATTCTCCCAGCTGGGCTTCTTGTGAAAAAAAGGAAGTTCCACTAGTAGTACTAGATACACTTAGGGTTATTCCCGAATTAGACATACATACAAATTGATCTAATTGTTTAATTGTACCTCCATCTAAGGACGTACTCCCAGAAAGAGGAAGAACATTAACTGTAATTTGATCCGTTTGTATCGTATTAGTCGGCGGAGGATCATATTCATTAATTTCGCCATAATAAATATCTCCATCCTCTATTTCCCAATACTGACCGTTATAAAGTGCCTGGAAGGGTAAAAATATTGGTAAGTGCTTGATTGTGTTCTATAATCTCTGTAACACCATTTCTTATTCGAATAAATTCGTAATCAAAAGAAGGAGAACTACTTGGGTCCAGTATAAAAATTACTGAATCACCATCACAAATTGTGATGGTTGAAGTGTTTCCAACAGAGGTGGTTATCCCAAAGGGTTGCTGTGCCCAGGAAACGAAAAAAGAAAACAAAAAGAATAGTAAACTGTAGGTTTTAGGTTTATTGAGATGCATTGGGGCGCATTAAATCAAGGTAAATATAACGAAAAAGCTGGTTAGTTTAGTATAGATAAAAGAAACTAAAACTAGCTGTCATTGCTCGTTTACAATAAAAACCGATCACTAAAAAAGTATTTTCAAAAAGGTTTTGACAGGCTATTGGATCTGTGAAGCTACGATTACAATTAATTACTCTATGAATCCCTTACTTTTCATCCAGTAATCGTTGTAGATTTTACCAATATATCTGCTTCCAGAATCGTGAAGAAGAACAACAACTACATCTTTTTTTGTAAAGTACTTTTTTAATTGAAGTAAACCTTTTACTGCAGCTCCACAAGAATTACCAGCAAAAATTCCTTCGAGTCTAGCGAGCTTTCTTGTGTAAAGAGCAGCATCCTTATCAGTCACTTTTTCAAACTGATCTATTACAGAAAAATCAACATTTTTTGGTAGGATGTCCTCCCCTATTCCTTCTGTAGTGTACGGATAAATTTCTGCTGGGTCAAAAATCCCCATTTCGTGGTATTTTTTAAATACAGAACCATAGGTGTCGATTCCCCAAATCTTAATATTAGGATTTTTTTCTTTTAAAAATTTGCCAACACCAGAAATCGTACCTCCTGTTCCTACCCCCACTACAAAGTGGGTAATCTTACCTTGAGTCTGTTCCCAAATCTCGGGACCAGTCGTTTCGTAGTGCGCTTGTGTATTAGATGGATTATCATATTGATTGACGTACCAACTATTGGGCATTTCTGCTGCAATCCGCTTTGAAGTACTGTAGTAGGATTTGGGGTCGTCTGGAGCTACATCGGTTGGACAAACAATTACCTGTGCGCCTACCGCACGAAGCACATCAAATTTTTCTTTGGACTGTTTGTCTGTAGAAACACAAATCAATTTATACCCTTTTACAATGGCTGCCAAAGCAAGTCCCATTCCCGTATTTCCTGAGGTTCCTTCGACAATAGTTCCCCCGGGCTTTAAAAGACCTTGTTGCTCTGCATCTTCAACCATTTTAAGAGCCATGCGGTCCTTCACTGAATTTCCAGGGTTAAAACTCTCTATTTTTGCCAAAACCAAAGCATCTACTTCTTTGGTGATTTTGTTAAGTCTTACTAGCGGCGTGTTACCGATGGTTTCAAGAATATTTTTTGAGTATTTCATAGGTTTTTATCACCACAAATATATCAATCTCTAGAAATCCTATCGAAATCGCAAAACTTTAGCAGGACTGATTTTTAAAATAATTTTCGAAGGTAACCACAGCAATAAAGAAGAGATCAACAAAAAGAAGAGGTTCAAAACTAATAATTCTGTGAAAGAAAGTGACACAGGAGCGATATCCACGAAGTAAGTTGCTGGATCCAACCGTATCCATCCCCAATACTTTTGAGAAAAATAAAACCCCAATCCAATAAGATTTCCAAAAAGCAATCCCTTTGACATTATAGCCACTCCATTGTATAAAAATATTTTTTGAATCAAAGCATTACCGGCTCCTAGAGTCTTTAAAAGGCCTACCATCCGAGAACGTTCTAAAATCAATACCAACAATGCTGTAGCCATATTGATGACACCTACCAACAGCATCACAACTAAAATAATCAACACATTGAAATCAAAAAGGGCAATCCACTGATAGACACTAGAGAACCTTTGACTGATTGGAATACTGTTTAAATCAGAAGGTAAAACAGCATATAAGCGTTCTGCTGTTTGCTCAAGATGTTCGTAGTTTTTGATATAAACTTCAAACGCTCCTATGGAGTTACTATCCCAACCATTGAGACGTTGTACTTGTCTCAAATCACCATACACTAGGGTTTGATCTATATCAGGAAATCCAGACGAAAAAACTCCCACAACGGTAAAACGTCTTCTTAACGGTAATCCTGCTTCGTGTTCCCTTTGAAAGAAAGCTTCGGTTTGATCTCCCAATTTTAAATCTAATTGTCTTGCTAATGTTTCAGAAAGGAGAATTTCATTGCTTATTCCTCCAGACAAATTGGGAAAACGCCCTCTGGTTAGAAAGGGAGTAATCCCACTCCAATCAAAATCAGTTGAAACACCTTTGAGTAATACCCCTTCAAAATCAGCGCTCGTTCTTAACATTCCTGCCTTAATAGCAATGGGATGAGAACGAAGTATGTTCTCTTCCTTCTGAAAATGTGTTCTAATTTCTTCGGTATCTAGAAATGGATTCACTGAAATCTGAGATTCATTATTTTCAAAAAGAGTAACCAGTATAGGTCCATTAAAAACGCTGGTCTTGTTTTGTATTTCCTGTTGTAGTCCTTTACTACATACAAGAGCGATTAAAATTGTGGCTATTCCGAGTGTTACAGCTAAAGTAGCGATATTGATTATTCGCGCAGAAACCGTATTTTTAGACTGTTGGTATCCACGCATTTTTTGCGTAAAAAACAAAGCAAGATTCAATGAAAAATTATTTAATCCATTCGCTCCTCAAAAATACTGTTTTATTTTGGCTTCTAGCCATTACCCCTATAAGCTGTTTTACTCAACAAAAAGTGCTACCAGGAGCTGCTCAAGGCAATCAGTACCTAAACCTGATAAAAGATAAAAATATTGGTGTAATTGCTCACCAAGCCAGCTTAATTTACTCCAATACGAAAGAGCTTCATTTAGTAGATTATTTGCTGGACAACAAAATATCCATTCAGAGTGTTTTTGCACCAGAGCACGGTTTTAGAGGAACAGCAGATGCTGGAGAAAAAGTAAAGAACCAAATGGATTCAAAAACGGGCTTGCCTATTTATTCTCTTTATGGTCAAAATCGCAAACCATTAACAGAGCAGTTGGAAGGAATTGACTTGATGGTCTTCGATTTGCAAGATGTAGGGGTTCGTTTTTACACCTATCTTTCCACCTTACATTACATTATGGAGGCTTGCGCTGAAAATGACATACCTTTAATCGTTTTAGACCGCCCCAATCCCAATATTCATTATGTAGACGGACCAGTCTTGGAAAAGGCCCACCAAAGTTTTGTTGGGATGCACCCAGTCCCTATAGTTTATGGAATGACGATTGGTGAGTATGCAAAAATGATTAATGGAGAAGGTTGGTTAAAAGAACAGATAAAATGTGATTTGACCGTAATTCCAATAGAAAACTACAACAGAACAACAGCTTATAAGCTACCTGTAAGACCCTCTCCCAATTTACCGAATGCGCAATCTGTTGCACTTTACCCTAGTTTATGTTTATTAGAACCCACGGTAATAAGCGTGGGAAGAGGCACAGACCGACAGTTTCAAATTTATGGTCATCCTCTACTTCCTAAAAGAGCGTTTTCGTTTACTCCTCAACCCAATTTCGGATCTAAAAACCCAAAACACAAAGGAAAGCTGTGTTATGGAGAAGATTTATCTCAAACTCCAAAACTGCAAAAAATTGAATTGAAATGGTTGATGAGTGCTTACAACGAGTTTCCAAAATCAGAATCTTTTTTCTTAAATGGCTTTGATCGAATTGCAGGCAATTCTGAATTAAAGGAACAAATCAAAGCTGGGTTGGATGAAAAGACGATTCGAGCTAGCTGGGAAACCAAGCTAAAAGCTTTTAAAAAAATTCGAGAAAACTATTTGATCTATCCCTAAGGTATGTTCAGATACTTATGGGTTTGAAGAGAAATTTTCCATTTGGGATGTTGTAAGACATAATCAACCATTAAGGGCATTACCTGTTCTCTTCGACTCCATTCGGGTTGTAAATACAAAATACATTTTTGATCTACCATGGAGGCTTGCTCTTCTGCAAAGCGCAAGTCGTCTTTATTATACACAATGATTTTAAGTTCATCTGCCCGCTTATAGGCTGCGGACGTAGGTAGTTTGTTTTTCTTTGGCGACAAACAAAACCAATCCCAATGCCCAGTAATTTCATACGCTCCAGAAGTTTCTATATGAATTTGCATCCCTTTTTGCAACAAAGCAGACGTAAGGGGCTCCATATTCCACATCAGAGGTTCTCCTCCGGTGATGACTATGGTTTTGGAGTGGACTACTGCCTGTTTTACAATAGCCCCAATAGGGGTGGGTGGGTGTTTTTCAGCATCCCAACTTTCTTTTACATCGCACCAGTGACAACCTACATCACAACCACCTATACGAATAAAAAAAGCGGCACTCCCTTTGTGGTACCCTTCCCCCTGTAGTGTGTAAAACGCTTCCATTAGAGGCAAAGCAGCACCTGTATTAACCTGCTCTTGCAATAATTGATTCATAATTGCAAAAGTACTACTTTCTAGTGGCGATAGCTTAAAAATATGTACCTTTACGTATGGCAAAAATAACCCCTTTCCATTTGGCTATCCCTGTTAGCGATCTGGCTGCAGCAAAACCTTTTTATGAAAAGACTTTAGGCTGTACACCAGGACGTTTTACTGATGAGTGGGCAGATTATTCTTTGTTTGGACACCAGTTGGTGCTCCACGAAGACAAAAACCATAAAGGCCATAAGCACTTTAACGAAGTAGATGGAAAATCGGTTCCAATCCCGCATTTTGGGGTTGTTTTGGAATGGGAAGTATTCCAAAAGTTTAGCCAGCAATTGATTGACCAAAACATTGAATTTCAAATCGCCCCCTACCTTCGTTTTGAAGGCCTCCCTGGAGAACAGCTAACGATGTTCTTTTATGACCCCTCTGGGAATGCGTTAGAATTCAAAAGTTTTAAAAATATGGATCAATTGTTTGCTACCTAATAAATTCATGAATTCCCTTCTCGTCTTTTTCAATCGGCTCTTTAGTATTGCTTTTGCACCCAAAGTGCAAAAAGGAGTAGAAAAAGGAATCTTACTTCTCGCTGCTATAGGATTTCTAATACACCTCAGTTTGATTTTCTTAAAATCTCAAGGAATTTCGTTTTTGTCTCCAATTTACCCTGAACTTCTCAATGACCCCATCTCGGCAATCTATACTCCCTTTTCCTTGATTTTAGTTTATGAAGCCTATCTTTTATTGTTTTATCTTCCACGATCCTTCACATCCTGTGTTTCAAAACAGTTTGAAATCATTTCCTTGATCGTAATTAGAAAAATATTCAAAGACATCCCCCAAATGGACCTAGACAGCTACTGGATTTCCAGCGAACACAATTTAGAATTGATGTTGGATCTGTTTGGATTTTTAATTCTATTCTTTCTCATTTTCTTGTTTAACCGAAGCAAACAAAGACTACCAAAAAAGAAGGTTGAAGAACCCCGTTTGATTCAATTTATTCAAGCTAAAAAAGCGGTAAGTATGGTCCTTTTTGGAGTGCTTGGTGTGATGTTGGTCACTACTTTCGGACAGTGGATAAACGACCTATTTAGTCAATCTAAGACTCCTGATCTCGACAGTTTATTTTTCAATCAATTTTTTACACTGTTGATTTTTGCCGATGTGGTCATTCTGCTGATTTCTTTCAGTTACACAGAGGAGTACAGTAAATTAATAAGAAATACTGGATTTGTAATAGCTACTATACTGATACGACTCTCTTTTTCTGCTGAAGGCTACCTCACCATCGCATTAATTTTGACGGGGGTAAGTTTTGCTTTAATGATTTTACAAATTTACAACGCTATGGAACATCCTAGGACACGTTCCATTTCCTAGCGAGAAGCGTATTTTTTAACAGCATTGCTATAGTCATGGGACCTACACCTCCAGGAACAGGAGTAATGAAGCTAACCTTCTTGGAAACCTCATCAAATTTCACATCGCCTTTGATCACATAGCCTTTGGGATGTGAGGTGTCGGCTACACGGGTAATGCCTACATCAATAATTGTAGCCCCCTCTTTTACCATATCTGCAGTAAGGTATTCAGGTATTCCCAATGCCATGACGACAATATCTGCTTGGCGGGTAAGCGCTGCTAACTGTTCCGTTCTACTGTGGGCTACCGTAACAGTAGCGTTTCCTGCAGGTCCCTTTTGGCTCATCAAAATACTGATGGGTCTACCCACTATATGACTGCGACCTACAACTACACAATGTTTTCCATTGGTAGGTACTTCATAACGCTCTAATAATTGCGTAATCCCAAAAGGAGTAGCAGGTATAAAAGCGTCAAGTTCCAATGCCATACGACCAAAATTTGCCGGATGAAAACCATCTACATCTTTTTTAGGATCTATGGCCAAAAGTATTTTTTCTTCGTCTATGTGCTTGGGTAACGGCAATTGGACGATGTATCCGTCTAACGTTTTGTCTTGGTTCAGTTTTTCAATTTGCTTCAAAAGAGCTGCTTCACTGATATCTTCATCGAGACGAATTAAGGTAGAATCAAAACCCACATAGTCACAAGAACGTACTTTACTACCGACGTAAGTGAGGCTAGCACCGTCATTACCCACCAAAACTGCAGCCAGATGAGGCACGCGTTCTCCACGTAATTTCATCTGACTAACCGTATCTTTGATTTCTTCTTTAATTTGATTTGAGGTGTGTTTTCCGTCTAAAAGTACCATACTCTTATTTTATCGCATGTTTTGCATCATTTGCATAAGCTGACGTCCTTTTCCACCCTGCATCATTTTCATCATTTTACTCATTTGTTCAAACTGCTTTATGAGTTGGTTGACTTCTTGAACAGAGGTTCCAGAACCTTTGGCTATACGTAGCTTCCTGCTGTGATTCATCAACTGGGGTTGTGCCCGTTCTTTGGGAGTCATAGACCCTATGATGACCTCCACTCCTTTAAATGCGGAATCGTCAATGTCCATACCTTGTGTCATCTTTCCCACACCTGGAATCATTCCCATGAGGTCTTTCATGTTTCCCATTTTTTTAACCTGTTGTATCTGGGAAAGGAAATCATCATAACCAAATTGATTTTTGGCAATTTTTTTATTGATCCTGCGGGCTTGTTCTTCGTCAAACTGCTCTTGAGCACGTTCTACCAAGGAAACAACATCACCCATACCCAAAATACGGTCTGCCATTCGCTCGGGATAAAAGACATCCAAGGCCTCCATTTTTTCTCCTGTCCCGATGAATTTTATGGGTTTATTAACGACAGATTTAATAGAGAGTGCAGCTCCACCTCGGGTGTCACCATCTAATTTGGTCAGGATTACTCCGTCAAAATCGAGTAAGTCATTAAAAGCTTTCGCAGTATTTACTGCATCTTGACCGGTCATTGAATCGACGACAAAAAGGGTTTCGTCCGGCTCCACAGCCGAGTGAATGGCTTTGATTTCATCCATTAAAACTGCATCTATGGCTAAACGACCTGCGGTATCAATAATCACAACATCGTTTTTGTCTTGTTTTGCTTTTTCTAAAGCAGCTTGAGCAATTTTGACAGGGTTCTTTTCCTCACGATTTTCATACAGATCAGCTCCCACTTGTTCAGCGACTATACCCAACTGATCAATTGCTGCGGGACGATATACATCACAGGCTACCAGCAGTGGTTTTTTCTTGTGTTTCTTTTGTAGATGGAGGGCAAGTTTTCCACTAAAAGTCGTTTTCCCAGACCCTTGCAAACCAGACATTAAGATTACAGCGGGCTGGCGGTCCAATTTCACCCCTACCGCTTCTGATCCCATTAAGGCTGTCAATTCATCTTTGACGATTTTAACCATCAGCTGTCCGGGCTGTAAACTAGTGAGTACTTTTTGACCTAAAGCCTTCTCTTTTACTGTATTGGTAAATTCTTTGGCTATTTTGAAATTGACATCGGCGTCTAAAAGAGCCCTACGAACTTCTTTCAGTGTTTCAGCGACATTGATCTCGGTAATTTTACCGTGACCCTTCAACACCTGAAATGCCTTATCTAATTTAGTACTGAGATTATCAAACATACCTAAAATTTAATTTTTGGAACAAAACAAAAATAAGGAATGCCTTCCAATTAAAGGCTATGGGATTTAGAGGAATGAAACATCCAACCCATAACTACAACATGTGGAAATGTAATTGCTGCCAAAAAAGAAAAGAATACAGCGAGAAACTGTTGTTCTGGTAGCGAAGTAAAAAAGTAAAAGCCTCCCAATCCTATCAATGCTAATAACCAATACAAAAAAGCAGATTGTATGTATTTTTTATAAGGATTTGCATTATGACCAGGGTATAAAAATTTGACCTGAGATTTTAAAGAAGGGAGACTGTGCCACAAGACAAAGTAAATTCCAAATCCAAATAACAAGGATCCTTTGTAAAACAAAAGCGTGAATAAAAGGATTAGAAAAATTTCTTGAAATAAGCATTTTAGATCTGAAAAGGTCTTGAGCATTATATATAAAACAGAACTTGAAGACACAACCAAGCCCCAAAAAAATAAGTGAGTTGGAAGCTCAAAAGAGGAAATTTGAAAAACCACTTCATTTACCTCACTTTGGTGAAAGTAAAAAAGTGTAAAAAATAGGAAGGCGCCGTAAATGAAGTAAAATAAAGAAGACTGCTTTTTAAAACCCAAACGCTGCTGCCAATGTTGCTCTCCAAAGTGATAACTACTTACCGCAACAAAACTCAAAAGCGCCAATGCCGGGATAAAATAAAAAATAAGGATTCCCAATAAAACAACTCCTAGATAAGCAATAAATAAAAGGGATTTAAAACGGATATCTTTTTGTGGATTCTTTTTCAATAGAATTTTTAAATCATTGGCCCCATGAAGAATACCAAACGTAAGTATTCCTATAGCTGAAATTAGATTTTGAGAATAATCTGAACCAAAAAAAGAGAAAATAACACAAAAAAGGGTCAATAGTTGAGAAAAAAACAACTTATTAGGGGTTGTAAATGAAGAAGTTAAGATTTTCAATTAAAATATTTTATAAAAATAAAGTGAATAAGTTTAATTTTTTCTAAATTTACCTAAACAAAAATAAATAATTGATTTAATCATGGAAAAAATTCTAAGCTTAATGACTGTAGCGCCAGCGATGGCCACAGATGACTACGTAGGGTTCACATTCTTCGTAGGTTGTATGGCGATGATGGCAGCATCAGCGTTCTTCTTTCTTTCAATGAACTCATTTGACAACAAATGGAAGACTTCCATTTTGGTGTCAGGTTTAATTACGTTCATTGCAGCAGTACACTACTGGTACATGCGTGATTATTGGGCAACAAATGCTACATCACCAACATTCTTTAGATATGTTGACTGGGTGCTTACTGTTCCATTAATGTGTGTTGAGTTCTATTTAATTTTGAGAGCGGCAGGAGCTACTAAACAATTGATGTGGAAAATGATTTTTGCATCGGTTGTAATGTTAGTAACCGGTTACTTCGGAGAAGCTGTTTACACTACAGGAACTGGTCCTGCAGTTTGGGGGCTTATTTCTGGACTTGCTTATTTCTGGATCGTTTATGAAATCTGGATGGGTGGAGCTGCAAAACTTGCTGCATCTGCTGGAGGAGCTGTTCAAGAAGCACACAAAACACTCTGCTGGTTTGTTCTTGTAGGTTGGGCAATTTATCCTATTGGATACATGGCCGGTACTGAAGGATGGTACAGTGGAATTTTTGGTGGTCTTCCAATGGATGTTATATACAATATTGGAGATGCCATCAACAAAATTGGTTTCGGTCTTGTAGTTTATAACCTAGCCGTAAAATCAAAATAATTTCCTCGATAGGAAAAAATGCTATGAAAAAGATTAAAATCGCTCTTCGGAGCGATTTTTTTTTACATGGTATCCGGCACATTGATTCCCAATAGACCCGATGCATTGGAAATTACCTCGGCTACCTTTTGAGAGAGTGCTATTCTAAAGCTCTTTTGATCTGCATCTGTACTACCCAATACGGAGATGTTTTGATAAAAAGTATTGTAACTCTTTACTAAATCATAGAGATAATTTGCTACGATGGCTGGACTATATTGTTCTGCTGCTGTAACGACAACTTCGGGATAACGACCCAACTGTTTTAATAAATCGCGTTCTTTAACTTCTAGAGCAAGATCTGTTGCGATGTTCGTAACGTTTGTTTCAGCACGTTTGATGAGTGTCTTGATACGTGCGTGGGTATATTGTATAAATGGCCCTGTATTTCCGTTAAAATCTATCGACGCCTCTGGATCAAAAAGAATTCTCTTTTTGGGGTCTACTTTGAGAATAAAATATTTTAAGGCTCCCAGAGCAATGGTATGGTAAAGGGATTCTTTTTCTGTTTTAGTAAGAAGCTCTAGCTTGCCAATCGATTCTGAAATGACTCGCGCTTGATCCGTCATACTGGAGATCAAATCGTCTGCATCTACCACTGTACCCTCCCTACTTTTCATTTTACCGTGAGGCAAGTCTACCATACCATAGCTGAGATGGTAAAGCGCATCAGACCAGGAAAAACCAAGCCTTTTCAATATTAGAAAAAGTACTTTAAAATGATAGTCTTGTTCATTACCCACGGTATAAACCATTCCTTTTAACTGAGGCACGTCCTCTAGTCTACTTAAAGCGGTTCCCAAATCTTGAGTCATGTATACAGAAGTTCCATCTGCACGAAGCAAAAGTTTTTCATCCAACCCCTCCTCTGTTAAGTCAATCCATACAGAACCATCGTCTTTTTTATAAAAAACACCATCAGAAAGACCTTTTTCTATGATCTTTTTCCCTAGCAGATAGGTATTGCTTTCGTAATAGTAAGAGTCAAAAGAAACTCCTAAACTTTGATAGGTCGTTTTAAAACCTTTGTATACCCATCCATTCATTTGTTCCCACAGAGCTCTAACTTCTTTGTCATTCGCTTCCCACAGTCGAAGCATTTCCTGAGCTTCCAACATCAGTGGAGCCTTTTGTTTTGCTTCATCCTCCGTCATACCTTGTGAACAAAGTGCTGCGATATCCTTCTTGTATGCTGACTCAAAAAGGATGTAATATTTTCCAACTAATTGATCCCCTTTTATTCCGGATGAATCTGGAGTTTCTCCCGCTCCAAATTTTTTCCAGGCCACCATAGACTTACAAATGTGGATTCCACGGTCATTGATTATTTGTGTTTTTATTACCCGATTACCGTTGGCTTCTAGAATTTTTGAAACAGCGTAACCCAAGACATTATTTCTAATGTGCCCCAAGTGGAGTGGTTTATTGGTATTGGGGGAGGAAAATTCAACCATCAGTGTGGGAGCATCGCTTTTAGGAGTTTGATGTCCATAATTGGGGGTAGCAAATATCGATTGAAACTGTTCAAGGTAAAAAGCATCTCCCAAGTTCAAATTCAAAAAACCTTTTACTACATTAAACCCTGCTAATTCATTGTGTTTTTTTACTAAAAAATCACCTATCTCTGATGCCAATTTTTCCGGATTCATTTTAATAAAACGCAACAAAGGAAAGACCAAAAGCGTTATATCTCCCTCAAAATCCTTTCGTGTTGCCTGAAATTCAAAATCGTTGATTTCAACCTGAAACTCTTGCTTTACAAAATGCCTTAACGTTTCCTTAAAAGGGTTTGTGTACTCTAAACTCATTGGATGATTTGGCGACAAAGATAATTATATTCGGTAGATTATGCTTCCAAAGTTTTAAGGCTTATATTTATTGAAATGCTGTACAATATTTCCTATAACGATCCCAAGCAAAAAAAAGAGATAGAAGCTGCCGTAGGCAAACCTTTTTCTTTACAAATGCGTTGGAAAATGGGAGGAATAGGGTCTGAAAAACTTATTATTAGCACCACTTCAATTGATATTTACAACCTTTTGGTTTTAGACCACAACATCAACACTTGTAATATTGAACTTCGCCCAAAAGGAATTATTGTCCGTTTTAGAAGCCTTTTGGAAACCTATGGGCTGATTATTCCTTATTACAAACTAAAGCTCTACAAGGGCAAAGCAAAAGAATATTCCATTTATATGGACCATCATTATATTAAGGTGGTTGCAGACAGAAAAGGTGTGCATGATTTTTTTGCAAAAATTAGTACTCAAAAAACAGCTCAACTACCTCCTTCTATTGAAGATCTTTAATTGCTAAAGCTTTCTGTAGGTACTTCCGGTATAAATTTGACGTGGTCTACCTATGGGTTCGTTATTTTTTCTCATTTCAGACCATTGTGCAATCCACCCAGGCAGTCTTCCTAAGGCAAACATAACCGTAAACATTTCTGTTGGAATACCCAAAGCTCTGTATATGATTCCCGAATAGAAGTCAACATTAGGATATAATTTTCGTTCTATAAAATACGGATCGTTTAGTGCTTCGTATTCCAAACCTTTTGCAATTTCGAGTATTGGATCATTGATTCCCAATTCATTCAGCACCTCATCTGCAGCAGACTTGATGATACGCGCCCTAGGGTCAAAGTTTTTATAAACACGATGTCCAAAGCCCATCAGACGAAAAGGATCGTTTTTATCTTTGGCTTTTTGCATGTATTTTTTTGTATCGCCTCCATCTGCTTTGATTGCTTCCAACATTTCGATTACTGCTTGGTTGGCTCCACCGTGAAGAGGACCCCAAAGGGCAGATATCCCGGCAGAAACAGACGCAAATAATCCCGCGTGAGAAGAGCCCACAATCCGAACTGTAGACGTAGAGCAATTTTGTTCATGGTCGGCATGAAGAATTAAAAGTTTGTTAATAGCATTAACCACAATGGGACTTGGCTTGTAGTCTTGATGAGGAAGTTTGAACATCATATGCGCTAGATTGTCCTCATAACTCAAGGAAGTATTGGCATAATTTAAAGGGAGACCTTTTAGTTTTCTATGAGTCCATGAAGCCAAAATTGGAAATTTTGCCAACAGCATGATGATGGCTTCTTTCATATCCTCCTCTGAATGAATGTCTACCGAACTGGGGTTGAAAGCAATAAGAGCTGAGGTCAATGAAGACAATACACCCATAGGATGAGCAGATTTCGGAAAACTTTTAAGAATGGTTTTTAAATCTTCGTCTACTAAAGATTCTTTTTGAATCGATTTGTTGAAGGATTTCAACTCTTTTGTAGAAGGAAGGCTACCAAAAATCAAAAGATAAGCCACTTTGATAAAACTTGCTTTTTCACACAAGTCCTTTATAGAATACCCTCTATAACGTAAAACCCCCTCTTCTCCATTAAGAAAAGTAATTTCACTTTGACAAGACCCTGTATTTTTATACCCTGGATCGAAAGTTATCAATCCGGTTTGAGCTCTAAGGGTCTTAATATCAATTCCTTTTTCATGTTCACTTCCCTCCAGAATAGGGAATTCATATTCCTTATCGTTGTACGTTAATTTTACCTTTTCGCTCATGATTAATTCTTTAAAATTTCAATTCTAATTCCCTCAAAAATAGGGGCTTTTAAACAACGATTAGTGTTTAAAGGCTTTATCTTTCGGGAAATAGGCTAATGTACCCAACTCTTCTTCAATTCGAAGCAATTGATTGTACTTTGCCATACGGTCGCTTCTGGAAGCTGAACCCGTTTTTATTTGTCCCGTATTCAATGCTACGGCCAAATCTGCTATCGTATTATCTTCTGTTTCTCCAGATCGGTGTGACATCACAGATGTATATCCAGCTCTGTGAGCCATATCCACAGCGGCAATGGTTTCTGAAAGTGTTCCAATTTGATTGACTTTGATCAAAATAGAATTGGCGATACCTTTTTCAATCCCTTGCCCCAATCTTTCTACATTGGTTACAAACAAATCATCACCAACCAACTGTACTTTGTCTCCTGCTTTTTCTGTGAGCATCTTCCAGCCTTCCCAGTCGTTTTCATCCATACCATCTTCAATAGAAATAATAGGATATTTATTTACCAAATCTGTTAAATAGGAGGCTTGTTCTTCAGAGGTACGTTTTACGCCACTATTTCCTTCAAAGAGTGTATAATCATAAACCCCTTCTTTGTAAAATTCTGCAGAAGCACAATCCAAAGCGATCATGACTTCAGTGCCTGCCTTGTACCCGGCATTTCCAATCGCTTTTATAATGGTCTCTAATGCATCCTCTGTACCTTCTAACTCTGGAGCAAAACCTCCTTCATCTCCAACAGCAGTACTCAAGTTACGATCGTGAAGTACTTTCTTTAAATGGTGAAAAATCTCAGAACCCATTTGCATGGCTTTTGTAAAAGTAGCTGCTCCAACAGGCATTACCATAAATTCTTGAAAAGCGATGGGAGCATCGGAATGAGATCCTCCGTTAATGATATTCATCATGGGGACAGGTAGTGTTTTAGCACTCACCCCTCCGATATAACGGTAAAGCGGTAAACCCAGTTCGTTTGCAGCTGCTTTGGCTACAGCCAGTGAAACACCTAAAATGGCATTGGCACCTAATTTGGATTTATTGGGAGTACCATCGAGTTTGATCATGGCTGCATCAATTTGTTCTTGTTCAAAAACCGAAGTTCCAACAATCTCTTGTGCAATAATTTGATTCACATTATCTATGGCTTTTCCAACAGCCTTTCCCATATAGTCAGAACCACCGTCTCTAAGCTCAACAGCTTCGTGTTCTCCTGTAGAAGCTCCTGAGGGAACAGCAGCTCTTCCTAAAATTCCGTTTTCTGTGATTACATCTACTTCAACTGTAGGATTTCCTCTAGAATCGAAGATTTGTCTTGCGTGTACGCTTAGTATTATACTCATTTTGGTTTAAATTCTGAATTGGTTTTAGTTTTTTAAATAGTCTTTAAAAGTGTCAAAAAGATAAGTGGCGTCATTGGGCCCAGGTCCAGCTTCGGGATGGTATTGAACTGAAAAGCACTTTTTGTTTTTCATACGCATTCCTGCCAGGGTTTGATCATTGAGATGTATGTGGGTAATTTCAATGGCTTCATTTGCCTTAGCAGCATCCATATCGACAGCAAATCCATGGTTCTGTGAAGTAATCTCTCCCTTACCAGTAAGCAGGTTTTTTACGGGATGATTGATTCCTCTATGTCCATTAAACATTTTAAAAGTGGGAATACCGTTTGCAAGAGCGATAATCTGATGCCCTAAGCAAATTCCAAACAATGGGTGATTTTTTTCAATAATTTTTTTGGCTACCTCTTGTGCTTCTTTTAAAGGCTGAGGATCACCAGGACCATTTGATATAAAATAGCCATTAGGTTGAAATGCTTCTAACTCCTCAAAAGGGGTATTGTAAGGAAAAACCTTTACATACATATCACGATCCACCATATGATGTAAAATATTTTTCTTAATTCCAAGATCAAGTGCTGCAATTTTATAGGTTGCATTTGGACTTCCAACCGTGTAAGCTTCTTCTGTAGAAACTTTGGATGCCAATTCCAAGCCTTCCATACTTGGCAACTCTGAGAGTTCTTTGAGCAAACGTTTTTCTTCACCTACTTCGGTAGATATCACGGCATTCATAGCTCCGTTTTTTCTTATGTAGTTTACCAAAGCTCTGGTGTCAACATCAGAAATGGTAACCAAATTATGTCGTTCTAAATATTCATAAAGTGATTCATCTGCAACAGGACGGGAATAGTTAAAACTAAAATCTTTACAAATCAAACCGGCTATGGAAATCCCTTTAGACTGAGCTTCTTCTTTTCGTACACCGTAATTACCGATATGGGTATTGGTTGTTACCATGATTTGACCGAAATAAGAAGGATCAGTAAATATTTCCTGATACCCGGTCATACCCGTGTTGAAACAAATTTCTCCAAATGCTGTACCTTCAATCCCAATGGACTTCCCGAAGAATTGGGTGCCATCTGCTAAGAGAACAAAAGCTTCTTTCCGTGATCTGTATTCCATGGTTTTAGTTACAAAATAAACCAAAAAAAAGGATAAACTAAAACGTTTATCCTTTAATGTTTTTGGTGTTAATAAATTCTAATTTTATTCTTGTTCACCTTCCTCCATTTTTTGGTTATCGGAGGCTTGTTCAGCCTTTGGAGACTCTTCCTTTACCTCTTCTACCTCTTGGGTTTCAGCAACAGCTTCTGCGGTTGCTTCCGCTTTAGGCTCTTCTGTGGTTTTGCCCTTGGCACCACCGCGTCTTCTCGTTTTCTTTTTAGTTTTTGTTTCAGTATTGTATACTTCGTTAAAATCTACTAGTTCGATCATTGCCATTGAAGCATTGTCTCCTAAGCGGTTTCCTAATTTTATCACTCGTGTATATCCACCCGGACGATCGCCTACCTTTACAGCTACTTCTCTAAACAATTCCGTTACGGCATTTTTATCTCTCAAGGATGAAAAAGCCAATCTTCTGTTGTGAGTAGTATCAGATTTAGATTTTGTGATGATGGGTTCTATAAACTGTTTTAATGCTTTAGCCTTAGTCACAGTGGTATTGATGCGTTTGTACTCAATAAGAGAACAAGCCATATTAGCCAACATGGATTTTCTATGCGCAGTTTTGCGCCCCAAATGCATTACTTTTTTTCCGTGTCTCATTTTTTTTCTTTAAAAATGTGAATTAATCTTTATCTAGCTTATATTTTGTAAGATCCATACCAAAAGAAAGACCTTTCAGCACTACCAGTTCCTCCAACTCAGTCAAAGATTTCTTACCAAAGTTTCTAAACTTCATGAGATCGTTCTTGTTATAAGAAACCAAATCCCCTAATGTATCTACCTCTGCTGCTTTTAGACAATTCAATGCACGAACAGAAAGATCCATGTCGATGAGTTTGGTTTTCAACAACTGACGCATGTGAAGTGATTCTTCATCATAGGTTTCAGTTTGTGCTATTTCATCTGCTTCAAGGGTTATGCGTTCATCAGAGAACAACATAAAATGGTGAATCAATGTTTTGGCAGCTTCGGTGAGGGCATCTTTAGGGTGAATGGAACCGTCTGAGATGATTTCAAAAATGAGCTTTTCATAGTCTGTTTTTTGCTCTACACGGTAGTTTTCAATGCTGTATTTCACGTTCTTGATTGGTGTGAAAATTGAATCAATAGCGATTACACCCAACTCTGCATTTGTCTTTTTATTTTCTTCAGCGGGAACATAACCCCGTCCTTTTTCAATGGTTATTTCCATGTTTAGTTGAACACTCTTTTCTAGATTACAAATTACTAGATCAGGATTCAATACTTGAAAACCAGAGATAAATTTTTGAAAATCTGCTGCTTTTAGTTGTTCTTGTCCTCCGATTGATAGGGTGACTTTTTCTTCTTCTGTTTCATCTATTTGTCTCTTAAAACGTACTTGTTTTAAATTGAGGATGATTTCCGTTACATCTTCTACGACTCCGGGAATGGTAGAAAATTCATGTTCTACATTCTCCAATTTTACAGAAGTGATTGCAAACCCTTCTAAAGAAGAGAGTAATACACGTCGTAACGCATTTCCAACAGTCAATCCGTATCCTGGTTCGAGTGGTCGAAATTCAAATTTACCTTCGAATTCCGATGAATCGATCATAATTACTTTATCGGGTTTTTGAAAATTCAATATTGCCATAATGTTGTACTTGGATTTGCTTATTTAGAATAAAGTTCGACGATGAGTTGTTCTTTGATGTTTTCTGGTATCTGTAAACGCTCAGGAACGCCTACAAAAGTCCCTTGAAGCTGTTCCTTATTCCAACTCAACCATTCATAGGCCGAGGCATCTTTTCCTTTAGCTTCTACTATTATATTAAGTGACTTAGACTTTTCTCTTACCCCTACAACGTCTCCTACCTTAACTTGGTATGAAGGAATGTTCACGATAGATCCATTCACTGTAATGTGTCTATGAGATACTAATTGTCTGGCTCCACTTCGGGTAGGTGACAAACCAAAACGATAAACCACATTGTCTAGTCTTGATTCGCAAAGTTGAAGTAGTGCTTCACCAGTAACTCCTTTACTTCTGCTTGCTTTTTCGAAAAGATTTCGAAATTGACGTTCAAGAATCCCGTAAGTAAATTTAGCCTTTTGCTTTTCCATCAATTGGATGGCATATTCAGACTTTTTACCTCTTCGTTTTGAACTGCCGTGTTGACCCGGAGGATAATTTCTTTTTTCGAAGGATTTATCATCACCGAAAATAGGCTCACCAAATTTGCGAGCGATTTTAGTTTTTGGACCTGTGTATCTTGCCATTTTTTTGGTTTTTATGAAATTAATCGCTGTGAATTAAGGTCACTTCCTTCGACAGCTTAGGATCAATTTCCGATCAATTAATAGTTATACTCTTCTTCTTTTTGGAGGTCTACATCCGTTGTGTGGTAGTGGAGTAACGTCAACGATTTCTAACACTTCAATTCCGCTGTTATGAAGCGAACGAATTGCAGATTCACGACCATTACCTGGACCTTTTACAAATACTTTTACTTTTCGTAATCCGGCTTCCTGAGCTACTTTCGCACAATCTTCAGCAGCTGTTTGGGCTGCATAAGGTGTGTTTTTTTTAGATCCTCTAAAGCCCATCTTTCCTGCTGAGGACCAAGCGATGACTTCACCTTTAGTATTAGTCAGAGAGATGATGATGTTATTGAAGGAGGCGTTTATGTGCGCTTCTCCAATTGATTCAACGATTACTTTTCTTTTTTTGCTTGCTGTTTTAGCCATAATTACAAACTATTATTTAGTTGCTTTCTTTTTGTTTGCCACAGTCTTACGTTTTCCTTTACGGGTACGTGAGTTGTTTTTGGTACGTTGTCCGCGTAAGGGAAGACCTGCTCTGTGACGTATACCTCTGTAGCACCCGATGTCCATCAGTCTTTTAATGTTCAACTGTACTTCAGAACGCAACTCTCCTTCGATTTTAAAAGAACCGACCGCTTCACGGATTCGAGCGGTTTCGTCGTCCGTCCAGTCTTGCACTTTTTTGCTTTCATCTACTTTGGCAGTTTCCAAAATAGATTGGGCACGGCTTCTTCCGATACCGAAAATGTATGTCAGGGAAATAACCCCTCTTTTTTGCTTTGGAATGTCTACTCCTGATATTCTAGCCATAATTAACCTTGTCTTTGTTTGAATCGAGGATTCTTTTTGTTAATCACGTACAAACGTCCTTTTCGTCGTACGATTTTGCAGTCTGCACTGCGTTTTTTAATTGATGCTCTTACTTTCATAATTATTCTTATTCTTAAAATCGAAATGTAATTCGTGCCTTAGACAAATCGTAAGGGCTCATTTCTAATTTGACTTTATCACCCGGCAATAGTTTAATGTAATGCAAACGCATTTTTCCAGAAATATGAGCAGTAACCACATGTCCATTTTCTAATTCTACACGGAACATAGCGTTAGATAATGCTTCTATTATGGTACCCTCCTGTTCTATTGCTGCTTGTTTTGCCATATATTATTTTGTACTTCTTCTTGTTTTGCCTGTCTTCATTAAACCGTCATAATGTCTGTTTAATAAATAAGAATTGACTTGTTGAATGGTATCAATAGCAACACCTACCATGATCAACAAAGAAGTTCCACCGTAAAAAAGTGCCCATCCTTGTTGAATCCCAATTAATTTAACTACCACAGCAGGAAAAACTGCAATCCCTGCAAGGAATAACGAACCTGGAAAGGTGATATGAGACATTACTGTATCTAAATAGTCTGATGTTTCATTTCCTGGACGTATACCAGGCACAAAACCTCCACTACGCTTTAAGTCGTCCGACATTTTATTTGTGGGTACGGTAATCGCTGTATAAAAATAAGTGAATATTATGATCAATACGGCAAACAACACGTTATACCACAGTCCAAAAATATCAGAAAAATTAGACTGCATCCATTGTCCAGCGTCAGAGTCACCCAGAGCACCTCCTATATAAGCTGGAGCAAACATAATGGCCTGCGCAAAGATAATGGGCATCACTCCTGATGCATTTAATTTTAAAGGGATGTATTGGCGTGACCCATAAACAGATCGATCTGCACTTGCTCCTCCTGCCTGTCTTCTCGCGTATTGAACTGGAATACGACGGACAGCCAAGGTGAGTAATATTGAAAACAGAATAATAACAATCCAAAGTACCAATTCGATCAAGATCAACATCAAGCCACCGTTGTTTTCTGATACTCTTGAAACAAATTCTTGAGTAAAAGATAAGGGAAGGTTAGCGATGATACCTACCATAATAAGTAAGGAAATACCGTTACCAATACCCTTGTCTGTAATTTTTTCGCCTAACCACATTGCAAAAATGGTTCCCGTAACAAGAATAATTACTGAAGACCCTATGAATAAAGGTCCTTTTCCAAGGATAAAGGCACTCTCTGGTACTCCAAGCGCACTTAATCCGTAGAGATATGCGGGAGCTTGAACGATACAAATTGCAATGGTTAACCAACGGGTAATTTGATTGAGTGTTTTTCTACCGCTTTCTCCTTCCTTTTGTAGCTTTTGGAGATAAGGAACCGCAATTCCCATCAGTTGCACAACAATCGAAGCAGAAATATAAGGCATAATACCTAGGGCAAATACAGATGCATTAGCAAAGGCACCTCCTGTAAAAGCATTTAAAATTCCTAAAAGACCTCCCCCATCTGTACGATTGCTGAGTTCAGCAAGTTGAACGGGATCAATACCAGGCAGTACGATTTGTGCACCAAGACGGTAAACCAATAACATTCCCAAAGTGAGGACTACACGGTCGCGCAGTTCTTCTATTTTGTAAATGTTATAAAGGGTTTCTAAGACTTTCTTCATTGAAAAAAATTATACAGTTACTGCCTCTCCTCCTGCTGCCTCTATAGCTGCTTTTGCTGAAGCTGAAAATTTATGTGCCGTTACTTTTATTGGGCCTTCTAACTTTCCACGACCCAAGATTTTAACTAAATCTTCTTTGTGTGCAAGTCGAAGTTCCACTAGTTGTTCTACTGTGATCTCTTTTTTAATCTTTTTGTTAGTCATCAATTCTTGGATCGTATCCAAATTAATTCCACGGTATTCGGTACGATTGATGTTTTTGAATCCAAATTTCGGTACACGGCGTTGAAGTGGCATTTGCCCTCCTTCAAAACCTATCTTTTTAGAATATCCAGAACGAGACTTTGCACCTTTATGACCACGTGCGGCTGTTCCGCCTTTACCGGACGCCTGACCTCTACCTAATCGCTTTCCAGCTCCTTTATTAGACCCTTCTGCAGGACTTAAATTTTCTAAACTCATAACGAATAAATTATACTTCGGTTACCGAAACCAAATGTTTTACTTTTTCTATCATACCCAAAATACTTGGGGTAGCTTCATGGGTCACTTCTTTACCAATTCCTCTTAAGCCTAGGGACTCCAAGGTGCGTTTTTGTGTTTGCAAACGCTTGATGCTACTTCTTACTTGTTTCACTTTAATCTGTGCCATTTCCTTTGTGCTTAACCTTTAAAAACTTTATCTAAAGAAATTCCGCGTTGCTCTGCGATGCGCTGTGGATTTCTCAATTGCAAGAGAGCATCAAAAGTAGCCTTCACTACATTATGAGGATTGGAAGATCCTTGAGACTTCGATAGTACGTTGTGTACACCTACCGCTTCGAGTACTGCACGAACAGCACCCCCTGCGATAACTCCGGTACCTTCGGTAGCTGGTTTTAAAAACACTCGCGCTCCTCCGTATTTTCCTTTTTGTTCATGAGGCAATGTTCCTTTGTCTATAGGAATTCGGATTAAATTTTTCTTGGCATCTTCAACGGCTTTTGCTATTGCCTCTGAAACTTCTTTAGACTTACCTAAACCTTGACCTACCACACCATTTTCATCTCCTACAACAACTATTGCAGAAAATCCGAAAGCACGTCCACCTTTGGTCACTTTTGTCACCCTTTGAACGCCTACCAAACGGTCTTTTAAATCTAAGCCTGCAGGCTTAACTAATTCTACGTTTTTATAATCTTGATACATATGCTATTAAAATTTTAACCCACCTTCACGTGCGCCATCTGCTAATGCTTTTACTCTTCCGTGGTACAGGTAGCCTCCTCGGTCAAATTTAACCTCTGAAATCCCTGCTTTTGTCGCTAAAGCTCCAATTCTTTTTCCCACTAGTGTGGCCACATTAGATTTATTAGCTGACTTTTCCTCTGCAATTTCCTTGTCTCTGGAGGAAGCAGCTACTATGGTTTTTCCTGTTTGGTCATCTATGAGTTGTACATAGATTTCTTTATTGCTTCGGAACACAGACAAACGCGGAACTGCAAGAGATCCACTCACAACCTTTCGAATGCGCTTTTTAATTCTGTTTCTACGTTCTAATTTTGTTAAACCCATGGTTATAAATTATGCTGATTTACCTGCTTTTCTTCGGATTTGTTCGCCAACATATTTGACGCCTTTTCCTTTATACGGTTCTGGTTTTCTGAACGAACGGATTTTCGATGCTACATAACCCACCAACTGTTTGTCGTGTGAAGTAAGTTTTACGATCGGATTTTTTCCTTTTTCAGAAATGGTTTCAACTTTAACTTCTGGTGCTATCTCAAAAAGTATATTGTGAGAAAAACCAAGAGCTAAGTCTAATTGTTGACCTTGATTACTTGCTCGATATCCGACTCCAACAAGTTCAAGTTCTTTTGTAAAACCATGACTTACCCCTTCTACCATATTGGCAATTAAAGAGCGATACAAGCCGTGTTTTGACTTTACTGTTTTATTCTCCGAAGGGCGTTTTACTGTGATTACGCTATCTTCCATGATGACTTCTACATCACTGTACTCTTGGGTCAGTTCGCCGAGCTTACCTTTTACGGTAATCTGAGTAGGTTGAATGTCAACAGTGACTCCTTCGGGTACGTTTATCGGGTTGTTTCCTATTCTAGACATGGCTGATTATTTAGTATACGTAACAAATTAATTCCCCACCCACATTTTCCTTTGCGGCTTGTTTTCCTGTCATTACTCCTTTGGAAGTTGAAACAATAGAAATTCCTAAACCATTTAGGATACGCGGAAAGCTGTCAGAACCCGAATATTTTCTTAATCCTGGCGTACTAATACGCTGCAATTTCTTGATTACAGGTTCTTTTGTGATTTTGTCGTATTTAAGTGCAATTTTAATATTCCCCTGATGATTGGCAGTATCTTCAAACTTATAGCTTAAAATATACCCTTGATCAAAAAGAATTTTTGTGATTTCTCTTTTGATGTTTGAAGCTGGAATATCCACAACACGATGTCCTGCGCGATTGGCGTTTCTGATACGTGTTAAATAATCTGCAATTGGATCTGTAAACATAATCTTAATTTATTTTGGTTACCAGCTGGCTTTTGTTACACCTGGAATCAATCCTTTGTTTGCCATTTCTCTAAATGTGACACGAGAGATCCCAAACTGACGCATATATCCTTTAGGACGACCGGTAAGTTTGCAACGGTTATGCATACGAATCGGTGAGGCGTTTTTAGGAAGCTTTTGTAGTGCTTCATAATCACCCGCTTCTTTTAAAGCTTTGCGCTTTTCAGCATACTTGGCAACGGTCTTGGCACGTTTTCTTTCACGTGCTTTCATGGATTCTTTAGCCATATTAGTTCTTTTTAAAAGGGATTCCTAGTTCTGTTAATAATGTTTTTGCTTCTTGGTCAGTCTGAGCTGAAGTCACAAAGGTAATGTCCATACCATTGATACGGTTTACCTTGTCGATATCAATTTCTGGGAAAATAATTTGCTCTGTAATTCCTAGAGTATAGTTTCCGCGTCCATCAAAACCTGTTGCTTTTACTCCTTGAAAATCGCGAACACGAGGGAGAGCTGTAGTGACCAGTCGATCTAAAAACTCAAACATGCGTTCACCTCTCAAAGTTACTTTGGCACCAATGGGCATTCCTTTTCTTAATTTGAAAGAAGCGACGTCTTTTTTAGAAAGAGTAGCAACTGCTTTTTGACCCGTTATTAATGTGAGTTCATCTACAGCATGTTCAATGAGTTTTTTGTCTGCTACAGCAGCACCCACTCCACGGCTCAAAACAATTTTTTCTAGTTTAGGTACTTGCATGACGCTTTTGTAGCTAAACGTTTCTTTTAAGCTCTTAACGATTCGATCGTTATATTCCTGTTTCAGTCTTGGTGTATAGCTCATAATTAAATGACTTCATCGGTTTTTTTAGCATAGCGCACCTTCTTACCCTCTTCAGTACGGAAACCTACACGGGTAGTTTTTCCGTCAGAAGTAACTAGTGATAGATTGGAAATATCAATGGGTGCCTCTTTCTCTGTTATTCCTCCTTGGGGATTTTGAGCGTTGGGTTTATTGTGTTTCTTAACAAGATTTACACCTTCCACCAAAGCTTTATTTTTTTCTTTAAAGATGCTTAAAACTTGTCCTTCTGACCCCTTTTGAGATCCTGTAATGACACGTACTGTATCTCCTTTTCTAATTTTAATCTTAGTTGCCATGTTCTTTACTGTTATAACACCTCAGGGGCTAGTGATACGATTTTCATAAACTGTTTGTCACGAAGCTCTCTAGCAACGGGACCAAAAACACGAGTACCTCGCATTTCTCCTGTAGGATTTAATAAGACACAAGCGTTCTCATCAAAACGAATGTAGGAACCGTCTGGGCGACGTACTTCTTTGCGGGTACGGACCACTACTGCAGTGGAAACCTGTCCTTTTTTAACTGTTCCTGAGGGTGATGCTTCTTTAACTGTAACTACAATTTTGTCACCAATTGAAGCGTAACGTCTTTTTGTTCCCCCCAATACGCGAATGGTGAGCACTTCCTTTGCACCCGTATTATCAGCTACCTTGAGTCTAGATTCTTGTTGTACCATCTTACTTCGCTCTTTCTATTATTTCGACCATTCTCCAGCATTTTGACTTGCTCATTGGTCTTGTTTCCATAATTTTTACTGTATCTCCGATGTTACAATCGTTTTTTTCATCGTGAGCAACGTATTTTTTTGTCTTTAAAACGAATTTCCCATACATGGGGTGTTTTACTTTCTTTACCTCAGAAACCACAATGGATTTTTCCATTTTGTTACTGGTAACTACACCGATTCGTTCTTTTCTTAAATTTCTTGTTTCCATGTGCTTATGCTTCTTGGTTGCTTAAAGCGGTTTTTAGTCGAGCTATTACGCGGCGCGCTGTTTTGATTTGTAATGGATTTTCAAGAGGTGAAATGGCGTGAGTCATTTTTAAATCCTTCAATTGTTTTTGATATTCTGTCAATTTATCTTGAAGATCCTCTTTGGAAAGATTGCTGATTTCTGATTGTTTCATAATGCATTTCTTAAGCTTCGAAATCTCGAGCTACTACAAATTTTGTTTTAACTGGAAGTTTTTGGGCAGCGAGACGGAGTGCCTCTTTAGCAACTTCATGAGGTACCCCAGCAACTTCAAACATGATACGACCCGCTTTGGTTACAGCCACAAAATATTCTGGGGCCCCTTTTCCTTTTCCCATACGAACCTCTAAAGGTTTCTTTGTAATAGGTTTATCCGGAAAAATTTTAATCCAAAGTTGTCCTTCTCTTTTCATGTAACGTGTCGCAGCAATACGAGCCGCTTCGATCTGACGGGAAGTAATAAAAACAGAATCCAATGCTTTGATTCCAAACATCCCATTCGAAAGTTGGTGTCCTCTTCCTGAGAGTCCTTTCATACGACCTTTTTGCGCTTTTCGAAATTTTGTCTTTTTTGGTTGTAACATGTTTTCCTATTGTATTATTTACGTCTGCGTTGACGACCTGTTCCTCCTCCAGAGTTGGAATTGGATTGAGTTTTTTTCGACATTCCTACCAAAGGAGAGAGTTCTCTTTTTCCATAAACTTCTCCTTTCATTATCCAAACTTTGATGCCCAATCTTCCGTAAGTTGTATGCGCTTCAACCAGGGCATAGTCAATGTCTGCACGGAAAGTTGATAAAGGAATACGTCCTTCTTTGTACGATTCTGAACGTGCCATTTCAGCCCCATTCAAACGTCCTGAAATCTGGATCTTGATTCCTTCGGCATTCATACGCATAGCAGCTGCGATGGCCATTTTGATTGCTCGGCGGTAGGATATTCTACTTTCAATTTGTCTAGCGACACTAGCCCCAACAAGCTGGGCATCCAATTCGGGTCGCTTGATTTCAAAAATGTTTATCTGTACCTCTTTGGCAGTAATTTTTCGAAGCTCTTCTTTGAGTTTGTCTACTTCTTGACCTGCTTTACCTATAATAATACCGGGTCTTGCAGTAGTAATGGTAATGGTGATTATTTTAAGTGTTCTTTCTATAATGACATTTGAAACACTGGCCTTGGATAGACGTGCGTGTATGTATTTTCTAATTTTGTCATCCTCAGCGATTTTATCACCGTAGTTTCTTCCACCATACCAGTTAGAATCCCATCCTCTGATGATTCCTAAACGATTTCCTATTGGGTTAGTTTTTTGTCCCATATTAAGCTTCTATAATATTTGATCCCAAAACCACAGTAACATGGTTGGAACGTTTGCGAATTCGATGTGCTCTACCTTGAGGAGCAGGGCGTAATCTTTTTAACATGCTTCCTCCATCTACTCGAATTTCAGAAACATAAAGGTTTGCCTTTTCAATATCTTCAGACTCATTTTTTGATTGCCAATTGGCGATTGCTGAAAGCAATAGTTTTTCCAAACGACGTGAGGCTTCTTTAGGACTGAACTTTAAAATAGCTAAAGCCTTGTCAATGGATTCTCCTCGAACTTGGTCTGCTACCAAACGCATTTTACGTGGAGAGGTAGGACAGTTGTTTAATTTAGCAAAAGCAAGTTTTTTCTTTGCGTCTTTAAGTTCCTGAGCGGTTTGTCTTTTACGATTTCCCATGAGTACTTTTATTTATTGCCTTTGTTTTTGTTTCCTCCGTGTCCACGAAAGTTACGTGTCATTGAAAATTCTCCTAATTTGTGACCTACCATATTTTCTGTTATGTAAACAGGAACAAACGTTTTACCGTTGTGCACTCCAATGGTCTGACCCACAAAATCGGGTGTAATCAAAGAGGCACGTGACCACGTTTTGATTACTGATTTTTTATTTTCTTCTACGTTTTTCATCACTTTCTTTTCAAGACTGTGATGAACAAAAGGTCCTTTTTTTAATGAACGAGCCATACTCTCTTATTTTTTTCTGCGTTCTACGATGAACTTGTTACTAGCTTTCGTTTTAGATCGAGTGCGGTATCCTTTAGCAGGTATTCCGTTGCGTGATCTTGGATGACCTCCAGAAGCACGACCTTCTCCACCTCCCATGGGGTGATCTACAGGGTTCATCGCTACAGGACGCGTACGCGGTCTTCTACCCAACCATCTGGAACGACCCGCTTTACCAGAAACCAACAATTGATGATCTGAATTGGAAACCGTACCAATAACCGCCATACAAGTCACTAAAATCAAGCGTGTTTCTCCAGAAGGTAATTTTACAGTTGCAAACTTACCGTCA
>Ga0255784_10000336_pt1 | contig 36834 bp, 33 predicted proteins | sample 101ome_14_FD_179982 | JGI IMG/M metagenome (GOLD analysis project Ga0255784, IMG submission 179982) | Coastal salt marsh microbial communities from the Groves Creek Marsh, Skidaway Island, Georgia - 101403AT metaG (version 2) | ecosystem: Environmental > Aquatic > Marine > Intertidal zone >...
GATGGTCATTGGAACCCTAGCGAAGTTGCTGATCCAACCAAACTAATACAGCTGCAGTTATTCAATATAACAGCCTCAGTTATAGGAGCTGAGAGTGCGTTGAGGAATTGGATGGAGAAAGCAGTAAAGACGTTGCGAGAATAACTGCTTGAGCAAAACAAATCACGACATGAAGCCGATATATGGTGCTGTCAGACAAATGAGCCCAAGCATCAGTATTCATTTGACGGGTATTTCTACGAGATCACTAAAGAGCGCCACTCGTTGAGAGCAGCGTCACGGTTAAGTTTCAATGTACTGCGTTTTGAGAGAGACCTTTGCGAGTTAAATAGATTGTGAAACGAGGCATGGATTGAGGTAAACTTCTGCAGGCTGTCTGTGCACCTAAAAAGGGGTTTATTTTAACACAACCTAATAACGCTTGATCCAACTACCATTTGCATTTGAGCTATCAATACATGAAGTAATAAACCACATTCCGTCTAAACCAGCGGATAAATCAGGAACCAATCCGTTGTCATTTGTTCCGGAAATAATATCAGCAATATCGTTGTAAAGATTTGCAAAACCTTCCAGGTAGCCTTCTGGGTGACCAGGAGGAATACGTGTCCAAAGTCCCGCACCAGAACCTAACCCAGCACCGCCACGTGTAATTATTTGCTTTGGTTCAGAAAATCGCGCAAATGTCATTTGGTTCGGGTTTTCTTGGTTCCATTCCAAACCACCCTTGTCACCATAGACCCTCAACATCAAGCCATTTTCACAGCCTACCGCAACTTGTGATGACCAAATTGTACCGCGTGCTCCATTTTGATACCGCAGGCGAATAAACGCATTGTCATCAACCTGACGTCCAGATACAAAACTCGAAAGCTCTGCAGACAATTCATTCGGTACCATGCCAGTTACAAATGTCGCTAGATTAAATGCGTGAGTACCTATGTCTCCAATACACCCTGCCCCTGCACGCGCTGGATCGGTCCGCCAATTCGCTTGCTTGTTCGACGCGTCCGCCGCTATGGTCAACCAATCTTGCGCATATTCAGCCTGGATGATGCGTAAATCACCCAAATCTCCATTAGCAACCATTTCGCGCGCTTGGCGTATTAGTGGGTAACCAGTGTAATTGTGAGTCAAAAAAAATCGTGCCTTCGACTTGCTAACTGCGCTTTCTATTGCTTTGGCATCCTCAACAGTAGCGGCCAAAGGTTTGTCACAAATCACATGAATACCAGCATTCAAAAACGCGATTGCTGGTCCTGCGTGCATATGGTTTGGGGTGACAATTGCCACAGCGTCAATGCCGTCTAGTCTAGCAGATTCAGCAACAGCCATAGCTTCAAAATTATCGTAAGATCGTTCTATATCCAATTCTGCCGCGGATTTAACAGCACGGGCAGGATCAGACGATAACGCACCTGCCACTAAGTCAAACCTGCCATCAATCCTAGATGCAATTCGATGCACAGCACCGATAAACGCTCCTTGGCCACCACCGACCATACCAAGTTTTATGCGCTTCATATGCCTAGCATCCTTTTTATTTGCGCATCATCGCGTACACCGCCGGCGAAATCATCAAAGGCCACTTCGGTTACATCAATCATGTGGCCTGCAATGAACGGCGCACCTTCGGCAGCGCCCTGTTCAGGCGATTTGATACAGCATTCCCATTCCATTACGGCCCAGCTATCATAACCATACTGAATAAGTTTAGAAAAAATCCTTGCAAAATCGACTTGACCATCACCAAGACTACGGAAACGCCCTGCTCGATTGATCCAAGATTGGTACCCCGAATACACACCCTGTCGGCCATCTGGATTGAACTCTGCATCTTTCACATGAAAGGCGTTTATTCTATCATGATATAAATCTATGAACGCCAGATAATCCATTTGTTGCAGCAAGAAATGCGACGGATCGTAGTTAATCATAGCGGCTTCATGACCGCCGCAAGCATCAACGAACATTTCAAATGTTGCGCCATCAAACACATCTTCACCTGGATGGATTTCAAAACCAATATCTTGTCCATATTCCTTATAATGATCCAAAATTGGGGACCACCGACGTCCAAGTTCGGCAAAAGCCTCTTCAACCAAACCTGCGGGGCGTTGCGGCCAAGGATAAAGGAACGGAAAAGCTAATGAACCTGTGAAGCTCACCGTATGCTTAAGACCTAATTTGTACGAAGCTAACGCAGCCTTTTTTAATTGATCAAACGCCCACTCAGTTCTGGCGGAAGGATTTCCGTGTACTGCTGGTGGTGCAAAGGCATCAAATGCTTCATTATATACAGGGTTCACTGCAACCAATTGCCCCTGTAAATGGGTCGATAGCTCTGTTATTTCAACACCTGCATCAGCACAAATTCCAAGAACTTCATCGCAATATGTGTCACTCGTCGCAGCCTTCTCTAAGTCAAACAGCCTAGTATCAAAAGTTGGGATTTGCACCCCTTTATATCCCAGTTCCGCTGCCCAAGCCGTAATGTTCTCGAGTGAATTAAACGGAGCCAAATCACCTGCAAATTGCGCCAAAAAAATGCCTGGACCTTTGATTTGTATTGACATCACGCGGCCTCCCTTTTCACGCCATTAATTCTCTAGCGTCATTTACACCTAAAAACTCTGGGCGCTCGCATGTTGAAGAAAGATCAATGAAACTACACTCTTCCCCAGATCGCAAAATTGAAGTCATTACGTCCACAACATGCAGTGAAAACTCAAGTGAGCAACGATGATTTCGACCATTTACAATCGCTTGGGCCATATCGGCTAATCCAGCACATCTATAATTAGCCATTGGCATCCCTCTACCATCAGTCCCATTGGGAATACCAAATGGATGGTCCCAGCCTCCAGCATTTACAAAAGCAGATTTATCAGTAACCCTTACCTCGCCACCGAAGAAATTGGGATCGGGAATATGTATAGTTCCGGTTTGCCCGTATAGTTCCATATTTGAGTGAGAATGTTCCCAAACATCCCAACTTGCACAATAGTTAATTTGAGCGCCTGATTTAAATAGTAAAATTGAGTGGACTGTTGTCGGGGTCTCAACTTTTATCTTTTCTCCGCTTCGGGGTTGTGAAGTAATCGTACGATATTCAGAGGCCGAAGAACTCATGGCACAAACTCTTTCGACTGGTCCAAGCAATTGCACCAAGTTGGATATATAGTAAGGACCCAGATCTAATATCGGACCACCACCTGGCTTAAAGAAAAAGTCTGGATTGGGATGCCACATTTCCATCCCTGGACTTTGCACAAAGCACGTGCCGGAAGTAACTTTTCCTATCGCATTTTCATCGATTAACTTTCGTGCCAGTTGATGTGAACCACCCAAAAAGGTATCAGGTGCGGACCCTACACGTAGGTCTCGTTTATTTGCTTCCTCTTTCAGTTTTAAGCCTTCTTCCAAACTTAGTACAAAAGGCTTTTCTGAATAAACATGTTTACCCGCCTTTAAGATACTGCTTGAAACGTCAAAGTGTGCTGCGGGAACGGTTAGATTAACAATAATGTCAATATTCGGCGCGCTAAGAAGCTCATTAATGCTCATCGCCTTGATATCAAACTCCTGCCCACGTAGTTCAGCAGCGCTAGCGTCTAAATCCGCACAGCCAATAATTTCAATCCCATTAAATAATGGGGCGAGCTTCATGTATGCAGCTGAAATATTCCCACACCCCAGGATGCCTATTCCAAGTTTTTTTGACATTTTGGCCTCTAAAGTAATTTAAAAGTTTCAATTGCTCTCTTTGCAAACCGTGAAACGTTGGATGGATTGTCATGTTCCATCACAAATACGTCTACACCAACATTTGTGAGCGCCGAGTAACAAGATTTCCAGTCCATCGTGCCATGACCAGGATCTGCCCAGCCATCTTCATCAACATTTTCACCCGCGGGGGCAATGTCTTTTACATGTGCCGTCGTAATCCGATCCCCAAATTGATTTATCCATGAGATTGGATCTGCATTTCCGCGCACAACCCACGCAACATCCATTTCCCATTCAATCGAAGGCGCATTTTCGAGTATTATCTCCATTGGAATTTCTCCACTTTGCAATGGCATGAATTCCCAGTGGTGGTTATGCCAACCAAACCTAAAGCCCGCATCGTTAACCTTTTTACAGGCCTCTTCTAGTCGTTGTGCAAGTGACTTCCAATTCGCAGCATCAGTTCCGTTTCTCCATAAATCTTCAGGCGCCGGACAAAAAATACGTTCCATTTGTAGCACACGAGCAGCCTTAAGTGTGGAATTTAGTTCTTCTTCAAATGACCCAATCGGAAAAAAATGGCCTGTGGGCATGGTTAAACCATTTTTATCTAATTGCTCTTTTGTTTCTGTTGCGTCCACATAATTTGCGCCAAAACCTTCAACTTGATTATAACCAAGGTTTGCAAGCATTTCATAAATATCAACCCATGGCGTGAATTCGCGAGCTGAATATAGTTGGAATGATGTATTCATCGATTTTCCTATCGTTTAGCTAAATTCGCTGCTCGGACACAGCATCAAAAAGGTGTATGTTTTCTGTTCCAAAACCTATCGCTAACTCTTGGTTCAAACTTACTTTCGATTGTCCATCTAATCGCACCCAAAATAGAGAACCATCGACATTAACCCGCGCCAAAGTATCGGAACCTAAAGGCTCCAAAAGCTCAACACTTCCATTCAATTGAACTTGAGAAAGCGAAGCAGAGTCTCCCGATGAGATATGCTCAGCGCGCACACCCAGAATTGCATTACCCGAGAAATTCAGCTGGTCTGATGAGTAGCCATCCAGCGCGAAATCGCAGAGACTCGAGCTAAATTGATTTGAGCTAATGCTGCCCTTCAAAAAATTCATCGTTGGTGATCCAATAAACTCTGCAACATATTTGACTTTTGGCTTATTATAAATAACGTCCGGAGACGCGAGCTGCAAAATCTTACCACCTTTCATGATAGCTATACGATCAGCCAGCGTCATCGCCTCAATTTGATCATGTGTTACATAAATCATTGTGTTATGGAGCTTTTGATGAAGCTGTTTGATTTCAATTCGCAAGTCAGCTCGAAGCTTCGCATCCAAATTTGAAAGAGGTTCATCGAAAAGAAATACGTCTACGTCACGTACTAAAGCACGACCAATAGCCACCCTTTGCCTTTGTCCACCGGAAAGAGCCGATGGCTTACGCTTTAAGAGGGACTCAATCTGGAGAATTTCTGCAGCACGAGCAACTCGCTTCTGAATTTCGTCTTTTGGAAGTTTTGCATTCTTTAGACCAAATGACAAATTTCCTTCCACAGTCATTTGTGGATACAATGCGTAAGATTGAAATACCATTCCAATCCCGCGCTCTGATGGCTCAGACCAAGTTACGTTTTTACCTTCAATAAAGATTTGACCATTCGTTATTTCAAGAAGCCCCGCGATACAGTTTAGCAAAGTTGACTTGCCACAACCTGATGATCCGAGAAGAACTAAGAACTCTCCTTTTTCAATTTCCAAATTAAGATCGTTTAAGACCTCAACAGAGCCGAAGTGAAGATCAAGTTTTTTTATCTCAACAGAATTCATAGATTTAACCTTTCACCGCGCCGGCTGCGATACCTCGCACAAACAATTTTCCAGACACAAAGTATATGCTCAGAGGAACGAGTGCGGTAAGAATAGTTGCCGCCATATTTACATTGTATTCCTTCACACCTTGGACAGAGTTCACAATACTATTTAACTGCACGGTCATCGGGTAAGCTTCCGGACCCGTGAATACGACACCAAACAAAAAGTCGTTCCATATCCCAGTTACCTGCAAGATCACTGCAACAGTAAAAATCGGTACGGACATCGGTAGGAAGACTCTGAAGAAGATCCCCCAAAAACCAGCACCATCAACACGTGCGGCTTTAAACAGTTCTTCTGGCAAGGAGGTAAAATAGTTTCTAAACAGAAGTGTAATGATCGGCATACCAAAAATACTGTGAACAATTACAAGTCCAGTGAGTGTGCCGTATATCCCCATTTCTCTCAACATGATCACGATGGGGTAAATCATGACTTGGTATGGAATAAACGCCCCGAAAATTAAGATAGTGAAGAAAAAGTTGGCCCCTTTGAACCGCCAATTAGCAAGCGCGTAGCCATTAACTGAAGAAATTGCTATTGAAACTAATACCGATGGGATTGTAATTCTTACAGAATTCCAAAAACCCGTGCTCAATCCATCACATTTTAAACCGGTACACTGCTCACTCCAAGCTTTAACCCAGGGTTCAAAGGTTACTTCCACCGGTGGGGCAAATAAGTTCCCCATACGGATTTCAGGCATACCCTTCAGTGATGTAACGATCATCACATATAAAGGTACTGCGTAATATACTGCGATTACGAATAAAGTACCGTACAGGAAAATGTTATTTCTCGAGAGCGTTTTCTTGGGTTTCGGCCCACTTGGCTCTACATTCATCGTACGAGTATTAGCCATGCTTCTTATCACCCCCAAATTCTAATAGCGCCCAGGGTATGACGACAATAGCGACGGTTAAAAGCATCATTGTCGATGCAGCAAACCCTTGACCCAAGTTTTGACCGCTGAACATGGCATCATAAACATATTTCGCGGGCACTTCGGTCGAAATTCCGGGACCACCGCTTGTTTGTGCAACAATCAAATCATAAACCTTAACAATACCTGCTGTTACAAGGACTAAGGTAGTGATAAACACAGGTCGCATCATTGGGATCACGACCATCAAATATGTTTTCCAAGTAGGAATGCCGTCGATTCTTGCAGCTTTCCAAATTTCTTGATCAATACCCCTGAGACCAGCCAACATTAGGACCATAACGAGGCCGCTTCCTTGCCAAAGACCCGCTATGAGCACTCCATATATTGCGATGTCAGAATTGTAGAGTGGATCAAACGAAAAGCTCTTCCAACCAAAATCTCTAACAATACTTTGCACACCAAATTCAGGGTTCAACATCCACTGCCATATAAGCCCCGTAACGACAAAGCTCATCGCATATGGATATAAGATTATTGTTCTAAACGTATTTTCAAATCTGACTTTTTGATCAATCAACGCAGCGAGTATGAAGCCAATGATAAAAACCAATAACAGCATCAAAATACCGTAAATTGCTAAGTTTTCGATCGCAACTAACCATTTTTTAGTTGCCCAAAGCCTGTCATACTGCTTCAAGCCCACCCACTTAAGCTTCGGAAGCAATCCGGATTTCGTAAAACTATAGGTGATCGTCCAAATTGTACCCCCAACGAATACAAATAATGCGGTCAAAATCATGGGAATGGCCGCAATTTTTGCAGTCTTATTTCTGAAAAGTTGGTTAGGTCGCTTCTGGTCCATAATTTCATTCTTCGTGTCTAAAATAAGCCAACCCAAATAAATTGAGTTGGCTTTGCGTTCATTATGAAATCATTCGGCGTCAGCGATGATGTCTACAAATGTTTTCTGTGCTTCAGCAGCAGACATACTCGGATCAGTGAAGAATTGACCAAACAAATCATTCAACTGAGTTGAGGTATCAGGTGTCAGCAACATATTTGTATCTGGAAGAAGTCCACCCTTTGCCAAAAGGTCCAGGCCTTTTCTCATGCAATCGTTTGCCGCAGACATGTCGATATCACCACGAACTGGTAGAGATCCCTTACTCAAGTTGAATGCAACTTGTGTCTCGGGTTTTAGCATCAACGTTGCTAATTCAGTTTGTGCAGCAATCTTTGCCTCGTCTTTTAGCACTGGGAAGTAAAATGCATCTCCGCCAGTTGATAGACGTGGGTTGACTCCAAGACCTGGAAGACAACTATAATCTTCACCCGCCTTGGCTTCTGCGACCGAAAACTCACCCTGAGCCCAATCCCCCATGATCTGACCACCAGCTTTTCCAGTTATCACAAGATTTGTAGCTTCGTTCCAGTTTTGAACAGTCGAGTTTGATGCCATAGCACGCGCGTCCGCTGCAGCTTGGAAAACCTTCGCAACATCAGCACCGCCCGCAACGTCGGTATTTTTATCGCCGTAAACTGACATGTATACGTCGCTTGGAAGTAAACTTGCCATCAAAACGTTGAAAGCACCGGTCTGCTGCCAGCCCTGTTGCCCCATCGCCATTGGAAGCGTACCAGCCTTCTCAAGCGCAGGCGCACCTGCAACAAATTCATCCCAATTGGTTGGAACATCTAAACCAGCATCTTCGAACGCTTTATGACTTACCCATAACCACTGCCAAGAGTGAATATTCACCGGCGCACAATAAATTCTTCCGTCAACGGTACAAGCATCCAGCAGATTTGACGGGTTGACGATGTCTTTCCAACCTTCGGCCTCCGCAATGTCAGTAATATCACGCAGAACACCCGCTTCGATCAGCTCTTCAGCTTGTCTACCATGGTTAAATTGGAAAGCACCCATTGGGTCTCCCCCCATGATGCGACTTACCATAACCGCACGCGCCTGCTCACCCCCAACGATTGCAGCATCGACCCAGTTATTACCTGTCGCGTTAAAAGCCTTTGCGAACTGACCTACTGCGGCGGCTTCACCACCTGAAGTCCACCAGTGCATTACCTCAAGCTCTGTAGCTTGAGCTGCGGAAGTTACCGTAAGGGCTGTGGTCGCCGCTAAAATAGTACGAATAATTTTCATTTTTTCCTCCCATGTGGCCCTACAAACCACAAATTTGACATGCTTCAATTCAGCACAATGTAATCGATTACAATACACGTCAGACCCTCTGTGAGCGTTGTAATCGATTACATATAGCTTCTTATTTTATTAATAATGTTGTCAAGCCAAATAAATTCTGCCAACCATGAAACCGAGGCAACGTTAAAAACAACTGGCAAAATGAAACATAAAACAGCAAAAATTCAAGATGTTGCACGCGTTGCTGGCGTTTCAACAGCCACCGTTAGCCGAGCGCTTAGCAATCCTCAAAAACTGTCCGAGGCGACCCTTAAAGCAGTTTCAGACGCGATAAGTGCAACGGGTTATCGAATTAACAAGACGGCACAAAGTTTACGAAGACAAAAGGCCAACGCAATTTTAGTTTGTGTACCAAACTTAGGTAATCCGTTTTTTTCTCAAATTTTGTCTGGCATAAGTAAAGGTTTTTCAAGCACCAAGTACTCAGTGCTAATAACTGATAGTCAACATCTCGACCAAAAAGAAATGCGCATCATCGACTCTTTTTCAGACGGCACGATAGATGGAATGATTTGCCTTGATGGAAACTTCAAATCAGATCAACTTGATAAATTCAGTGCTTTCAATGTGGACGATAAAATTGTCTTTGCTTGTGAGTGGGTCGACAATGCAAACTACCCTTCAATCCGTAGTGATAACGAGAAAGGCGCAAAACTTGCGTTTCGTCATTTGTATGATTTGGGTCACAGAAAAATCGCACATGTTACCGGACCAGAAAACAATGTCCTCACTTTGATCAGACGCGATAGCCTGAATCACGAAAGAGAAAGACTTGGTTTACCCTTCAATCCAGAATGGATAATAAGGGGAGACTTTTCGGTTGCTTCGGGAGTGGAAGCCGGACACCGAATTTTGGACATGAAAGATCGTCCCACAGCTGTATTTTGTGCATCTGATGAAGTTGCTTTTGGATTGATATCTGCGCTTACATCGGCAGGCTTGAATGTCCCAAAGGATATATCCGTCGTTGGCTTTGACGATATTTCTCTTGCGGACAACTTTGTTCCAGCACTCACTACGATCAGACAAAATAGAAAATTTATTGGGCTGAGAGCTGCCGAAAAACTATCAGAAATTCTTGAACAGAACAAAGAACAGAAAAGTCCATACTCCGCAGAAATAGTCGATGTCGAATTAATTGTTCGAGCAAGCACATCAAGGATCCATGTATATTCTTCAAACACTTATTAAAACGCACTCAAACAGTTCATAATCGTTTGCACTCTTTGACGAGAAACGGGGATTTCTCAAACACATGATTTTAACCTCAAGCAATTTAATATATCGCCCAATCCGTGCGTTTGTTTATGTCGCATTAGCAGTTCTAGCGTTTGCATTATCAGACGCAATTACTAAACATCTCACAATAAACTATCCAGTGAGCATTGTTGTTTTTGCGAGATATGCAATCGGTCTGATAATTTTAAGCGCTTTGAGTCACCCTTCCAATGGTAGACATCTGTGGAGTACAACCAACACATTGCTTGTGGTCGTTCGAGCATTTTGTCTCGTGTTTGCTTCTTTAACTTTAGGATTTGCATTAAAATTGATGCCCTTAGCCGAGACTATATCAATAGTCTACCTGGCACCATTGTTAGTCATGATCGCTGCAAAGATATTTTTAAACGAACGTGTCAGTGCTACTGGGTGGTTTAGTGCTATTTGCGGGTTCATCGGCGTTATTGTTATCGTTAGACCAAGTAGTGGCTTGAATTCATTCGGTGTCGCTTTGGTTCTCATAAATGTAATTTTCGCTGTAGCATATCACATATTAACTCGGCTCTTAACATCGTCGGAGACAACCTTGGCAATGCTTTTCCATACGCTTTGGATTGGTTCCATATTTTTTGGAGCGCTTTCGATTGGATCAAATTTCCCGAGTAGCAACTTAACGATTTTTGATACCTTTCTATTCTTAATCCTCGGCATATGCGCGATGACGGGACATTTTTTGTTTACTTCTGCGTATAGGTACGCCCCAGCTTCTCAACTAGCACCGGTAAACTATTTGCACATAGTATGGGCATCAGGTTTAGGTTGGATAATTTTCAATCAAGTACCAACAACTTTGAGCAGTATCGGCATCATGTTGATTATTGCAGCAGGCATATTTGCGGCGCTCTATGGATCCCCAGATAAAAGGTAATGTCATGAAATATAAACTTGTGATTTTTGATAATCGTCTCTCATGTTTTGAAACATTACTCACTACGGATCGTTTAATTGAGGCTCCAAACTGGCACAGTAACGACACAATTTTTGTTAACAGTGACGGCCTTTTGTTTGAAATAGATTTAAATAACCCAGTTTTGCTGTTTCACAATACAGGCGAGTTAACTACTCTTAACAATGATCACGGAATATCTCCAGACGGGACGACACTTTTCTTAAGCAATAATGATGAAAATGGTAATTCAGTAATATTTCAAAAAGATATTAATACGACCAATTGCATCCAAATCACTAATACTAACCCATCTTGGTGGCACGGAGTTTCACCTGACGGCCAAACAATTACCTACACAGCACTTCGAGAAAGAAACTTTTGTATCTGCACGTTCGACCTTTCAACTCGAACAGAGAATGTACTCACCAACGGTTTCAATCACACAGATGGCCCAGACTTTAGCGCAGATGGACGCTGGATCTGGTTCAATGGAGAACGTGGGGGAGAGATGAACCTCTGGCGCATGCATCCTGACGGAACCAAATTATCCCAAATGACTTCTGGCCCAACAGTGGATTGGTTCCCCCATCCTTCGCCAAGTGATGATGCTGTGCTGTTCATGTCCTATGCTCCTGGAACCAAAGGCCATCCTCGACAAAAGCACGTCGAACTAAAGCTTCTTAATCTTCGTAACCGTAAGATTACTGTGATAAAAAAGTTTTTTGGCGGCCAAGGATCAATCAACGCGCCCTGCTGGGATCCCAAAGGGCATAGATTTGCCTACGTAGAACTTCAAAGCTAACAGTATGAATAGAACAACATCATGGATTTAACGTTTTGGGTATCTGCTACCCTTGCCGCAATATTTGTTGGTTTGGGAAAAGGTGGTCTTCCTGTGATGGCGACTTTAGCAGTCCCCAGTCTTTCACTTGTAATGTCTCCGATTGCTGCTGCAGGATTACTGTTACCAGTATACATCGTTTCAGACGTTTTTGCACTTTTTGCTTATCGAAGAGACTATAACTCTAAAGTATTGAAAATTGCCTTCGTTGGAATGACGCTGGGTGTTATTGTTGGCGCATTTACTGCACATATGATTATCGAGTGGGTTATAACATTTTTAATTGGTTCTATGGGAGCGATATTCGCGTTGCGAATGTTACTTCAAAAGCAATCTATCCCATCTGATGAACGGGTCGCCATTAAGGTCAGCCAAGGAGTTTTTTGGACAACCATTGCAGGTTTTACAAGTTTCATAAGTCACAATGGTGGGCCCCCGTGGCAAATATTCACCCTGCGCTTAAATTTACCTAAATCAGTGTTTGTCGGAACATCAGTAATAGCATTTTCATACGTCAATTTCATAAAGTTATTTCCGTATGTCTGGTTAGGGCAGATTGATTACGAAAGTACCTACGTTTCGTTATATTTAATGCTGCCAGCGTCTTTGGCTGTATTCATCGGCGTCAAAGCCGTTAAAGTCATTCCGGAACCTGTATTTTACAATTTTGTAACTTGGGCACTATTGCTCATATCAATTAAACTCATGTTTGATGGCATATATATTGGTTTGTTAGTGGATTAACACGCTTAAGAATTTTAACGAGTAATTTACTGGGAAGATAAGAAATATAATACAAAAGCACTCAACAATAGTTCACGACGGAAATTATATTTTTTTCATTCTATTTTAAATGCTTTGCCTTGATAAATGAAAGGATAACCAGTGGAATCACAAGTAAAAACGCGACCCTAAGGCCTATTGTTTCAGCCATCAAACCAAATAGCGGTGGCCCAATGAACCCCAATAAAGTTGACAAAGTGGAAAATGCCGCGACATTTTCTGATGGGGAACGAGATTTAATACGAGAAGCTGCAGCGAATGCTTCCGGCATTGAAATAGAAATACCAATACCAATTAGCAAAAACCCAATAAACGCCAGTATTAAATTGTTTGTAATTGCTATAAAAATTACGCCTAACAGTAAAAAAAATGATGTGGTTTTTGCGACATTTAATATTCCAAACCGTACTATCAAACGATCAGCGGTGAACCTTCCTAAAGTTTGAGTAAGCACAATGGTTGGAAGTGCTAATACCGCAATATGTTCTGGAGCTAATAATAAGTCGCGCGCATAAATAACTATCCAACCTCGAGTTGTTGCTTCCATCAAAATTCCAGAAAAACCCCACAGACCGATGAATAAAACTTCTTTGTTTGGAAGGGTAATCTTTTTAACTCCTGCAGGCTTTGGTGGTGTGTAATTCTCAGGAACTGTTCTAAAAATCAGATAGGCTCCAATTACGATTGGAATTGCGTGACTGCCAAACTGAGCAAGAGGTGTAAAACCGAGATTAACCATAATAGCGGACGCTAAAGAGGTCGCCAGGAAACTCAGAGCCCACCAACCGTGACATTTGCTCATAATGGCTTCTTTGCGAACTGATTGATACTCTGTCGCCACAACATTGATGGACACATTTACGAGTGAAAACCCAAATCCAAAAGAAAAAAGTATTGAGGCAAGCGTAATAGTCTCATTGCACACACTAATAAAAATTTGAAGAACTGTGATTGTTACAAGACCAATACAAATCAAAAACTGTGGATGTAATTTTTGAAACAAAGCTGGGACAATCAAAGAACCTGCAAAGACACCAAGAGGGATACTGAGCAAAACGAGGCCATATATACCCTCAGATATATCCAAAGCTAGTTGCACTTCTGGCAGCCTTGTGAAAAGACCACCAGTAATGGACGCGTGAAGTATAAAGGACAGATAGATCATATTCTGTTGCTGGTATTTTAGAAGCTTCACCTTGACCAACCTCTTCAATGAGTTCGCACCTACAACCTTGCTCAGTGCAACACTATTTTGAATAGTAGTGATCGATTTAACATCAGAATCTACCTTCATCGCGCAATAGTTTCTAAAAACCAGGTCCATTCGGACCGAGTATTCGTAATATATCCTTTCGTTTCGAGATTTCCGAACAATATCAAAAAAAGTGACGCCACCAGGAAGCTGATGTCACGAGTAAATGGGGTGGTAATATCCGTTATCACCAAAGGGATCCTCGGGAGCGAGACCCGTCATCAGATTTTCACAATATTTCTTCACTATCAATTAAGATGTTCTAAATTATTATTCATAGTAACTAATAGCCGAACACACATGACGTTAGAACACAGCATCAACTCTCGTCATAAACGCCTGTTAAAAGTTAGAATAATTATTTTCCCATTCTTTCAGTTTGTGCAAGTTCGCTTTTGCCAAAGCTTTTCCCGCCCCAGCCCATAATAAGCCTCGGTCAAGCATTTCATAAGCATAGCCCGACGCAATCACGTTTTGCTTGTGCCCAAGGGCATTGTAATACACACGACCTAAGCCCCAAAATCTCGTCCAAGCGACAGGCATGTCGACCGCACCATTTGGGGTATGATACCAATCTACGGTTGGGAATCTTGTTGTAGCTAGTACATGATTTGAAGGATCTGTGTGCAAGTAATATTGCTCACTGGTCACTTCAAAACTTGGAATACCTGCCACTAAATCGTTCGAAGCATCAACAATATTCACTTTGTAAGTTACGCCATCACCGCCTGGGTGCGAAACCCAATTTGCCCCTGTCATAAACTGCCAAAGCACATTCGAACGAAATGCATCACACATACCACCATGACAACCTGCAAGACCGGTACCACGAGATACCGCATAAGACACATTCTGGGCTCTTTCTTTTGTCAACTCACTCATTGTCCAAACGGGGACAATAAGATCGTATTTGTCCAATTCATCCGGGTCATCGAAACAATCAAGGGTATCAAAAATATCTACGTCATAACCATTACGTGTTAACATTTCTGAGAACTGCTTTGCGACAAGATCTGGCTCATGTCCATCCCAGCCACCCCATGTTATCAATGCTCTCATCTCTCCGCTCCTACTAATTGCTTAGTCAATAAGGACCTCAACTGAATTACTTATTCAATAAATTGTTTTGCTTGGTCAACAGTCAACGGAGCCGGGCGTTCACACAGTGTCGTGGTCTCGACCCAAGACCGCTCGCTTGCTGAGCGCATAATTGAAGTCATCACGTCTACTACATGCACCGCAAGCTCCAAGCTACAGCGGTGAGATCGCTCCTGTTCAATAGCAAAGCACATATCCGCTAACCCGAGTCCTCGGTAATTAGCTCGATGGATATTTCCTTGATCAACTACATTCGGTTGACCAAAAACATGGGCTAAATTTTCACTGTCAGTTATGTTCTGATGGTGATCGACGATGCGAACTATTCCACCAAAATAATTTGGATCCGGAACGAATACTGATCCTGTTTCACCATAAAGCTCGAATTCATCATGCCCATGCGCCCAAACATCCCAACTCGCGCTCAAGGTCACAATGGCACCACTGTAGAACTCAAGCGTCGCATGATACGTCGTCGGAACTTCAACTTCAATTTGATCACCTGTTCGGTCACCACTCCCTATGGTTCTCTTTGTAAAAGGTAAGAAGGACATCGCTGTAACTACTCTTACTGGTCCCAGGAGTTGGACCAAATTCGTAATATAGTAGGGACCCATATCAAATACCGGGCCACCCCCTAGCCGGTAATAAAAATCGGGGTTCGGATGCCAGCTCTCATGTCCATGTCCCAAAATGTGGCACGTGCCAGTGATCACGCGTCCGATCTGACCTTCATCGATTACCTGTCTTACTTTTTGATGCGCTGCACCAAGAAAGGTATCAGGGGCACAGCCAACACGCAGGCCCAATTTAGATGAAATGCTTTGTAACTTTTGAGCCTCGCTCAAGCTGAGCGAAAGTGGTTTTTCTGAAAATGCGTGCTTACCCGCTGCCAAAATATTCTTCGTTACTTCGAAGTGTGCATCTGGAATCGTCAAATTTAGTATGATCGAAATATCTTTGGAGGCTAGTAACTCTTCAACGGATCTAGCTTCCACTCCAAATTCCGAAGATTTAGCGATAGCAGCGTCGGAATTGATATCTGCGACAGCTCGAATTTCAAATGATTTAAAGATCGTTGAAAGTTCTAAGTACGTTGAAGAAATGTTTCCGCATCCAATGATCCCAACACCAGTTTTTTTCATGAGCACCTCAATTTCTATGGGTTATTTTAAGCCGACTGGCAGCAATGCATCGGGGATGTTTTGGTAACTGACGGGGCGCAGAAATCGTCGGATCGACAATGTGCCAACAGATGTATGGCCAAAGTTGGTTGAGGCAGGATAAGGGCCACCATGCACCATGGCATCACAGACCTCAACTCCGGTGGGAAAACCATTGACCAGAACACGTCCCGCTTTTCGTTCTAAGATTGGCATAAGTTTTTGCGCCTGCATGGTGTCCGCGTCATCGATATGCAGCGTACAAGTTAGCTGGCCTTGCAAACTGCGAGCAACAGCCATCATTTCGTCGAAATCTCGAACCGTAACGACTATGCCTAATGGGCCGAAAACCTCTTCACCCAACTCATGGTTTGTCAGCCATTTTTCGCCCTCAATTTGGTACAAGTTAGGTGTTGCATTGCGCATCTCACACGCAGTGGTCAGGATTTCACGGACGCCTGCGCTTTGCGCAATGCGGTCGCGGCCAGACCGATATGCATCGGCAATCCCATCAGTCAACATGGTTTGCGAGCTTATAGCCGCCAAAGCATCTGATGCAGCTGTCGTAAATGCATCTGCATCTGTCCCAGAAATGACAACTGCAATGCCCGGGTTTGTGCAAAATTGCCCAGCGCCCATGGTCAGCGATCCGGCCCAACCAGCTGCTAATTCTCCAACGCGTGATGCGAGCGCATTTGGCATCAAAAACATTGGGTTCACAGATCCCAATTCGCCAAAGAATGGAATGGGGTTTTCCCGCTGAGCGCAAAGGTCAAACAATGCACGACCCCCACCCAGTGATCCTGTGAAGCCCACTGCATTGATTAATGGGTGTTGAACCAAAGTCGTACCAACGTCCCGCGTGCCCCCTTGGATCAAGCTAAACACACCAGGGTGGACAACGCATTTAGCGATGGCTGTATTAATAGCTTCGGCCACGATTTCACCGGTGCCAGGATGGGCCGAATGGCCTTTAACCACCACGGGACAACCCGCTGCCAACGCTGCTGCGGTGTCGCCCCCCGCTGTGGAAAATGCTAACGGAAAGTTCGACGCACCGAACACAGCCACCGGACCTAGAGGCCGTTGAACCATTTTGATATCCGGTCTCGGTAATGGCGTACGATCTGGAAGGGCCACATCATGGCGTTTATCCAAGTAGCTGCCATCCAAAATATGCGCTGCAAACAGACGTAATTGTCCAGTAGTTCGACCACGTTCGCCGATTAACCGTGCTTCGGGCAATCCCGTTTCAGACGTTCCAATTTCCGTAATCTCATCGCCACGCGCGTCGATTTCGTCAGCAATCATATTCAAAAATGATGCGCGATCGGCGGCGCTAGTATAACCATAGGACATAAAAGCTTCTTCTGCGGCTGTTGCGGCTTGGTTTACCAAATCTGCGGTGCCAACCGCAAAATCATGGGCGACCCCATGAGCAGGACTAGATCGGAATGTTTTGTCCCCTTGAATCCATTGACCTGCGATTAAATGGCACCCGTGTGGTTTAAATTTCAATATGTCTGACATGTGAATATTCCTAAAATTTAGCCCTACACATGAGGACTTTGTTCAACTGATATATTAAGTTTGCGGAGAGTTGTGACTATTATTTCCCCCATTTCAGAGAAATCAAATCCATTTCCTTGGCCAGTTGCAAAAGTGTTGCTTTGGTCCGCTCTGACATAGGTTTTTGTGGATGGCGCACATGATCGGACTGGATAACACCGCCCTCTTTCATAACTGTCTTGGTGGCGCGCAAACCGCATTGGCGATTTTCATGGTTTATAAGTGGTAAACAGTATTTCCATTGTTCCATTGCAGTGTTTTTGTCTCCATTTAGGAAATGTGTCACAATGGGGCGAATATGTTCGCATTGCAGCGCAGATGTCATGGTAGCGGTACAGCCGGCTTCTAGATCAGCAAATAATGTCGCCGCTTCTTCTCCATCCCATGGGCCAAGAATGTCGGTACCGCCCAATTCGATCAATTTGGCCAATTTATCCGCAGCGAAAGGCATTTCCATCTTGAAATAGCTTACGTTTTCGATGGTTTTAGCCATTTTCGCCAATAAATCCACGGACATGTTTACGCCGGAAATCGGAGCGTCTTGCACCATTATGGGGATGGAAATTGCATCTGATACGGCGCGGTAATGTTCCATTATACCGTTGTCATCCGCCTTCAAGCCAGCACCATGATAAGGTGGCATCATCATGACCATATCGGCGCCCATCGATTGCGCCATTACAGCTCGGTCACGCGCAATGGCGGTGGAATAATGGCTTATTGTTACAATCATAGGAACACGGCCAGCGACATGTTCCAAGCTGGTGCTCATCATTTGCGCGCGTTCATCATCAGAAAGCACGAATTGTTCTGAATAATTCGCCAGAATGCAGATCGCATCCACGCCTTGATCAATCGTGCAATCCAAAACCCGCGTCATACCAGTGACATCGAGAGTCCCGTCATCGAAAAATGGGGTCGGGACAACGGGCAAAATTCCTGTAATTGGAGTGGTCATGTGAATTCCTTTCTACCTTATCAAACAGGGTCAACCATGGTGCGGTTAGCCAGCATAAAGGCATCAGCTACATGTGTGAGGGGGCGTAAATCCAGCTCTGACTGGCCCGTTTGGATCAAGTCGTTGAAGTATCGATAAAGCCGCGGGTATTCTCCACCAAGAGGCACATCTCCGCCTGTTTGATGGACATCGTTGATGCTCAATCCTGCACCCCCATCAAAGAGGTGGCAAGTGCCCGCATCCGTATGAACTGTAATGGTCCAAATCTGATCTCCAGTTTGGCGCCAATCAAAATCAGCTCGGACATCGTTTGTATGGGGGTGATGAAATTTAAGCTGCGCAGCGATTGGGCTCGTTTTGTTTGTAGGGATATCCAAATTCGCAGCCCGCAGATGCATGGCATCGGGGATGATTTCGGTCAAGATCGATAATGCATTAATGCCCGGATCAAACACGCCCATTCCGCCAGCTTCCCAAATCCAGTCTTGGCCAGGATGCCAACGGTGGACATCCTCTTTCCATTCGATACGGATGGATTGGACGGTTTTATTCGCAAGCCATGCCTTGGCCTTAGGCACCATAGGGGCAAAGCGGGAATGCCAAGTGGCAAAAATCGACACACCAAAGCGTTGGGCCAGATCATACAATATTTGACATTCTGCTAATGTTGCACCGGGAGGTTTTTCCAACATCACATGGCGTTTGGCAAAAATCGCCGCACGAGCATATTCGAAGCGAACCTGCGGCGGCATGCACAGTGACACCACACGGACATCATCGCGCATGGTTAAAAAATCGTGAAAATCAGTAAATTGTTCAACGCCTGACACCGTATGATTACGCGATACTGTAGCGGCCAGGGTCCAGTTTTCAGAATTTCTTATGGCGGGGATATGTTGATCCTGAGCAATTTTTCCCACACCTACCAAAGCGATATTTATCAATGCGAATCCTTTCCGACTGCGCTACCGCGTGTGCCAATCAAAAATTCCAAATCCGCTCCAGTGTCGGCGCCATTTACAAAATTCTGATGCAACCAAGCATATCCCCCTGGTTCTACGGCTAAGGTAGATGTCCATTCGTTTAATCGGTGTTGCAATTCGTCATCCGATATATCCAGATGAAGGCGGCGGTTTGGCACGTCCACATCGATATAATCCCCTGTTTCAACAACGGCCAACGGACCACCGGTAGCTGCCTCGGGCGATGTATGCAAAATAACGGTGCCATAGGCGGTGCCAGACATGCGCGCGTCTGATATACGGATCATATCTGTGATCCCTCGTTTCAAGATTTTAGGCGGTAGGCCCATATTGCCCACCTCGGCCATACCAGGATATCCTTTGGGGCCGCAGTTTTTCAAAACCATTATACAAGTCTCATCAATGTCTAATGAGTCATCGTTAATTTGGGCTTTGTAATCGTCGATGTCGTTGAACACCACGGCACGTCCACGGTGTTGCAATAAATGGGGCGACGCGGCAGATGGTTTCAATACGGCTCCGTTGCGCGCCAAATTTCCGCGCAATACCGCGATGCCACCTTGCGGAGTAAGAGGATTACCAAAAGAGCGGATCACATCCGCATTCCAGTTTTTCGCGCTACAGACATCGTCCCAAATCGGGCCACCTGATACGGTTAGCGCGTCTTTATGCAACAACTCAGCCTCCCCCAATTGACGTAACACCACAGGGAGGCCACCAGCGTAATAAAATTCCTCCATCAAATATTTTCCAGAGGGCTGCAGATTGACAAGCGTTGGCACATCTCTGCCACACCGATCCCAATCATCCAAGGTGATATCCACAGATGTCCGTCCCGCAATCGCCAGTAAATGTACCACCGTATTAGTGGAACCACCCACCGCGCCATTGGTGCGGATTGCATTTTCAAAAGCTTTTTTGGTCAGGATATCAGATGGCTTAAGATCATCTTTGACCATTTGAACAATCCGTCGGCCGGACATTTGCGCCATAACGCGACGGCGCGCATCAACAGCGGGAATAGCGGCATTACCAGATAACGCCATGCCCAACGCTTCAGCCATGGACGCCATAGATGATGCAGTGCCCATGGTGTTGCAGGTGCCCGAAGATCGTGTGACGGCTGCTTCAGCTGATAAAAATTCCTCTTGGGTCATGTCGCCCGCTTTGACCGCTTCGCTAAAACGCCAAAGATGGGTCCCTGCACCCACAGCTTCCCCTTGGAACATACCGTTTAGCATAGGCCCGCCAGTGACGACGATAGCCGGCAAATTTACGGATGCTGCCGCCATCAACAGAGAAGGCGTAGTTTTATCGCAACCCACCATCAACACCGCTCCATCAATAGGTTGGCCGCGCATTTGTTCTTCGATCGACATTGCTGCAAGGTTGCGAAACATCATTGCGGTGGGGCGGAATGTATTTTCCGATGCGGAAAAAACAGGAACCTCGAGTGGAAAGCCACCGGACTCCCAAACGCCTGCTTTGACCTTATCCACCAAATCTCGAAGATGGCCGTTACAGGGGGTTAAATCCGACCAAGTGTTCAGGATACCAATGATCGGGCGCCCATCAAAAACGTCGTCTGGATAGCCTTGATTTTTTAGCCAACCACGGTGGTAAATGGTGTCGCGGGAAGTGCCACCATACCATTCTTGAGATCTAAGTTTACGGGGCCACTTTGCGGGTTTGAATTTCATATCAGGCCTGCTTGGATTTATTATAAACGTCAAAGATTACAGCTGCCAGAAGCACCAGGCCTTTGATCACCTGTTGATAATCAATCCCAATGCCCAAAATAGACATTCCGTTATTGAGTACGCCCATCAAAAATGCACCTACAACTGCGCCCACAATTTTACCGACACCACCAGACATGGATGCACCACCGATAAACACCGCCGCAATCACGTCCAATTCTAATGCGAAGCCCGCTTTGGGAGTGGCCGAATTCAAGCGTGCAGCGAAGACCATACCAGCAGCAGCAGCGAGAACTCCCATATTTGCAAAAGCCAAAAACGTCAGACGTTCGGTTTTGATACCCGATAATTTTGCCGCTTTTTCATTTCCACCAAGGGCATAAATCCGGCGACCTGTCACAGTTTTTTCAGTAAAAAACGCATAAATTATTGCCAAAACACCCATAGTGATCAACACGTTCGGCAAACCACGAAACGTGGATAATTTGAAGAATATGAAAATAAGTGCAACTGAAATGATCCCAATCCGTGCATAGAAAAATGGGGTTGGTTCTAGCGTCATGCCATAGGCGGCATTTTTGACACGTTCGCGCATGCCTGACCACGTGATAAAGCAGGCCGCCGCGACACCAGTTAGCAGTGCCAACATATTCACTCGTTTTACACCGAACATAGCAGCCACATTTTCTGAAATAAATGTTGGGAAAACATCACTGACAAACCCATTAGCGATCATCTGAAATTCACGGGGGAAAGGACCAAGCGACTGCCCCTCAAGCAACCAGAGAGACAGGCCGCGAAAAACCAACATTCCCGCCAGTGTGACAATGAACGATGGAATACGCCAATAGGCTATCCAGTACCCTTGCGCTGCGCCAATCAACCCTCCCGCCAACAAACATGTAGCGATTGTTACGCCAGTGGATTGGTTATACTCGACCACCATTACAGCCGCCAAAGCTCCAACAAACCCCATCACCGATCCAACGGACAAATCAATATGGCCACTTACAATAACCATTAGCATCCCCAGTGCCATGATGATGATATAACTGTTTTGCAACAATAGGTTGGTTACGTTAACGGGTTTTAATAACGTGCCATTGGTAACAATCTGGAAAAAGAACATTATTGCAATCAGCGCAAATAGAAGACCGTACTCGCGAAGATTGCTAATCAAATAGTTTACAACAGATTTAGCTTCAGTGTTTTGGTTTTGTGCTGCGTTTGTCATATAATTAATCCTTTTCGCTCACGATCAGGGACATGATACGTTCTTGGCTCGCATCCGTATGTGGAAGTTCGCCTACAAAGGTGCCTTCGTTCATCACATAAATCCGGTCGCACATACCCAGCAATTCTGGCAACTCTGATGAAATCATGATTACTGCTTTATTCTGCTGGGATAATTCATTGATGATCCCATAAATTTCGTATTTTGCGCCAATGTCGATACCTCGGGTTGGTTCATCCAAAATCAATACATCTGGATCAGCAAACAGCCATTTCGACAACACGACTTTTTGTTGATTGCCCCCCGACAGGTTAACCACCCGCTGATAAACGCCCGGAGTTCGAATGTTTAAGGCGTTTCGATATTTTTCCGCCACGCGGGTTTCTTGAGCCGTATTTAACACCGCACCATTTGCCACAGCATCCAGATTAGCCAAACTGATATTACTTTGAATGGTGTCATCTAAAATTAACCCTAAAGATTTCCGATCCTCAGTGACATATGCAATTCCTGCGGCAATCGCTTTGCTAACTGTACTAACATCTACGGGGGTGCCGGCCATTTCCAAACTGCCTGAAATATTACGACCATAGGATTGGCCAAAAATGCTCATAGCTAATTCCGTGCGCCCTGCCCCCATCAGACCGGCGATCCCTACAACTTCGCCTGCCCTCACAGTCATCGAAACATTACGAATAACTTGGCGCTCTTTGTGTAAAGGGTGCCACACAGTCCAGTTTTTCAAATTAAACAAAACATCGCCAGCATGGCGTGTTCGGTCAGGATATCGGTTTTCCATATCGCGGCCCACCATATCACGCACGATGTTGTCTTCAGTTACTTCTTGTTCATGAGTGTTCATGGTGGACACAGAATTCCCATCGCGGATTACCGTGATTTCATCGGCAACTTTTTTGACTTCGTTCAATTTGTGACTGATTATGATTTGTGTCACGCCCTGTGATTTTAATTCCAACATTAATTCCAGCAACACAGCGCTATCTGCATCGGACAACGCGGCTGTGGGTTCATCCAAAATCAACAAACGCACATCTTTGGACAGTGCTTTGGCGATTTCAACCAACTGTTGTTTGCCCACTCCCAGTTTGTCGACAATCGTACTGGGCGGTTCAGTCAAGCCCACTTTGCGCAATAGGGTTTCTGTCATTTTATTGGTTTCACGCCAATCCATGACACCAAATTTTTGCCGTTCATTTCCTAAAAATAGGTTCTCAGCAATCGACAACAGGGGGACCAAAGCCAATTCTTGATGGATGATAATAATACCTTTGGATTCTGAGTCCGAAATATTATTAAATTTTGCCAACGCTCCATCATAATGGATTTCTCCACCGTAGGATCCGTGAGGATAAACGCCCGACAACACCTTCATCAAGGTGGATTTTCCTGCGCCGTTTTCGCCAACCAAGGCATGAATTTGGCCTTCTTTGACATTTAAATTAACTTTGTTCAATGCGAGAACACCAGGAAATCCCTTAGTGATCAATTTCATTTCCAAAAGCGTACGCATATATCGTTCCACGTCAAATGTGGCGTGCGCAGGATTAACCACACGCACGCCTTCGGGAGACTTTTATTTAACTTGGTCTGCAGTGTAGTACCCTGATCCCAAAATCACATCTTCCCAGTTTGTGATATCGACGGAAACGGGTTCCAAAAGATAGCTGGACACAACTTTGACCCCATTGTCATAGGTGGACGTGTCATTGATTTCGGGCTCGCCGCCTTTTAGCAGAGCATCTACCATACCAACGGTCACACGCGCCAATTCGCGGGTGTCTTTGAAAACAGTGGAGTATTGTTCACCTGCCAACATGGACTTAATCGACCGCAATTCTGCGTCTTGGCCGGTGACGATGGGCATTTTGGTGTCCCCCGAACCGTATCCCACGCCTTTTAGCGATGAAATAATGCCGATAGACAATCCGTCATATGGGGCTAAAACGCCATGCACTTGCGCATCTGTATAATAGGCAGACAACAAGTTATCCATACGCGCCTGAGCCACCGCACCATCCCAGCGTAATGTACCTACCTGATCCATTCCCATCTGACCGGATACGATCTTGACGCTACCGGCATCAATCATGGGCTGCAAAACGGACATTGCCCCATCATAAAAGAAGTAGGCGTTGTTATCATCGGGTGACCCGCCGAACAATTCGACATTATACGGACCATCGCCAAAGCGTTCTTTCAATCCATCCACCAGTGATGTGGCCTGTTGAACACCAACTTTAAAGTTGTCAAAAGTTGCATAATAATCAACGTAAGCGCTATCACGGATCAGACGATCATAGGCAATCACGCTGATGTCGGCATAATGCGCGTTTTCCAAAGCGTTTGACAAAGTGGTTCCATCAATCGCGGCAATCACCAGCGCATCAACTCCGTTGGTAATCATATTTTCGATTTGTGCCAGCTGATTTGGAATATCATCCTCGGCATATTGTAAAATTGTATCATAGCCTGCAGCTTTGAATTGTTCGACCATGGAATTACCGTCAGAAATCCAACGCGAGGATGATTGTGTTGGCATCGCAATGCCAACAGTTTCTGCAACCAATGCACCCGCCGCTAATGTCAAAGCAGTTGTTGCAAATAAAGTTCTTAGTTTCATGGTTTCCTCCCTGAAATGAAACTGTTTTAAGAAATTCGGCGCACGCACTTCGCGCGTATCCTGAAACAACGCTAGAAAATATTTTCATATCAGTAAAATTATATAATATAATATAAATATAACAAATTTGGTATGTCTAAATGAACTTAATTTATCGTTTAAAACCAACTCATTTAATGTTAATTTCCAAAATTTCCGAAACCAAAAAACTGCAAGAAGCAGTCGATTTCATGGGCATGTCCCAACCCGCAGGATCGCGCATTTTAGCCGAAATCGAATTGGAAATTGGCGCATCAATTTTTCAACGCACGCCTAAAGGGATGGAATTAACACTCTTGGGAGAAAGCTTCCTCAAGCATGCACGAATTATTTTGGCCGAATTGGAAAATCTAGAAAAGGAAATAGAGCATATTAAAGAAGGCACCTTGGGTGAATTAAACGTAGGAGCTGTGACAGGTCCTGCACTAAAATATGTTATGCCAGCAGTTCGCAAATTGTCACCCAAAATTGATGTGAATATCGAGGTGGGTACATCGCGTACTAATTTGCGACGATTGGACGAAGGGTATTTGGAATTTACAATCGGCCGCATCCCCGAAGGTACCGATACTCGTGGATACCAGACCTTTCCCATTAGGACCGAAATGGTCGAATTTATTGTGAGTAGCGATCACCCTATTGCAGGACAGGCAAATGTAACATTGGCGCAGATGAAAGAGTATCCTTGGGTAGTACAAGACATCGGCAACCCTATTCGCCGCGCCGTAGAGGAAATGTTTCAGAAAAATAAAAGTGCTATGCCCAATCAGATTTTGAACAGCTCCTCGCTACTGATTGCCCTAGATCATATCGTGAATTTCCACGCTATTGCGCCCCAAACCCAAGAGGTGATACAGTTACTGACGCAAGATAAATTAGCCGCAAAACTCATCCCTATTGACACAAAATTTAATACGGTGGTGCCAACGTATTTTTTGATGTTTCCCAAAAACCGCAGCTTGTCCAAAATCGCGCAAAATGTGGTCGATGACATTTTGGCAAATATTTAATAATATGCAGTCAGATTGGAGGGTCTAAGCTTCTAGTCTCGATTTGAGATATCAAGAATTTTTACTTGATCCAATCCCTAACGTGAAATCTTGATATTCTGTTGTGCTCATCTTGGTGATTGAATGCAGACTTGCCAAAGATGGTGAATTAATTCTTGGGAGCACAAAAGCACTTGGCCTACATGAAATTGAAGGCTCTCTTCTACTTACGTATATAGAATATTGAAATTTAGCGTCAAATACACAGGTTCTCTTCCACTTTTTACTAGGTGCATCGCTTATATCATATATTTAATAAGGTCAGTTAATTGTACTTAGATAATACAACTACATATTTTGACTGCGAACTGCAGAATCCAATTTAGTTAATCGCCATTTAGACGTTTGAGTAAAAATATCCCCGGATTTTAATAGAATACTTGGATATAAGGGATTATTTGGGGCGTTCGGCCAAAATTGTGGTTCAATAGCCAGTCCTGCATTCCTCTTGTAAGCCTTGTTGGTATGTGTCTTCGCGCTTAACACATTTAAATGGTCACCGTCATAAACCTGTAAACCTATTGCATCAGTTTCCAATTCGAGGCGCAAACTACCTGCTTCTAACACGCATACCCGTTTAAAAATGCCAGCGTTATTTAAACAAAAGTTATGGTCTAACACCGCTTCACCAGATCGCTTTAACTCTCGTTTCAATCTGTAATCAAATTGTGTACCTTCTACTTCACTTGGTGCAAGTTTTGGAATTTTATCTGAATTTATTTGCAAATAATAATCTGCATCAATTGTAATAAAATGACCACGAACATCAGGCTCATTGGATAGGTTCCAGTATGTATGATGCGCCGGATTACAATATGTATCCTTGTCTGATTGTCCTTCAACGACAAGATTTAGACTGCCCTCGGCGTCTATGTGGTAAATTACGCTTAGTTTTAAATTTCCAGGATAACCACCTTGACCATCGGGCATAATGAGTGACAATTTGCACGTGCAGTCTGTAGCATAATCAATGGTCCAATTCTGCTCACTGGAACCATAAAACCCACCATGCAGTGAAGTTTTTTCGTCTTCGTTCTTATCAAGAACTAGAATTTGACCGTTTAAATGTGTTTGACCATTCTCAACTCTGTTCGCCACTCTCCCAACAATAGCCCCAAAATATTTAAAATGTTGCAGATAGTCATTAAACCGTTCACCGCCTAGAACCAAAGAATGCTCAACTCCATCTACACGCAAATCCTGAAGCGTCGCACCCCAAGTGATGATTGAAGCTTTCGTGCCTCCATTTGAGATAGTTTTACGTACAACTTGCAAGCCACATGGCGTAACCCCAAATATTTCTCTGTCGGGGTCCATATTAGTCACTTAAACACCTATCTTTAAAATTCTACTTATTGAGCACATTATTACCATTTTTATCAAAAATATGGATCCGTTCTTGGTCTAACCGGAAGTTAAGATTTTGACCGACTCTAATATCTGAAATCCCAGAATCCTGAGCTACAATCTGTGAGCCATCATTTAGTTCAGAATACAACAACGTACGATCACCTAAGCGTTCGACTACTTTTACAACGCCAGAACAGTCTGCTGGAGCCTGACTTACAGATACACTTTCGGGCCTAATTCCTAATTCATAAATATCATCACCATCAATTTCGAGATTAATTGGAATGGTGGTACCATCTATCAAATGCGCTTCCCGACCATTCTTAGTTTGTCTTAACTCGAATTTAAAAAAATTCATTGCAGGGCTGCCGATGAACCCCGCAACAAACTTTGTACGGGGCGTGTTATAAACTTCCATCGGTGTTCCAATTTGCTCAATCTTACAGTCGTTCAAAATGACAATTCGATCACCAAGAGTCATCGCTTCTGTTTGATCATGCGTTACATAGATCATTGTGCTTTTAACTTTCTGATGCAGTTCAGAAAGTTCGACCCGCGTGCGCACGCGCAAGGCAGCATCAAGGTTCGACAAAGGCTCATCAAACAAAAATGCAGCTGGTTGTTTCACAATTGCACGCCCAATCGCTACCCGCTGCCGTTGGCCACCGGATAATTGCGAAGGTCTACGATCCAGTAAACCATCCATTTCGAGAATGCGTGCCGCATTCATAACCCTTTTCTCAATTTCGAGCTTTGGCAATCCAATATTTTTCAGTCCGAATTCCATATTCTCGCGTACGGACATGTGAGGATAAAGGGCATAATTTTGGAATACCATTGCCACGTTTCGTTGTCCTGGAGCCAAGTCATGACTCGGTTCACCACCGATCAATAATTTTCCGTCATCGATCGTTTCCAGTCCGGCGATCATTCTCAATAAAGTTGACTTACCTGAGCCTGATGGGCCCAAAAAGACCATTAATTCACCTTCTTCAATCGATAGTGATAGATTGTCTATAACCTTAACAGCACCAAAGCTCTTCGACACCTCAACTAATGATATTTCACTCATACCTATCCCTTTATTCCTGCCGAAAGTGTGATTGCTTCAGTTACTCTTCTCTGAAAGAGCAAATATGCTAAGGCCACTGGAAAGCCTGCAAGCACTGCAGCCGATAACTGTCTTGCATAGTAAACTCCAAAAGCATCGTTGACTTGCGTGATACCAACTGTAATTGTCATCATTTCCGTTTTTGTAACTGCTAAGAATGGCCATAAAAACGAATTCCATGCCCATATAAATGTAACAATCGATAAAGCTGTAGTGACACCCCAATTCATTGGAATATAAACTTTAAAGAGAATTCTAAGCTCACTGGCATTATCCATTACCGCGGCTTCTCTGAAATCCTTCGGAACCTGATCAAAGAATTGCTTATAAACAATTATAACTACCGGGCTGATCAATTGAGGCAGAATAATTCCTGCCCAAGTGTTAATAAGTCCCATATCCGCAACCAATACGAAATGGTTGATGATTAAAACCTGCGTTGGAACCATAAAACTTGCCAGGATCAGCCAGTACAAAGCACGCCTAAATGGGAAATTTAATTGGCTAATCGCATATCCAGCGAACATAGACGTAGCCACGGTCAAAACGGTTACACCAAGGGATGTCACTATTGAGTTCCAATACCATCGTCCAATTTGAGTTTCGGTTAGCGCAAACCAATAGTGTTGAAAAGTTAAGGTGTCAGGCCAAAGCTCAATATATGGCCGAACAACTTCGTCTTCAGGCTTCAAAGAACTGACGATACCCCAGTAGATTGGGAAGGCCCAAATGATAGCTATCAGGACTGTTAATATCGTTATGGCGCCTGCTATTAAATTTACTTTCTGAGCGTTAAAAAAATACATTTATTTTCTCTCAGCAAACTTCAGTAACTGAAAATTGAGTACCGAAACCACAACGACGATTATAAATAATACCACAGCAATTGCTGCAGCACGTCCGCCGTCATTGTTCACGAAGGCTCTTTGGAAAATGTAATACACCATTACCAGGTTATCGTTTGGCCTTCCCCCGACCGAAAATAAATATACTTGATCAAAAATTTTTAACTGTAGGATCAACTGGATCGTCAAAACTAGTGCTGTAACGGGCCATAATAGTGGCCATGTAATTCTTCTAAACGTCTGCCATCGTGATGAATTATCTAAAGCAGATGCTTCATATATTTCCGCGGGTATAGCGCGTAAACCTGCAAGAAATAGCAAAATTGAGAAACCAGCCGTCCACCAGATAGTTACAAATGCCACAGCTGGCATAAACCACCCGGTAACTTTGAAAATTGGAATGCGATCCATAGCCAGCCAATCGAATAAATACATTCCAATCCCAAATTGAAAATTAAGGGTCCAGTCCCAGATGCGGTAGACAACGGATACTGGCAGAATGTAAGGCAAGAAAAATAGCGCTAATACCAGTGATTGAATACGTCCTGATAGTCTATAAACCCCAATCGAGATAAACAATGCTATTAGCGTACCTGGTACAACTGAAAGCGCTACGAAGTATGCTGTATTCCACATAGCTGTATCAAATCTACGATCCCGTTCAAGGCGAGTATAATTGTCTATACCAATCCATTTTCCATCTCCAATTAAAGGAGCTTTCTGAAATGAAAGAAAAAACATATCAATTGTAGGGTAAACGAAAATTAATCCATAAATGGCTAAAAACGGTGAGATCAGTAGAAGAGCCACCAGAGATTCTTTTTTATGATTTCTTAACAATTGCGCATTCCTCAAAGAGTGTAAGAGGCGGCAAAAACCGCCTCCATACTATTTCGCCCCCTACATGTCATTCAGATCTTCTTTAATATAAGCAACGGCTTCTGCAGGATCTAATTCACCATTAAGCGTCGGAACAAAATGTGTGGACATCACATCAAATATTGGCCCAGCAACTCCAGCAAGTGGTGTCTTTGGATCATAAATCATATTTGCCGTGAGTGTTGAATAGGTTGCATTTGGCTCCATGGACTTGTATTCCGCTGAATTGGTAACAGAGTTATTGGCAGGAATATGCCCTGCTGTTGCCCAGAACAAAGACTCGTTAAGAATACCCGCCATAACTTTCAACACAGCTGCACGTTTCGCTGGATCCGTAGCGCTTCCCTTGGGGATGGCAAAAACATGGCTGTCTGAGTAGGTTGCTGGTTTATCGAAGATTACCGGCAATTCCACCGCTCCCCATTCGAATAACTTACCACCAGCATGTAAGTCAGTCATCGTTGGCACTTCCCAGACACCATTGATCATCATCGCAGCCTCGCCACTAGTAAATAGCGCCACGGTGGCAGGATAGTCTGTGTACGTTGATTGTAATCCAGACGTGGTCCACTCTTGAAGAACTGAAAGTGCATTTGTCAACTTTTCAGCATTATCACCCGCAAGAAATTCTCCATCCGTCATGAGCTCACCATTTTGTTGGCCCACAAGTGAATAGATGGTTCTGAACATGAAATTACCATCAGCAGTAACGGAACCAAGAGGAAATTTCACTGAGCCCGAATCTGCAATTGCTTTTAGCATATTCGTAAATTCTTCTCGGCTCCCCATTCCTTTGGGCGTACCATCAGGGTTTAATTGCCCAGCGGCTTCTAAGACATCTTTGTTGTAGTACAAAACAATAGGGTGAGTGTCTAAAGGTACGCCATAAATTTTCCCATCAGGTCCGGTCACGCCGTCCCAAATTTGCTCGGCGAAGTCGTTCGAACTGAGACCCATCGCATCCCAATCAGCTGGTGTAATTTCATCCAACACATTCTGTTCCACAGCTAATGGGATTCTTGAGGCGTGATACGTCATGATATCTGGGGCTTCACCCACAGCGACGGAAGTTTGCACCTTAGTATAAAATGGGACCCCCCACTCTAAGGTCGTTGCATCGATACTCACTTCGCCAGCGTTAGCTGTATTGAATTCAGATATCAATTGCTTCATACGCACGCCGTCACCACCGCCAAGAAAATCCCACCAAACGACCTTTTCTTCAGCGTATGCAGCCGTTGAGAGACCTAGCAATAGCGCACTGGTAATTGAAAATTTTTTGAAACTCTTCATAAGTTATCCTCTCTGTTGATTTTGTTGGTTCCTTTGCCCCAAGTCGAAGGGCAGCTCATTCGTAGCAAAATTTGATGTTAGCGGCCCCTCCCATTAAGATGTGAACTAAACCATTTTCAGACGGTAATGCGGATCAGATTGTAAGAAAAAGGCTTAAGATTTCCTTTCAGAATACCTTCTTCCACAACCAATCCGCCGCCCTGTTTAGGTACAATCCGATTCGGCTCATTCGCAGTATTAGAAGTGCGAGCGTCCTTAGAATTTCCACCCATCACTCTGTGATCCAAAAGTTGACATCTCTCAAAGCCAAGCAAGCTGACGTTGATTTCCATTTCATCTTCTAGGGATCTATTAATTGCAAAAATCGTGAGCTCGTTTTCATCAGCGGACAATACTGCTGATATATCAAGATAGTTAACGTCATGAGCTATTTCAGTATCATAAGTTGGCCCAGCTACCGCCACGTTCATAGCAGTGCCACGTCCATACAAACTAGCAAATTGATACGGATAATAAATTGTTGCGGCCCAAGCAGGTCCGCCATCAAGTGTTCTGATAGGTGAAATAACATTTACAAGTTGTGCAATGCACGCAATTTTAACGCGATCGGATCGACGGATAAATTCATTTAACAATCCACCAACAAATAGAGCATCTTCTAAATTATAGTCTTCTTCTAATAATGCCGGTGCTTCTGGCCAATCCCAATTTTGAACATTTTCATGATCCTGTTCACGATTGTGATACCAAACATTCCATTCATCAAAGCATATATAAACGTCATTTTTAGCGCGCTTTTCCGCTTTAACATAGTCGATAATACCTGCAACCGTCTGGATATATCGTCCTGTTTCATCAATTTTTGAGAAAAAATTCAGGCTATCGTGCCGAGAATTACCAAAATATTTGTGTAGGGAGATATATTCAACATTTTCATAACATTCTTGTAGAACAACACGCTCCCATTCAGGATAGGTTTTCATTTGATCATTTGACGAACCACAAACTACGGTTTCAATATCTTTATTAAATGCTTTTATTGCCTTGGAGGTTTCGTCAGCAAGGCGACCATATTCCTTAGCCTCCATGTGGCCAATCTGCCATGGTCCATCCATCTCATTTCCCAGGCACCACATGCCGACATCATATGGCTGCTCAGCACCATGTGAACGGCGCAGATCACTCCAGAAACTCCCCTTCGGATGATTGCAATACTCAACAAAGTTTCGCGCTTCCTCAATTCCTCTCGTACCAAGGTTTACTGCCAGCATCATTTCAATGTCTGCTTCTTTCGCCCAAGAAGCGAACTCATTTATTCCAACTTGATTGGTTTCTTTTGATCTCCACGCCAAGTCTAGTCTAACCGGCCGTTGATCCTTAGGCCCAATGCCGTCTTCCCACTTGTAAGCAGAAACGAAATTACCTCCGGGATAACGTATTAAAGGAATTTTCAATTCCCTAACTAGGTGCAAAACATCCGCTCTAAAACCATGCTCATTAGCAGTTGGATGAGTTGGCTCATAGATACCACCATAGATAGCGCGCCCCATATGTTCGATGAATGCAGAATAAATTCTGTCGTCGACCCGCGCGAGTTCAAACTCTCTGTGAATCGTAGCTCTAGATTTCATATGATTTTCCTAATTGCGTCGTTAAAGAGATCGTAGAATCCGAATTCTTTAAAATTCAATTAATAAAATCATCAACTATGTTACCATTTTTGCAACATAGTTTCAGTCAAATTTATGATGACCCTCACAGTTGACTTAATTGCCCACATCCAGATTCAGGGTATTTAGAAGTTTCTGAGTCGCAGGACTGAGCATTGTATTTTTTGGCACGACCAAATAATACTGTGGTACCATCACTTTTATGCCCATATCTAGCACTCTGAGTGACCCGTCCATTCCTGCACTGACAAATAAGTCAAGCACCTCGTCGGTGATAACGGCGACAGCACTTGAGTTTAAGAGTAAATACAAAATTGCCATCACTGAGTCAGTCTGTATCAAATTTCGCGGTAGATCTAATTTTGATTTAGAAAACATTCTTTCAACGGAGGCGCGCAATGGAGACCCTTCAGCTTGAATAGTCCACAATTCATTTATTAAATCTGATAGACGAACAATTTCATTTTTGAAAAATCTATTCTCGCGACCTACTACAAAATTTAAATTTTCGCCAACAACTGGCACAAAGCTTAGTTCTTTCGAATAATCTTGTGCCCTTAAGCGCATGTAGGCGAAGTCCAGCTCACCACTCTCAATGCCACGCAGAAGCTTTTCAGACGAACCAATATCAATACTTACCTGGATTCGTGGATGTTTGCTTTTTAACTCTGTTATTGCCGGGAGCAAAATTGACAATGCTGCACCGGTAACGGCACCAACTTTGACTTGGCCCGAAACACCTTTTCTGAAGTCTGAGATGGTCTTTGCGAAGTGATCAACGTTAGAAACAATTTCTTTAGCATTCGCTATAATAATAGCTCCTGATTTTGTCACAGACATACCAAAGGCAGTGCGCTCAAAAAGAGCTGTTTGTAAATTATGCTCCAATTCCTTCAAAATTCGTGATGCCCCTGGAACCGTCATATTACAGGCTTTTGCTGCATCACCTAATTTTCCTAGTTCTGCGATCTTTACCAACAACCGAAGTTGCACGGGACGAAGATTTTGCAAATAGGATTCAATTGCCACTGTAAACTCCGATCATGTAAAACAGTGAAAAGTTACGGAAGTTTGATCTAATAGGAAACATGTTTATTCCTAAATTTTCATATCATAAACGACTTAATAATTTAATTTCCAGACCTTGTTCAAAGCAATTGATTGAGGAAATGGTTTGAAAAAACACCCTGAGGGTCCATTTCGTTTACAAATTCCGTGAACTCCCCGAAGTTACTGTACCGGCTTCTAATGTAATGACTGGAAAAGTTAGTAACTTTGCCCCAATGAGGCATAGCGCCATACGGCTGGAGTACTTTCTCTATTAAATTTAAAGCACGGCGAACCAACTTCGGATCGCGTTTAAACGTGAAATGTATTGCTGCCAAAGGCCCCGCATGTCCTGGTGATAAATAAAAACTGTCTGCAGCTACTGTGCGGACTTCTGAAATCAACAAAACAGAAGCTAATTCGTCTCCAATGCTCTGCATTGCCTGAATAGCCGCCGGGGCTTCTGAAAACGGGATAAAATACTCAGCCTGTATTTCACTTCCGAAACTTGGTGAAAAATCCATCCTAAAATGTGGTAGCTTCTTATACCATGTTTCAACTTTTCCCAATTGCTCGGTACAGTTCGAACTAATTCCTCCTGGAATTGGGTTCAAAGGTTCATTTGCAACATATACCCCGGTCAGGTCAGTCAGATCTGTGATATAAGTCTTATCAAGACGTTTCTTAACCCATACCGCGCTCGTTGTGTGGCCGCGCCATAAAGTAAAAGCACTGACGCTCGTGCCTGAATTGAAAATGCTACTAAAATTTGCGGATAGTTGCGCGTGGCTCAATCCTAGATAAACGGTTTGTCGCATCAGGTACTTTGGCTCAACTTTCAATGTGATTGCCGAATAGACTCCCACTGCCCCAAGAGAAACAACCGCTGCGGCAAATTCTGTTGGATTTTGCGCCATCGAGAAAGGTTTAATGTCTCCATTTGGCCCAACAACATCAATTTCAACAATCTGTGTAGCCAGGTTCCCAATATTCGAACCTGAACCGTGAGAAGCAGTTGATATGGCCCCCGCCACTGAAATATGAGGGAGAGAGGCTAAATTAGCCAATGCGAAACCTGAACGGTCTAATTCCATGGCAAGTTCTGCATATCTGATACCACCTTCAACACAGACAGTTTTATCTTTATCATTGATAGAAATAACACTATTTAATTGGCCCAGCGAAATTTGATCACCCACAGTATCAGCGACAGAATTAAAACTATGATAAGATCCGACTGCCTTAACTTTATGCGCCCGTGCCACCAGCTCCTGCAGCTCGCCGAGTGTTCGCGGCTCTAATAAACTCTTTGCTTCATATGTGTAATTACCAGCCCAGTTCGTGCGCATCGAAATCTCTCTTAATTGTCAAACGATTGCGTGAAATGTCTTTTCTCAAACAAGCACACAAAATTAATTCGATAATTAATCAGACTAAACTCCTGTGTATATTAAAAAATTCAAACCTTACGAGTAAGGGAAAGAATCTAGAATTATCAGTTGGATCAAAACTTTCTAAGAATTTCAGAAATTTTATCACCACTCAGCAAAAAAGAGCTTCAGACCTGTCATCCTCTATCATGGTATTGTGCAAATTCTATACCTGTTCATGAAATTTTACTGACTTGGTGATAATCCGGAAACCTCGTCCATTTAATAATTTTATCAATAAATTAGTAAATCCAATTACCTTGATTCTTCGAAACCGTTTATTGTGGTAAATTACTATAACTTTCATCTAACATTATACTCACTCTGAAACCTAATGCTCGTAGGAATTTATCATGCCTAACTATTCATCAGTTCCTTTTTCTGAAGTTAAGATTTTTGGGAATTTTTGGAGTGAGCGTTTAGAGACTGTTCTGACAAGAACGATACCTAGCCAACTATTAAAATTGGAAGCAACAGGCATTCGAGATTCAATCAGTATGCCAACTCCAGTCCCACCACTTAGACTACCGCGAACAGCGACAGGATTTCCTTTGGTGTAATCGCGGCGCAAATCCAATGCAGATTTGGCTTCGTGAGTGATAGCAGCTTAAACTATCCCCAAATGACAGAAAACGGAATATTGACATGTTGTCCGGCCAACGGGCCCAATTGTTTTATCTGGATTCCGCGGCGAGGAAAGTATCGCCGCCCTATGTCAGCGTAGTGTCTTCCGGTGTTGGTAGGGTCTTGTTGGTTGCGGGAGCAGGATTTGAACCTGCGACCTTCAGGTTATGAGCCTGACGAGCTACCGGGCTGCTCCATCCCGCGTCCTTTGGAGCGTGTTGCTTAGTCAGGTTATGAGCCTGACGAGGCGAAGCTGGTGTTAGAAGCCTCCAGTGGAGGGTTCGACCAGTTGAGCGGGCTGCTCCATCCCGCGTCATGATGGTATTGTCATCGTAGAGAGATACTGTGATGTTATTTATTAGGTTTGGCGGTGACTTAC